>Ga0209526_10001826_pt1 | contig 14239 bp, 12 predicted proteins | sample JacPinW_OM2H0_M1_FD_188566 | JGI IMG/M metagenome (GOLD analysis project Ga0209526, IMG submission 188566) | Forest soil microbial communities from Algoma, Ontario, Canada - Jack Pine, Ontario site 1_JW_OM2H0_M1 (SPAdes) (version 2) | ecosystem: Environmental > Terrestrial > Soil > Boreal... | reverse complement strand
CCGCCGCATCAGCCCTGCGGGGTAGGGGCAGGCTGATCGTCACCGTCGTCCCGGATCCGAGCTCGCTTTCGATGGCGAGCGTGCCGCCGTGCAGGTCGACGACGGATTTCGCGAATGGCAGCCCGAGACCGGCCCCCTGATGCGTGCTGTCGAGCACCGAATTTACGCGGTAGAAAGGCTGTACCACGAGCGGGATGTCCTGGGTCCGGATGCCAATTCCGGTATCCCGAATGCGAATATGCAACGCGGCCTCGTCGATTTCGCTCGATATCGTGACGCGCCCCCCTGCTGGCGTGAACTTTATCGCGTTGCCGATCAGGTTGACGAACACCTGCTTCAATTTAACCGGGTCGCCTTCGAGCACCGGCCAGTTTGACGGATCACCGTCGATAATGATTAGGACCGCGGCCGCCGCAGCAGTCGATTGCAGCATCATCAGGCTTTCGGCAAAGAGCTTGCCGGGTTCGGTCGGAACACATTCGATCTGCAGCTTCCCCGCTTCCACCTTGGCGAGATCGAGCATTTCCTCGACGAGGGAAAGCAAATGCAGACCGCTCTCGTGGATGTGCTGCGCGTATTCCTTGTAGGCCGGAAGCCCGATCGGTCCCATGATCTCGCGATGCATCATTTCCCCAAACCCGATGATCGCGTTGAGTGGGGTGCGCAATTCGTGGCTCATATTGGCGAGGAACATGGACTTTGCCCGATTGGCATTGGCCAGCTCGACGGTCCTTTCCTCGACGCGGGTCTCCAGGGTCGCGTTCAGCTCGCGCAGCTCGGCTTCTGCTCGCTTCTGTGCGGCGTAACGGGCGGCCAAGGCGTCAGCCATGACATTGAAGGTTGCTCCCAGATGGCCGATTTCCGACGCGGGGTGGCGAACGTTTACCCTCGAATCATAGTTGCCGTTGCGCCACTCGGTCGCGAAATGAACGAGACCGCTTATTGGCTCCTGCAAGAACCTGCGCCCGCCGAGAACTGCCGCAAAGGTTGCGGCGAGCAGACCGAAGACGATCAGCGCGATGCCGCGGGCCGTCGCGCTGTCGATTGCCGCGAAGGCTTCCGCCTTGGATTGGCCGGCGCTCAGAAAGAAATCCCGCGGCGGCAGGGCCGCCGGGAGATAGCCGAATATTCGCGTTGAGCCATCGACGCCGACCGTCTCCTCCGAGCCCGTGGTGTTGCCATCCATGATCTCTTCATGGCTTTTTCTCATATTTTTGCCGACCAACGCCTCGGGGTTTGGCAATCGCGCAATTATATTGCCCTCGCGATCGGCAATCAGGATCGAGGATGTCAGGGGCAAACCCCTTTCTTTCAGATGTTCTGACAGCCAGCGCAGATCGAGCCCGGCGAACACGACGCCGGCTGCGTGCCCGTCGCCGCTGTCGAATTTCAGCGCAAAATGGATCATCCGCGCGCCGCTCGTCGGATCGGCCCAGTAATTGCCGACGGCGAGCCCGTCCTGCGCCATTGCGCGCTTGAAGAACGGCTCGTCCGCAACCGAGTCATAAGCCAGCGGACTGCTCGAACAAAATAGCCTGCCGTCCGTGTCCGCCGCTGCCAACAGACTATAATTCGCGTACTGCGAGGCTAATGATCCGAAAAGTACGTTGCAATCGTCGCTCTCCCGTAACTTTACGGGTGTGAGTTGCGAGAGCGCAAGCAGTAGCTGGCGAGCCCCTTCGCGCAGTTCGCCGATTTCTTCGCCGAATTGCTTTGTAATCTGTACGACTTGTTGGCGAATGTCGGTTTCGCTCGCCTTGCGCAGTTCATATTCGTTGTAAGCCTGGATGACTATTGCCGGGCAAATAGCGATCAATACGAGGATGATCAGACGAACCGTCAAACTGACGTGCGGTATGCGCAGCCAGGCAGGTCGGCGTTTGACCGCTATCGTCTGGCCGAGCGCCGGGCTTGCTCCATGCGTGATCATTTGCCCTATCTCCGAAACCCCGGGCGCCGCTCGGCATCGAGGTCGTCGCCCCGGACATCGCGGACAGGGGATCCCTCGCTAGCCTGCAACTTGGCTACAATTGGTTAATGAATGCTTAACGGACTATACCGCGGTTTGGAGTTTTTTCGTCATCCAGATTTGCGTTTACCCGGATGGATCGCATTCGATGCGGCCGAGCACCTCAGGGAGTTACCGCTCCTACTCGACATCCAGAGAGGATCCCGTGGCCGGGCTTGGCCCGGACAAGGGGTAGGTTATCGCAAGGCCCACTTTATTTTGAGCCAGATTGTTTAGACCGGCACATCGCCCTGCAGCATGATACGGTAGAGATATCGCAGCTGTTTCATATCGTAATCGCCATTGGCCTTGTGCAGCAACGAGCGGTTGTCCCACATGACGAGATCGCCCGGCCGCCATTGGTGGCGGTACTGGTATTGCGGCTGCGTCGCGTGCTCCAGCAGGTCGGCAAGCAAGGCTTGGGCTTCCTCTTCCGGCATTCCGACGATGCCCTCGGTGCGGATCGGATTGATGTAGATCGCCTTGCGGCCGCTTTCCGGGTGCGTGCGTACGATCGGGTGGGTGACCGCGTCGGGCACGCGGCTGCGGCTTTCCGAACCCAGCTCCATCAACTTCCGCGCGCTGTGGCGGCTCTGGTAGACATGGATTGCTTTCAGCCCGTCGAGACGGCGTTTGGTTTGTTGCGGCAGTTCGTCATAGGCGAGGCGCATATCGACGTACTGGGTATCGCCGCCCCGGTCGGGCAGGCTCACCGCATGCAGAATTGTGGCCTTTGGCGGGCGGGCCGCATTCGAGTGGTCGGTATGGTAGCCTTCGCCCGGAATGTAACGCCGTCCGTCGGGATAGAAATCCTGGTTCGAGATGTAGTGGACTAGCGGACATTCGGGCAAGGCAAAGCGCGAATTGTGCTGCGGAAAGGGCTCGCCGAACAGGCCGACTGCCTCGAGCAGTTGCTGGGGCGCCAGATGTTGGTCGCGAAACACCAGCACCGAATGCTCGACAAACGCACGATTGAACCCGGCTTGCACGGCTTCATCGACGGGCTCGGTGAGATCGATGCCGCGGACTTCCGCTCCGGTATGCTCGGAAAGCGGAGCAATCGTGTGGCCCATCAGCCGGTTTCCATCGGCAGGCTCGGATCGGTTGCCCATTCGCTCAGCGAAGCGTCATAGAGCCTGACATTGGGATGCCCGAGCATGACCAGAGCGAGGGCATCGGCGCTCGCGGCAATGCCCCCGCCGCAATAGGTGATGACGTCTTTATCGAACGCCCCGATCGCCGCGAAGCGCTTGCGCAGCTCGGCCGGCGGCAGGAATTCGTTGGTCTTTGGATCGAGCAGATGGGCCGCCGGCAAATTGACGCTGCCTTTGATGTGGCCGGGCCTGCCGTAGCTGTTCCCGCCAGTGCCGGCGTGCTGCTCCGGCAGCAGCGCGTTGATCGTGCAGGCTCCGGCATCGCCGATCGCCTGCAGGACCTCCTCTTTGCCGACCATGAGGGGGCGTTGCTCGCGCACGACAAAATGTCCCGGTGCACGGGATTTCGCGGGACCGGTCTCGACCGGCCTGCCCTCGCGGCTCCATTTCTGCCAGCCGCCGTCGAGGACCGCCGCGTTGTCGAAGCCGAAGACGCGCAGCATCCACCAGACCCGCGTCGCCCACCACGGATTGGCGGTGCTGTAAAGCACGACCCGCGTGCCCTCGCCGACGCCAAAACCGCTCATCGCCGCGGCGAATGCCTCGGCGGAAGGCAGCATGAAGCGAAAGCGATGATTCTTGTCCGAGAGATCGCCCAGCAGATCGACGAACTGCGCGCCGGGGATATGGCCTTTTTCGAAATCAGCCCGGCCCGGCACGACCTGGTAGGTGATTTTCGGGTCGGGAACGAGATGCGTCGTGCAGTCGAATATGCGCAGCTCGGGGTCGTCGAGCCTCTGCTCGAGCGCCTCGGTCTCGACCAGAAACTCGGGATGGGCAACGCCTTCGGTTGTGGTCATGCAACTCTCGCTCTGATTTGATGCTGACGCCGCGGCCTCGATTATGCCGCCATTACCGAGAGGGAAGCTGGCTGCAGTAAATCCTTGATCCCCTCATACACCGCCCGGACGATTTTCGGATGGGCACTGGCTCGCAAATGAATCATGTCATTAAAATCCTGACGGAAGTCATCCAGCTTTTCCGTATCAAATTCGGCGAACAAATCGACCATTCGTATGTTCATCTGCGACGCTGTCTCGCGAATTATGTCGTTTCGTTCCATAATATAGTTGAACCCAATGTACTGGTTCTTTCTGGAATAGGGCAAATCCCCGCAAAACGTGAACGGTTTTTCGGCATCACGGGATGTTAAATAGGATGAGAGATCTTGATCGGCTATCCGTCTGTTCAACGCTGTCGGCATTGTGAACAGAACGGTATTCCGCGTTTTTTCGATAAAATCAGTCAGAGCGGATCGAACGTTGCGATTGTCGGGGAGCGGATGCCAGCCGAGCATCAGAAGGTTCAGCTCGACCGCTCTCTGCTGGTTGAATTCGCTCGCCCGCCGCAGGATGTTCGTAAAGGGATCCCCCTCGATACCCCCGTTGAGAAATTGGTAGCCGGGAGCGAGGCTGTCGAGCAGGCACGGCCAGCCGCGACCAGCGCTGAAGACCACCGAATCTCCCCAGACCACGACTAATTTGCGCGTATCGTCAAGCGCGTCGCCCTTTAATCCGACCTCGTTGATCTCGAAATGGATCGACCCGTCGGCACCGACAAAGACAAGCCGCGGCCGCATCGCCTCAGTCTCATTGTCGTAATAAAGCAGCTTGCATGCAGCGTAGTTCAGTGTCAGGTGCACGGTTTTCACAGGCACCCTGCCAGCGCGTGCTCGAGGTTGGGGAACGCGGCTGAACTGCCGCCCTCCTTTTCGACAACAAAATCCTCGAGCACGAGGTAATCGATCCCAGAAGCGAAAAAAGTCTTCAACGCATCCGATGGGCTCGAGACGATCGGCTCACCGCGCAAATTGAACGAGGTATTGATCAGCACCGGCACACCGGTGCGTCGTTCGAAAGCCTCTAGGATCCGATAGAGGTAGGCGTTTTGCTCGGGTGACACGGTTTGCACTCTGCTGCTGCCGTCGACATGGGTGACGGCCGCCGTTTGCCCGGGACGCAGGGCTTTGTGAGTATAGAGCATGTACGGACTTTCCGACATGCCGAGGGTCTCGAACCAATCCCGATAGGCTTCCTCTTTGACCACCGGAGCAAAGGGGCGGAATTCCTCGCGGAATTTGATCTTGGCGTTGAGGTGATCTTTCATCTCGGCACGCCGCGGGTCGGCCAGGATCGATCGCGCGCCGAGCGCCCTCGGTCCCCATTCGTCCCTTCCGTGCAGAATCCCGACCACTTTGCCGGCGGCCAGCCAGTCCGCGATTTCCCCGGCGACGTCGGCACTTTGCCGGTAGGGTATTTGGTTCACCGATAGGGTCGTCCTGATCACCGGCTCGGGGTAGCGGATACCGAGATAGGGGGAGAAGCGGTAGCGGTGGGGAGGACCGCCCTCGCGCCCCCGCATGGCCGATTGCAGGGCGGCCCCCATGGCTCCGCCGGCGTCACCAGCGGCCGGATGGATGTGGGAACGGATTCCGAGATCCCGGATGACTTGGGCATTGGCCGTGCAATTGAGCGCGACACCGCCAGCGAAGCAAAAATCTCTTGTCTCGTAGTCGCGGATAAGCCGCACCAGGATCTTTCCGACGGCGACTTCGAGCGCTTGCTGCACCGATGAGGCCAGATCCTGATGCTCCTCGCGCATTTGGCCGCCCGGCGGGCGCGGCGGAATTCCGAGGTGGTTGATCAAGACCGGAGCATAATGCCGCTCCGTCGAGCAGAAATCGAAGAACCGTTGATTAAGCGTAAAAGCCCCGTCCTCGCCGAGCCGCAGAACGGGACCGATCAGCTTGTCGAGATATCGGGGTTTGCCATAGGCGGCCAGCCCCATAACCTTGTATTCGCCATCGTTGACTTCGAATCCGAGGTAATCGGTGAATACTGAGTAGAACAGGCCAAGCGAATGGGGGAAATGAATCGCCCGCTGTTTTTCGAGGCGATTGCCCTCGCCCAGATGTACCGAAGCCGTCTCGTACTCTCCGACCCCATCGAGGGTTACGACGACCGCACGTTCGAAAGGCGAGGTGAAAAACGCCGACGCCGCATGCGACCGGTGATGCTCCGAATACTCGATATTACCCCGAAAACCCATGTAGTTTCTGATCTGAGCGTCGATCGGAAGCTTGTGATGCACAAAGCGGGGTATGTCCTGCTCAAACATACGACGCGACCGTGGCCAATACTCGATGACCTGATCCCACAGCCGGTTCAGCTTTAGCTGCGGGTCTTCATAAAACACGATGCTCGCAAGATCGTTGATCGGGACGCCGCACGCCTGCAGGCCGTGGGCGACCGCCAGCGCCGGAAATCGCCGGTCGTGCTTTCGGCGGCTCAGCCGCTCCTCCTGAATGGCGAATTTTATTTCGCTGTCGTCGACAATCGCTACTGCGCTGTCGTGGTAATAGCATGAGATCCCCAGCCTCAGCATCAACGCGCCCCAGGTACTTTTATCCAACCCGACCGGCGGCGACGAAACCGGTGCAGAAGGGCCAACGGGGCGAGCAGCAAATAGATCAGCGAGAGCCGAAGCCGGGTCGGCGACATCGCGGCAAACCGTCAGGCGAAGGGATAGGTAGCAATAGCCTCACTGCGATCTTCCGGTACTTTCAGACGCCGGATCTCACGCAGATACCAGCGGAACAGCATTATCGACCACCTCATTCGGCCGCCTGCGCCAACGGGACTGGGCGGAAATTCTTCGGTAGCCCGGCCTTGGCAATCGCGCCGTGCTGGACGACGTTCGGCAGAGCCTGATGGACGAGCTCGCGGACGGCGATCAGCCGGTCGAGGTCGATCCCGGTCTCGAACCCCATCGCTTCGAGCATGAAGGCGAGATCTTCGGTGACGATGTTGCCGGTCGCGCCGGGGGCGTAGGGACAGCCGCCGAGCCCGCCCAGCGAGGAGTCGAAGGCGCGGGCGCCGGCGTTGAGCGCCGCCAGCACATTGGCGAGGCCGAGCCCGCGCGTGTCGTGGAAATGCCCGGACACCGGCAATGGTGCGACATCGGCCATGACCCGGCGGAAGACGCGCTCGACCGCCGCCGGCTGGCCGTAGCCGACGGTGTCGGCGAGAGCAATCGCGTCCGCGCCGGCCTCGGCGACCTCGACCGCGATACGTCTCACGCGGTCTTCGTCGACCGCGCCCTCGATCGTGCAGCCGAAGGCGGTGGCGAGCCCGCAGGCGATGCGCGGGCGCCGGTCTTCCGGCGCGGTCCGGCACAGCGCCACGACACGGCGAAAATCCTCGACCGATTCTGCGGTGCTGCGGCGGACATTCGAGCGGTTGTGCCCCTCGCTGACCGACAGCACGAAATTCATCTCGTGTACGCCGAGGGCCAGGCCGCGTTCAGCCCCCTTCAGGTTCGGGATCAGCGCCGAGACGGTGAGCCCCGGCAACGACAGCGCATGGCGCACGACCGCCTCGGCATCGGCGAGTTGAGGCAGCAGCTTGGGCGGCACGAACGAGCTGACCTCGATTTCGCGCACGCCGGCGCGGTATTCGGCGTCGAGCCAGGCGAGCTTCTGCTCGGTGGGCAGGACCTCGGCGATGCTCTGCAATCCGTCACGGAGCCCGACTTCGCGGACATGGGCACGTTCGCTCATTCTTTCCTCCAGACAAGGACGCTTGCGTCGGATCAAAGCTAGACCCGACAGCCTGCCTGAGCAACCGCCTCAAACAACGTGTTCGGGGGTCAGCGCACAGGCCTCTTCGGTATCGGCGAGCTCGATCTGGATCGTTGCGTGATGGATGCCGAATTGGTGCTCCAGCTGCTGCGAGATTTGGTTGAGCACGGCGTCGCCGGGGTGACCCTCCGGCATGATCAGGTGACAGGTCAACGCCGTCTCCGTCGTGCTCATACCCCAGATGTGCAGGTCGTGGAGCCCGGTGACCCCCGGCAACGACAGCAAGTGCGCGCGGACCGCGGCAGCGTCGAGGCCCTCCGGAACGGCGTCCAACGCGAGGCTGATAGCGCTCTTTAAGAGGCCCCAGGTGCCGAAGACGATGACGGCTGAAACGACGAGGCTGACCAGCGGATCGAGCCACAGCCAATTGGTGAGCCAGATCACGACACCGGCGGCCACGACACCGGCAGTGACGAGCGCATCGGCCGCCAAGTGGAGAAAGGCGCTTTTTACATTGAGGTCGCCATTGCCGGAGGAAAACAGCAGCGCCGTCCCGCCATTGACGAAGATGCCGATGGCGGCGACCGCGATAATGACGCTGCTGGCGACTTGGACAGGGTGGCCAATGCGCCAGATCGCCTCCCAGGCGATCCCGCCGGTCACCACCAGGAGAATGATCGCGTTGGCGAGCGCGGCGAGAATGGAGCTGCTGCGCAACCCGTAGGTGAACCGCCCGCTCGGCTGCCGGCGGCTCAGCATCGCGGCTCCCCAGGACAACACCAGGCCGAGCACATCCGCGAGATTGTGGCCGGCATCGGCGAGCAGTGCGAGCGAGCCGGAGAAAACCCCGGCGATGGCCTCCACGCCGAGATAGGCCAAGTTCGCGGCGATCCCGATCGCGAACGCGCGCCCGTAGTTCACCTGGGCGTGCCCGTGTCGATGGTGGCTGTGGTGGTCGTCCACCTTGCGAGCGCTCTCGGCGGAGAACATGAAGCCTGCCGGGCTGACGCGGCGCTACTGAACTCCCAACAGCTCGACGTCGAACATCAATGTGGCGTTCGGCGGGATGACCCCGCCGGCGCCGCGGGCGCCATAGCCGAGCTCGGGCGGGATGATCAGGGTGCGCTTGCCGCCGACTTTCATTCCGGCGACGCCCTCGTCCCAGCCGGCAATGACCTGATGCGCGCCGAGAGTGAATTGAAACGGCTGGCCGCGGTCGACCGAGCTGTCGAACTTCGCCCCCTTGGCGCCGTTGTTGTACAGCCATCCGGTGTAATGCACCGAGACCTTGTTGCCCGACGTTGCCGCAGCGCCGTCGCCGGTCTTGGTGTCGGTGTATTTCAATCCATTCGGCATCTCGATCACCTGGTTGGTCGCCGCGTCCACGCGCCCGAGCAGGGGCACGGCGGCAATGGCGAGCGCCAGGACGGCGCAAGCAAAGCGGATCAGTATCATGAATTACCCGTTGCTGGAGGGAACCAACCCTATTTCGGCAGCGATTCTCGACGCGCGTGGATGGTCAATCGAACCCAGGGCATCGAGCGCTGCCGCCGACAGATCAGGCATGGTGCGGACGATCCGCCCGTGCACGATGATGCACTCCTCGTCGGCGACCGGAGCGACGGCATCGATGAGCTGCGCCGACGGTTCCTCTCGAAGATAGCGCGCCAGGAGCGGGCGAACCTCATTGCGTCCCATAAGCCCGAGAGCGCACGCGGCCGCCATTCGCACCGGCCGTTGCAGGTCGTCCAGCAGATTGCACAACTGCGCAACCATATCCGGCGCGGCCTGGGCGAACCGGCACGCATCCGCGCGAATCGCCGGATCTTCGTGGCGCAACAGCTCCAGCACCGTGGCCGCTGGCAATTTGGCTCCCAGGCGTGCGGCTGCGCCAACGGCCCGTTGTAAACAAGGCCCTTGAACCGTCTTCCTGGCGATGAGCCGAGCGAGCGCTCCTGCCGCATCCGCGCCGGCGATCTGGGCGAGAGCATCAATCGCGGCCGCTTGTTCCGGCACGATCCGATCGGCGCCGAAGCCGGCAAACCGGCGGCACAGAGCTTCGAGCACCGGGATGGCGGCGGGCAGGCGCCGCCGCCCCACTTCGGCGGTGAGGGCGACACTGTCTGCGAGGCCTGCATGCGGCAGCGCGGCCAGCAGCTCCTCGTCCTCGAGGCTATCCGGCCCAATGACCGGCCGCGGCACCTCGTCAGAGGGGGAGGGTTCGACCGGAGCCGGGACGTGGCGGAACAGATCGAGTTGCTGCATCGCGCGAGCAGAATAGGCAAAATCCACGAACCGCGATAGCGAGTGCGCTTCTGATGTCCGGCTGTCCGGTTCGGCCGGAGCTAGTGTTCAGGAGGCGTAGGATGGGTAGAGCAGCGCGAAACCCATCGCAACGAGCGCAGACAATGGGTTTCGCTCAGCTCAACCTATCCTACTGGGATACTACTGGATAAAGGGGTTGAATCATCTGAATGCATCTAAGCACTAGAACATGTCTGGGGTGATCACGTTCTGCGGGCGGTTGGTCAGCAATGCCGCGCGCATCGTCTCGGCCGATTTGACGCGCGTATCGTGCTCCGATTCGGGGGTGAACCAGGCGGCGTGCGGGGTTACGACCAGGCGGCCTTCGAGCCACGGCTCGCGGGCGCGGTAGGCGCGCAACAGTTCGGGGATCGGCTCTACCGGGGGCTCGACCGGCAATACGTCGAGCCCGGCGGCGGCGATATGGCCGTCGCGCAACAACGCCAGCAGCGCATCGAGGTCGATGATCGGCCCGCGCGCGGTGTTCACGACCACCGCGCCCTTGCGCAGCAGCGCGAGTTCGGCAGCGCCGAGCATGCCGCGCGTTTCGGGGGTCAGCGGCGTGTGAACCGACAACGTGTCGGTCTGGCGCAGCAGATCCTCGAGAGTGGGCGCGCGGCCGATGCCGAGCGCCAGCTCGGCGCCGTTCGGCAGGTGCGGATCGTAAAACATCACGCGGAAACCGAAGGCGCGCGCCCGCAGCGCCACTGCCGTGCCAATCCGGCCGAGCCCGACGATGCCGAAGGTCTGCACCCCGAGGCGCCTGATCAGCTCGCCTTTGACGGGCCCCCACGGCGCCGGCGGGTTCTGCCGCTGCCGCTCGTGATAGAGGATCACGCCGCGGCGCAACGACAGCGCCAGCGCCATCGCATGGTCCGCGACCTCGGTCGTGCCGTAGTCGGGCACGTTACAGACGAGGATGTTGCGCGCCGCCGCGGCCGGGCGTGCAATCTTGTCGTAGCCGACCCCCATGCGCACGATCGCGCGCAGCCGCGGAAAGCGCAGGATGTCTTCGGGGGTCACCGCATAGCGCATGATCATCAGCCCTTCGACTTCGGCGCAGTCGGCGGGGTCGAGGTCGGCGAGGGTTTTGACTTGGCGCCGCATCAGGCGGACCTCAGCCCCGAAAATCCCCGCTTCGAGCCCGTCATCCGGGATCTGCCGTTCCTCGGGGTAGAGCACGGTCACAGGCATGGCTAGACCTTCACCGGCTGATGCAGTGCCGCGGATCGGACGATCGCCTCGAACGCGGCGACACCGTGCAATATTTCATCGGCGGTGATCGGGTAGGAGCGTTCGCCGTTGATCACCGCAGCGAACCCTTCGAGCTCGGCGGCGAGGGCATTGAAGCCTTTGTAGTCGATGATCTCGGGCGCGGGGGCCATATGCCGACCGGTCGCGGGCCGCTCGGTAACCGGCGTAAAGCGGAATTGAAGTTCCGGTGTCGCAAGCTCGACGGAACCCTTCATGCCGTAGACCGCGAAGCGATAGGTCGGCGCGGTGACGAGCGAACAGTAGAGGGTCGCCGAGATCCCGTTCGCGAGGCCGAGCAGGACCGTGGTCGTATCTTCCAGCCGCGCCATGACCCTGCGCAGGCTCGTGCAGTAAACCTCGTCGATTCTGCCGAATAAATAGATCAACGCATCGAGATTATGCACGCCGGTCGCCGTCATTGCGCCGGCTGGGGCCTCTTGCGGGTCGGACCGCCAATAATCCGGATCCATCGAGAGCCCGGTCGGCGAGGCTTGTGCGCTCTCGCAATGGCTGACGGTGCCGAGACGGCCGTCGTCTATCCGCGTCTTCAGCTCGATCATCGCCGGATGAAATCGTCGAGGGTAGGCGACACCCAGCAGCACCCCGGCTCGCGCCACCGCGTCGAGCGCCGCTTCGGCGCTCTTCACGTCGAGGGTAAACGGCTTTTCCATGAAGACGTGCTTGCTGGCCGCCGCGGTGCGTTGGACCTGCGCGCCGTGCTGGCTGTGCGGCGTCGCAAACACAACCGCATCGATTGCCGGGTCGGCGAGGATATGGTCGAGGTCGTCTTTGAGCGCGATCCCGTTCTCGGCACAGAACGCCTCGGCCGAGGCGCGCGTCCGAGTGTGGCCTGCAGTGAAGCGGATCGCGCTGCTCTTCCGCTGAATGGAGTTGACCAGCGTCCGGCCCCAGCGACCGAGGCCGACGATGGCGGCGCGGATCACTTCTTGGCCGCCAGCATGTCGCGCACGCCGCGCAGCGCCAGATAGTATCCCGTCAACCCAAAACCGGCGACGATGCCGTGGCTGACCCGCGCCGTCTCGGAAGCCGGGCCGCGTCTTATCGGGTTCGAGATATGAACCTCGATCGTCGGGAATTTGACCTGCGAGATCGCTGCGACCAAAGCCGGGTAGCCGGTCCCGAACGCCGCCGGGTTGAACAGCGCCGCATCGAAACCCTTGTCGTTCGCCTCATATATCCTGTTTACGAGCTCGCCTTCGATGTTCGAATGGACAATCTCGACCTCGAGGCCAAGTTCGGCGGCGTAGCCGCGGATCCGCTCGTCATACTCGGGCAAGGTCATCGGACCGAAGATTTCGGTCTGAACCTTGCCGCGCATGTTCATCCCCGCGCCGTGGATCACCAGAACCTTTGCCATGCCACCCTCCTCGCAACCCGATGTGTAAACGATGCTAGTTGATCGCTCGATTTGATGACAAGGCGCTCTGCGGCGGGCGCCTTGGAAATTCCCGTCGGAAACGCGCCGGGTATCGGCTAGAATGCTTCGCCTTGGGGGTGATTTTGATCACCCGCACCGATCGAGGGGGCGATGCGGGGCGGAATTTGGGCGAGCGTATTCGTCTGTGCAGGCACGGCGCTGTGGTCGGCATGCGCCGCGGAAGCTGGCTCGAAGGCCAAGCCGCAAATTACTATCGAAACCGTCAAGCAGGCGATCGAAGGCAAGACCGGGACCGTGCAACTGGTCACCTTTCCCGACACCGGGTGGGATGCGGTGAAGATCGTGCGCGGCGGTTCGCCGGCGCGCGATAAGAGCGGGCAGAAGCCTGCGACCGAGAAGACCGAGACAGCCGAGATCGTGACCTTTGCCGATCCGCGCAGGAGCCCCGTCCGGATCTTGCGCGGCGACAGCGAACGCGCCCTGGCAATGCCGGGCCAGGTCCGCCCGGCGGCAATGACGATGCAAGTGGTAACGTTTGCAAGTCTGCGAGACCGGCCGGTCAATATTCTGCGGGGCGCGGGACTTCAGTCCGCCACCGAAACCGAGTTGTTCGGCCCGGCTTCCGCGGCCGATCTCGACCGCGTCGCCTTTGCCGTCGACGGCGCCGAATCGAGCCACGGGGCCGATCTGCGCATGTGGCGCCCGGAGCCGGGAGGGCCGCAGGGACCGATGCAAGTCAGCGCGGCGGCGGCCTTCGATGCCGGCGGCGGCGACCGGTTCGACCTCACCCAAAACCGTGCGCTCGGCCGCGCCTACCTCGCCCGCATGTATCGGCGCTACGGCAACTGGCAAGACGCGATCGCGGCCTACAATTGGGGCCCGGGCAACCTCGATGCCTGGATTGGCGGCGGACGTGCGGCCGACAAGCTCCCTCTGGCTGTCGAGCGCTACCGAAACCGGGTGCTGCGCGAGGCGGTGCTCGCCGAGCCCGGCATGACGACGGCGAGCCGCTGGCCGTTCGGCGCCACCCCGCCGCCCCCAGGACCGGCGGATGGGCCGCCGGTATCAGCGCCGGTAGCCGCAGCCTTCGTCGCCGAAGTCCTGCCGCGCGCGGCGGCCGCAGGCACGGCCGCTCTTCGCGAATTTGCGGCAGCCGTGCACAGCCGGGCTGCCGATTGGAAATCGGCCTATGCGGGCCTGGCCGGCCGCATCGTCTCGCTGGCCAGAAAGCCCTCCGCGCCGGCGCCAGACTTCGAGGCCGAATACGCCGCCACGTCCGAATCGGCCGACTGACTGGAACGAGCGGTCAGTTGATCAGGCCGTAAAATTTGCCGGCGTTTTCGCAGGTGATCTTGTGCACGACCTCGGCCGGCAGGCCCTCGAACTGCTCCTCGATGTATTTCGAGGATTCCGGCCATACGCCGTCGGGGTGCGGATAATCGGAGCCCCACATCAGCGTCTCGACCCCGATATCGTCGACGAGCTTGGCGCCGATCCGGTCGAACTGGAAGGTCGCGCGGCATTGCCGGCGCCAATATTCG
>Ga0209526_10001825_pt1 | contig 14241 bp, 11 predicted proteins | sample JacPinW_OM2H0_M1_FD_188566 | JGI IMG/M metagenome (GOLD analysis project Ga0209526, IMG submission 188566) | Forest soil microbial communities from Algoma, Ontario, Canada - Jack Pine, Ontario site 1_JW_OM2H0_M1 (SPAdes) (version 2) | ecosystem: Environmental > Terrestrial > Soil > Boreal... | reverse complement strand
GGGTTCTGAGGAAGTGTTGGAAAAGCAGCCGCGGGCGGCCACCAGTCGATTCACTGGCTTTGCCCCTCCTGCTCGGGACTTGATCGACATGGCGAAATACCGCGATGCGTGGAGGACCGCGCACGGCGCATTTTCTCTCAATCTAATCGCCAGCCGAGGTTGCCCCTTTCAATGCAATTGGTGCGCTAAACCGATCTTCGGCGACAGTTTTCACGTGCGGCCGGCGGGCGAAGTCGCGGAAGAAATGCTGTACCTGAAAGAACACTACGGTGCCGGGCACCTCTGGTTTGCGGATGACATTTTCGCCCTGGGCCGGCGGTGGACTCAGGACTTTGCCCGTGAAGTCGAGAAAAGAAATTGTCAGGTTCCATTCAAGATTCAGGGGCGCGCCGATCTGCTAACCACGGATACGGTAAGAGCCTTGAAGCGCGCGGGATGTGCAGAAGTATGGATGGGCGTCGAATCCGGGTCACAAAAAATCCTTGATGCGATGGATAAGGGTCTTGTTGTGGAAGACGTCTTCTCTGCACGCGAGGAATTGCAGCGAGAAGGCATCAAGGGCTGCTACTTCCTCCAATTTGGATACCCCGGTGAGGGTTGGGCGGACATTCAGAAGACGATCGCGCTGGTCCGCGAGACTCGCCCGGATGATGTTGGCATTTCCTTTTCCTATCCGTTGCCTAACACGCGCTTCTACGAGCGCGTGCGCCGACAGCTCGGCTCGAAGCAAAATTGGTCTGACAGCGACGACCTTTGTGTGATGTTCAAGGGCGCCTATACCGACAAATTCTATCGCGCCGTTCGCGACGCATTGCATGCGGAGGTTGACTGTGCGAAGCCCGGAGCCCGTCCAACGGAGTTTCAAGAATTCTACCGGGAGCTGTTGTGGGAGCACGTGGACTTGTTAGAACCCGGCGGTCGAAACCCGGACGCGACCGAGCTTTCTGATTTGGAAACGGCCTCGAGTTGCTGTGTACCACACTCTCGCTCTTCATTTGTTCCCGTTCGCGGTGTTGTGACTTCTCCCAGAGAGAGTTAGATGCCTGATCTCCTTCTAACTCATGGGTATTTCCTGTACGAAGACCCGAAAGAACTGAAGATCATGAAGCCCTACGTCCCGCTCGGTATTCTCTACATCTGTTCGCACCTGCGAAGTAAGGGCTTTGATGTGGAAGTGTTTGACACCACCTTTTCGAGCCCACGGGATCTGATTCGTTATCTGCAAACGGAGGCTCCCTCTGTTTTGGGTGTGTACGCGAATTTGATGACACGCAAACGGGTTATCGAAATCGTGCGGACCGCGCGCGAAGCGGGCTGGAAGACCATTGTCGGCGGACCGGAGCCCGGCGCTTACATTCGCGAGTACCTCGATGCGGGAGCGGACGTGGTGGTCATGGGTGAAGGCGAGACCACCATGGAGGAACTCCTTCCTGCACTGCGTGCGGCGTCTTTGTGTGCGCTGGAAAAGGTGAGTGGAATCGCATTCTTGAACGAGAGCGGTGAAGTCCACCAGACTACGTCGCGTCCGCAAATCGCTGACCTCGACGCGCAACCGTGGCCGGCGAGAGACGCCGTTGACGTGATGCGCTATGTGCGGACATGGCGCGATGCACACGGCCAAGGTTCTCTTTCTTTCATCACCGCGCGGGGATGCCCCTACCGATGCCGCTGGTGTAGTCACCAGGTCTTCGGCATGACCCACCGCCGCCGCAGGGCGCATGCGGTTGTGGACGAAGTCGAATGGCTGTTGTCCACCTATCAACCTGACATGGTTTGGATTGCCGACGATGTGTTTACCATCCACCATGGCTGGCTGCGTCAATACGCTGCGGAGATGCGCCGGCGCGGGTTGCGTGTCCCCTTTGAATGCATCTCCCGCGCCGACCGCTTGAGTGACGAAGTCGTTGACCTACTCGCAGAGCTTGGGTGCTTCCGTGTTTGGATCGGTTCGGAGAGCGGCTCGCAAAGGATTCTCAACGCCATGGAACGCGGCGTTACGGTGGAACAAGTACAGTGCGCGGTATCAATGTGCAAAACGCGCGGCATCCAAACCGGCATGTTCCTGATGTGGGGCTATGAGGGCGAAGAACTGCAAGACATCGAAGCCACCATCGAACATGTAAGACGTTCCGACCCGGATATTTTCTTCACGACCATCGCCTATCCCATCAAAGGGACGCCGTACCACCAGCGCGTAGCCAGTTCGCTCGTCCAGCTCAAACCCTGGGGAGAAACCTCTGATCGAGAAATGGTATTGCGTGGCCGCCGCCCCGCACGATTCTACGAATTCGCCGATCTGCTGCTACGCGACGAAGTGCAGCTCGCACGCCTGCAACGCGCCGGAAACAAGGACCCAGCAGAACTGGAGTTGCGCACGCGGATTCAAGCAGCACGTCGGGGTTTGTACTCCTTGGTCCAGGCGGTCGAAACATGACCGAAGCCGTATTTTTTGAGGCGCAGGGAGCGTCGGCAGCTTTCGATCGGATGGCCGGTTCCTACGACGCTATCTTCACGCAATCAGTGATCGGAAGAGCACAACGGCAGGTCATTTGGGACGCCTTAAAGAGAACATTTCGCGCCCGCGACCGTGTGCTCGAACTGAATTGCGGCACCGGGGAGGATGCCCTGTTCCTCGCGCGCCGGGAAATCTCCGTGCTTGCCTGCGATGCTTCTCCGGGAATGATTGCCGTCGCGGAGCGCCGCAAGGCGCTGGAGGCCCCGGGGGCGTCTCTGCAGTTCCGCGTGCTTCCGAACGAAGACCTGAGTCTCCTTCCATCCTCCCCTTTTGATGGCGCGCTTTCGAATTTCTCGGGTCTCAATTGTGTGGCCGATCCTCGCCAGACAGCGTTGCAACTGGCCAGGTTAGTGAAGCCGGGCGGACCGGTGCTGATTTGCATTTCCACGCGGGTCTGCTTATGGGAAATTGGTTGGTACGTCGCGCAAATGAAATTTAGCAAGGCCTTCCGGCGTGTCCGCGGCCGCACCATCGCCCACTTAGATCAAGTTTCGGTACCTGTCTGGTACCCCACCATCCGACGGATGCGCAACCTGTTCTCGCCATGGTTCGAATTGCGCTCCGTTCGAGCCGTGGGGTTGTTCGTACCCCCATCCTACGTTGAGCTATGGGCCCGTAAGTATCGGAGAGTTCTGGCTATGCTCGAAAAAATGGACCGGGTTTTTTCCGGGTGGCTGCTCGTTCGTGCTTTCGGCGACCACGTCCTTCTGGAATTTGAAAGAACGCAGCAATAAGTTCAAGTGTGATTCAAAGGCTCCTAGCGATCTGCCGGAAGCTCGGACGCGGGCAGTCGAGGTGACAAGCGATGATTGTTCTATTTAATCCTCGGTCTACGCGACCCCGGAACCGGCGGTTGCCGCTTTCCGTTTTGGCGCTCGGCGCGGTGCTTGAAGGACGCGAAGACTACGAAATTGTGGACGGTAACTTAGATGATAGTCCCACCGAAACAATTCTGCGCCTAATCCGGATGCACGAGGTCGAGATGCTGGGGGTCACGGTCATGCCCGGCCCGCAGATGGCCGCGGCAATAGAGAGTTGCCAGCAAATCCGACGCCTGCATCCCAAAATTCCGATCGTTTGGGGCGGTTATTTCCCCTCTATCTACAGCGACGCGTCGCTGAATGCGCGTTACGTAGACTACGTCGTCCGTGGACAGGGTGAGGACACCCTGCTGGAGCTCCTCGACGCCATGCGTGGGAAGAGGAAACTTGAGGGCATTGCAGGGCTGTCCTACAAGGATGTCTTCGGCCTCCACCGTCACAACCCCGAGCGTCCGATGAAAGGCCCCGACGCATTTCCCTGGACGCCTTTCCACAAAGTCCCTGTGGAGAAATATCTGCGCCCCTCATTTTTCGGCAAGAGCACCGCAGTACACCATGCCAGCATCGGCTGCCCTTTCCGCTGCAGTTTCTGTGGCATCCATGCGGCGTATGGCAACCGTGAACGCATGGAGAGCCCCGCCCGCACCGAAGCGATCCTGCGTCATTTGGTGACGCAATATAGAGCTGACTCGATTCAGTTCTATGACATGAATTTCTTTCTCCGCGAAGACCACGCTCGCGATCTGGCCGACCGTATCGCCCCTCTCAGGCTGCATTGGTGGTGCGAGGCGCGAATCGACATCGTCAACAAATATTCCGACGCGACACTCGCGGCCATTCGCCGCGCCGGTTGCACCATGATCTTCTTCGGCGCTGAATCCGGATCGGACTGGGTGCTCAAGGAAATGCAAAAAGAGATCACCACTGCGGAAACCCTAAGTCTTGCCAGACGCATCCGCCAATTCGACATCATCCCGGAGTTCTCTTTTGTCATCGGCAATCCTCGAGACCCGGAACGCGACACGCGAGAAACGCTGGAGTTCATACGAACGATTAAGCATCTCAATCCCAAGTCTGAAATCATCATGTACCATTACACCCCGGTTCCGCAGCGAACTTCCATGTACGGCAACATTGATGGCCAGATCGCTTTCCCAACGACGCCAGAGGAATGGGCTACAAAACGCTGGATGGACTTCACGTTGCGGATCGACCCCCGTACGCCCTGGCTCGCTCGCAAGACCAAGAAGCTGATCGACAACTTCGAAGTGGTCGTCAGCTCGCGCTGGCCTACCGTCCAGGACATCCGCGCTCCGCGTTGGAGCCGCGCCCTGCTCAAAACACTCAGTGCATGGCGATACTCGGCGCGGATCTACGCGTATCCAAAGGAGCTCCGTTGGGCGCACCAATTCATCAACCTACGCAAGCCGAAGGCAGAAAGCCTCTAGGCATCGAGCACAACGAGGTGCCCAGCACGAAACCCGCTCGCAGTGTCTCTCCCAAGGATGGCTATCGCTTGTCGTCACGCTGCTACGACGCCGAACCCAATCCCATGCTGCCGCTCGAACAGCGATTTCTCGAGAGGCTGCTGCCGTCCGTAACAGGACTCGACGTCGTCGACCTCGGCTGCGGCACGGGACGCTGGCTTGAAACGCTCGCACGGCGCTCTCCGGGTAGCCTGGTTGGCGTCGATTTGTCGCGGGAGATGTTGAGCCATGCCAGACGCAAGATTGGCGATGCGGCGAAGCTTGTGGTCGCAGACTGCGTCAGTCTGCCCCTTCCCCGATCGTGTGCCGACCTTGTTCTCTGCGCTTTTTTGATGAGCTATGTCGAAGATATCGTCAAGTTCGCTGAACAAGTTCGCAGGATCTTACGCCCCCGAGCTTCAGTTTTCATCACAGACCTCCATCCTGTAACTACCTCAGTACTCGATTGGCGCCGCGGATTTCACGTCGACGGATCGTTCGTCGAGATCGCGACCTACTCCAGGTCTATTGAGCAACTTGTTTCATGTTTTGAGGCCGTTGGCATTCATACCGATGCCGTGCTCGAGCCGCCGTTTGGCGAACCCGAATTCGAGGTTCTCAAGCGGGCAGGGAAGACCGAGACATTTCATGCCGCTTCTGACCATCCCGCGATCTACATTCTTCAGCTCGGCGGGAAGACCCATCGCTCCTCGAAACGAGGGACGACTCTGCCGATAAGGACGCTCAAGCAACTTACTGGCGCTCGCGTGGCCGTCGGCGCCCAGGAGAGTACACCGGCAAATATCTATATCGAAGACGGCCGGATTAGGTCCCTCGGTCGTGGCGGCGTGCTGTCGAGAACTCCGGCAAGCGAAGGGAAGCGAAGCGTCGACCTCAGCGGTTTTCTGCTGCTACCAGGCCTGGTTAACGCCCACGATCACCTCGAGTTCGCGTTATTCCCGCGACTCGGCAAAGGTGGGTATAACAACTTCGTCGAATGGGCCGAAGATATTTACCGTCCGGGATCGCCGCCCATCTCGGAACATCAGTCCGTTCCCAAAAATACGCGTCTATGGTGGGGCGGAATCCGGAATCTCCTTTCTGGTGTCACCACCGTCTGTCACCACAACCCCTATGTCGAAAAACTCTTCAGCGACGGATTCGCCGTTCGCGTGCTGCGTGACTTTGCTTGGGCGCACTCCGTTCCGATGGATCATGACTTTGCCCAAAAAAGGAAAAACGCCGACCCTGATCAACCGTTTATCATCCACCTCGCGGAAGGTGTAGATTTGCAAAGCGCGGAGGAAATAGGGCATCTTGTTCGAAAACAAGCACTCAACGACCGGACCGTACTGGTGCACGGAATAGGCCTTGATGCGCGCGGCATGTCGCTGTTGCGAGCCCGGGGAGCCGCGCTAGTCTGGTGTCCAACGTCAAACGTCTTCCTCTTTGGCCGCACTCATACTCGCGAGACGATTCAAGCGCTTCCCAGGGTGGCCTTGGGTAGTGACTCGCCTCTTACAGCTCACGGTGACCTACTGGACGAAGTCCGCTTTGCCCGGGTAGCCGTCGGCATACCAGCCGAAGCACTCTACGCCCTGGTAACAACCAGTGCAGCCCAAGTACTGCGGTTAAAGAACGGAGAGGGAACACTCCGCATCGGCGCATTCGCCGACCTGATCGGCGTGCGAGACGCAGGCTTGTCTCCCGCCGATACTCTCGCCACCACGTCCTGCCACGATGTGGAGCTCGTCATCGTCGCTGGTCAAGTCCAGCTCGCTTCTTCCGACGTTCTGACCCGACTCCCACGGTCGGTCACGACAGGCTTGCGACCGCTCCAAATAGACGGGCAAGTACGCTGGGTGCGGGCGCCGTTAAACCGCCTCTTCTCGGAAACACAACGCCACCTTCCAGGCGAGATCAAACTGGGGGGACGAAGGGTGGGCCATGGCCTCACAGCATGAATGGGTGACGATCGGGAGCCCAGGTAACCTTGAGCGTCAGCGCGTCACTCACCTGCCGGTGCTGGTCATCCATGCGCATAGTTCCTGCAACTGCCGCTGCATCATGTGCGACATCTGGAATACCAAAGAATCGCACGCGCTTCGCCTCTCAGATTTACAGCCTCATCTAGAGTCCATCGGTCGGTTGGGTGTCCGCTGGGTCGTCTTTTCGGGGGGCGAGCCCTTACTCAATCCGGAACTCCCATCGCTTTGCTCGATTCTCAAGCGCGAAAACATCCGCTTGACCCTTTTGACTACAGGATTGTTGCTGGGTAAGTTCGCGTCCCAGGTGGCGGATTCATTTGACGACGTCATTGTTTCTCTGGACGGGCCCGAGAGCATTCACGATGCCATCCGGCGCGTCGACAAGGCTTTTGCGGTGTTACGGCTAGGCGTTGGCGCAGTTAAGCAGCACCGATCGACTGTCCCCATCACCGCCCGCATGACCGTACAAAAGGCAAATCACCGGCATCTTCGGGAGACGGTCCGAGCGGCAAGGATTTTGGACTTAAACGGGATTTCTTTTCTGGCTGCGGATCTTACTTCGGAGGCCTTCAACCGCCCCCTGTCTTGGCCTGCGGAGCGTCAGAGCGAGGTCGCCCTCTCGCCGGACGAGCTGAAGTCACTGGAAACCGAAATCGAATCGCTCATCGATGAACACTCGAAAGATATCGAGAACGGCTACATTGCCGAGTCTCCTGCCAAGCTGCGCCGGATCGCTGTGCACTTTCGAGCTCACCTCGGACTCGAACGGACCGAATCGCCCCAGTGCAATGCTCCCTGGACCTCCGCGGTAATTGAAACCGATGGGAGCGTCCGGCCGTGTTTCTTTCATCGGTCCATAGGGAATGTCTACCAGAGGAGTCTCGAAGAGGTGATAAATGGAGGGGAGGCTCTTGCATTCCGCTCGGCGCTGGACATTCCCAGCAATCCGACGTGTAACCGCTGCGTCTGTTCTCTGAACTATCGGCCTTGACGTCCGCTCGGAGTCGAGGATTCTTGGTCTTCACCCTTGTACATCGCTGGTTCACCCAGGCTCCCGGCGGCCGGCAAATGACGGATGAACAACACCGTCGACCAGATCTCCTCATCCGTCAAAATTCCTTTCGAGGCCGGCATGCCAGAAGGGAAAATACCGTTCTCGATGACCCATTTCAATTGGCCGTCTGCGTAGGATTGAACCTCGGAAGACGCCAGTGACGGAACCGGGGGCGCCATGCTTTCCGCAAACGGCACGCCAGTATTCTGTCCGTCGAGACCGTGGCAAGCCACGCAATAGTGAGAGAAGCTTTCCCTGCCCTTGGCTATATGATCGGGTGTTGCGGACAGCGGATTTTTTGCTTCTTTGTCGCGCACGAAAACCCAATGTTTCGCACGGGTGACCACTAGGGTCTCCCATTTACTCGGGGGCGCCGCCCTGCAACCGGTGGTAGAAAGGATAAGGAGTAGGGCTGGAATCGTGCTGTTCGGAAAATTCCGTCCACTCATTCGACGACGTGTACGGTGAAGACCATGGAACCGTGGCCCTTACCGCAAAAGTGCGCGCACTTGCCTTCGAATGTTCCGGCGTTTTCCGGTACCAGCGTCAAGTCCTCTGCCTGGCCCTTCTTGACCTCGGTGCGAATGCCCAACGCCTCGATCAACAGCCCATGAGTGACGTCCGTCGAGCGCACCGTGATGGTTACCGGATCTCCCTTTCTGACGGTGATTTCGTGCGGCTCAAAGGAAAAACGGCTCGCGACGACCTCAATGTGCTGCGTGCTTTTAGGCTGGCCACCCAACACCGTCGCAGTCAGCGTGAGAAGGCTCAGCGTCAACGTGGGTATCTTCACAATCGATTTCATCCCTGGATGCTCCTTTGCTAGCGATCGCCCTAATGGAGGGCCGCAACAATTCGCACCTCTCGCGCCTTCAGGGAGGGAAGGACGCGAATGCCCTCGAACGATTTAACGTAACAAGGTACAAAGATTTAGATGTCACGCAGAGGTTAAATGGCGGTCACGTTTCTCCTCGATTAGAACCCGTTTCATGACGCGGGACGCGGTTGTCGATACCCCCGGCCGGGCTCCGCCACACGTTTACAACTCGCGGACATTCCAATGACATCTAGGCGGAGCCCGCCCGAGTATTCTGCCTCTCGGAACGCCGACTCACGAAGCGATCGAAATGCATGGCGTGTTGCCGTCAGTGTGACCATCGAACGTGATCAGGAAAACTGCTTCTCCCGCGAACGACACCAAGCTGGAACTCTGGCGCCCACTGTACAAGCCAGGCCTGTGGTTGATCTTTGGAAGCTTCGTCTTTCTCTATCTTCATCTCTTTCGACTCCCGCTTACGCCCATTTGGACGGGCGGTGACGCAACGATCTTCCTCCACGACGCGCGCAGGATGCTCGACGGAGAGGTGCTCTATCGAGACTTTGTGCAAATCACGCTTCCCGGTACAGATTTCCTGTATTTCGCAGCGTTCAAGATCTTCGGTGCTCGTATGTGGGTCGCCAATGCCATGCTCGTTTTACTGGGACTGGCGTTGGTGTGGCTCAGCTACTTCATTTCTAAGGCCATCGATCTCGGTAAAGCTGCGCTTCTTCCTCCTCTCCTGTTCTTGACTCTCGTATATCGAGACCGGCTTGACGCGACTCATCATTGGTACAGCTCTTTGGCAGTGCTGGCCGCACTAGCGCTCGCCATCGACCTCCGCAGTCCGCTGCGCGTTGCCATCTCAGGGACGCTGTGTGGCTTGGCGGCATGTTTTACCCAAAGCCTCGGGCTGATGACCCTGCTCGCGTTTGCTGTCTTCCTGTTCTGGGAGCATGGAAAGACATCGACAAGGCGTCGATCGCTAATTCTTCGGGAGGCGGTGCTGTTCGGATCGTTTGCCGGAACGGTCTTGATCGTTACCAGCTACTTTGCTTGGAAAGCGGGCCTCGCCAAGTTCGTCTACAGTACCTTCCTGTTCAATCTCCGGTACTATCCGAGTCTCGGCGCAAACGCGGGACAAGGCTACATGATTGGTCTGCCCGGATTTCTGCACTGGCGCCAGATTCCGAGCCTGCTGGGGTTCCTACTCCTGCACGCACTACTGCCTCTCGTGTACCTTCTGTTTCTCGTGCGCTACCGCCGGCAGTCTCGACGGGCGCCCGAGGAGCGTTGGGACCGGCTGGTGCTTGTCAATCTAGTCGGACTGTTCTCCCTGCTCAGTGTGGCGGCGGCTCCGACCTGGGCCCGGTTGTATTACGTTTCCTTGCCCGCGCTGATCCTTTTCACCTGGATGTTGAAGTTCGAAGGAAGAGCCGGACGATTTCTATCCAACAGCCTGTACGTCTTAACGGTGATCCTTGCCGTCGCCTCTCCCATCGCGAAGCAACTGCATTGGCATGCCTTTCTTGACCTGCCGACGGGTCGCACAGCCTTCCTCACTCGAGCCACTTATGAGCGGTATCGGTGGGCGGCGTCTCAGACCCAAGCCTCGGAGTTCTTCTTCGGGGGTGCGTTCCCTGATTTCTATTTCTTGCTGAACTTGCGAAATCCCGGCCCGGTCCCATTTATCACGCCCTACGAGTACACCCGCCCAGACGAGGTCCAGCGTGTCATGCGAGGTCTCGAGATGCATCGTGTGAGAATTGTGCTTTGGACACCGATCCTCGACTTGCCCGACGATCCGCAGGGTGACCACTTGGGTCCCCTGCGCGCCTATGTCCGAAATCATTATCACGTCGCGAAGGACTTCCCGGACTACGAAGTGTGGGTTCGCGACCCGTAACTTGTCCGAAACCAAGCGTTTAATTCAAGCCCGGTGCACAAACATGACCCGCATTTGACCTCGGGGTGACAAAACACATATACAGCATCGCTACATTGGAGCTTGTAAGTTTGCGTTGCGGACTTCTGCCTCCGACACGCGGGTGTAGTGGGTGGCTCTCCCGACAACGGACCGCCTAATCTTGCTGTTTTTGAGGGCACGATGTTTCGAAGAGCTGTTTGGGCACTCTTGTTGGCGTTGTCCAGCGGAATCAGCACCTCCGCCCAGTCCACAATTCCGATCATCTCCGGGGGCGTGCAATATGTGAGCACCACCACCGGAGGAGCCACCCTGTTCCAACCGACCATCGCTCCCGTCGTTTCCGTTCCGATTGGCGAGCGCTGGTTGATCGAGTCCCGGGCGACCTTTGACGAGGTTATTTTTCGTGAAAATGGCACGACCGGGCCGTACCACGCGCTGACCTTCTCCAGCATGGACTACCTCCAACTGGACTACATTGCCAGCCCTCACCTGACGATCAGCGTCGGGCAATTCCTCACGCCCTTCAACATCTACAACGAGAGGCTTAGCCCCGTCTGGATTCACAATCTTGCGGACGGTCCGCTCATCTTCGGCATCGGCACCCGAACATCGGGTTCAAGCGACGGTGCCATGCTCCGAGGCGTTTTGCTCTCGCGAAAAAATTGGGAGCTAAACTATACCGTTTACTTCTCGGCTCTGGTCAACGCAAGGCAGTTCAGTGCCGGACGCACGGCCGGTGAGCGCGTCGGTGTCTTTGTTCCCAGTACCCGGTTTGAGGCCGGGATGTCCTATCAGCGCTTTCTTCAAGACCAGCACCTGAATTCCTGGGGTGCGTATGTCGTTTGGCAGCCGCGCAGCGCCCCGGTCGAACTACGGGCGGAATACGCGCACGCGCCGGGCGGGCAAGGCTACTGGGTCGAAGGGGCGTATCGCTTCTCGCAATTCCGCGGACCCAATCACTGGCTAGGGCGCCTGCAGGCGGTTTCGCGCCTCCAGCAGTTTTATCTTGGCAAACCCGCTCCTGACGACGCTCTCCCCGGCGCCGACACGCAGAAAGCGGACTTCGGGCTGAACTACTATCTCCCGCACAATCTGCGGCTCAACGCCAGCTATGGGCGCCAGTTTAGCTCTCTTGGCAACGCCAATGTGTGGAACCTGCAGGTGACCTATCGCTTCTTGTTCCCGCTGATCCCCGGAGAATCAAAGTGAAGTCTTCTTCTGTGGTTCGCGCGACATTCTTCATCCTCTTCCTCGCCGTGCTTTTGGCTGCGGCGCAGAACTCTGCTCCGCAACAGCGGCTGCGTAAGTCGGCAGCTCAGGCAGCTCCCGCGCCTGCCAACGAAAGTGCCGAAGGTGAAAAGCGGTTCGAGACGCACTGCGGCCGCTGTCACGTGCCGCCGGAAGATTTGTCTCCCCGCGAAGCCAAGGCGGTCCTCCGCCAAATGCGAGTTAGAGCGAACTTGAGCTCCGAAGATGAACGCCTCATCCTCAAGTATCTGGCGCCATAGCAGCGAGTCGCCGTACCCGCCTTCACTCCGCATCGACATTCGCGCGATAGAGTGCGGGCAAGCCCTGACCCCTCTGGCAGTCGCTGGCAAACAATAGCGCCTTCGAATCCGGCTCCCAGGTCGGCGAGGAATTATCGCACCGCCCACCTGCCAAAAGTTCCGTTCGACCGCTTTTTCTGTTGCGCAGCCAGACCTGCTTCCATCCATTCTGCTTCGCCTCCAAAGCTGCCCATTTCTCGTCTGGCGATAGGATCGACTCGCGAGCATCCGAGAGATTCTCCACAGAGGCAGGAGTCGCCGTCCTCGTCGCGGGGTCGAACGCCATCATCGTCGAGGTCGCATGCGTCACCAATTCGAAGTAGACGGGGCCCTTCGGCGCAGGCGCAATCGGATGAAAGGCCTCTCCGCGAAACGCTAGCTTCTCGCTCTGGCCATCGTGTAACCACAGCAAAAGGTAGCGGCCCTTCGCGATCGCTTGGCAGAAGATTCCGGCCTGCGAAACAGCGAACGAAGAAGTAAAAAGCACGTCCGGTCCCAAAACGAGCTGCTCGAAGCGCCGCCCCGGTTCGCGTTCATAGCTCAGCAGGTGCCTTTTGGCGTCGACGAAAGCGATCAACGTCACACAGGTTGCTGTCACAATCGCCACCCTGGGCCGCAGCCCGCGCCAATAGGGCAGTCCGGCCGCAAAGAACAAAGCCAAAATGATCCACACCTTCGGAAACACCCACGTCCATTCCGGTCGCAGAGAAAATCCCAGCAATGCGTACGTGGTTACCAGCAAGATTTTCTCCCGACTCCCAGCTTCCTTCATCAACAGGAGAATAGGCAGCAAGAAAAGAAGGAAAGCATAAGAACCTAGATTTGGAGCGACACAGAGTGTGGCGATCATGAACCACGCAAAGTCACGTCGATCGAAGTCCGTAGGCTTTAGGGCTACAGCAACGGCCGCGAAGCTCAAAATTGCGACGGTCAGTAATGGTCTCAGGAAAAAAAACAGCCACGGAGCGTTCCAAAGCGGGTGCGGATTGAGCTCTGGTTCCCCGACAAACACTCGCCGTAACAAGGTCACCCACGTGCCATTGTTGGTGTGGAAAGGTGCAGCCGACCCCTCCCCATCCATGGCCCTTGGGAAAATGTGCGTCGCGAAATACTTTACGTCAGTCCAGCCGAAGATGGCGATCGCCAACGCGACTGCGCAGATCGTGGTGGCGATCATTCCGACGGCCGCCCTCCAATTCCGCTTGGCGATGAAGTACAGCAAGAATGGCGCGCCATACAACTTCAAAGCGAACGCGGCTCCGCAGAGGATCCCGCTCGCCATCGGGCGCTGGCGATCCAGGCAATAGAACGCCAGCGTCAGCAGGAATAACAAGAAGGCGTAGTACTGCCCGAGGTGGAAGTTGGATTGCAGTGTGCCGTAGCCGGCGAAGAGAATCAGCGAAATATGCTCGAATCGAAATTTCGTGATGCGCGAAAGCAACCAAACGGTGGCCACCAGGAAGCCAAGGCTCAGCGATAGCCAGATCCGCTTCGCTGTCTGCGCCGGGAACCCCGCCATCGGAACCAAGGGCAGCATCGTCAACGGAGTTTGCGGGATGTAGGTTCCCAGCGGCTCTTCCATTCCGGCAAAATTCATCTGCCGCTGAAACCACGCCCAATCGTAATATTTGATCAGCGGCTCGCCGTGGCGAAGCAGAACTGCAGCGGTGTAGTAATTCGGGAAGTCACTTTCGTCGATCATCCAGCCCTTATGAAACGTCCGCCCGAGAAACAGCGCGAAGCACGCCAGCGCTAGGACGCGCGTCTTCATACCGGTCTGGGCACTAAAGGTTGAGTCTTTTCGAGCGCGGCCAACTCCTTGTTGCTGGCTATACCTGCTGTCTCCAGATACTCCTGATCGGGGCTCAGGTTCCATAAGTCAAAGTGCGAACCCGCAACGTTCCGCGCCGCCAGGATGCCGGTCAGCATGGAATGATCTTGGTTGTTGTAGCGATGCATTCCGTTGCGCCCCACGAGTTGAAGATTGGGGACTGTCGCCAGAAACTCACGCACCGCTGCCAGGCAGTGCTGGTAGCCGCGGTCGTAGACCGGGTACGCCTTCGGCATTCGAACCACCGCGCCGTCCACCACGTCTTCTTCCCGTAC
>Ga0209526_10001824_pt1 | contig 14245 bp, 12 predicted proteins | sample JacPinW_OM2H0_M1_FD_188566 | JGI IMG/M metagenome (GOLD analysis project Ga0209526, IMG submission 188566) | Forest soil microbial communities from Algoma, Ontario, Canada - Jack Pine, Ontario site 1_JW_OM2H0_M1 (SPAdes) (version 2) | ecosystem: Environmental > Terrestrial > Soil > Boreal... | reverse complement strand
GGCCCGCCTGATCGAGAGGAGAAGAGCCCCATGGCCACCGACCGATTCGGAAACGTCATCGCCGCCGGACTCCCGTATGCGCGGGGAACGATCCTGCGCAGCACCGAGGACGATTTCACCAAGCTCCGACAGGCGTGGCAGATCATCCGGGCCCGGATCCAGAAGGACGGCGCCGACTCGGTCTTCAACTTCACGGGGCTCGAGCGGGGATTGCGGGTCGATCCGAGCGATGTCCCGTTCCTCGACGACGAGATCGCCCCGGCGCTCTTCGGGGAGCGCCTGACCGAGCTGGCCCTGGAGCATCTCGGCGGCAAGCCCGACCGGCATGACGTCATGGTGTTCAACCGCCTGAGCGCGGCGACCCTCACCGCGCAGATGGTGATGGTCCGGCCCGGAGGGACCGTCATCGGGGTCTCGGTCGGCTACAGCCATCCATCGGTCACGCGCGCCGCCGCGCACCTCGGGGCGCGCTTCGTGGATACGGTGGGGCTCAAGGCCTTCGCGGAGGCCCTCGAGCGCGAGCCCCAGGTGGACCTCGTCGTGCTCACCCGGCTGGCGGTCACCTACGAGGCCCTGCCGATCGAGGAGATCCGGCAGATCGTGGCCCTCGCGCGGGCGCGCAAGGTGCCGGTGTACGCGGACGACGCGGGCGGGGCGCGGGTCGGCCCCGCGGTCCTGGGCCAGCCGAAGATGCTCGACCTCGGCGTCAACGTCGGGGCGACGGGCCTCGACAAGTACGGCACGGTGGGGCCGCGCGTCGGTGTGCTCGCGGGCGACAAGGAGCTGGTCGCCCGGATGCGGGCCCGGGCCTTCGAGTTCGGTCTCGAGGCGCGGCCGATGCTGTACCCGGCGGTGCTCAAGTCGCTCGAGCAGTACCGTCCGGAGCGCGTGCGCAGCCTGGTCGAGTGCACCAAGGAGGTCGCGGTGGCGCTCCGCCGGCGCCTCGGCGACCGGCTCCGGGAGACGCCGGTGACCGCCCAGCTCTGGGGCGAGGATACCCTCGAGCTGGCGCGCGAGCGCGCGGGCCTCGCCGAGACCTCCCTGGTTCCGTTCGAGGCCTCGGCGACCCTGGCGATGCTGCTCCTGCGCGACCACGGGATCGTCAGCGTGCACTTCGCGGGCATGCCGCCCGGCACCTCCGCGATGCTGTTCAAGTTCGTGCCGCCGGAGACGCTCCAGCGCTTCGGCGGGGCGGAGGCGTTCGCGGAAGCGGTCGACCGCTCCCTGTCCAACGTCGCGGCGATCATGGGAGATCGCGAGAAGGTCCGGGCCCTGCTGCTCGGGCCGGATCGCTGAGGAGCGAGCCATGCGTCCATCGCGACTGAAGCGGCTGACCTTGCTCGGAGCGCTCGTCCTGGGAGCCTGGCTCGGGGCCGCCGCCGCGGTCCCCGCCGCGGAGCTGGTGGCGGCCAAGGGGACCGACGTCACCTCCTTCGACCCCGGGATCAACCCCACGCCCGACGCGCAGCAGATCATCACCATGATCTACGACACGCTGATCCAGCGTGACGACAACATGCAGCTCAAGCCCGGGCTCGCGGTGTCCTGGCGGAACGTGGACCCGCTCACCTGGCAGATCAAGCTGCGGTCGGGCGTGAAGTTCCACAACGGCGAGCCCTTCGACGCGCGCTCGGTCAAGTTCACCCTCGAGCGCCTGAGCACGCCCGGCGACAAGGCGGGGGGGCACGTGATGTTCTCCTCCTTCGGCGGCATCGAGCGCGTGGACACGCCGGACCCGCTGACGGTGACCATCCGGACCAAGCGCCCGGACCCGGTGCTGCCCGCGCGCCTCGCCCAGACTTTCGGAGCCCAGATGATCCCGGCCGAGTACACGGCCAAGGTGGGGTTCCCGGGGCTGGCCAAGAACCCGGTCGGCACCGGGCCGTACAAGCTCGGCCAGTGGCTCAAGGACGACCGGACCATCCTCGAGGCCAACAAGGACTACTGGGGCGGCGCGCCCGCCATCGAGCGGGTGGTGTGGCGGGTCATTCCGGACGATCTGGCCCGCGTGTCGGCCCTCCAGGCCGGGGAGGTGCACGTGATCGTGCGGGTGCCGCCGGACCAGGTGCCGACCATCGAGAAGCGCGGCGGCCTGCGGGTGGAGCGGGTGCTCGGCAACGTCACGAACGTGTTCACGGTCTGCGGGATCAAGAAGGACACCGGCCCGCTGGCCGACAAGCGCATGCGCCAGGCCGTCGCCTACGCGATCGACCAGAAGTCGCTGATCGACAACCTCTTCCGCGGGCTCGCCGCTCCCCTCGGCCAGGGCGCGCCGAGCACCGACTTCGGCTTCAATCCGGCGATCAAGCCGTACCCCCACGATCCCGCGAAGGCCAAGGCGCTGCTCTCCGAGGTCGGGTACAAGGGCGAGGAGGTGCTGGTCCGGAGCGCGAGCGGCTACATCGTCAACGACGTGGCCATCGTCAACGCCACCACCGAGATGCTCCGCAAGGTCGGCATCAACGCCCGCGCCGAGATCGTCGACATCCAGACCCGTCTCGAGATGATCAAGAACGGCAACGTCACCGGGCTCCTCCTGATCAATCCGCAGGGGACGAACTTCGACACCGACGGAGTGGTGTGGCGGCTCATGGGGCCCGGCGGTATCCTCGCGGTGCACTGGAAGGGGAGCGATCCGGACCAGGAGTTCGCGCGCCTCATGGAAGAGGCGCGGTACACCGTGGACCAGAAGAAGCGCCAGCAGAACTACTACCGGGCCGCCGAGATCTTCGCCGACGAGCTGCCGTGGATCCCGGTCTTCCAGGACGTGGCGACCTTCGGGATCTCGACCAAGGTCAAGAACTTCAAGCCGCGCCCCGACTGGCTGGTGCTGCCGCAGCGCCTGGGGCTGTAGCAGAGTCACCCGATGGGATGGCTTGGCGAGGCGGGACGGGCGCTCGGCCATCTCCTCGTCGTGATGCTGGGCACCGCGAGCCTCGTGTTCGTGGTGCTCCGGCTCACCGGCGATCCCGCGATGATGGTCGCGCCACCGGGAGCGACCCTCGACGACCTGGCCGCGATCCGCCGCGAGCTCGGCCTCGATCACTCCATCGGAGTGCAGTACGTCGAGTTCCTGAGAAAGCTCGCGGTGGGGGATCTGGCCGACTCGTTCCGCTACCGCCGGCCCGCGCTCGAGATCGTGAGCGAGCGGGCGATGGCCACCGTCCAGCTCGCCCTGGTCGCCCAGCTCCTCGCCATCGCGGTCGCGATCCCCCTGGGCGTGATCGCGGCCATCCGCCGGGACTCGTGGCTGGACGGGACGCTCACCGGGCTCGCGACCCTGGGGCAGTCGATTCCCCACTTCTGGCTCGGCCTGATGGCGATCGTGGTGTTCGCGGTTCACCTCGGCTGGCTCCCCACGTCGGGCCGCGGCGGGTGGCTGCACCTGGTGCTGCCCGCGATCACGCTCTCGTCCTATTCGATGGCGAGCCTCACGCGGCTGATGCGCTCGAGCGTGCTCGAGGTGCTCGGGTCGGACTACATTCGCACCGCCCGGGCCAAGGGGCTCGGGGCGGGGCTGGTGCTCTTCAAGCACGCGCTGAAGAACGCGATGATCCCGGTCGTCACCCTCACCGGTCTCCAGCTCGGCGTCTTGCTGTCCGGGGCGGTCATCGTCGAGACGGTGTTCGCGTGGCCGGGCGTCGGCCGGCTCATCATCGAGGCCATCCACACCCGCGACTACCCGCTCGTCCAGGCGGGCGTCGTGCTCATGGCGCTGCTCTTCGTGGTCGTGAACCAGGGGGTCGATCTCTGCTATCGCTGGCTCGATCCCCGCATGGCCGGGCGGCGCGGATGAGTCACGTGGACGTCTCGGCCCCCGCCGGCCCCGCGGCCGTCCCGACGACGTTCGCAGCGGAGACCGCGCCGCGGTCGCGGCGCCGTCGCCTGACATTCAAGCCCGCCTTCGGCATGGTCGTCGGGGCGGCGCTGCTGCTCGCCACGCTCTTTCCCGGCCAGATCGCCCCGTCGAGCCCGACCGACCAGCGGCTCGCCGAGCGGCTGCGCCCTCCCGCGTGGATGGACGGAGGGACCACGGGCCATCTGCTCGGCACCGACTCCCTCGGGCGCGACGTGTGCAGCCGGGTGATCTACGGGGCGCGCACCACCTTCCTGGTGGCGCTCGTCTCGTCCCTGATCGGGGGCATCGGCGGGACCGGCCTGGGCCTGCTGGCCGGCTACCACGGCGGGGTCCTCGACGAGCTCGTGCGGAAGCTGGTCGACATGCAGCTGGCCTTCCCCTATCTCCTCCTCGCCATCTCCGCCATGGCGGTCGCCGGGAGGAGCCTCCCTATCCTGATAGTCGTGCTCGCGCTCAGCAGCTGGCCGGCCTTCGCCCGCATCGTGCGCGGCGAGGTGATGTCCCTCCGCGAGCGTCAGTTCATCGAAGGGGCGCGGGCCATCGGGTGCGATGACCGGCGCATCCTGCTCGCCCACGTGCTGCCCGGGGTGAGCGCCTCGCTCTGCGTGGTGTGGAGCTTCGACCTCGCGCGGATCGTAGTGCTGGAGTCGAGCCTGAGCTTCCTCGGGCTCGGTGTCCAGCCGCCCACCCCGAGCTGGGGCATGGATCTGAGTGAATCGCGGCAATTCCTGCAGATCGCCTACTGGACGGTGCTGTTTCCCGGCCTGGCGATCAGTCTGGTCGTGCTGGCTGCCAACCTCGTCGGCGACTGGGTGCGAGACGTCCTCGACCCCATCGTCAAGCGGAACCGTGCCGCGGCGTAGCGGGCGGCTCCGACACCAAGGGAGCGAGACGGGAACATGACCCATTCGACGGGTTCCAACGCGGACTGGATTCGGCGTGACGACGAGGCCATTCTTGGCTGGCGCCACTTCCCGCGAGTCGTCTTCGAGCGCGCCCAGGGCCTGCGCCTCTGGGACGTGGAGGGCCGGGAGTACCTCGACTTCGTGGCCGGCCACATCTCGCTGCTGCTCGGGCACAACCACCCCGAGCTGCGTGAGGTCCTGATCGAGCAATCCGCCAAGCTCTGGCACCACTACAAGTACTTCGCGGCGACCCCGGTGATCGAGTTCGCGGAGACCCTGAAGGCCGCCCTGCCCCCCGAGCTCGACGTGATCAACTTCGCCGCGGTGGGATCGGAGGCCAACGAGGTCGCGCTCCGGGTAGCCCGTGGCGTCACCAAGGCCTTCGACGTGGTGGCGGTGATCGGGGGCCTCTACGGGGGCACCCTGACCGTGGAAGGACTCAACAGCATCGGGGGGCCGCGCAAGCGTCACCTCGGCCCGCTCCTGAGCCCGGCGCGGACCTCGACGATCCTGACCCCGGACTGCTACCGGTGTCCGCTGGGGCTCAAGTACCCGTCGTGCGACATCGAGTGCGTGAAGGCGAGCGAGGAGATGACCGAGCGGGTGAGCACCGGCGACGTGGCCGCGATCATCACCGAGACCATCCTCGGGGCCGGCGGCATGATCGTGCCGCCGCCCGAGTGGTTGCCGCGTCTGAAGGCGATGGCGGAGCGCATGGGCGCCCTCCTCATCCTGGACGAGGTGCAGGTCGCGCCCTTCAAGACCGGCCGGACGTGGTGCTTCGAGCACTCGGGAATCGTCCCGGACGTCGTGAGCCTGGGGAAGGGCATCGGGGCCGGCATGGCCATCACCGCCATGGTGACCCGGCGCGACCTCGCGGATCGCGCGCGCGCCGCGGAAGTGGGGGTGCCGTGGGCCGGGACCTTCGCGGGCGAGCCCCTCTACGCGGCGGTGGCCAAGCGGAGCTTCGAGATCCTCGTGGCCGGCAACTATGCCCAGCGGGCCGCCGAGCGCGGCGAGCAGCTGATGTCGCGCCTGCGCGACCTTCAGCATCGCTACGAGATCATCGGCGACGTGCGCGGGCGGGGGCTGTACATCGGCGTCGAGATCGTGAAGGACGCGATCGGTCGCCAGCGGGACAACACCATGATGCATCGCATCCGGTGGAACGCCCTCGAGGAAGGCCTGCTCGTCGCCGGGTCGAGCAACGTGCTCAAGATGTTCCCCGCGCTCACGATCACCCCGGCCGAGATCGACGAGGGGGTCGACAAGCTGGAGCGGGCGGTCAAGCGGGCGCTGGACGGGCAGCCCCGCGGGGTCGACCGCTTCACGACGACCAGCGTCGCCTAGATGGCCACCCACAGGAGAGACCATTTCATGAGGCAATCCGTCCGTATCGTGAGCTTCGTGGTGACCCTGCTGCTCTCCGCGATCGCGCTCGCGTCGGCCCAGACCGGCGAGCTGGCGATCGCGGTGGCCACCGATCCGCTCACCCTCGATCCGAGGGGCGCCTCCAACGTCATCTCCTGGAGCCTCGCGTATCACATCGCGGATCCGCTCGTGGGGAAGGACAAGGACCTGAAGATCGTCCCCCTGCTCGCCGAGTCGTGGGATCGGCCGGATCCACTGACGTGGCGGTTCAAGCTGCGCCGAGGGGTCAAGTTCCAGAACGGCGAGGACGTGACCGCCGCCGCGGTGAAGGCCACGCTCGACGTCATGATCGATCCGGAGCTGGCCAAGACGAAGAAGATCCAGGTGTCGGCCTTCATACGCGGAAACTTCCGGACCGTCGAGCGGGTGGAGGCGCCCGATCCGTACACCGTGATCATCAAGACCAAGGCGCCCTATCGCCCGATGCTGCTAGGGCTGTCCCAGCTCGGCATCGCGCCGGCCAGCGCCCTCGATGCCGGGGACGCCTACGTCGCCCATCCCGTCGGCGCGGGCCCCTACAAGTTCGTCGAATACGTCCCGGGATCGCGGCTCGTTCTCGAAGCGAATCCCACGTACTGGGGAGCCAAGCCGGCCTTCAAGCGGGTCACGGTCCGGATCATCCCCGAGAACGCCACCCGGGTCGCCGCGCTGCAGACCGGAGAAGTGCTCGCCATCTACAACGTTCCCCCCGACTCGATCGATCGTCTGAAGGCGAACAAGGACCTGGTGGTCCAGGACACGCTCACCACCCGCTACAACTATCTCTATCTCCAGAACGACCGGCCGCCGTTCAACGACAAGCGGGTGCGCCTGGCGATCAACCACGCCCTCGACAAGGATCAGATCACGCGCGTCATCTTCAAGGGCCTCGCCAAGCCCGCCACCGCCCCGATGGGGCCGGCCACCGCGTTCTTCGACAAGAGCCTGAGCCCGTATTCATACGACGTGGCCAAGGCCAAGGCCTTGCTGACCGAGGCCGGATATCCCAACGGGCTCAAGTTCGTCATGGGCACGCCCTTCGGCCGCTTCATCAACGATCGGCAGGTCGCGGAGGCGGTGGTGGGACAGCTCGCCAAGGCCGGCTTCACGGTGGACCTCCGGGTGGAGGAGTGGGGGACGAGCCTCGCCAACCTCATGGGCCGCAAGTACGACGCGATGTTCGGCGCCTACGGGGGCTCGCCCGACCCCGACTACATGCTGAGCTGGCTCTTCACGGCCAAGAGCAGCGTGGTGGGCTTCAACAAGCCGGAGGTCGACGCGCTGCTCATCGAGGGCGTCCAGGCCGCCGACGACGCCGCGGCCCGCAAGACCTACGAGCGGATCCAGAAGATCGTGTGGGACGACGCGCCGCTCGGGTTCCTCTACTTCCAGCCCGACATCGTCGCCTACAGCAAGCGACTCAAGGGCTTCGGCCCCCGCGTCGACGAGTACGTGGACGTGAGAGGCGCGCGGGTCGAATAGGCGGGATGCGGAACGTCTACCTCCGGCAGATCGTCCAGGCCGCCATCGTCCTGCTCAACGTGTCGCTCGTGGTCTTCGTCCTGGTGCGCATCGTGCCGGGCGATCCCGCGCGTCTCATGCTGGGGATGGAGGCGTCGGAGGATGCGGTCCAGGCCGCCCGCGTCCAGTTCGGGTTCGACCGGCCTCTCTACGTCCAGTACGCCCAGTTCGTCGGCGGTGCCCTCCGAGGCGATCTGGGCCAGTCGGTCCGATTTCGACGGCCGGTGGGGGACCTCCTGCGCGAGAGCTTTCCCGCCACCCTCGAGCTGGCCCTGGCCGCGACCGTGATCGCGCTGATCCTGGCCGTGCCCGCCGGCATCTACGCGGCGGTGCACCGCGACGGGGTGCTGGATCGGCTCCTCATGGCGGGAGCGCTGATCGGGCAGGCGATGCCGATCTTCTGGCTCGGCATCATGCTGATCACCCTGTTCTCGGTGAAGCTCGGCTGGCTGCCCACCTCGGGCCGGGGGTCGCTCGCGCAGCTGATCATGCCGAGCGTGACGCTCTCCACGTACGTCATGGCCCTGCTGGCCCGGTTGACGCGCTCCAACATGCTCGACGTCCTGCGCGAGCAGTACGTGCGCACCGCGCGGGCCAAGGGCCTGCGGGAGACCGTCATCGTGCACAAGCACGCCTTGATGAGCGCCGCGCTGCCCATCGTCACGGTGCTGGGGCTGCAGGTCGGCGCCCTGCTGAGCGGCGCGGTCGTGACCGAGACCGTCTTCAACTGGCCGGGGATCGGCACCCTGGCCCTCCGGGCGATCCAGCAGCGCGACTACCCGGTGGTGCAGGGGGTCGTCCTGGTCAGCGCCGCGCTCTTCGTGCTGATCAACGGGATGGTCGACCTGGCCTACCGGTATCTCGATCCGCGCGTCCGGCTCACGTGAGATCGGCCGGGGCGCGGTGAGTCCGGCCACCGAGATCGAGGTCGCGGGTCCGTTCGTCCTGTCGGAAGCGAGGACGCCGCGCCCGTCCGTCTTCCGCCATTCCGGGTTCCTCTTCGGCCTGGTCACCGTGTCGGTCGCTCTGCTGGTCGCCCTCTTTCCGCACGCGGTGGCGACCCAGGATCCGCTCGCCCAGGACATCGGCAATCGGCTCGTCCCCCCGGCCTGGATGTCCGGGGGCAGCCCGCAGTGGCTGCTGGGAACCGATCACCTCGGCCGGGACATCCTGAGCCGGGTGCTCTACGGCAGCCGGGTGTCGCTCGCGGTGGGCCTGTGGTCGGTCCTCATCGGCGGCCCGGTCGGACTGCTCCTCGGCCTGGTGGCCGGCTACCGCGGCGGGGCCGTCGACAGCCTGGTCATGCGCCTCGTGGACCTCCACCTCGCGTTTCCCTTCGTCCTGCTCGCGATGGCCATGATCGCGATCCTGGGCCCCGGGTTGTGGAAGATGGTGGCGGTGTTCTCGATCACGAGCTGGATGCTGTACGCGCGCACCGTCCGCTCCTCGGTGCTGGCCCTCCGCGAGCGCGAGTTCGTTCAGGGCGCCTGGGCTCTCGGGGCGACCGGGACCCGGATCGTCGCCCGCCACATCCTCCCGAACGTGGTGAATTCCCTGGTCGTGCTCCTGTCCTTCGATCTGGCCCGGATCATCCTCGCCGAGTCGGCCCTGAGCTTCCTCGGGCTCGGCGTTCCGCCGCCCACGCCGTCGTGGGGGGGCATGCTCAGCGAGGGCCGCGAGTACATCGAGGACGCGTGGTGGATCGCGGCCTTTCCCGGATTCGCCATCATGCTCGTCACGGTCGGCGTGAGCTTCCTGGGAGACGGCCTGCGAGACGTCCTCGATCCCCGGTTCGAACCCCTCAACGATAGGACCCGCGGAGGCGACGTTGGCACAGCCAAAACGTAGCGCGACATCTGGCGATCGGCTCGAGCTCGGCGTGGACATCGGCGGCACCTTCACCGACGTGGTCCTCGTGCGCGGCTCGGGGCAGGTCAAGACGGCCAAGGTGCTGACCACGCCCCACGAGCCCGAGCGGGCGGTGCTGGAAGGGATCGCCAAGGTGCTCACGGAGGAGGCGGTCACCGCGGGCCGGGTCGCGCGGTTGATCCACGCCACCACGCTGGCGACGAACGCCATCGTCGAGCGAAAGGGCTGCCGGACCGCGATGCTGACCACCGCCGGCTTTCGCGACGTCCTCGAGACGCGGAACGAGCTCCGTTACGACCTGTACGATCTCTTCCTCGATCTGCCGCCCGCGGTGGTCCCCCGTTTCCTGCGAATTCCGGTCGACGAGCGCATCCGCTACGACGGCAAGGTGCTGCGGGCTCCGGAGCCGGGGGAGCTCGAGCAGACCGTGAAGCGCCTGGTGGCCGAGCAGGTCGACTCGGTCGCGGTGTGCTTCATTCACGCGTACGCCAACCCCGAGAACGAGCAACGAGTGGGGGAGATGCTGCGGAAGCATCTCCCGGGGCTGGCGGTGTCCCTGTCGTCCGAGGTGCTGTCGGAGATCGGCGAGTACGGCCGCTTCTCCACCACCGCGATCAATGCCTACGTGCAGCCGCTGGTGGCCCGCTATCTCGAGCGCCTGTCCGGCACCCTGGAGGCGGACGGGTTCAAGGGCGCGTTCACGGTGATGGCGTCGAGCGGCGGCACGATGCCCCTGGCCACCGCCAAGCGGTTCCCGGTCCGGCTCGTCGAGTCCGGGCCCGCGGCCGGGGTGCACGCCGCTTCGGCGGCCGGAGTGGCGCTTCAGATCCCGCGCCTCCTCTCGCTCGACATCGGGGGCACCACCGCCAAGATGTGCGTGATCCAGGACGGCAAGGCGAACTGGACGACCGATTTCGAGGTCGCGCGGCTCAGCCGATTCAAGAAGGGGAGTGGTCTCACCCTCAAGGTCCCGAGCGTGGACCTGATCGAGATCGGGGCCGGAGGCGGTAGCATCGCGCGCGTCAACGCGCTCGGCCTGATCGAGGTGGGGCCGGACAGCTCCGGATCCGACCCCGGACCGGCCTGCTATGGCCTGGGCGGGGACTTCGCCACCGTCACGGACGCGGATCTGCTCCTGGGTTATCTCAATCCGGCCAATTTCCTCGGCGGGGAGATGCGGCTGGACCCGGGCGCCGCCGAGCGGGCGGTCATGAAGGCGGTCGGGGCTCCGCTCCGGATGGACGTCCGGCGCGCGGCCCACGGCATCAATTCCATCGTGAACGAGAACATGGCCAACGCGGCCCGGGTCTACACCGCGGAGCGAGGCATCGACATCCGGTCGTTCACCCTCTTCGCCTTCGGAGGCGCCGGCCCGGTTCACGCGTGCGGGGTGGCCGAGCGCCTCGGCATCTCGGTGGTGATCGTGCCCCCGGCCGGCGGGGTCCTGTCCGCCATCGGCTGCGTGCTGGCGCCGATGGCCTTCGACATGGTGCGCGGGTTCAAGTGCGACCTCGACGGGGCCGACTTCGCGCGGGCCAACGGACTCCTCGCGGGCATGGTCGAGGAGGGGCGATCCTTGCTCCAGCAGGCCGGGTTCACCCGGGGCGTGGTGGTGGAGGCTTCGGCCGACATGCGCTTCGCCGGGCAGCGCTCGGAGGTGAACGTGCCCCTGCGGCGCCTCACGCTGCCGGCTTCGTCGTCGGGAATCATCGACCGGGACTTCCGGGCCGTCTATCGGGCTCGCTACGGACGCGATGTCCCGGAGGTCAAGCCGGAGTTCGTGAATCTTCGGGTCACCGTGCGCGGCCCGAGCCACGCCGGACGGCTCCGGCCACCGGTACCGCCTCGGGAGGCGCGCGCGGCTGGGCCCTCGTCCCGGCGGCCCATGTTCTTCGAGGCGAGGCGCGGCTTCGTCGACTGCCCGGCTTACGAGCGCGCCGCCATCGTGAAGGGGCAGCGGATCACCGGTCCGGCGGTCGTCGAGGATCGGGACTCGACCGCGGTCGTGCCTCCCCGCTGGACGGCCACGACCGATCACGTTGGCAATCTGGTCCTGACGCGGTGAGGAGCCCCATGCGAAAGACTGGAACCGATCCGTTGCTGATCAGCATGCAGTGGGCAAAGCTGCAGTCGGTGGTCGACGAGGCGAGCGTGACCTTGCTCCGGACCGCGTTCTCCCGGATCGTGACCGAGGCCAACGACTACACGTGCGCGCTCTTCGATACCCGGGGCGACATGATCATCCAGTCCACCCAGGGGCTGACGTCGTTCACCGGCGTCCTCGCCGTCGCCATCAAGCATTTCCTCGCCGCCTTCCCGGTGGCGGAGCTCGAGCCGGGCGACTGCCTGATCATGAACGAGCCGTGGCTGGGCGCGAGCCAGGTCAACGACATGCACGTGGTCACCCCCATCTTCCATCGCCGACGGGTGGTCGCCTATGCCGCCAACATCTCGCATTGTCCTGACGTGGGAGGACGCATCCTCTCCGGGGACTCACGCGAGGTGTTCGAGGAGGGCATTCGCCTGCCGATGTCCAAGCTGTTCAAGCGCGGCAAGCCGAACGACGAGCTCCTCCGGATCTTCCTGAACAACGTCCGGGTGCCGGATATCGTCCGGGGCGATCTGATGGCCCAGTGGTCGTCGAACGTGATCATGGAGCGCGGGGTCCTGGCGTTCCTCCGCGAGTATCGGCTGGACTCGCTCACCGGGATCGCGCGGGAGATCCTGAGCCGGTCGGAGGCGGCCATGCGCGCGGCCATTCGCGAGATCCCGGACGGGACCTACGCGAGCGAGATCGAGACGGATGGCTTCGACGAGCCCCTCCGGATCTGCACGTCGGTCACGGTGCGGGGAGACCGGATCAGCGTGGACTATGCCGGGACGTCGCCCCAGACGCCGGTCGGCATCAATTGCTGCTGGAACTACACGTACGCGGAAACGGTCTTCCCGTTGATCTGCGTGGTCCGGCCGTCCACGCCGGTCAACGGCGGGTGCCTGCGTCCGCTCACCGTGGTGGCACCCGAGGGAAGCGTCTTGAACCCTCGGTTTCCCGCCGCGGTGGGTGCTCGGGCCATGGCGTCGATGTTCCTGCCCGCCGCCGTCTTCCGGGCGCTCGCCTCCGCGGTGCCGGACCGGGTGCTCGCCGATCCGTCGGCGCCGACCTGGATCCCGACCTGCTCCGGCATCAATCAATACGGGAAGCGCTTCGCGGACATCATCTTCATGAATGGAGGCCTCGGCGCCCGCCCCACGAAGGACGGCATCAACGTCATCGGATTCCCGGCCAATATCTCGAGCACGCCCGTCGAGATCTTCGAGAACGAGAAACCGATGATGGTGACCGAGAAACAGCTGATCTCGAGCTCCGGCGGCCCCGGCCGGTATCGGGGAGGGTGCGGGCAGCGCTGTTCGATCACCAGCTACTCCGAGGCCCCGATTACGTTCGCGATGCGTGGCGACCGGGTCCGGCATCCCGCGCTTGGACTCTTCGGAGGCGGCGCGGGCGCTCCGGGCGCGGTCACCCTCAACGGCCAGCCGATCCACAGCAAGCGGACCATCCAGCTCCAGGCGGGGGACCGGTTGGTCCTCGAGACCCCGGGCGGCGGTGGCTACGGCGATCCAGCGGAGCGTCTGGAGGCGGCCAGGGACGAGGATCGGAAGAACGGATACACGGGGTAGGCGGCTTTCCCCCGGGACCCGTCACCCTAGGGCCCCTCGCCCTAGGGCCCCTCACCCTAGGACCCCTCACCCTGCCCTCTCCCCGGAGGGGAGAGGGTTTCGATCAGGGGAGGGGTGTGATCAGGCGCGGGCGTCGGAGGGCGTGTTCTGCTCCACCCACTCGAGCGCGCGGCTCACCTCGAAGCCTTCGGCCTCCGCCTCGGTGGCGAAACGCTTGTCGGCGAGCACGGGCAAGTCGACGTGACGCTCGCCGGAGGGCGTGGACTGATGCATGGTCGCGACCGCCGACCACTTGCCGTCCCGCATGCGCTCGGTCGCCACGTCGATGGTATAGCCGGCCGGAGCGGGGAAGCGCTTTCTCTGCACCATGAGGGTCACCTCGCGTTGGGCCGGCCGATCGGACACCGGCCTGGGTTAGCGGGCAGCCGTGCGCGGGAAGGCCTGTTCCGGCCAGAGCCCGGGGACCACGGTCTGGCAGGTGTATCGACAGCGCGGGCACTGCAGCAGAGCCACGCTCGGATGCCCGTACTGGGTCACGGTGTGGATCGCCTTGAGCAGGCGCCCGCATCGTGGGCATGGCCCTTCGAGGGAGCTCGCTCCGAGAATTCCGTGCTCCTGCGGGTCCATGGCCGTACCTCCTGACTTCTTTCCATGGCAACGTGCGTGCCGGGACGACAAGTCAGGATCGGCGCGAGGATGCGAGACGCGAGCTCGAATCGGCCGGTAACAAGGTCGTTAGCGCCAGTGTAGTTTCTACAAGGGCAGGGGGTGACCGGGCGCCGCCCGGCCACGACACGGTGCGTCTAGCGAACGGGACCCGATGCGGATACCATGCCCCCACGGAGGTGGCCGCGATGAAGAAGCTGGCTGCTGCGGTCCTGATCGTCGTGATGCTGCTCTCGGTGACCGCCGTGCCGAGCGAGGCCTGGGGCCGTCACGGTGGTCGCGGGTGCTGCTGGGGTGGCTGGACTGGCCGTTGCGGCTCATCGTTGCCCCCGCGATG
>Ga0209526_10001823_pt1 | contig 14247 bp, 9 predicted proteins | sample JacPinW_OM2H0_M1_FD_188566 | JGI IMG/M metagenome (GOLD analysis project Ga0209526, IMG submission 188566) | Forest soil microbial communities from Algoma, Ontario, Canada - Jack Pine, Ontario site 1_JW_OM2H0_M1 (SPAdes) (version 2) | ecosystem: Environmental > Terrestrial > Soil > Boreal... | reverse complement strand
GCAACCCAGAGCAGCGGCACGCCGGTGCTGAGATTGTCGCGATAGTTGGCGGTTTCGCTGCGATAAAGCTCGATCTCAGCGGCGCCTGCATAGAAGGTCGCGGCCTCCTGGTCCTCGGAGAGCCTGGTCCAAGGCACAGCGTCTGGCCGTCCCGCGAGCACCGAAACCGCCCTCCAGGTGAACTCGATCCACGGGCTTTGCGCTTTGCGCCGCTCGACGACCACGCCCACTGCAATTCTGGTCAACGGCGCAAAGACGCTCACGATACCGCCTCCAGCCGCTCAATCGGCAGCCCGGTGACGAGGTTTTGTGGTTTCATGCGCAGCATTCGATCGGGGCTCATGGCAAATATCAGATAGACAGGCTTGTCGCTTGCGCCAGGGGACGCGAGCTCACCGTCAGCGAACGTAAGCCGGTAAAGGCCCACAATGCGCTCGCGCGCCGCCTGGTCGAGTTCGTCCCCACTCCACAGCGCGTCTCCGATTGCAGTTCCCTCCGCGTCGAGGCCCACATACCAGGCGAGATCGACGTCGCTTCCTTCGATCAGCGGCTCGACCACAGCTTTCACGCAGAGAAGATGTGCAATCCAGCGCTCCATGACCTCGCCGAGCGCCGCGAGCCCGCGTCGCCCTGCCGTAAGGTCAATTGCCATATCAAAGCGGTCGCTGCGCTCCCAGTAGGCTTGAGCATTTTCATCATTGAGCACGTCAACCGTGACCCCGGCCTCAAGCCCGAGCATGGCAACAAGCGGCGAAACCGGAGCGATTCCGGCGACTGTCTCCTCGTCGGCGGCAATCAGCGAGCCCTCGTGCGCGCCGAGGCGCTGCGGCCGGAAGAACATCTCGGCGGCGCGCAGCACAAACGGATCATCGCAGCCATCGAGCAGGTTGCGCAGGATGACATGCACGAGCTGATGCACGAATAGTGGCGGCGTGTCGCCCACGCCGCGGCGCACGAGATCGAGATACGCCCCCTCAACCGTCCTGTGTGCGACGAGGCGATCGCGGAATGCGGCCATAAGCCTCCAGTTCTCGCGCGCGTCGCCGTCGGCAATGCGGGCAATCTCCGCCGGCATGACGGGCCGGCGCGGATTCAATAACATGGCCGCATGCAACGTGCGCTCGGGAATGCACGCGTCGGGGGGCGGCGCGAGCTCAGGCCGCGCGAGATAGGCCTTGAGGAACTCATCCGTGATGATGAGCCCGCCGCCCTCATCGCGGTCGAGCAGGTGGTGCCCGCAGGAGAGCCAGAAGTCTTTCATCTATTCAGCTCAGCGTCGCGGACCGCCGGTCGTGGGGTCGAGCCAGGAGGGCTGCGCCAGCGCAGGCAGGAGGGCGACGCGTTCGATCGCAGGCTCTGCCGTGCGCCGAATGAGAAGATCGCCGTTCTCGGCAAGCTCGCGCCGCAGTCCCCCACCCTTACCCTCCCCCGCTTGCGGGGGAGGGTAGGGTGGGGGTCGAAGCCGCGGCAGATACCCTTTCGCGACTTCACGGAATCCATGCTCCTGCCAGGCGTCGAGGACGGTCATCAGATGGCGTGCAAAACTCTCCACCAGGCGGTCGGATCCGAATTCGCCGAAGCCCTCATCTTCGAGTGCAGTGGAAAGCGGATAAAGACCAGGGTCGTTCTCGCCCATGGCGACGGTGCGGATCATGGCAGCAAAGACGAGCCATTCCGGTGTCTCATCTTCATTGGCGCTCTCGGGCCAGGCGAGGCGCCCGCCACCGACAAGCCCGCCTTCGATGCGTACCCCGTCCGGCCAGTCGAATGTAATGGCAAGCTCCGGCGGCGCGTGTGCCGCAAGCGCGTCGGCAAGCGCAACAAGCCCGGCGTAAAGCGCAAGGCGGGCGGTGCGCAACGGCTCGTCCGGTTCCAGGACGACGGCAAATTCGGCAAGATCGAAGCGGCCCACATGGACGAGGGTTCCGGCGCCGGCCTCTCCTGCCACGCCCCTGGCATGGGCAAACGCGTCACCCACCTCGCGCAAGGAGATAAGCCGGAACAGGGGCGGCAGGTCGAGCGCGGGCTTACCTGATGTACGGATGGGGTTACGTTGTTGCAGGGGCATATTGCTCTCGGACTCGCGGCGGTGATGCGCAGTCATTATAAACGTGCGACGGCGCAGGAGTAGGTGCTCGCAGCGCGCACCCTACCTCCCCCTGGAGGTAGCGAGCTTGCGGCACAGCCTCAAGACAAACGCAAACGCGGGAAGCAAATGCCCGATCGGTCACCCAACGTGTTGATCTGCTCGTGTGAAGATACGATGCCGCTCGATGTGGACGCCATCGAGAAGGGCTGCGGGGCGAAGGCGACGATGACGGCGCACGCGCTGTGCCGCGCCGAACTCGACAAATTCCGCTCTGCCGTTGCGGGCGTCGAGCCGCTCGTCGTCGGCTGCACCCAGGAGGCGCCGCTATTCTCGGAAATTGCCGGCAGCGGAACGCGGGACATCAAGTACGTCAACATCCGCGAGACGGCGGGCTGGTCGCAAGATGCAAAGACCGCCGGACCAAAAATGGCGGCGCTGATTGCAGCGGCAGCCGAGCCGGTCCCCGACATTGCGTTTGTTCAGTTCAACAGCGAAGGGGTCGTTCTCATTTATGGTTGCGATGAGCAGGCGATCGAAGCAGGCCGCCTTCTGAAGGATCATCTCGATGTCACCGTTCTCATCAGGCCGCCGGCAGAGGTGATGCCACCGCCCGTGACCGATTTCCCCGTGGTGCAAGGGGTTATCCGATCGGCCACAGGCCATCTCGGCGCGTTCGAGCTCACAGTTGATGATTACGCGCAGCCGCTACCGTCGTCACGCGGGGCGCTGCGCTTCGGCGCGTCACGCGACGGCGCAGTTTCCCGCTGCGATCTCATCCTCGATCTCTCCGGTGGCGAGCCGCTCTTCCCCGCACCCGATCTGCGCGAGGGCTCGCTGCGCGCCGATCCGCGTGACAACGCGGGCGTGCTGCGGGCCGTACTCAAAGCGCGCGATCTCGTCGGCAGCTTCGACAAGCCACGCTACATCGCCTTCACAGCCGACATTTGCGCCCATGCGCGTTCGAACATCGTCGGCTGTCATCGTTGTCTCGATCTCTGTCCGACCGGCGCCATCGCGCCTGCAGGCAATCACGTCGTCATCGATGCGCACATCTGCGCTGGATGCGGTCAGTGCGCCGCCGCCTGCCCGACCGGGGCTGCGGGCTATGCGCTGCCGCCCGCGGATGTGCTGATGCGCAAACTACGCACATTGTTGTTGTCCTATCGTGAAGCCGGCGGCCGAAATCCGATCGTGCTCATTCACGATGCCGAGCATGGCACGCCGCTCATCCACGCGCTGGCACGCTTCGGCGACGGCCTGCCGGCAAATGTGCTGCCGCTCGAGGTCAACGAGGTGACGCAGGTTGGGCTCGAGGCGATTGCCGCGAGCTTTGCCTATGGCGCTTGTGCCATGCGCTTTCTCGTTCGTGAGAAACCACGCCACGACATCGCCGGCTTGGCAAAGACGCTCACTCTGGCTGAGCCGATTCTCTCGGGGCTCGGCTTTGGCCCACAGCGCGCGGGAACGATCGCGACTGACGATCCGGACGTGCTCGGCGCTACGCTGCGACAGATTGAGTCTGGCGATGGTGCGCAGCAACCGGCGAGCTTCGTCCCGGTCGGAGGAAAGCGGGAGGCGATGCGGCTTGCGCTGCGCGAGCTGCATCGCGCGGCGCCGGCGCCCGTGGATGTGGTGGCGTTGTCCGACGGGGCGCCGTTCGGCGCGATCGAGATCAACGTCGAGGGCTGTACGCTCTGCCTCTCCTGCGTGTCGGCGTGTCCGACCGGAGCGCTGAGCGACAATCCTGAGCGCCCGATGCTGCGCTTTACCGAGGATGCGTGCGTGCAGTGCGGGCTGTGCAAGGCGACCTGTCCGGAGAAAGTAATCAGTCTGATGCCGCGGCTTGATTTTCGTGCGGCGACAGCGACGGCGCGCGTGCTCAAAGAGGAAGAACCGTTTGAGTGCATCCGTTGCGGCAAGCCGTTTGGCGTGCGCAGCACGATTGAGCGGGTAACGGCAAAGCTATCCGGCAAGCACTGGATGTTCGAGAATTCCGCGTCACGGCTTGCCCTGTTGCGGATGTGCGAGGACTGCCGGGTGATTGCGATCACGGAGCAGGAGTTTGATCCGCACGCGGCGCCGCCGCGCCCGAAGCCGCGCACGAGCGAGGACTATTTACGCGAGCGCCAGGAGCCGCCGGGAGCCGGAAAGACGGACGGGTAACCCAGCTAAAACCTCGTTGCGGACGCTCGCCGCCTTGGCGTTGACGGCTTTCGTCCTATTGCGTCTTCTGCTTAGAAGTATGGGAGCTCCTGGTCGGGTTTGGCGCGCCCGAACCAGCGCGTCGGAGGAGCTTGGGGATGGAGAGCATCGGCGGGGAACTCGGCTTCATGGCCGTCTCCGCGGGCAAGGCGTTCCTTGTCCTCATGGAGCCCCACCGCCTGCTCTTCCTGGGCGCAGGCTGCATCATGGGGCTCGTGCTCGGAATTATTCCCGGCATTGGCGGCCTTACGGGAACGGCGATGCTCCTGCCGTTCACCTTCAACATGGATCCGTATTCCGCCTTCGCGCTGCTGCTGGGTCTTGGCGCAACGACCGCCACAGGCGATCCCATTCCGGCAATCTTGTTCGGCGTGCCGGGAGGCGCCGCCTCGGCGGCCACGGTGCTCGACGGTTTCCCGATGGCAAAGAAAGGCGAAGCCGGGCGCGCGCTGAGCGCCGCCTATATGTCATCGCTGATGGGCGGCGTGTTTGGCGCGTGCCTCATGGCGGTGAGCATCCCGGTCCTGCGGCCGGTCATGCTGTTCATCGGCTCGCCCGAGCTGTTGGCTTTTTCAGTGCTCGGGATTTCGATGGTTGCGGTGCTCTCGGGCAATGCGCCTCTGCGCGGGATCGTTGCGGGATGCCTCGGCGTGATGATCGCCATGATCGGCACCGATCCGCAAACCGGCACGTTGCGCTGGACTTTCGACAGCCTTTATCTGTGGGACGGCTTGCCGCTCACTCCGTTGCTGCTTGGGGTCTTTGCGCTTCCGGAGCTCTGCGATCTCCTGATCGCGCGCGTCGCTATCTCAGCCGACACCGGCGTCGCCAATATTTACAAGGGCCAGTGGCAGGGCGTGAAGGACTGCTTTCGCCACTGGTGGCTGATCATGCGGTGCTCCTGGATTGGGGGTGGTATCGGCTCGATCCCGGGCATCAGCGCGTCCGTGGTCGATTGGCTTGCCTATGGGCATGCGCTCAAGACCGAAAAAGGCGCCAGCGCGACTTTCGGCAAAGGCGATGTGCGCGGGGTTATTGCATCCGAAAGCTCCAACAATGCCAAGGAAGGCGGCGCGCTCGTTCCCACGGTCGCATTCGGCGTTCCCGGCAGCGCGACCATGGCGATCCTGCTCGGCGCGTTTCTCATTCATGGCCTGGTACCCGGACCCGACATGCTGACCAAGAATCTCAGCATCACCTATGCCATGGTCTGGTCGGTTGCGCTCGCCAATATCCTGGGCGCTGGTCTTTGCTATTTATTCAGCCCCCAGTTCGCCAAGCTTGCAACGCTGCGCTACAGCCTGATCCTGCCCGCCGTTCTCGGCATCATCTATATCGGCGCGTTCGAAGCGACCCGGCAATGGGGCGATCTATTCACCTTGTTGTTCTTCGGCCTGGTCGGCTGGATCATGAAGCAGTTCAAATGGCCGCGACCGCCGCTTATCCTTGGCGTCGTCCTCGGCGACACCATTGAACGCTATCTTTTCATTTCTGTCGAACGCTACGGATTGAGCTTTCTGCTGCGCCCCGTCGTGGCGATCCTCTTCGCGCTCGCGTTTTTCGGTCTCGTGCGTCCGTTCCTTGCGGATGTGCGCAGCCAAGGCGGGCTGCGACGAATGCTCGCGAGCTTTCAGCAACCGAGCTTTCATCCCTCTCAGCTGTTCACCATGTTCATGATCGGAATCATCGGCGCGGCCGTGATTGCGTCGCTGGGGTGGGATTTCAGCGCGAAGGTCGTGCCGCTCGTGGTCGGCACGGTCGGACTTATCGCGGCAGCACTGAGCCTGTTCAACGAGATGTGCCGCAAACCGGCGGCGGCGGCAACCGAGGGCCTGGCTGAGCACGCCCAGCATGAGGTCGAGGAGAAGATCCATATGGATCTGACCTCCGATACCGGACATCTGCCCGTGCGCGAAATCATAGAGCGCGCCGCATGGTTTTTCGGTTACCTCATGGGCTTCATGGCAGTCATGGCGGTGATCGGGCTTATCCCGACCGTGGGGCTGTTTGTGATTTTTTTCATGCGCTACGAGGCGCGCGAACGCTGGGCCCTCGTCGTACCCTACGCGGTGATCCTGGTCATTTTCATCTGGTTCACGTTCGATTACTTCATGGCCGTGCCCTGGCCGCCGACTTTGGCCGGCCAGTGGCTTCCCTTTCTCAAGGCGATTCCCTCGGTGTAGCGATTGGGCATTCATTCTTCCGAGGCGGATGGATCAGCGCAGGCGATGTCCGAGCAAAAGCTGTTCCGGTCAGTGGCGAGCACGCTCGCGGCCAAATCGCTCGCGATTGTGGGCGCGTCTGAACGCGCGCGCTGGCCAAGCGAGATTTTCAAGAATCTGCGCGCATTCGGCTATGGCGGGCGGATCGCGCTCATTAATCCGCGTCAGACCCAGGTGTTCGGAGAGCGCTGCTTTGCGTCGTTGCGCGATCTGCCGGAACCGGTCGACCACGCATTGGTGATCGTACCGGCCCCTGCCGTGCCTGGCGTGCTCATCGACGCGGAGCACGCGGGCATCAAATCTGCGACGATCTACGCTTCGATGATTGGTGACGGCGAAGACCCGGAATCGCTCAAGCGCGGCGAGTGGCTCAAGCAATTCGTGGCGAACAGCCGGCTGCGAGTGGCAGGACCGAATTGCATGGGAGCCTATTCCTATCGCGAACGGGTGCTCGGCTACCCCAATGCGGAATTGTGCGAGCTCGCGCCGGGATCGGTCGCTTGCATTTTCCAGTCCGGCGGGCTGCTGCAATTCTGGATGAAAGCGGCTGCCGAGCGGGGATTGCGTTTCTCCTACGGCATCACATCGGGTAATGAGCCCGACCTCAGTCTTGCCGATTACCTCAACTTCGTGATCGACGATCCGCACACGCGCCAGATCGTGCTGTTCATCGAAGGTGTCCGTCGCCCAGCGGCGTTCATGCACGCTGCCGGCCGGGCGCTTGCAATGGGCAAACCCGTCCTGGCGGTCAAAAGCGGCATGACCGCCAAGTCGCAGGCGGCCTCGCAGTCTCACACCGGCGCAATTGCAGGCGATTACGCCGCCTATGTCGCAATGTGCGAGCGCTACGGCATCCTGAACTGCCAAACGCTCGATGATCTTCTTGAAACGGCGCTGGCGTTCGATGGCGGCCGATTACCGAAAGGGCCGCGCATCGCCTTTGTCACCACATCCGGTGCAACTGTCGATCTGCTCTATGACTATGCCGAAGCCGAAGGCGCCGCCGTGCCCGACTTCAATAATGCGACCAAGGCCACCCTGCTTCCGCTGATGCAGGCAGGGATTGCACCGAAAAATCCGCTCGACGTTGGAATTCCTTCGACCATTCAGATCGCCGCGAATACCTGCGAAATTGCCGCTGCTGATCCGAATATCGACATGGTGGCATGGGCTGCCCCCATGCCACGCAAGACAGACGTGTGGGGAGATGTCACGCCGCTGCGCGAGCTGTTGAGCAAAACCGACAAGCCGGTCGTTGCGTTCAGCCGCGTGATCTCACAAATGGGCGAGCCGCTGGTTGCCGCTCAGCAGGCAACCGGGTTTCCTTTCCTGCAAGGAATCCTGCCCACCGTCCGGGCGCTCAACGCATTGTGGTTTCATGCCGCGCGGGCGCTGCGCGAGCCGTCACCGCCGCCGCCCGCAGGGCAAAGCGACCTCACGCCGGCAACGCTCGAATCTGCGCTCGCAGCTTACGGCATCGTCGTGCCCAAGGCGGAAACGGTTGCGAGCGCCGCGCAGGCAATAGCGGCAGCCGAGCACATCGGCTTTCCAGTGGCGTTGAAAGTTCGGTCACCTGATATTGTGCACAAGACCGAGGCGGGCGCGGTCGCTCTCGACTTGCGCGATCCCAAGGCAGTGGGCGCCGCTGCCGGCGCGCTCGCTGCTCGCGTCCGGCAAAAGCAATCGGGCGCCCGCATTGAAGGATTCCTGGTGCAAGAGATGGTGTCCGGCGTCGAGGCCATTGTCGGCGCGCGAAGCGACCCGCTCTATGGTCCTCTGGTGCTCGTAGGAACAGGGGGCGTGCTGGTCGAGCTTACGAATGACGCTTCATTGCGTCTGCTTCCCGTGACCAGGAATGAAGTCGAAGCAGCGATCGAGAAGCTCAGACTCGCAAGGCTGCTGGCGGGCTTTCGGGGAGCGCTGCCCGCCGACCGCAGCGCGCTGGTTACGACCGTGCTCGCTCTCGGACGTTTCTTTCTTGATCATCGCGCAAAAATAACAGACATCGAGGTCAACCCGCTCGTGGTGCGGGCGAGCGGATGCGTTGCGGTCGACGTGCGCGTCCTGTGGCGGTGAATGACGAACGCGGCCCGTTATCGTCTCGGCGTCGATGTCGGCGGCACTCACACTGATTTCGTGCTGCTGGACACTGCAACCGGAGAGCTGCTGGTCGAAAAGGTGGCCAGCACGCCGGACAATCCCGCGCGCGGAGTTCTTGACGGGCTCGCGCGCTATCTGCGCAAGGGCATCAAGCCTTCCGAGATCGGTTTTTTTTCCCACGGCACCACAATCACGACGAACGCGCTCCTGGAAATGCGCGGTGCCAAAGTCGGCCTGCTCATCAGCAAGGGCTATCGCGCCGTGCAGGAGGTGCAGAATCAGGCGCGCGACGGCAATCTGTTTGATTATTTCTATGCGAAGCCGGTCCCGATTGCGCTGCAAAGTCTGACCAAGGAAATTCCCGAACGCTGCGATTATGCCGGCAACGTTCTTCTTGCACTGGATGAGGATGCGGTGCAGCAGGCCGCGTGCGAGCTTGCGGCAGCGGGCGTCAATTCGATTGCGGTGTGCTACCTGTTCTCATTCATGCATCCGGCGCACGAGCAGCGAACGCGCGCGCTGATTCAGCAAGATCATCCCGGCATTCACGTATCGTTGTCGAGCGAGGTCTTGCCGCGCATTCGGGAATGGCCGCGGCTCTCGACCACGCTGCTCAACGCCTATCTCGAACCCGTTCTGGTTGGTTATGTTGGCCACCTCAATAAGGGGCTCGATGGCACCGGGATTTCCACGCCGCAACGTTTTCTGATGCAATCGAACGGCGGCGTGATGCCGTTTTCCGCTGCGATCGCGGGCGGGCGCGCCGTGCATACGCTCCTCTCCGGTCCCGCCGCCGGCGCGCAGGCGAGCGCGTATCTCCTCAGCGAGGACGCGCGGGACGGCCTTGTGACTCTCGACATGGGCGGCACCAGCGCCGACATCGCTTTCATCGAGGGGGGCGCGCCGCTCGAACTGAGCGAAGGCGTCATCGCGCGGCGCGAGATCCATGTGCCCGCCCTTGACATGACGAGCATTTCCGCGGGCGGAGGCTCGATTGCGCTGGTGGAGGCGGGGGGATTCCTCAATGTCGGCCCGCACAGCGCGGGAGCCAATCCGGGTCCGGCCTGCTACGGGCGTGGCGGGCTGCGACCGACCGTCACCGATGCCGATCTCGTCTGCGGTTATCTCAATCCCGATTACTTTCTCGGCGGCACGCACAAGCTGGACGTGGCGGCGGCTCGAGCGGCAATCAAAACGCATATCGCCGGCCCGCTTGGGCTCGATGTGGCGGGAGCCGCCGCGGGAATAACGCGCATTGTCGACATGCGAATGGCCGACGCGGTGCGCGTATTTGCCGCCAAGCGAGGCATCGATCTCTCCGCGTTCACGCTCTTGCCTTTTGGCGGAGCGGGCGGCGTGCACGCGGCAGCGGTCGCTGCCGAGCTCGGGATGCGAAGCATCCTGGTGCCGCTGCGGCCAGGCGCCTTCTCGGCGCTCGGCCTTCTCTGCACGGACGTCGTGCACGATTACATTCGTTCGGAGCTGCGGCCACTGGCTGCGCTCGAGCCCGATCATGCCGAACAAATCTTTCAGCAGCTCGAAGCGAAGGCGCACGAGGAGCTTGCGGCGGAAGGGATGAGTTCCAGTGGCGCCCTCTTCGTGCGTGAGCTTGATTTGCGCTATACCGGCCAAGGATATGAGTTGCGCACGCCGCTCGATGAGTTGCCTTGCAAGGCGCTGACGCGGGACTCCATTGCGGCCATTCGCCAGCGTTTCGATCAGCGCCATGCTCACCTGCACGGCCATGCCGCCAGGGAACGGCCGGTCGAGGTGGTGAGCTATCGGCTACGCGTGCGCGTTGAGGTTCCGAAATACGAGCCGCGCGCCGTCACGGCGTCCTCGCCTCCCGCCGGGGACGCAAACAAGGGCACCCGCCAAATTTCGATTGCAGGCACAGCGATGGAAGCGGCGATCTACGAGCGTGATCGGCTCGCCATCGGCGCCATCATTGCCGCCCCCGCGGTGGTCGAGCAGTTCGATGCCACAACCCTTTTGCCCCCGGGTTGGGCAGGACGTGTCGATGCCTATCGCAATCTTATTCTGACGAAGACACGATCATGAATGCGATCACCGTTCAGATCATCCGCAACAAGATCGCGAGCCTGGTCGAAGAAATGCATTATCATTTCTATCGGTCCGGCTACTCGACGATCATACGGGAATCCCGCGATTTCAGTTGTGTCATTCTCGATCGAACGGGGCGCCTGATTGTTGCGCCACCCATGTTTTTCCATGCGCCGGTCTATCGCCATCTCGTCGGCCGCATTCTTGAGCTCTATGGCCAAGACCGATTGATCGACGACGGGGACGTGTTCGTTTCCAATCATCCCTACGAGGGCGGGCTGCCCCATGTATCCGATATGGCGTTCGTCGCCCCGGTGTTTGCCGAAGGCGAGCTTGTCGCCTTTGCCGGCTCGATCGCGCACAAGCCCGATGTCGGCGGGGCTGTCGCCGGCTCCACTTCCGCGAACGCGACCGAGATGTTCCAGGAGGGCTTGCTGGTGCCACCGATCAAGATCATCGAGCGGGGCAGCCTGCAAGCCGATATCGAGCAGATCGTTCTCGCCAACAGTCGCCAGCCCGAGCTGATGCGCGGCGACATGCAGGCCCAGATTGCGGTGACGCGCATGGGGGCGAGGCGGGTGAAACAGCTCTGCGAGCGCTTTGCGGCGCGCGCCGTCACGGACGCTTTTGCCGCGATCCTGCGCGGCGCGGCCGACGAGCTGCGTGCCGCCATTGCCAAACTACCGCAGGGTGACGCCTGCGCCGAGGGTTACCTGGATGGCGATGGAGTCACCCCGGATCAGCCGGTGAAGCTCGCCGTCGACATCGACGTCAAGGATGGAATAGCGAGCTTCGATTTTTCCCGCAGCGATCCCCAGGCAAGGGGCCCGATCAATCTGCGCCCATCCATGGTCGAAGCTTGTGTATTCTACTCCTTGATTGGTTGTCTTGGGCCGGATCTGCATTTCAACGACGGAATGCGGGATGTGGTGCGGCTGCGATTCGCGCCGCGAACGGTGACCAACGCCGAACCGCCGGCCTCCGTTTCAAACTATCAAATGGTCAATCTCAAGCTTGTTGACGTCATCCTGGAGGCGCTTGCAGCTTTCCAGCCGGCGCGCGCAGTCGCACATTCCGGCTCTTCCAGTGCACTGACGATTGCCTGGGCAAAAGGACGCGAGGGCCAATCCAGCATGCAATATGAGATCATGGGCTCGGCCTATGGCGCCGGCATGGGTCACGACGGCACGTCCGCGACCGCGACCCATCTGAGCAATCTGCATATCACGCCAATTGAGATTCTCGAATCCGAGTTTCCCTGCCGGGTCACGCGCTTTGATCTTGTCGCGGACTCGGGCGGGGCCGGGCAATGGCGCGGCGGTGTCAGCATGGTGCGCGAATACGAGCTGCTGGAGGATGCAACGGTGATACGGCGCTTCGACAAGAGCCGTTTTCCACCCGCGGGACTGGGCGGCGGCAGGTCGGGCCTGGGCGCGCGCTTTGTCGTCAAGCTCGGCATGCCCGATGAGCACGAAAGGCCCATGTCGGCGCGCTATGACATGCGCGCGGGGGAGCGGTTTCTGGTGCAGAGCGCGGGAGGAGGCGGATACGGCGATCCGCGGGCACGCGATGAGGACGCGCTTGCCCGCGATATTGCGCACGGATATGTGTCGCGCGCGGCGGCAAAACGGGATTACGGCAGATAATTCGAAGGTCACGGGGCATGGCGTTCTCCAGCTGGCGCGGCGTCGTCGGGATGATCAATCCGACCATGCGGCCCGGCGTCACTGAGGAGGTCATTCGTCTGCTTCCCGAAGGGATTGGACTCATTCCGCTTTTTCTCAATATCCGGCGCGGCACCGAAGACGAATTCGAAGCCATGATGCCGGCCTATGAAAAACAGATTGCGGTGCTGGCCGAGTGCGGCTGCGACCTCATTCATCCCCACGGTGCTCCGCCCTTCATGGTCCAGGGCCGCAAGCGTGAGGCCGAGATCGTCAAGCGATGGGAAAGGAAATACCGCACGCCGATTATGACGGTCGCGCAGAACCACGTGAACGCGCTCACAACCTTGCATGTGAAGACCATGGTTGGAGCAACATATTTTCCGCCCAAGCTCAATTCGATCTTCGCCAGATATTTCCGTGACGCAGGCTTCACCGTGCGTGCGATGGAAGGTATCGACGTGCCTTTCGACAAGGTCCAGGAATTGTCGAGCCAGCAGATCTACGCCCATATCAAGCGCAGCTTCCTCCGGGCGAAGGGAGCTGACGCCATCTATATGCTGGGTTCCGGCTGGCGCACTCTCGACATCATCGAGACTTTGGAGCGCGATCTGCAGGTGCCCGTCGTGCACCCGGTAACGGCTCGCGTCTGGGAGATTCAGAAACGCCTGCATGTGCGCGAGCCGCGGCATGGCTTTGGTCATCTTTTGGCAGCCCTGCCGTGATGTTGCGCCGCGAATTCCTGCGTTTAGGTGCCTGCACCGCAGCTCTGGGCGCCGCGCGTGTTGCGAGTGCGCAAGTCTATCCGTCGCGCCCTGTGCGCATCATGGTCGGATTTGCCCCCGCTGGTGGAACCGACATCATGGCACGTCTGGTGGGACAATCGCTGTCAGAGCGGCTCGGTCAGCAATTCGTCATCGAGAATCGGCCAGGTGCCGGCACTAACATCGCCACCGAGGCGGTCGTAAACGCGCCCGCTGACGGCTATACGCTTCTACTGGCTTGTCTTCCAAATGCGAGTAACGCGACCCTCTACGAAAACCTGAGGTTCAATTTTGTGCGCGATATCACGCCAGTTGCGGGCGTTACTCGCGAGCCGTTTCTCATTGAGGTGAACCCCTCGGTGCCGATCAAGACTGTTTCTGAACTTATTACCCAAGCCAAGACCAATCCCGGCAAGATCAGCATGGCGTCGGGCGGCATCGGCGCCGGAAACCATATTGCCGGTGAACTGTTCAAGATGATGACGGGCGTTACTCTCGTGCACGTGCCTTATCGCGGAGCGGGCCCCGCGCTTGTCGATCTGCTCGCCGGCCAGGTGCAGGTCATGTTTGCCTCCATGTCATCATCGATCGCATACGTCAGGACGGGCAAACTTCGCGCGCTGGCAGTTACAACCACGACGCGCTTGCCGGAGCTGCCGGACATTCCGACGGTGGCCGAATTCGTGCCGGGTTACGAGTTTAGCTTCTGGAGCGGCATCGGCGCGCCGAAAAGCACGCCGGCTGAGATTGTTGACAAGCTCAACAAGGAGATCAATGCAGCCCTCGCTGATCCAAAGATGAAGGCCCGGTTTGCTGAATTGGGCGTCGCTACGATTCCAGGCTCTCCGGCCGACTTCGGCAAACTCATCGCCGATGAAACCGAAAAGTGGAGTAAGGTGATCAAGTTCTCAGGAGCTAAGGCGCAATGATTCGAGCAGCTCTTGAACAACATGCAGGACATTCCATGGCGTTTCGCTCTGTGAGACCCCAGAAATTCAAACTTGGTCGGCTGCAGGACCGGCAAATCGACAGGTCTAGCGACAGGTCCTACAGGTTCGCCTGGAAATCGACGTAGTCACGCACCTTGCGGTAGATCTGAAGGCGGTTGCGCTGACTGTCGGCGACGATGATCCGATCAGTCT
>Ga0209526_10001822_pt1 | contig 14247 bp, 19 predicted proteins | sample JacPinW_OM2H0_M1_FD_188566 | JGI IMG/M metagenome (GOLD analysis project Ga0209526, IMG submission 188566) | Forest soil microbial communities from Algoma, Ontario, Canada - Jack Pine, Ontario site 1_JW_OM2H0_M1 (SPAdes) (version 2) | ecosystem: Environmental > Terrestrial > Soil > Boreal... | reverse complement strand
GGTGACCACTGGGTACAGCCGTAACGCTCCGGGCGAGGACCCGAAGCAGTTTCATGGTTTGGAAGGCGACCTGAACTCGGTGGCCGATTTCATTCGCCTGTATACCGGAAAATTCGACCGGTGGAGTTCGCCCAAGTTCCTAGCCGGAGAGAGTTACGGAACCACGCGCGCGGCGGGCCTGGCCGAGGTTTTGCTCGAACAGGGCGTTTATCTGAATGGAATCACCCTGATTTCTTCCGTTCTGAATTTCGAAACCGTGTCCTTCAACCCCGGCAACGAACTGCCCTATATTCTGTACTTGCCCACGTACACCGCGGCGGCTTGGTACCACAAGAAACTTCCCGCCGATCTCCAGCGCGGCACGGTTCGCCGGAGTCGCCGCGCTCATTATCGATCTTCAAAACAAGATCTCGGAGTGAAATCTTTTGGGTAATTGCGATTTGCTTTAGCGCATTCCAGAACTCATCTTCCAGACTCACGCTCGTCTTTCGGCCAACGATGTTGACCGATCTTTTCACAATAGGCGATTTCGTCGCAGGGCTGGGTGAATGCTTGGCCTTCATTCGATTACCTCGTCGGCGCGGTCGCCCGGGCGCAACTAATCATCTCGCGTTCTTGGTTGGCTTTAACTGGTCATTTTGACCATTCTTGGTTTCGATTTGTGCGAGAGCAGACTTATTGAACGGACGCATGCGGACCCCTGGGCAAGGCTTGCTGGCCAGGGGGTCGCCGCCATCAATCCAGCAGCGTGTGCACGTGAAGACGGGAGCCTTTGCTTCCAACGTCTTCCACTCGTGTGTTTCGTGCCGGCTCATACTCAAATCATTTTCTCCCCCAACTGGGAGCAACCGATGAGGTGGTACACCCCAGATCGCGCATATTGCCGATCGTCATCGGCGGCTCTCACGAAGTTCGCTTTCCCTCACGGTGCGTTCGTACAGTTCACTCGTATGTTTGATGTGGTATTGAAGTTCACCGTCCCGCTCGGGAACTCACACTAATGCTTGTGAGCGCGATGTTGTGAGTTGGCGGGGAGCGATTGGGCGTCTGGGAAGGCAGGCTTAAGCCGCAGCCATTCAGACGTCGCGCTGATTGACCCTTCGGGTTGTTTTGCCAATTCTTCGTAGTGCTTGGCGAGCCGGATCAATGCGGCTTGTGCTAAAGGGTCCTTCATTCGCGACGCTAGGATGCGCTTCTCCAGCGCTAGATCGCGGCAGTGTTGGGGATCAGTGGGCGTCATTGGCTTTTTCCTCGGTTATTATTCTCATTCTGACTCAAATATTAATCGCCTTCCAACGTATACGAAGGTGTATGACGGTCTCCCCAGAGCCGGCCTGGGTGGCTCGCCGTTGCCCAAGCGTGCTTAGAACTCGAACGCCAACCGTTTGTGAGGCCACGCCGGCCCGGACTCACATCGCCAGCGAACGGCGGGACCTCTGAGGCCCCAGCGCCCCGCCGCCCAGCAGGACAAGACCGTCGGCCGTACGGAACTGCCCCACTGAGATCAAACGTGCCGAATAGTATGGCTGCGTCCATCTATCGGATGGCAGGGGCATAGCTAATGCCCGCGAGACGCCGCCTTCCGGGTGAGAGGGCTCCCGCGGTATTGCCTAGCTAATCCCTATCCTTGCCCATCTTCTGCACGGCAATCCGGTTGCGGCGCTCTGGCGGAATCTCCAACCGCTCGGCCGCCTTGTCGATGGCTTCCTTCTCGGTAGCGGCTTCAACAGTGCCAAGGTGTTCGGCGCGCTTGCGAATGATATCGACGCGCCAGCGGGGCATTTACAACATCGCAAATAAGAACCGAGCGATCGTCACCATCATTATCGCAAAAGCGATAGCGAAGATCGCATCAAAAAGAATGGTTCGGCTCATCGCCACACCTTCCCGGTCAGGCTATCGCTTGGTGGCTGCTCTTTCCAGTTCGGCCGCACGTCAATCTTGTTCCCTCGGCTGCCGCACTTGGCGCAGACCACGTGCCTGCGAAAGTACGGGATTTCTGTTTCAGCCGGGTAGCTCCATACGTCGATCAACGCGGTGTGCCGACAGCTGGTCATGTCGGCGGCCGGTGTCGGAAAGCTTGGCATTGGTTTCGACCAATTCCTGCCGGGCTTCGCTCAGTAGGGTGGTGGCGGCTTTCTTTGCCATTTCAATCCTCCACATCGATCGTGATCAGCCGGTCGGGCCGGCCATCGACAGCCATCGCAATCTGCTCGGGGGTGAATTGCCGGCCGGTGGCCGTCCTTAGCCTCGTGGTCGGCGGCGCCGCCTTGTGGATCGAATTACGCTGACAATTCCAGCGCCTCGATCTCAAGCCTAATCCGGTCCGTTTCGTGCCATCGGTATTCCTTGAAACACGACTCGCCTTCGATGCGACTGCCTGTTAACTCAACCGCCCATGCTCTGGCGCTCTCCTGCTCCCGTCCGTCACCCCGCCGGCTTTATCGAGCCTTGCCTGGCGACCCTCGGCCACGCCGTGCCGTCCGGGCCGCAGTGGGTGCATGAAATCAAGCACGACGGCTACCGGTTCATCTGCCGACGCGACGGCGGGCGGGTGCGCGTGTTCTCCCGGCGCGGGAACGACTACACCGATCGGGTGCCACGGATCGTGGACACATTCGCTAGGCTTCCCGCATCTTCGGTGACGCTCGACGGCGAAGGCGTGGCTTGTGACGCGCAGGGCGTAACCAACTTTGAGCTCCTCCGCGCTGCGCTCGGCCGCCCTACCAAGCGGGAAGTGTTCCTCTATGCATTCGACCTGTTGGAGCTCGACGGCCGCGACATGCGGCGCGAGCCGTGGTCGGAGCGGCGCGCTAAGCTTGCGCGGCTATTACGTGGCGCCGGTCACGGCGTTCAGCTGTCGGATCACATCGAAGGGAATGACGGCGAGGGCGCGTTCCATCATGCCTGCGCCATGGGGCTCGAAGGCATCATCGCCAAGCGGCGGGACAAGCCGTATCAGTCGGGTCGCTCCCCGCACTGGATCAAGGTCAAGAACCCGGACGCGCCAGCGGCGACCAGGGTGATCGAAGGCTGATGCCGGCCGTGCTAGCCTAGCGCTCCCTTTCTGGAGGGATGGATGAGGCGGCGCGCATTCATCGCGGCGCTCGGCGGCGCGGCCGCTGGTGGGGCGGGCGCAGCAGCCCGCGATGCCGGTGATCGGGTTCCTCAACACCACATCGCCAGATGGGTACACGGAACGTGATGCTTGCGATAGTTGCGCGACGGTAACGTCCGCGAGCTCCCTCAGTTCGGTTCCGCAGGCGCCGGCGAGGAAATAACCCAATGAGACTCGAGAGGGGATTCCATGCTGGGACTGATGCAGGATTGGCCGCTGCTGCTTCACCGCATCATCGACCACGCCAACGCCAATCACGGCGAACGTCCGGTGGTAACACGCTCGATCGAAGGACCGATTGAGACCACCACCTACGCGGCGATCCACGGGCGCGCGCTCCGACTTGCGAAACGGCTGGAGCGCGACGGCATCAAGCTCGGCGATCGGGTGGCTACGCTCGCCTGGAACAGCGCGCGGCACCTCGAGGCTTGGTACGCCATCGTCGGTATTGGCGCCATCTACCACACGGTTAATCCGCGACTGTTCCCTGATCAGATCGCCTGGATCATGAATCATGCCGAAGATCGCATCGCGATGATCGATCTGACCTTCGTCTCGTTGCTGGAGAAACTCGCCGACAAGCTGCCCACGGTCGAGCGTTACGTTGTGTTGACCGACAGCGCCCACATGCCCACCACTTCGCTGAAGAACGCCGTGCCGTACGAGGATTGGCTGAGCGAGGTTGATGGTGATTTTGCCTGGAAGACGTTTGACGAGAACACCGCGGCCGGCATGTGCTACACGTCCGGGACCACCGGCAATCCCAAGGGCGTGCTCTATTCGCACCGGTCCAACATTCTGCATGCCTTGATCGCCAACGCCGGCGACATGCTGGGAATCACGGCCGGCGACGTCGTGATGCCGGTGGTGCCCCTGTTCCATGCTAACGGCTGGGCGCTCGCATTCGCGGCCCCGATGGCCGGCGCCTCCCTCATCATGCCTGGTATGAAGCTCGACGGCCCCTCGGTTTATGAGCTGCTCAACGACTACAAGGTGACCTGCACGGCTGCGGTGCCGACCGTGTGGCTCGGCCTGCTGCAATATCTGGAAACGGTGGGGGCGAAGCTGCCGTATCTGCGGCGAGTGATTATCGGCGGCTCCGCCTGCCCGCGCGTGGTGACAGAAACATTCCAGGATGTGTACGGAGTCAAGGTTATGCATGCGTGGGGCATGACCGAGATGAGCCCGCTTGGAACCGTGTGCAGCATAAAGCCGGTCTATGCCGACCTGAGCGGCGCGGCGCTCATCGACGTGCAGCAGAAGCAAGGGCACGCGCCGTTCGGCGTCGAGATGAAGATCACCGACGATGGCGGCGGCAGGCTGCCGTGGGACGGCAAGACCTTCGGCCGACTCAAGGTACGTGGTCCGGCGGTGGCCAGGGCCTACTTCAAGGAAGACCACGAGGTGCTTGACGAGGAGGGCTATTTTGACACCGGCGATGTTTCAACAATCGATCCGTACGGTTACATGCAGATCACCGATCGCGCTAAAGACGTGATCAAATCGGGCGGCGAGTGGATTTCCTCGATCGAAATCGAAAACCTCGCGGTCGGCCATCCCAAGGTCGCCGAAGCGGCGGTGATTGGGCTGCGGCATCCGAAATGGGACGAGCGCCCGCTGCTGGTCGTCGTGCCCAAGAAGGACGAGACCGTCACCCGCGAGGAGTTGCTCGCCTTCCTGGAGGGTAAGATCGCGAATTGGTGGATGCCCGACGACGTCGCGTTCGTGGACGAAATCCCCCACACCTCCACCGGCAAGATCCAGAAGACCGCGCTGCGCGAGCGCTTCAAGGATTACGTCTTTCCGACGGCGGCGGCATCTTGATCCACGAAACGCTGCGCGCGTCGCGGCCACGGCGCAGCACGACCACGCTGCAATCATGAACCCCAAGCACCCACCCGGCCCGCCGATGACGCTCGGCAACACGCGCCGTCTGGGGGTGCAGCGGCTGGTCGCGTTCTGCCTCAACGACGCGTGCCGGCATGAAGGCTTGATCGACGTGTCGAGCTATCCAGCCGACACTGAGGTTCCGTGGTTCCGCTCGCGCGTGGTCTGCGCCAAGTGCGGCGGCCGAGGCAGCAAGATCGACGTTCGGCCAAATTGGAAAGAGCAGCCGCCGGAGCCGAGCCTGACGGGAAAGGTGTTCCGCTAATGGCGCGCGCCCGATTCCATAACTGTCGATCGGCGGCTTCACAATTAGAAGCCCGACGCGGGGCCTCGCTGTCGGGCTCCGGCGGCTAGGTGGTCCCCAAACCTTTCGCCGCCCTGCGCGCCCGTCTGGGGCCACCTGCGGCGCGCACTCGCAATCATATAACAGGCAAAAAAACTAGAAGTTCCCGCTACTAAATCAAAAGATCGGCGTCCAGATCATTGGGCGACCAAACAAAGCGAGAGCCCCGCGTCGGCCTTTTGACAGACCACTGCGAGGCTCACCGGGCGCTTAGGCGGGGTTGGGGGGTGGGGGGCTGCGCCCGGCACTAATTCAACGGTTCCCCGCGCGCCCTGTTCCACGCCCGCCGCGGCTATCTCGCCGCACCGACCACCAGCCTGGCGGACGCCCGATCAACGTGCAGGATCACGCGAGGGCTTGGCGATAGCTGGCCAGTCGGTCATCGAGCGCCTTGGCACGCGCCGTAATCTCAGCCTCGCGCTTGTTGAGTTCGGCATCGCGATCCTTGAGGGCCGCATCTCTGGCCACATTGGCCGATGATGCCACGGCCAGCGCGGTCTGGGCCGCGCTTAGCGCAGCTTCGCGGGCCTCAAAATCAGCGGCTTGTGCTTGAACACCCGCTAGTGCAGATGCGGCATCGTCGGCGGCTTTCTTGGCGGCGTCGTGCTGTGTGGTCGCTTCGTCAATCGCCGCCTTGGCCGCCAGCAGCGCGTCGAGATTCGCCTTCGCGAGTTCCGGATTTCCGATGACGGCCAACAAAGCGTGCATGGCCTCGATGGTGTCACTAGACGCCAACTTCGGCGGCAATGGCGAGTTCATTGTCAGCATGGTGGTTTACTCCAATCTGCTAGACGGCCTGTCCAAGGTTTCGTAAGGCGTGAATGAACGGGCCAATGTCGACCGAGTGTTGACCGCGCTTGTGATCACACTTTTATAGAAGGTAATCGAGGCGCTATTCGCCGCCGATTGCGACACGCCGGCCACCATCGCAGCTTGCCGCGCGACCTCGGCATCGCGCACGTCATTATCGAACGCCGTGACTCCACTTCGTGACATCATCGCACTAGCCCTCCATTCATGCCGCCCAGCGGCGAACCAAACAAACTCGCCGACGCGGGCGACGCACTCTGAGTGAGCTGGCCGCGCGACAACGCAAGCTGCGCCAATCGCCGCTTTCTTTCTTCGTCGGATTCGAGTTGGACGCCGAGGCCGGCAACCGCGGTCAGCCCAGGGATGCCGCCAAAGAGCGCCTGACCGGCAGGGCTAAAATTTGTGTTCATCGGCATTGCTCGTACTCCTATCGCGTCGACACGCGCTCGCCCTGGCGCTCGCGATCAGCCAAGGCGTCGACAATCAGCAACCGCGCCAGCGACGCCTTCGGACGCCGCTCCTGCAACGCCTCGCGCGCAAGCCGAGCCATCGTCTCCTCATCAAGCCTCACGCTGACACTCGGTGCTGTTGACATCGATCGCCCCCTTGCGCACGCAACGAAAGCAACGCTTGCATCGGAAGCAAAAGCTAGCAACGCACCGACCCTCGCGACGCCGTCGTGGAACATCGTTCCACACTGCCCTCAAATCTGAGGGCAGTTCCAAACCCCGGCCAGGGCGAGGCCAAATGAAAAAGCCCCGTCACTTTCCCGGTGGCGGGGCTGAAGTCACAACAAGGGGGAAAAACGCATTCCAATCCACGGCCACCTAGAGGCCGCGCGGTTAAGCTACCACCTTCGGAGCCACCCGCCGAGTCGTAGGAAGCCCGTAGGGGCGCACAGCGCCCGCCGGGCCATACGAGACAGCGCCCCTGACCGATTTCCGCACAGCCGCCCGCCCCTGAGTCAGCGCCTTGCCTCCTACAGGCGGTCGACCGTGCCCTATGCCCCGCTACGGGGAGCCCATCATCCGCGCCACCGTGAGCAATATGGAACAGCTTCGATGAGAGCTGCGGCGTACAAAATACGCTTCAGCATGTTGAGTAACCTTCCCCGCCGCACCGGCCAATTGTGCGGCGGGTTTTTGTTGGAGGGACTCCCTTGCGACCGCCAGCATGAGGAGTGACGCATGGGCATCAGCACGCCCAACGCCAAGCGGTTGAGCTGACATGCGATAGTCTTTCGCACGGTGACAATGCATGAAGCGAAAGCGCGTCGAGCGAACGTCCGCGTTTCCCGAGCAATGAAAGTCTTGATGGTCAGGCCCGTCCGCACCAATTGCGGATGGAAGAGTGCCGAGGTTCCCGTCGAGGCTATCGAGCCACCTGTCTGAAGGGGGCACCCCAATAAAAACCCCGGCACCAAACGGTCTACAGTCAAACCAAGGCGCCGCCGTGACTCAGGGAAGCTCGCCGGTGAATCAATCCAACCCGAGGGCTATCCGATGGCGGGCACGGCCGCCGAACGCATCAGCGAGTCACCGGAGCCTCGTCGGTTGCGATCAGCTCGCTTTCAATAGCGACCCGCTCATACGGCTCGGTCGGGCTCGTGATGGAATACTCGAACACGCCGTCTCGCTCGGCGAGTGGCGCCGTATCGCGGCGCTGTGACCGCCTGTTTGATGGTCCACGCCACACCTGCCGACAAATTTTAACTATTTCTGGGAACGAATCAAAGAGCGAGCACGTTGGGGATGCGATATTCGGGGGTGGGGATATTCCGAATATTGGATCAGGTGGTCAGCGACTTCGGGGCATTCCAATGCGCCGTAGCGGAGGGCGGTGCTGTCTCCCCAGCGCTAGCCATCGATCCGTGATTCCTGTCGGATAATGAGGGAGGGGTGATGCTATGCCGATGCTCTTTTGGCTGCCAATGATCTTCATGAGCGCGCTGTTGGAGATGAACGGCTTTCCGCCGCACGACCAAGCAAGGAACGGTCCGCTCCCCGCGTGATCCGGCTTGTTGTGTGGGGTAGGTAGCGTGACCGCCGCTTTTTGCTGCTTCTCTTCGGTCGCTTCTCCCGATTGATCAACATAAGGACATCTTAGTCCGATGCCGCTTGCTGGGATAAAAAAATGGCGAGTTTGAACTATCGTCGGCAGGCGATAGGATTTTGGATGTTCATCGAACCGATAGAGGTAAAGCCCTTCAAGTCCGTCCGAGTGTAAGCGCCGAGACATTGGCCAAAATTGATCCTTCGCAGCCGAAGAACCCGAGCGCTGCCCTTGAGATATTCAGGAACCATCGCTTCTCGATAGAGGCGGCGGCCAGCACTGCGTTTGACATCAATGGCGTGGATGAGGGGGATTTCGGAGGAAAGCCGATCGTGACTGTACGACGGGGAGATTTGCCATCAAACGGCGATTGAGCCACCCGAATTAGCAAGAGCAACAGCGATAGGCCCGCGGCGGAGCCTCGATCTCTTGCCGGCGTCGCTCATCCAACGCGCCATTTGCGAAGTTGGAAATGTTGACGGCGGAACGGCGGGGATAGATGGCTTGTGGATAGCGAGTAGCGGAAAGCTGCTTGCTCTTAACCGTCCTGCGGGTTCATGCTAGGTCGAAATTCGCGCCTCTTCCTCTAAGGGATCCCGCAGCACATGGCCGCGGCCCCAAAGCGTCTCGACAAAATTCTTGCCGTTCGATGCGTTGGCGAGCTTCTTGCGCAGTTTACAAATGAAAACGTCGATGATCTTGACTTCGGGCTCATCAATCCCGCCGTAAAGATGGTTGAGGAACATTTCCTTGCTCAACGGCGTGCCCTTGCGCAGGCTGAGCAGCTCCAGCATCTGATATTCCTTGCTGCTCAGATGCACGCGGGCGCTGTTCACTTCGACCGTCTTAGTGTCGAGATTGACCACTAGTTCGCCGGTCTGGATTACCGATTGCGCGTGACCTCTGGAACGGCGCACAATGGAATGGATGCGGGCGACGAGTTCCCCTTTTTGGAATGGCTTGGTGAGGTAATCGTCGGCGCCGATCCCGAGACCCTTGACCTTGTCCTCGATGCCGGCAAGGCCGGACAGGATCAGAATCGGCGTCTTCACCTGGGCGACGCGCAGCGAGCGCAAAACCTCAAAGCCAGACATGTCGGGTAGATTGAGATCAAGCAGAACGATGTCGTGATCGTAGAGTTTCCCGAGATCGACCCCTTCCTCGCCGAGGTCGGTCGTGTAGACGTTGAAGCCTTTCAGCATCAGTTCAATCGACTTGGCCGTGGAGGCATCGTCCTCAATCAGCAAAACGCGCATGCCAGTCTCCATCATCCACGCGCTTGATCGCCACCTCGGGTACGTCTCACAACATCTGATTCTCACGCTACCAGGAATAGGTTACGGAAAGACTCCGGCCGCAGCCTATCTACCCCTGATCAAGACCATGAGTGCCGGGTGACCCAATCGGGCTGGCGTCATCGTCGTTATGCGAATAGCTCAAATTGGACTTTCCTTTGCCGCCTTTTTCCAATTCGTCATGTTATCGGCGATCAGTCTTGTTGAGTTCGTCGTGGCCTTACTCAGCTGCGCATACTCAGAAATCTCGCGTTGTAATCGCTCGCCCTCGCTCTCGAGAAAATCGTGCAGTTGTTGGAGCTCTCGTATCACACTGCGCAACTCGACCAGCGAAGCGGCTCGCTGGGCAAGCAAATCAACGTTTGCAACGAAATCGGCCGCGTCTTTAGGGTCGCGGCGTATGGGCCCAACATCTCGGGCAAACTCGCGAAGTGCGCCTTCGATCTCCGTAACTGACTTTTCGTTAGTATTTTCGGAAGCCTCAGGCGGCACGCGATTAGCGCGCTGAGATACATTCAGCATGGTCACCATCCATTCGCCGGCTTCGCCGGCATCGGACCAAGGTCCGCCGGTATGCTGAAGAAACGGTTAAGATCGAGCGACTTGGGGACAAAATTCGCCAACGCTGTTGAGTTGATTGCGGTCGAAGCTTGCGCTTTAATCGCGCAAAAGCGAGGTGACGGCGCAGCCGAGGAGCAGTAAAATCGCGCATGGCTGGTCCACAGGTGACTGACGCGGACCTGGTCGAAACATTTATCGGCCAAGCAGACCGCAGCACCCATTCCGGATTAAAACTACGTGATTGCTTTTCTCGGACGGCGTTTGACCTTGTGTTCCGATACGGCTCAGTTTTGCAAAAAAGTTCCGTGCGCCACGCCTTGTTAGCCTGCCTATCGCTTCCTGCTGTTGATCATCTGTCTGCTCCGTCGGTACGTCACGCCACCTTTGAGAAACATTTGGATAATTTGCTGGTTCACGCTTTGAGGACTATTGCCGCTGACGGCACGGTCGCGCGGTATGACCGAGATATTGCGAATCTTCTGGTAGAAACGGCAGCGGACCGAACGAGAGCGCCGATGCTGAAAGACAAGAACGACCAGCACGTCGAAGCGGACATCGATGCGACCGTAAGACAATTGGAGCAGCAGCTAAAGAAAGTCCTGGGAGTCCGAGATTGAAACTAACATTGAAACTAAGCCGCGTACCGTACTCATCAATCACGAGACTGTCACTGAACCGACCGAAATGAGCTGAGCTTTACCGAGCCATCGCGGTGAGACTGAAATTGAGGCGACGCAGCGGGGCAGCAATGCTGATCCGGTGGGCGACGTGATTTACTGGATTGCCGCAGTCTGCGCTGTTCTTTAGCTTGGAGTGGGAATCCGGGTCTACTACATCGATCTAAACCCACCGAGCGAGGCTGCGTTTGTGCTGCTGATGTTTATTGGTTCAGCCATCCTAATTTATTCAGGGGGATGGTGCGTCAGGTACGTCATTTCCGGCAAGAAGAACATTACTGGACGCTAAACCCCAACAAACGGCAACTACGAACCGCCTATGGGCTGGCGCGAGAACTTGATGCAACGGACGAACAGCGCGTTCCGCCATTTAGGTCACACTTGCCGGAAGCCCACATTTGCTTGAAACCCGCGTGGAAGACCAGTGCGCAAAACGCTATTGAAAAGATCAATAACCCTGCAGCCAAGCGACGGTCGGATCGCACTTTGTGGAGTGACTCTTCCTCATAAAAATGTAGAGTTGGCAGATTCCCATCGCGTTGAGCGGTCGATGCAGCCGTTGGCGGGGGCGTTCCAGGAGCAGCGCCATCAAGTTTTAGAAGTTCGTTGGTTGCCGCCTCGTCCCGACGATCGCAGTCGCGCGGTCGATTTGGGGCCAGGAGAGTAATGGCCGGTTAGAGGAGGGTCCTCTAGGGCCCTGGCCATTGAACCGGAGCAGCCCCTCACTAGACTGACCTTCCGGGCCTCAAAGGGCTGGGCAGAACACCAACGAGGGACGCGGATAGACCCGCGCTTCGCTTTGTAGCGGCATCGTTTTCATGGCGAATGACGAGCACCTTGCATTGCTCAAGCAGGGGCGTGGCCGCCTGGAATGCGTGGCGCAACGCGCGCCGCCCCGAGTTACGCACACCATGGGCTGGCAAAACTTTGCGACGGTGGTACGGTATTGCCAACGCGGCGAAGGCCGTTTTGCCCAAAGTTCGTTCGCGACGGGCCGCCGCGCATCAATACTTTTCCGGCGCTAGCGGAGGCGGCGATGGCTGCTGTTGCATTCCGGGATGATCTCGCTCGATTTCCTGTCATAGGCTCGACGCGCCGAGAGCACATCGAGCGCTGGATGGAAGACCCGCGCGTTCAAGTGGTTTGGGAAAAGCTCGCGGCGACAGCTCCTGATCTTGAACCAAAAGCCTTCATTCACTTCGTGCTTATGCTGCGACAGGGCGTCTCTGACGCCTCCGCACAACGATATTACATCGAAAAGTGTAATACTTGGCGCGCGAAGTATAACAAGGTGCTCAAGCGTTTGGTGTCCTCGCAAATGCCTGATTTGGAGCTTGCGCGCCAACTGGAGAATGTGGTCGAGGGTTTGCAACTGAACGCAGCTATCTTGTCCTTTGTCACTACGTTGGGGCGCGATAATTCAAGCCGGCAAGAAGAGGATGGCGCTCGGGCAAGGAAGCTATTTGAAATGGAACTCAGCAGATACTTTCAGGATATTTGTGGTCAATGGCTCGATAGGGAGGTTGCGGCACTTACTGAGATTGCATTCCCCGGCAAGGAGATTAACGAGGACATGGTCCGGGGGATGCGGCGATCATGCGCAAAGGTGCAAGTAAGCCTGCGTGTGCCCTCGAACGACGTGTCGATAGTTCCCGATCAGTGAAGCGTGGGCCGCGTATCTACGAGTGTTGGTCCACGCTAATGCGCCGTCTCCCCCATAAACCCGGCAATCGCCCGAACCCGTGCCCTTAATTCCTGCTGCATCCGGCGCTGCAATTTCAAGCCTCATCCCGTCCGTGCCTTGCCGGAGCCGAAGGCTCCGGTCGCCCGGCTCGAAAACGGCGGAGCAGCCATAACGGCACACTGTCGCGTTGGGGTGGGTCCTTACGGACGGTAGCCATGGGCGTAGTTGTTGTAAAATGTCCGGTTACAGGGCGGCCATTCTCGACAGGGATTGACAACCTCCCGCTGTCCCCATTGTGGACTGGAACACATTTGGTGGACGCGGGAAGCTCGATGCATCGATGCCCTCCCTCCCGACAATGGATTGAAACTCAAGTCTAGTTCGGAGCCCCAACTTGCCTTCGGCGAATCTGCCCTATCGCTCCACGCGCCGGCCGCGACCAGGGTGATCGAAGGCTGACGCTGGCCGTGCTAACCTAGCGCGTCCTTTCGGGAGGGATGGATGCGACGGCGCGAGTTCATCGCGGCTCTTGGCGGCGCGGCGGCTTGGCCGATCGTAGCGCGCGCGCAGCAGCAGGCGATGCATGATTGGATATCTCAGCAGTAGGTCCCCGGGCGAGTCTGCATCCGTTGTCGAGGCGTTCCGTCAGGGCCTGCACGAAGCCGGCTATATCGAAGGCCAGAATGTCGCGATCGAATTCCGCTGGGCGGAGGGCCAATTCGATCGATTGCCGGCTATGGTAGCCGATTCGTCACCCGTCAGGTGGCGGTGATCGTCGCGGCAGGCGGTGATCGCCCAGCGCTGGCGGCCAAGGCGGCCACATCGACCATTCCGATTGTTTTTACTGGCAGCGACTTTCCGGTCAAGGTCGGGCTCGTCGCCAGCCTCAGCCGGCCTGGTGGCAACGTGACCGGCGCGAGCCTGTTCACGTCCGAATTGGAGGCGAAAAAGCTGACGCTGTTGCGCGAGCTTGTACCGCAAGCGCGGCTCATCGCCATGCTCGTGAATCCGACCAACCCGAGTGCCGAAACCGATATTGAGGACGTGCAGAAAGCCGCGGCGGCCGTCGGGCAGCGGATTTTTCTTCTGCGAGCCATCAGCGATCAGGACATTGTCACCGCGTTCGAGACTGTTGTCCAACGACAGGCAAATGCATTGCTTGTGGCCCATGACCCGATTTTCTTGAGTCGGCGCGATCAGTTCGTCGCCCTAGCCGCGCGGCATGCGATTCCCGCAATCTACGAATTTCGCGAATTCGTCGCGGCTGGTGGCCTGATGAGCTACGGAACCAGAATTACCGACAACTATCGCCTGGGCGGAACCTACGCGGGTCGGATTCTCAAAGGTGCCAAGCCTGCCGACATGCCAGTCCAACAGCCGACGAAATTCGAACTGGTCATCAACCTCAGGACAGCGAACGTGTTGGGCCTCGACGTCCCAGCGACGCTGCTCGCACGCGCCGACGAGGTGATCGAGTGAAACGGCGCGCGTTCATCGCGGCACTGGGTGGCGCGATGGCGTGGCCGCTGACGGCGCGGGGGCAGCGATCGCCGACGCCGGTGATCGGATTTCTTGGCGTCTCGTCGTTCGAAAACATGGGTGGGGGAGTTTTGCTCGACTTCAAGCGAGGCTTGGCGGAGATTGGCTACGTCGAGGGTAACAACGTTGCGATCGAATACCGCTGGGCGGATGAGCACTACGATCGACTGGCGGCCCTCGCCTTGGACCTAGTTCAACACAAAGTAGCGGTCATGGCGGCTCCCGGTAGCCCGGCTGCGTTGCCCGCAAAGGCGGCGACCACCGTTATCCCGATCGTATTC
>Ga0209526_10001820_pt1 | contig 14274 bp, 10 predicted proteins | sample JacPinW_OM2H0_M1_FD_188566 | JGI IMG/M metagenome (GOLD analysis project Ga0209526, IMG submission 188566) | Forest soil microbial communities from Algoma, Ontario, Canada - Jack Pine, Ontario site 1_JW_OM2H0_M1 (SPAdes) (version 2) | ecosystem: Environmental > Terrestrial > Soil > Boreal... | reverse complement strand
TCATGATCCCCTTCGAGTGGATATGGGACACCTCTCTCTCGGCATTGCTCGCAGCCACAATTCTGTGGGCTACGCTGGAGCTGGTCGAGTCTACCCGTCTGCGCGACTGGTGCACTTACGGGCTTTTGTGGGGCTTCACACTCATGACCAACCCTGCATTGCTATCGCTTTTGCCGCTGCTACTGGGGTGGGGGGTCGGCCGCTCGCGCGCACTGGGTCCATCAAAGCTGGCTCGGCCTGCGCTTGCGGTTGGGATCATCGTCGTGTGCTGCGCACCATGGACCATCCGCAACTACATTGTCTTCCACAGACTGGTTCCACTGCGGTCCAATCTGCCTTTCGAGCTTTGGCTCGGAAACAATGACGTCTATGGCAGACACGCTCCAAATACCAGGTCTTGGATCACCCCCTATGAAGAGGTCCGAAGATATACACAAATCGGGGAGACCGCTTTCCTGCAGGAAAAATGGGAGAAGACCACCCAATTCATGCAATCTCATCCGGGAGTAGTGCTACGGCTGGTCGGCAGGCGAGTTGTTGCTACCTGGACCGGCCTCGAATCCCCCACGAGAGACTTCCTGGCGACCGATTCCCTGCTGATTCGAGGGGTGTTGCTTTGCAACGTATTCGCAACGGCCGGTGCATTCCTAGGTATCATCATTCTCTATTGCAGGCGCAGCATGTTCGCTTTTCCAACGGCCGCGTTTCCGATGGTCTTTCCCTGCGTGTACTACGCCACTCACGCTTCGCTCCGCTACCGGCACCCGATTGACCCCGTTGTCTTGCTGCTGGCGGCCATGTCCATCCATGCCATATGGACCGCGGTATCGCAAAGACCGCGGTCCAGCGGGTAAGTCCTCTGGGTGAGGTATCGAACCGTAGGCTAGGACTCGGGCGAGGGGAGTTCTGACGCCATTATTCGGCGGGTTCCCGTCTCTGAACCGGCTCCCGGTTGGACCTCGTCAGATAGGGACTTTAGGCTCTATGCCTTTAGAGCCCTTAGACTCCATCAATTGGGGCCCTATAGCCCCAGCCAACTGATTGTATTTTGCACAGCCCGCGGCCCCTAGGACGCCTCACCGTTCGGCCTCTTTACTTCCCTAAGCGAGCCGGTAAAGTCAGAGTGCGCGCATGGGTGTTGTAGGTTGACAAGTTCATCCCATGCGAAGGCTGGAGGATTCAAATGCTCGTGCGTTCAGCTCTTACGAGCCGTGTCGCGGAACGAAGGACGTCGCTCCGATACCCGCTACGGCTTCCTGTCGTGTTTTCCTGGCAGGACGAGCGCGGCCGTGTACAGGGCAGCGACGGGTACTGCCGTGATCTAGGCAGCCGAGGTATCTATGTTCACTCAGAGCTCGTGCCGCCTCTGGGTGTGTCGGTCGAAATGAACGTGTTTCTGCCGCGGCCTGAGCACTCCGCACGCCCTTCGGAAATTGTGGCTATAGGTAGGGTCGTACGCTCCGAGCAGCTCAAGTCCCCGCTGCAAGCGTGCGGCTTCGCGGCCATGAACCACACAACCATGCTTCGCGAGACGCGAAGCCAAAAGTCTGACGATCAGGATTCCAGCTTGGACGAGTTAAGGCTCGAAGGAGCAGAGGACGAGCGCGGAAGAAACTCAGGCGAGTAGGCCGATCACGACCCGGGAACATGAAAATGGCATTCACCGAGCTTCCAGGAAACACCCCGAGGTGGCAATGGTACCCCGGGTGTGTCGCCATAGTACGAATGGGCTCCCTTCACGGTGAGGTACGTCGGTACCCCTCGCTCGGGACGTGCGGTCCATTGGCCGAACGTACAGGAACTGGCAATCTCGTGAGGTCACGCAAAGCGTCCAGCGGGTGCAGTGTGAGTGCAGTTACCAGCTGCGGGTGCGCTGAAAAGCTCGAGAGAACGGCAGCTGGAATCGCTTTAAGGATTTTGTAGTTTTTGCGAGTGGGAAAGAACCAATGGGAGTTAAAGGGCGGTAGCTTGTCTTGCTGAGACCGCGAAGGAAGGGTGCGACTTGGATCCTAAGGCGAAAGACAGCCCGGAAATACAGAGCCAACCGGTCGGTCCTGAAAACATACGGGGCTTGTGTCGGCTTACAGAACACTCTGATTTTAAAGAAATTAGCACCATGAAAATGTCGCTACGGCCTGTTGCCGATCCGTGGTTCGCTCTTCGAGTGAAACCCAACCACGAAAAACCCGTGGCGGCTACGCTCCGAGGAAAGGGGCTCGAGGAGTTCCTCCCGCTCCTCCGAACCCGCAGGCAGTGGTCTGACCGCGTGAAGGTAATCGACCTTCCGCTCTTTCCCGGTTACTTGTTCTGCCGCTTGAATCTTGAAGACCGCATGCCGCTGCTCACCACGCCTGGCTTTCTCTACATTGCCGGAATCGGCAGGAATCCGGAACCGGTGGATGAAAGCGAGATCTCAGCCATTCAAGCGATGTTGCGTTCCGGGTTTCCGGTGACACCCTGGCCCTCGCTGGTGGTCGGCCAGAAGGTGCAACTGAAAAACGGTCCCTTGCGAGGGCTCGAAGGCGTGCTCACCAAGATTGCGAATCAGCACCGAATCTACGTGTCGGTGACACTGCTGAAACGATCCATCTCCGTAGAAGTGGACCCCCAATGGGTTCGGGCCCTTACTCCAACGCCCGGTCAGTTGGAACAGTCGGGTGTGCAAGCCAAAGAATTCTCTACTCAGGCCTAGAACGTTTGACAGATTCGGGGGTAAAGAAATTGCAGAAGACAGCACATGGTCAGAAACTTTGTGACGGATCTGGATGGACGATGAAGATCACGAGAATTGGCTCGCTGGGCCTGGCAGTTCTCATGGCGGCCTGGGGCACCTACGGACAACAGGCGGCTCCGGCGCCCTTGACGAATCCCTCCAAAATGGGCTGCAACAACCAGGTGCGTTCCACCTATCTATTGGGGCCCGACGACGAGTTGACGATTTCCGCCCCAGAACTTGATGTACAACCGGGTAAAACAATGCGCGTGGACGGCGAAGGTGACGTCCAGGTTCCGCTGGTAGGGCGCGTTCACATCGCCGGGTTGACCGTGCAACAGAGCGAGCAAGAGATTAACAAGCGCCTCACCACGTATATCCGCGACCCCCAAGTCGCCATCGATGTCAAGGAACTGCGCAGCCAGCCCGCCTCCGTGCTGGGTGCAGTAAACACGCCGGGTATTCATCAGGTGCAGGGACACAAGACGCTCCTTGAAATGATCTCCATGGCCGGCGGAATCCGCGCGGACGCCGGGTACAGCATCCGCATCACCCGGCAGATGGAATGGGGCTGTATCCCCTTGGCAAATGCAACCGTGGACGCCTCGGGTCAATTCAGCGTCGCACAAGTAAGCCTGCAAAGCATCATGGAAGCGAAAACCCCTGCAGATAACATTCAGATTCTTCCGCATGACACCATAACCGTCCCGAAAGCGGAGTTGGTCTACGTGACCGGCGAAGTGAAGAAGTCTGGCGGATTCATCCTCGGTGAACACGAGTCCATGTCCGTTCTCCAAGCCGTGTCGCTCGCCGAGGGATTAGGCCAGACCGCGGACAAAAAACACGCAAAGATCCTGCGCCTGAACCCCGGTAGTGATCAGCGCGTGGAGATCGCCGTTAACCTTCAGGGGATCTACGAAGGGAAATCCGGGGACGTTCCGATGCAGGGCTATGACATTTTGTTCGTACCTGGGAATGCAAGCAAGAAGGTAGCGCTGCGCGTCATTGAAGCAGCGATTCAAACCGGAACCGGCGTCGCCATTTATCGCCACCCGTAAACACGGATTCCAAGGGAAACGCAATAGCAATTGAAGTCTAAGGGATGGGGTCAGCAGATCATATGTCTAAACACTTCAACAGAGTGAACAGCACCAGGATTCAGCCCGCACTCAGCAATTGGGGAGACGGCGCCCGCGCGCTCCTCGCTCCTGAGGAACATCTCGCGCCACGCTATCCCGGTTACGGCAATTGGACGACCGCGGAGGTCATCGAGGAGCACTCCAACTCCAACCTCCTGGAGTATTGGAACAAGCTACAAAAGCGCAAGTTCGCCATCTTGGCCTGTGTCGCTGTCGGCGTGTTGGGCGGGCTGATTTTCAGCCTATTTCAAACTCCCCTCTATCGCACCCGTACTTCGCTGGAAGTCGATGACCTTAACGAAAACTTCCAAAACCTGAAGGATCAGGACCCGACAGCCGGCGGCGCGGCAGCGGAATCCTACTTTCAGACGCAAATCAAAGTGCTGCAAAGCCAGGACATGCTCGACCGGGTCATCGCCAAGCTCCACCTCGCAGACAGGATTGCCGAGAACGACAAGAAATCTTTCTGGTCCAGATGGACCCGCCGGCGTGCGGGCGACGACCGGCTCTCGGCTGTCCGCCAAGACGAGTTGCTCAGGGATGTCCAACAGCATCTCACCGTGCAGGCTTGGGGACAGACCCGAATGGCCGAAATCTACTACGAGGATCGCGACCCTCAGCTCGCTGCGGACTTCGCAAACACACTGGTTACCGAATTTATCTCCCAGAGTCGAGAGTCTCGCTGGGAAGCCACCCAGGGAACGGCGGAATGGCTGACCGGCCATTTGAATACCCTCAAGAAGAATTTGGAGATCTCCGAAAATCAGTTGCAAGACTACGCGCGCTCTTCCGGCCTGGTTTTCACCTCCGAAAACGGCAACGTAGCCGACCAGAAACTCCAACAAGTTCAGGAGGAGCTCTCGAAAGCTCAGGCCGTCTTGAGCGACAAGCAGGCCAATTACGAAATCGCCAGAAACAACCCCGCGGAGTCCTTGCCCGCAACACTGGATGATCCGACGATGCGCGACTACCGACAGAAGCTGACCGAATTGCAGCGGCAGCATGCCGAGCTCTCATCCACATTGACTCCGGAACACTACAAGGTTCGCAAGGTCGAGGCGGAGATCGCCGAGCTGCAGCAAGCCCTTGAAAAGGAGCGCGGAAACATTCTGCGGCGAGCGGGGAACGAGTACCAGGCCGCGCAGCGGCGCGAGAGGCTGCTTGCTCATTCGTATGACGAGCAAGCGAAAACCGTGTCGGATGTGGCCGGTAAGTCCATCCGCTACAGCACCCTCAAGCACGAAGTCGACACGAATCGCCAGCTCTACGACGCACTGTTGCTGAGAGTCAAGCAAGCCGGTTTGGCCGCGGCTATGCGTTCGAGCAACGTGCTTGTCGTGGACGCCGCGAAGCCGCCGATTTTCCCCTATCGCCCCAACTTCAAAGTGAATGCCGCTTTGGGTCTGCTGAGCGGCCTGTTTCTTGGAGTAGCCTTCGTGCTCGTTAGCGAGCGTTTCAACCACAGCATCGAGTCGCCGGGACTCTCGCCATCGTATTTGAATCTTCCAGAACTCGGAGTGATCCCGATGGCCCAGGATTCCTCCCGACGCTTGGATTGGTTCCCAGCCGCTTCCGCTTCGGCGCTGCAGGTGAAGCCTTCGCCGAAAAATGGTCACCCGATCAAAGGTCACTCGCCCATCTCTGAAGCCTATCGTGGCGCTCTATCCTCGATCCTGTTGCCAACTCTAAATGGCGTGGGCCGGCAGATTATCGTCATCACCAGTCCGGAGGCTGGCGCTGGCAAGACCACGGTCACCAGCAACTTGGGCGTCGCCACGGCCGAAACGGGCCGACGGGTACTTTTGATCGATGCCGATTTCAGACGGCCACGACTCCATCGCGTCTTCGACATGCCGAACAGCACGGGGCTCACCGACTTGCTCAGGCTCAATACCCCGATCGAAACGACACCATTGAAGCAACTGGTCCAGGCCACGAAGATTCCCGGCTTGAGCTTGATGACCAGCGGGCCAACCACGAACAGCCCGTCCACCTTGCTGTACTCGCCGCGGCTTGTGGAATTCCTGGAGCGCATGGGTAGGGAGTTTGACGTCGTGCTAATCGACGCACCCCCGATGCTGCAGTTCGCCGATGCACGCGTCATGGGCCGTTACTCCGACGGGGTGATCTTGGTGCTGCGCGCGGGCCAGACCAAGTGGGAAGCCGCGATGCTGGCTTGCCAGCGCTTCGACGAGGATCGAACGCGCGTCCTCGGAACCATCCTGAACAGTTGGGACTTGAAAAATCACTCACGGTCAGCCTACAGCGACGCCTACAGCGATGCCTACGCCGACAACCACGAGACCACGGTCGAGCGCTAAACCGGGCCGCCAGGGGTTGGAAGATTCACGATCAGAAACGTCGCTCCGTTAAAGCAGAAAAGATTAGAAAGCAGACTCGATTCTACATGGCTGAAACCTGTTCACCGGCTCTGGTGTTGACTCAAGCCCCGCCTTCGCGCGGGCTTTCGCTGCGCGCCAATTTCGCTTGGACGTTTGCGGGAAACATTGTCTATTCGGGCTGCCAGTGGGGCGGTTTGGTGGTGTTGGCCAAGCTCGGCAGTCCTGAGCTGGTTGGCCAATACTCACTAGGCTTGGCTATCGCCATGCCAGTCATCATGTTCTCTTGCCTTCAGCTCCGGCCGGTGATCGCCTCAGACGTGCGGGAAGAGTATCAGTTCGGCGACTACCTGGGATTCCGCATCGTGACAACGTTGGTGGCCAGCGTGATCATCTTGGCGATTCCCATGGTCTTGCGCAGCGGGCCGTTGCTAACCCTGCTCATCTTGCTCGTCGGGCTCTCCCAGGCCGTAGAGGTCATCAGCGATGTCTACTACGCGCGGCTCCAATTCATCCACCGCATGGATCGGATCGCGAAATCTCAGATTCTTCGCGGCCCGCTGTCGCTTCTCGCTATGGGATTGGTGGTTTACCTCACCGGGCAAGTGGTCTGGGGCGTTGCGGCGCTGGCCCTGGTTCGTATGTTGGTCCTGTTCGGTTACGACCTCCGCAGTCAAACGCAATCTTCGCAACCGCTCTCGGCCGATGACGAATCCGGACACAGTGATCTTGCACGTCTCAAAGAAATCTTGCGGCCTCGATGGGACCTGAAAAAGATGGGCAAGATTCTATGGTTGTCGTTCCCGCTTGGATTGGTGGCGCTGCTTCTGAATCTCAACACCAATATCCCGCGATACTTCATCCAATGGTCGCTAGGGGCGCGTGAGCTAGGCATCTTTGCCGCAATCGCCTTCCTAATGTCGGCCGGAAACCTGCTCGTCAGCGCCTTGGCGCAAGCGGTGTTTGTGCGATTTGCAAGATCCTACGCCGATGGCAACCGTTCGGATTTTGTCGCGGTCCTTCTCAAATTGCTCGGCGTGGGGACGGTACTTGGTGCAGGGGGAATGTTGGTAGCCTGGGTCGCGGGACCCGAGGTTCTGAGGATTCTCTATCGTCCCGAGTACGCCAGCCACTCGCGTCTGCTGGTCTGGTTCATGCTGGTGGCATGGATTAGCTACTTGAGCCAATTCCTGGGTACCGCGATTACGGCCGCGAGGATCTTCGTTCACCAGATACCGTTGAACGCCGCGGCGGCGCTGGCAATCGCCGCGGGAAGCTACTGGCTGGTACCGCGCATGGGTCTAACAGGGGGCGTTCTGGCGATCCTCGCTGGTGTTTCGGTTCAGTTGCTCGGAAGCATCGGCTTGTTGCTATACGGTTTAAAGACGCACCGCGCATGCCCACCCGCAGACGCCTTGGTGGAGGTATCGTGAGAAACTCCGCGCTTGTTGAAAGCACAGACGAAGAAACACGCCGCGCCCCCTACGTAGATGGCAGCTATGCCGAGCAGAATCCAGACTGGCACCAGGGGGATTCCCCTTGGAAGGCCCAGCAGATTCGGAAAATGATCAAACGAGCCGGCCTGAAACCCCAGTCGATCTGCGAGATTGGATGTGGTGCCGGAGCAATCCTCGCGACTCTGCAGAAAAACAATCCGGAGTGTTCCTTCACGGGCTACGAGATCTCACCGCAGGCATTTCAACTCGCCGTCTCGAAGAGCAACCAAGGCCTACGGTTCTTCCGCGATACCCGGCCTGAGCGCGGGAAGACGTTTGACCTGGTGCTGGTCATCGACGTGATGGAACATGTCGAAGATTGCTTCGATTTTTTGCGGAAGCTGCAGCCTCACGGCCAGGACTTTATTCTCCACATCCCACTGGATCTTTCCGTGCTTTCTGTGCTGCGGGAGTGGCCGCTGATGAAGAGGCGGCGCGGGGTCGGACACCTTCACTACTTCACAAAGGCCACAGCTCTGGCCACGCTCCAAGATGCCGGCTATCAGGTGCGCGACTATTTTTACACCAAGATAGAGGACTCTCATCTTCCCCTTAAAGCAAGGATTTTTAGGTGGTTGCCCAGCGCTATTCTTTCCTGGGTGATCAGTCAGGATTCCATCGTGCGCATTTTTGGAGAGTATTCACTGATGGTGCTCGCAAGCCGTGCCGGAGAGACGACAGATCGTTCTAGGCCAGTCGTGAAATGAGCATGCATCTCAAGCATTCCGCGGGGATACCGCCGTCGGCTCGAATGGACCGTCGCGGCCCGGTATGGGGCCGTCCCGTTTTCCGCGGAAACGCCCAGGTTTTTGTCGAGCACCAGCCGCGAAACACGAAGGGCGCGAACGCGGGAAACACAAGGATTCTGCAAAAGGCCGCTTACCTTTTCCTTTGGCTTTTTGCCTTCGCCATGCCCTGGGAGAACGCCCTCCGAATCCCGGGGTTCGGCACGGTGAGCCGCGCTGTGGGTCTGGCGGCATTCGGCGTCGGTTTGATGGCGGTTCTCGATTCCGGGCGCTTGCGGACTCCGACGGTTCAACACATCCTCATGGTGCTGTTTGTGACCTGGGTGGGCTTGACTTATTTTTGGAGCTTCGAGCCTTCGCGGACACGAATCGCCGCCATAACGTTCCTACAGTTGTTGGCGATGGTGTGGCTCATATGGGAATTCGCGCAGACTTGGAAGCAGCAAATCCTCCTTCTGCGGGCGTTCGTGTTAGGCACGCTGGTCTCTTCGATCGCGATCGTGTTGTCGTTCCTGAGCGGACCGGCCACCGGAGCCGGCGGAACGTACTACGGACGGTATACGGGCCTTGGCTTTAACCCCGGGGACCTGGCTTTGATCCTCGCTCTCAGTCTGCCTATTTCCCTCTATCTGGCTGCTCGTGATGAGGGCTGGAGATTCCGGGTCTGGTTCTATGGGGTTCATCTGGTGCTGGCGATCTCGGCAATTCTGTTGGCGGCGTCACGAGGCGCCCTGATTGCTTCTGCGGGCGCGCTACTGATGCTCCCGGTCGCGTTCTCACAACTCACGCGCGGGCAAAAGACCGTCGGAGTGACACTGGTCGCACTTTTGGGAGTAGGCGCCGCGTTCACCGTTCCCCAGAGTTCCTGGTCTCGCCTGGGTACGATTGGCGCGGAGGTGAGTTCGGGAACCTTGAATGAGAGAACCATGATCTGGCAGGCCGGATGGGTCGTTTTCGGTCAGTCTCCTTTCCGGGGAGTGGGGGCGGCAGCGTTCGCGCCCTCTGTCGAACACGCGATGGGAATGCCTTTTCACGGTGCCGGCTCGGACGACGGCGGCCCGGTAAACGTCGAGTTGGTTGCACATAACACGTTTATCTCCGTGCTGGTGGAACAAGGCGTTATCGGCTTCGCCCTGTTCCTCGCCATACTTTTGACTCTCGTATTTTCAGCGTGGCAATTTCCCGTGGTGGACCGAGTATTCTGGCTATCCCTTCTTCTCACTTGGGCCATCGGTGTTTCCAGCTTGACCTGGGAAGATCGCAAGCCATCGTGGTTTATTTTTGGAATCCTCGCTGCTGCCGCGGCTGCGCAAATTCCGTCGATCAACAAAGCGCGAAGATCACGGCCCACGCCAGGACCTCGATTGGAGTTCGGTCCTCGAGGTCCGATGCCGGCCAGAGGCGCTCAATTCGGCAGGTGGTCATGAAAAGGTCTCGCGTCCTGCACATCCTTGCCAATCTCGGCACCGGTGGCGCCGAGCGCATGGTCGCTCACATTGCGACCGGCCTCGATCCGCAGCGTTTCGAAGTCGCGGTGGTTTCGATCAGCAAGCCGTTCGGAACCGATGTCGAAGAATTGCTGGCAGAGGCTGGAGTAAAGGTCTGGTATTTGGGCAAGGGACCAGGATTCGACTTCCGGATCTATTCCAGATTGCATCGAGTCTTCCGGGAATACCAGCCGGATATCGTACACACCCACGTGCATGTATTGCGCTATGCCCTTCCTTCGATGCTGTATTTGAAGCCGGCCTTGATGTTGCACACGGTTCACAACTTGGCGGAATGGGAGGTTGAACCGCGAGGGCGCTGGCTCCAGCGATTCGCCTTCGAACACGGTATTGTGCCTGTCGCAGTGGCCCAAGAGGTGGCAGCAAGTTTACAGCGACTTTACAAGATTCCACCGTGCCCTGTGGTCGGGAATTGCATACCGACCGATCTCTATGCGTTTCCTAAGACACCGCGCGCGGAATGGCGGGTAAAGGAAGGGTTCCACGACGGCGACGTTCTGTTTGGCTGCGTGGCGCGCTTCGCCCCGCAGAAAAACCACGCCCTGCTCCTGCAAGCCTTCGCGCAAGGCGCAGCTTCCGACCCCAGAGCGCATCTGGTTCTTGCCGGCGGAGGGGATTTGCTGGAGCCACTGCGAGCTCAGGCCAACGATTTGGGCTTGGCCGGCCGGATCCACTTCCTCGGCGTGCGTACGGATGTACCCGATGTGCTCGCCGCAATGGATGCGTTCGTACTCAGCTCGGATTTCGAAGGCAATCCTCTTTCGGTGATTGAGGCGATGGCTGCGGGACTGCCAACTGTCAGTACGGCTGCCGGCGGCGTGCCAGAGCTCATCGAAAACGGCAGAGAAGGTTTCGTTGTGCCGCTCGGGGACCTCAACGGACTCGCGAAATCAATGGCATTTCTGTTGAGCCATGAAAAAGTCAGACGGTCCATGGGGGCCGCCGCGGCGCGGCGCGCTAAGGACAAATTCGACGTGGCAGTGATGATCAAAGCCTATCAAGATCTCTATGAGACTCTTCCCATTCGTCGGCAACCTCGCGGTGAGAGCGACACTCGCGGACGATCCGTCGTCGCCAGGGTTGAAGAAGAGGTTGGCCAGAATCGCTGAACCTCCTGGCAGCGAGCGGAACCGGCAACGAGAGACGATCCTGCCAATGGCGGTCGGAATCGATTCCGCGCGCGTAGCAAAGCCCTGAAACGCTTGCGATATAAGTCTGCGAAACAAGCTTCGACTTCGACTCGGATGCTCTGGTCGGCGCACGGAGGACGAACTGTGAAACAGCCCCCAACCCCTCGGTTTCTTCTTCGATTTGACGACGTTTGCCCAACGATGAAGTGGAGTGTTTGGAATGATGTTGAAAATATTTTGATCAAGAGTGGTGTCAAGCCCATCCTGGCCGTCGTGCCGGACAACCGCGATGAAGAGCTCGTCTTGGATCCGCCGGATGCAAACTTTTGGACGCGGGTACGGGCGTGGCAAGAGCGAGGCTGGACCATAGGTCTGCACGGTTACCAGCACCGCTATGTAACGAAAGAAGCGGGCCTGTTTGGAAGAATAGCCCGCAGTGAATTCGCCGGATTGCCACTCGACGTGCAGGAAGCCAAGCTGCGAAACGCGCTTCAGATTTTCCATCGCGAAAATGTAGTTCCAGAGCTGTGGGTGGCTCCGGCGCATTCTTTCGATGCCAACACCGTGGCGGCCCTTTCCAATGTCGGAATGCGCACGATCAGCGACGGATATGCCTTGTATCCCTATGAGGACTTGGACGGTATCACTTGGATTCCCCAGCAAGTCGGACGATTTCGCAACATGCCCTTCGGCGTGTGGACGATTTGTCATCACATCAACGACTGGACGTCGCGCGACGTCGCACAATTTGGCCAAGATATTTCAAGATTCGCCAGGCAGTTTGCCTCGATGCCTCAGATCCTGGAATGCTATCAGCGGCGACGCCGAAACTGGCTGGATGCCGGTACCAGCAGCTTTCTACGATGGGGGCGCCGAACGGGGCGCTTCCTGCGAGAAAATCTGAAAAACGAAGCGGCGCCGTCCGCGGTGGAAAAAGTATGCGAACCCTTTGGCGTTCCACGCAAGACTAGTTAAGAAACATGTTCGAACGGCAAAATACCTTAGTTTGCAAAGAAACTGTGACGACGGATGAGTTCTTCCATGACTAAACGATCCTTGAGGGGAGGCCCCGGCTTCGGAGCGTTCGTGATGTCGTTCGACTTCGAACTTCATTGGGGCGTGCGGGACCATATGCCCCCCGATGGATCGTACCGGCAAAACCTGTTGGGCTCGCGGATTGTCATTCCTCGACTCCTCAAGCTTTTCGAACGCTACGATGTTGCTGCAACCTGGGCGGTCGTGGGCTTTCTGTTCGCATCGTCCCGCAAGGAACTCGATCGATTTCGGCCGACGATTCTGCCGGAGTATAGCGATGCGGTCCTGAGTCCCTATACCGAGCCTATGGGCCGTAGTGAACAGGAAGACCCGCTTCACTACGCGGCTAGCCTCATCGATCAGATCTGTCAGACGGCTGGCCAGGAGGTTGCAACCCACACCTTCTCGCATTACTACTGCCTCGAGCCCGGCCAGACCTTGCAGGCGTTTCGCGCGGACTTGCAGAGCGCCGTCGCTATCGCTGCAGAGCACGGCATCGAGCTCGGTTCGATCGTCTTCCCGCGAAACCAAGTAAATCCGGCGTACGCTCCTGCACTTCTCGAGGCTGGCATCTCCTGCTACCGCGGCCCTGAAAACGGTTGGATGTATCGTCCCGTTCCGCAAAGTCAAAAGGTCGCCGCGATGCGCGCGGCGCGTCTTGCCGATAGTTACGTGGGTCTCCCTGGGCGCCAGATTGTGAACTGGGCGGAGATTCCGCAAGCGAACGGTCTATGCAATGTTCGGGGCAGCCGCTTTCTGAGGCCGTACCGGTCCCGGTTGGGAGCCGTCGAAAAGCTGCGTCTTAGGCGCATCACGGCAGAGATGCACAGGGCGGCGGAGAGCCATGGCATCTACCACCTGTGGCTACACCCACATAATTTGGGAGTAAACATCGACGGTAACCTGCAGTTTTTCGAAGAAATCCTGAAGGCATTTGCCTTTTGTCGCAGCCGCTTCGGAATGTGCTCCTTGTCGATGCAGTCGGTCGCGGAACTGGCTCGGGAACAGGCTACCCGCTGCGTCGCCAGCGAAGAGGAGCAGTTTGTGGTCTCGGCGCATTCGATAAACGCAGACCGGGTGCAAATTTGAAAATAACCCACGTCATCACCGGTCTTTCGGCGCACGGCGCGGAGATCATGCTCTGTCGCTTCCTCTCGGCCTCGAACCCGCAGGAGTATCAACACGAGGTGATCTCGTTGACGGACCGGGGCGCCATGGCCGGCCAGATCGAATGTCTCGGTGTGCCCGTCCGCGTTCTGGGGATGCGGCCGGGTGTCCCGAACCCTGTGGCGATCATGAAACTTGCCCGCATGCTGCGGGAATCGCGCCCACAAATCGTACAAACCTGGATGTATCACGCCAACTTGCTCGGTGGCCTGGCCGCCCGCTTGGCCGGAGACATCCCGGTAGTTTGGGGAATTCACCACACGCGAGTCGATCGGCGCGAAACCAAGTTCTTAACCGTGCTAACGGTTCGCATCTGCGGTTGGTTTTCCCAGCAGCTGCCCGCTCGCATCGTATGCTGTTCCAAGGCTTCCGAACAAGCTCATGTCGAGCTGGGTTACGCTCCGGCAAAGATGCGCGTCATTTCCAATGGAATTGACGTCGCAGAGTTCCGACCCGATCCCGATGCAGGCCTCGCGATAAGAAAGTCGCTCGGCATTTCCGCCGAAGCACTGGTGATCGGATTGGCGGCGAGATTTCACCCGCATAAGGATCATAGGACTTTCTTCCAAGCCGCCGGCCTGTTGCACAAGGAATTCCCCGACGTCCATTTCGTGTTGTGTGGCGATGGCATGGTCCTCGAGAATCCCGAAATCGCGGCCGGAGTCGATGCCGCGGGATTGCACGGGCGATGCCACCTCCTCGGTAGCCGGCCTGACATGCGAGAGATGTACGCAGCCTGGAACATCGCTACGAATTCTTCGCGCAGCGAAGCGTTCCCCCTAGCGGTCGGGGAAGCGATGGCCTGCGAGGTCCCTTGCTTGGTGACCGAGGTTGGCGACTGCCCGGCGATCGTCGGCGACACCGGCCGGGTCGTACCGCCGCAACGTCCCGATCTTATGGCGAAGGCCTGGCGAGAACTGCTCGAGAGCGGACCGGAGGTTCGTCAGAAATTGGGAAGGGCTGCACGCGAGCGCGTCGCGACACGTTACAGTCTCCCCGCG
>Ga0209526_10001819_pt1 | contig 14275 bp, 14 predicted proteins | sample JacPinW_OM2H0_M1_FD_188566 | JGI IMG/M metagenome (GOLD analysis project Ga0209526, IMG submission 188566) | Forest soil microbial communities from Algoma, Ontario, Canada - Jack Pine, Ontario site 1_JW_OM2H0_M1 (SPAdes) (version 2) | ecosystem: Environmental > Terrestrial > Soil > Boreal... | reverse complement strand
CCGAGATAAGAACCGGATGCGCTAACGAGCGCCCGTCCGGATCTGTGCGGGGGGTACCGGGCAACTGGTATCCCTACCGCGATCAACAACTGAGCCAGACCCAAACCCTAGGCTCGGGTGCTTCGCCCGGACCCACTTCGGAGAAATGGAAGTGAGCCGAACAACAACGCGATCGCAGGAAGCACGAGCCAACCGACGATAAAATGGCCCACGAAGTCAATGGGATATACCCGGTGGCCGCTGATACTGGCTGCCGTCACTACAAACGCCATCAGTAAATTCACAGCACCTCCGATAAGTAGAGCGGGACTAAGGGCAACAAGAAGACGCCTAGATAAACTCGCCCCCGCACGTCTGGACAGGAATGTTGCCCCAGCACCAATCAGGAGTAAGGCCAGTAGCCAAGGGATATGAACCACTACCGCTCCGTATTTGAAAGGCAACACACGCGGCGGCGGCCCAAACCTGCCATCGATGCCCATGACTGCTGCCGCAATTATCACGCCAGCGATGACAGGAATTCCCACCTGCTTTTGGGATGAGCTCACCACCGCCACATCCTTTCTCCCAAGGACGAGTTCGGTTGCGCTTGGTCAACCGGGAGTATATCCGAAGCGTCCGCCGCTCCCAGTCGTTCATGGGCTAGAGAAATGAGCTTCGTTTGGCCACCTGAAAAGTGTTTCGCCACCATCGACTCGGGTTTATGCTGGCGTTGCTGAGGTTGAGAACCTTCCAACCGATTGGGGTTGACTCAAGCCGCGGCTGCCGTGACCAACGCTATGAGGGCAAACATGGCATAGTCGACCATTCCGGCAACTACATCTGGCGGGATTCGAAAGATCAGATCTGGAAGTCGTCTTGTTTCTGAGTCCGAGCTGGCGCAAGACTCAGTGAAGCAACCGGTTGTTTGCCTCGCCGAACTCATGGCCGTGAAGTACGAAAACCTTTAGCGCCGGCCTTCATACATCCGGGCCAGAACAATAGGTTTGGCCCACCTGGGCTCGTGTACAGCGGACACCTTTGTCTCTCCTTTCGGTTTTGAGTTTGTATTCAACCCGAAGCCATTCTTGTTGTCTGTGAGAACTGAACACTCAGCGCCCTGCTGAGATCGACCGAGTCTGGCGGACACGAGTGTCCCATCCCCACGGGTCACGCTGCCACTGGCGCCGCCAGAGGATTGCGCTCTACAAACTGTCGTTGATGCCAGTAAGGGTAGGCTGGGACTTGTTCGCTCGCGGCATCGAGGCGCGCGATCTGTTCGCGAGTTAAGTTCCATCCCACTGCGTCCAGGTTTTGGCGCAACTGCCCTTCGTTGCGGGCGCCGATGATGATGTTGGCCACCGTGGGCCGTTGCAAAAGCCAGTTGAGAGCGATTTGCGGCACCGTCTTGCCGGTCTCGCCGGCCACGCCCTCGAGCGCGTCGACGATCTGATAAAGAGAGTCATTCGAGACTGGTGGCCCTTGCGCGGCGGTTTTGTGCAGTCGGCTGGTCACCGGTAAAGGCTGGTTGCGCCGGATTTTCCCGGTGAGCCGACCCCATCCCAAGGGGCTCCAGACGATGGTCCCGATTTTCTGATCAAGCGCCAGCGGCATTAGTTCCCATTCATAGTCCCGCCCAATCAGCGAATAGTACGCTTGATGCGCGACGTAACGGGCCCAGCCGTATTTTTCGGAAACCGCCAGCGACTTCATCAAATGCCATCCGGAAAAATTCGAGCATGCGATGTAGCGCACTTTGCCGCTCTCGACCAGCCTGTCCAGAGTTTTGAGAGTTTCTTCTACCGGCGTGATCGCATCGAAGCCGTGCACGTGATAGACGTCGATGTAATCGGTTTGGAGCCGGCGCAGGCTGGCCTCACAGGCCTGAATGAGATGATGGCGCGAAGAGCCGAGATCGTTTGCTCCGTCGCCCATGCGGAACGTCGCTTTGGTGGAAATAAGAACATCGTTGCGGCGGCCGGCAATCGCCTTGCCCAGGATTTGTTCCGACTCGCCGCGCGAATAGACATCGGCGGTGTCGAAAAAATTGATCCCTGCTTCAAGACAGATGTCCACCAGTCGAGTGGCCTCGGCAACGTCGCTGTTGCCCCAAGCCTGGAAGAACTCGCCTCGACCACCAAATGTCCCAGTGCCGAAACTGAGAACTGGAACCTTTAATCCCGAATGACCAAGCTGTCGAAATTCCATAAGGGATAGATGCCCCTGTTCCCGGGGGCGATGCAACATCGGCGAGTGACCGGAGAGTGTACTCTTGGGATGCTCAATGGGACTTACTCCATCCGGAAGCCGGTGGCGGCGATGAATTTGCCCACCGCCCCACTCACTGTGCCCGCGTACCAGAATAGCCGTCCATAGTCGTCGGCCGCACAGTCAGGTGATCGGAAGGAATGACCGGCGCAATCCGGATCTTCTCGTGCGCGGCGCGCTCGGGTCCGCAACAATCGGCAGGAGTAAGGGTAACATTGTCACCCAGTATGTCCCGTGCTCCAGCCAACGACCAGGGCTTACCGCGCCTTACGCGCATGTGCCGAACGCTGCCTAAATAAATCCCTTCAATGTGGCTTATAAGCTTTTTTAATAAGCCCCGGACCGCCCTTCGCGATATCCTGACGGTTGCGTACCAGCCCTCACACCCCCCCGTAAATCTGAGTTGTCGCCACATTTAAAGGAGATTCATGTCGAACGAACTGCGCAATTTCCTGGCCCTCCCGTATGAGGAATTAGAACAGCTGAATCTGAAAATAAAAGAGCAGCGCAAGAACCGCGTCGCACTCCATAAGATCCAAGAGGAACGGATCAAGTACCTGACCGACGAAAAGCGGGTCAAGGCGGTGACCGTGCTTTTCAGCGACCTCGAAGGCCGCCTGCACATGCTGGACTACGACAAGAAGTTTCTCATCAAGAGCTGGGACAACCTCACTTTTGACGGTTCTTCGATTCGTGGGTTCACGGCTCAGCGGGAAAGCGATCTACGCCTGGGAATCGATTGGGCCGCGTTTTATTGGGCTCCCGCGGATTACTTCGGGTCGGGGAAAGTGCTGGTCTTCGGCGATGTGATCGACAAAGGCGGGACACCCTACGGTGCCGACATCCGCGGCAACCTAAAATTGTACGCCGAGAAACTTTACAGGGACAAAGGCTACACTCTGAACGCCGCCAACGAGATTGAAGGCTTCCTCTTTAAAGGGGCGGACGCGGAGCGGCGCTACCACGAAACCGGCAGATTCGAGTACGTTAATACGGGCGGATATTATCACTCCCTGCCCGGCGATCCGTTGCGTACCTTCATTGATACCACCGCCGAAGTGCAGCGCGCCATGGGCTTCCAGAACGAGAAAGACCATCCCGAAGTGGCGCCTTCGCAGTTCGAAATCAACTACGGTTACGGGGAGGTTGTGGCTGCGGCCGACCAGATCCAGCTCTACAAGCTGGTTTGCCGGCAGGTGGCTACCAACATGGGACTCACGGCCAGCTTTTTGCCCAAGCCTGTAGTGGGCGTGAATGGTAACGGCATGCACACCAATGTGTCGATCAGTAAGGCCGGCAAGAACCTGTTTTGGGACCCGAAAGGCGAAGAAAAACTCAGCAAGCTCGGCTGGTCGTTCCTGGATCGCATCCTCACGCACGGGAATGACGTTTGTCTGCTGCTGAATGCGAGTGTGAATGCCTATCGCCGGCTGGATCCGCACTTCGAAGCGCCGAATCAGCTCAAGGCGTCGGCGGTGGATCGCGGCTCCATGATTCGCATCCCGATTGGCAACGAAAAGAGCATGCGGGTGGAAGTCCGCTCGGTCGCTCCCGACGCGAATCCTTACCTGGTCATGCACTCCATCTTCAAGACAGGTATCGACGGCGACACGGCGAAGATCAAGAACCTCCGCCAGGCCCAGCGTTATTTGCCGGACAATGTCTATGACGCGCTCGAGAATTTCAGAAAGGCAGAGTGGACGACCAAACTTCTGGGCGAAGACGTGAAGAGCCGCTATGCGGACTTGAAGCAGGCCTCAGCCGATCGCTGTCCGCGTCTTCTCGGCACGTTTGTGAAAGCGCCTGAGGTGCAGTATCACCACGACGTTTATAACCAGTTTTTGTGGAACCTGTTCTAAAACTGGCTGGAGCTGGGGACCAGAAAAGGCCGGGTTCAGAAATGAGCGTGGCCTTCTGGCCGCCGCTTCCAAGCTTGGTGCCCTTTTCTTTGGCGATATTTTCCATGCCGTTGACGTAGGCGCCGGCAGCTGGTGAGAACATGGTGCAGTTCACTGCCGATGCTGCGAAAAGTGAAGCCCTTCTCCAGGAACTCACAACCCAGAAACTCGTCGCGCACGCGCGCAAGAATGATCGCATTCGCGGACTCTTCGTGTTCGGCACCGCTTGCGTCGGAGTTCTTCGCACTGTTGATGTAGGGAATGAGAACGCCATCCGCGCCCAGGTCAAGAGCCTGCTGAATTCCCGGGCGATCGTCGTCTCCGCCCACGCGGACCATGGATTTGGCTCCGCCGCTGGCAACTGCGGACAGCAGGGTGGAAAGTTTCTCGTAGCCCGGACCATGTTGTGTGTCCACAGGCAACCAGTCGTAGCCGCTGTGGACCAATTGCTCGGCGACGGTCGGGCTATGCGCATTCAGGTCGAGACCCATCTTGGGCGTGCCTCGCGCAGTGGCTGCTTGAAGTCGGCGCCACGGAGAGTGGCTGCGGACACAGCTGATTCCTCCTGGGTGTGAGTCAAAGTTTCTTAGTGTAACCTACCCGACTTGCCGGGGAAGAGGTAGCGCGGTTTCGCTCAATCAACTATGACCTTCGGATGCTTAGGGGAGAGCGGGCAAAGGTCGCGACAGGGCGGTGACGGCGGGAGCGCTACATGGTTGGGGGCGGGAGTTCAACGTATGGCATCAACAGAGTTTGCGAGCGTGAGATCGCGATCATTCCGGTCCGGGCCCGGTCAAGGCGACTCTTCAGGCGGCGGGTTCAGCCACCTCGAGTTTGGTATTCAACACAGTAACAAATGCTGACAACCATGCGGGATGCGCTGGCCACGCGGGAGCGCTCACCAGGTTGCCGTCGATGCAGGCTTTCTCCATAGGCACTTCGACATAGGTACCACCGGCGGCGGCGACGTCTGGCGCGACGGCTGGGTAGCAACTGCAGCGGCGGCCTTCGAGCACGCCGGCGGCGGCCAGGAGTTGCGCTGCGTGGCAGATGGCGGCCACCGGTTTACGGGTGTGGAAAAAATGGCGCACTACTTCGAGCACCTTGGGATGCAAGCGGAGATACTCCGGCGCACGTCCGCCGGGAATGACAAGGGCGTCGTAAGTTTCCACTTTCACCTCGGCAAAAGTGGCGTTGAGCAGGAAATTGTGTCCGCGTTTTTCGCTGTAGGTCTGGTCGCCCTCGAAGTCGTGTATGGCAGTGCGTACGAACTCGCCGGCGCCCTTGCCCGGACAAACCGCGTGCACGGTGTGTCCCACCATCTGCAAGGCCTGGAAAGGTACCATCACTTCGTAGTCCTCGACGTAGTCGCCCGCGAGAAGAAGAATGCGTTTTTGTGTCATGGTGTCCTCCATCCATGATTCTGCCAGATTGAAGGTGAGTGCGCTGGTGGCAGAGGCCGACTAAGAGCGCTTAAATTCGGCACCCGTACGACGACGTTGCGGCAGGCCGCAAGGCATGCCCGGATACGTTTTGCGCGTGTTTCGCTGCACTCGATCGTGCTTCTTAATGCTTGTCGTGGTCGTGATCAGGGTCGTGGTCATGATCGTGATGACTGTGCCGCCAGGTCCAATATTCCTTTCGCTCATCGTCGTTCAGTCTGCGGAAGTCGTGACGATCGCGGCGGGTTTCGATGACCCGCTGCTGGTAATACACGTCCTCATGACCGTCCCAACGGGGATAGTCGTTGTAGTACGGATCGAAGTAGCGATAGGTTCGGGTGGCGTAACCCACCGACGCCAGAAAAGCCGCCGCCAGCAAGAGCGAACCGAGATATCGGTAGCCACCTGGCATGACCTTTGCCGCCTTGCGCTGCTCCATCCGGAAGTTTGGTTGCTGGGTGTAGCCTGCGGGTTGCCTGCTGCGATCGACTAGCTTGCTGGCGGACTCCGGCTGCGGTGGGTTGCGTGCTGCGAGCAGGAAGTCTATAGTCACCGTTGCTTTCGGAGAGTGCCATGAGACATCTCCTGAACTGGGCGTTGAGCGCGCTGGCAGTCTGGATTGTAGCTCGTGTGGTGCCGGGTTTTCACGTCAACGGGCCGCTGGCGGCGTTGATTGCGGCGCTGGTGATCGGCTTCGTCAATGCCACGCTCGGAGTCTTCCTAAAAATCATTACCTTCCCTCTGGTCTTGCTCACCCTCGGACTGTTCTGGCTGGTGATCAATGCGGTCATGATCGAGCTGGCCTCGGCCATCGTGCCCGGATTTCACGTGGACACGTTTGGCGCAGCCTTCGTAGGAGCGATCGTTCTCGCGCTGGTCAACATGTTCTTCCGCTGGCTGGCGGGCGCGGGCACAGAGCGGGGCTAGTCTCGAGTGACCAGCGCTGGCGGGCGCCTGGTTTTCTCCTCAGCGTGACCGGATGCGAGCGAAGAATGCCGAGCTCGGCTCGGCCCCTGCGGGTTCGCTCGACCGCGCTCGGGACCGGCTCGATCTGCCCCCCACACCTTCCAGCCAAGATCCGAGCCAGACTCTGGTGAGCCCGGTCAGAGGCCGGCGCTACAAGTTACAGGCGACACGGAAGCCGTAATCGGCGTAGCGAAATTCGGGGGGGATGCTGGAGCGGGCTGCACAGCGGCTGACTTTGACGTGATGTCGCCAGGAGCCTCCACGAGACGAGCGGCGGTGGCCCTGGTCCGGACCCGCTGGGTTGCGCTCGGGTGAAACGGCGTAGTAGTCGGCCTGATACCAGTCACTGCACCACTCGTGAACGTTCTCGCAAATGTCGTATAGGCCAAAGGCATTGGGTGCGTACCCTGCCACCGGCTCGGGGCCAGTCTGCCAACGCCTTTCATAATTGGACAAGGACTGCGGCGGGGCGTCGCCCCAGGGAAACAGTCTATTTTCGAAACCGCCCCGCGCGGCCCGTTCCCACTCCGCTTCCGTGGGTAGGCGAAAGCACCGGCCCGCGCTGCTGCCGAGCCACCGGCAGTAAGTGGTGGCCTCGTGCCATGAAACTGCGACTACCGGTTGTTGCGGATGATTAAAATGCGGGTCGTGCCAGAAGGGCGGTGGCTGGGCTGGGGTAGCGGCAAGAAAGCTGGAATAATCGGCATTCGTTACCTGGCGCGCAGCCAGGAAGAAGGCGTCCACCCACAGGCGATGAACGGGCCGTTCATTGTCTTGTCCGGAGTCCGAACCCATGGCGAACCATCCTGGAGGGATGCGGACAAGTGTGGCGGCGAGGGAGTTGGATTGAGCGCAGGCGGACTGGGCAGACACCACGAACCTATCTTAGACGTTTTCTGGATTGCAAAATAGACGATAACTGGGCGCGGCTGCGGACCGATGGGCAGGAGGGTAGCCGTCGCTACCTCGAAATCGATTCTGGGGAACTTCAGCGCACTTCTGCCAGTCGCAATCGCAATTTATGAGTGGCACGGAACAAGGTGTTCTTGATCGTGCCTTCGGTTGTGTTCAGCATGCCGGCAACGGTGCGCAGCCTCATGCCGTGGTAATGCTTCAGTTCGAAGACCATCCGTTCCCGGGGCGAGAGTTGGCTCAGGGCGCGAAGGATCGATTGCTGTAATTCACGGCCGGCAAAGCTGCGCTCCGGGCTGGCACCGGGCCGGCGATCGGGCATGCGGTCGAGCCTATCTTCCTGTGCCTCACCTTCTGCACAGGCAGTGGTATTCAAGTCCCGGCCGCGAGAACGTTTTTTGCGCAAGTGGTCCAAACAGAGATTGGTGACGATGCGGTAGATCCAGGTATAGAAGGAGCACTCGAAGCGAAAACGTGCCAGATTTATGTATGCCCGCAGAAACGCTTCCTGATAAATGTCTTGACCATCTTCTTGCGAACCGGTGAGGTGGACGGCCAGCCGCAGCACGGCGCGATCGTACTGCCGCACCAGTTCTTCAAAGGCTGCGGTGTTGCCCTGCTGGGCCTCACGAATAAGTAAGGAATCGTCCACGCGACTGAGCCGCACTTCCCCGGTGGTCTGGTTCAGAGGAGCGAGCACAGCGCGGTTCAGGTTAGGCGTCTCCGGAATTTTGCTGATCTCAGACACGTTCTCTCCGTTCACTCGTCCGTTTATCCGACAAACTTGTAGCCCGTGCCGTGCACGGTGAGGATAAAGCGAGGCGCCTCCGGCTTCGGTTCAATTTTCTGCCGCAGGCGGACGATGTGCGCATCCACCGTGCGTGTGGTGGGGAAACGGTCATAGCCCCACACGTCTTCAAGCAGACGATCTCGGCTTAAGGTCTCGCCGGGATGGCACAGAAAATACTTCAGCAGATCGAATTCCTTGGCGGAAAAGTCCAGCGCTTTGCCGCTGCGCGAGACCTGGCAACTGCGCAGGTTCACCGCAACCTCACCAAAGGAATATTGTTCCTGTTCCTTAGGAACTGTCTTGGCCCGGCGGAGAACGGCTTTCACTCGGGCCAACAGCTCGCGGATGGAAAACGGCTTGGTGACATAGTCATCAGCGCCGAGTTCCAGGCCGACCACTTTGTCCACTTCCTGGCCCCGCGCCGTGAGCATGATGATTGGCACCGAAGGCCGTTTGGCCTTCAATTGCTTGCAGACGTCCAGGCCACTCATGCGAGGCATCATGACGTCGAGGATGACGAGATCGGGGGCTTCGGCGAGGGCGCGTTCCAGACCGGCCACGCCATCGGGAGCGGTGATGACGTCGTATCCTTCAAATTCGAAGTTGTCGCGCAAACCCGCCACCATGTTGGGTTCGTCCTCGACAATCAGGATTCTCGCCATTCGTGATCTCCCGAACTTACTGCTGCCGCTAGTGCCGAGCGTTGCCCGAACCGACCGGCGAGGGCGGCTGTCCCTAGGTGACCCCTGCCGAGGGCAAGGTCGCCGTGGCTGGCTCCGAGCCGGCGCGGAGCTGATTTGGATCGAGCGGCAGAGCGATGGTGAATTTACTTCCCTGGCCCGGCGTGCTGTCCACGGAGACGTCGCCGCCGTGGGCCTGCACGATATGACGCACCAGGGAGAGGCCCAAACCGCTTCCCTTGGTGTTGTGCACCAGAGGATCGCCCACCCGATAGAACTTCTCAAAGATCTTCTGCTGCTCCGGGTGGGGTATGCCAATACCCTGATCCACGACTTCCAGTTTCACCGACCCATTGTCGCGATAAAGATTCACACCGATATACTTTCTGTCCTGCGAATACTTGAGAGCGTTGTTGACCAGATTCAACAGCGAGCGGGCCATGGCCTCGCGATCCACTCGCAGCGACGGCACGTCGTCAATCTTCTCTTCAAAATGGAAACCGTTCTGCTCAATTTGATAGCGATAGGAGTCGAGGGTGTTGTGCACCAGTTCGCCCAAGTCGGTCTCACGGAAGTCATATTCCTTGCGGCCGGCCTCGATGCGGGAGAAATCGAGAATGTTGTTGATGAGCGCGGTCAGGCGTTCGCTCTCCTTGCGGATAATCGAGTAGTACTCTTGGTATTTTTCCGGGCTGGTGAGCCGGCCCAGCTCCAGGGTCTCAGCATAGAGCCGGATCAGGGACAGCGGCGTGCGCAGTTCGTGGGAAACGTTGGAAACGAAATCAGACTTCAGCCGCGCCAGCGCCATTTCTTTTGTGACGTTGCGATAGGTCAGCGCAATGCCGCCGGCCAGCACCAAAGAGAGCGCTGCCAGAGTGAGCAGACTGGTGCGGGCAAAGCGCTCGCCGATTGCCGCCAGAGTGGTTCCCCGCCGCTTGATGGCCAGCGTCAGTCCCGGGAATGCGCCTTCCAGGTTTCTCTCTACCTCGGCCGCGCCGCCGTCCCAGCCGCTGGATTGGGCCAGTGCACTGGACTCGTACTTGCCGCGTAGCATCAGCACCGCGTGGTTCTTGTCGCTCTGGGCGTCGGTCACATTGCGATTAATGACGTCGTCCAGCATCTCCGGGAAAAAGTGGTCATGCAGATACTCGTCATCGAAAGCTACGCCGGCGATCGCGTGCGATCCCTTCTTTTCGTCTTTCACCAGAAACATCGCGATGGATTGATAGACGTGCTTATCGCCGCGCGGAAACCATTCACCCTCAAAGTAGTAGGGCGATCCCTTCTTCTCGTTGTGCGCCAGCTTCTCGGCCATCCCGCTGAATTCCATCTTCAGCCAGCCATCGAACATTTTGGTCAAGTGGTCAGCTTCGTTGCGAAAAGCTTCATCGTTCTTCAGCCGGTCGGATTGCGAGCGAAAGGCGATGCCGGTGTTCGGTGAATACACGAATATGTGGGCAGTGTAGGGATGCGCGGCCAGAATCTTATCCAGAGTTACAGCGCATGCTTCGCCCGGCGCAGGGACGTCAGCCCGCACGTCGTCTATGAGTTCGTAAGCCTTGTGATTGATCTGCTTCTCGGAAATGGCCAGCACTTGACTGTATTCGCGCTGGATGGCTGCTTCGACGGCGTGGTCACGCTGGATGTGCCTCATATGCCACGCGCTCAGGATCACCAGGGCGGCGGCGGGCAATACGACGGCCAGCTCCAGGGTCAGCAGTAGCCGGGTTCGCTCGTTTCGCCGTTTTGTTTTCATCTTTGATTCCTGATCCGGGATTCCTGATCCGGGCCGGGCGCCTGAAGCAGCTTCCGATAGCCCGCAATCAACATAGTCAAGTGGGACAGGCCGGGTGTCAATTGCAGGTAAAAATACGTAAAAAGTTGTGAACTGGTTGGTCAGAAAGGTGCAACCGAGCCGCGGCGGGCATAGCAGCGCAGCCAGAGGAGCTCATCTTCCTTCGGGTCCATCACTGGCAGCTCCGAGGGTTACGCGGTAGGTCTTGACCAGACGAAGAGAAAAAGAATTTGGCGCAGAGGGAGCAGAGAAAAGCTCAGAGAGGGCAGAGAAAACTGCAGAATGGCCCAGCCGCGATGACGGTTACCTACGGCAGTTTGAAATCGACCGTAACAAAAGTCTGTGCCTCGACCGCGCGGCCGTTTATCAGGTAGGGCTGGTAACGCCACTGTCTCACCGCCCGATACGCAGCCTGTCCCAGAAGCAAAGAACCGCGAATCAGTTTGAGGTCTTGAATGGTACCGTCCCGGCTGATCCACGCCTCGAAGACCACCGGTCCTTGCAGGCGCGCCCGCACTGCTTGTTCGGGATAGCTGGGCAGGACCCTCTCGAGCAGCAATCTGCGCGACAGATCCTCGGACAACGCCACAGGCTCTAGAGCGGCGAGCAGCGATGGGGTAATCCGTGCCGCCATGCTGCGCATGGTCGCGTTCTGGACCGGCGTCCTCATGCTTTCGGGGATGCGGACCTGGGTTATGGCCGGGGGGGGCTGTTGCTGGCGCGTAGGCTCGGTTTCGACATGAACCGGGAGTGGCTGCTCATGCCCCGTCGTCGCAGTGTCCATCAGAAAAGGGTCCTTCACCGGAGTTACTCGGATACGCGAAACCCGGCGGGAATGAGCCGGCTCAGGGCTCTCGTTCTCGGCCATCTGAACCGCGGGCACGGGTTTCGGATCCCCATTCGATCGCTCGAACCACGCTTGTGTGCGCTCCAGCACCCGCCCGCATATGCGCACGACGACCGAAGTCGTTGCCGGCTGACCGTGCAGCGGTTCGCTGAATACATAGCCTGCGGACAGGAAAGCGACGGCAATCGCTATGCTCGGCAGCAATCTGCTTTGACTTCTTCGCCGAATGCCGGCCGGAGACAATACTGACTCACGGGGTTGGAAGATGGTGTGCACTCGGGTCCGATACAGTAAGTCGTCTTCGAAAATCGATTCGGCAGGGAGCAGCGGCGGCGAATCGCATTCAGCCAGGCTGTGAGGGGGCGGGGAGGGCCAGGGGCGGAGAGTTGGCGACGGCTCAGGAGCGTTATGTTCCGCTACCGGAAGCGGTCTGTGTTCGAGATTGCTGGATATCGTTTCTTCTATTGGCCGAAAGCCCAGATGCGGCAACCAGGTCTTCCGGAGAGCCCGAAAAGCGTCACAGGAAAGGAGGGCATACTTGACTTCATCTCGAACAATCGGCTGGCTTAGGACCAGATCAGCGCCAGCTTCATGCGCGGCGGCGACCGCCTCGGCATTGGCAATGGCGATGGTAAACGCCGCACGGTTGACCTTCAGTTCGCGCGAAGTCTTCAACAGGAAGACGGCTTCCAGCCCCTCGTTCCAATCCGACACGATCACGTCGAAGGTGCGGCTGGTGATCTTCTCGACTGCACTAAAGATTTCCGGACAAGACTCAACTTCGAACTCAAGTTCTCCGAGAGCCTGACTCAAAGCGCGCGAAGTCTCCCCGTCGGAGGAAAACAAGAGACAGTGGGGCCACATAGTTAACAAGGTTAGTGTCGTGCCGGCGACCCGACAAGTTACCAACTGCCAGCAGGAGGACGCCCAGCAGCTAGGTAAATGCGAGGTTGATTACCTGTCCGGTAGGACAGGTGCCGACAGTAACTGCAGTGAGCGCGACCGCCCGCCGGACACGGGGTTCGAGGCCTCGAGCCCGCAGGCCGCTCATTCTTTCCGAAATTGACGAGCTACCGTTTCCGGTATGCCCTCTTCGAGCCTGGCGGCGATCCAGTCCTGCAGTAGGGAGTACTGCCCGGGAAGGAAAGTCAAAGGAGCGGAGCCCAGCGCGGCCTTTCTCATCGTGCCAACAAACTTCGGACTCCACGATGAACTGAGCCCGCTGGCCCGGGAGTGTGAACAGAACTCGCAACTGCGACCCGGGCTTCAGGGACGGTAATTCAGTCACCGCCATGCCTTTCTCGCTGATATTCACAACATGGCAGCTAAACTCCTTGCCGTTCGACTGGACAACCGCAGCAATTGCAGTGGGACAGCGGAAGTAGCGGCGGCGCTCACGCACCATCAATCCAAATGCAGCTTTTAATGTACGCCCAACCAAATTGGCGGAAAGAGGTTTCGCCATCACAAAATTCGCTTGTATCTCGAATGCTTCAGGTTTCAGGGGGTCGGTAATGGCGAACGTCACCACCGTCCGATTGATCTCGGAAAGGCGAACCCGTTCGAGCATTTGCTCCGCCTGCCCCAGCCCGAAGTCCACGATTACGGCTTCGAATTTCTTACGATCCAGCAGGCGAAAAGCCATGCTGGACGTCCAGGCAAACTTCAGTCGCAATCGCCAATTGCTGCATACCTTCGGTAACCTTCTGGATAGCCGCCGAATCGTTCGACACCAGTAGTACACGTCCCATGGAAGCGTTAGTCCCAGCAGAACTCATGCTTGCGGGCTCCTCCACTTGCTGACTTGGCTGGTCTTAATGGCGAGTGTGCCCGAAAGGCCAAATTCCAGAGGTATTTCCGCAGTCCGTCGGAAAACCGGAATTCGTAAATGGGTACGTCCGAAAAGCCAGAAACGGCGGTATCTTGCCGTAACGGTGCCACGCGCCACTTGAGGAGCATCTTGTCCATTGTGCTGGTGATTGACGACAGCAAGTTTCTGCGGCGGGTCAACGAACTGACTCTGGTCAAAGCCGGTCATCAGATACTCAGCGCTTCAGACGGCGAGGAAGGGTTGCGTATGGCCTGTGAGAAAATTCCTGACGTCATTGTTTTGGACATGATGTTGCCAAAAATGGGGGGACCGCAGGTGCTTGAATCCCTCAAAAAAGACCCACGCACCTCCGCCATCCCGGTTATCGTCCTGAGCAGTCTGCCGCAAACGAACGAGGCGAAGCTGATACAACAGGGCGCTGCGGCCTATCTGGAGAAATCCAAGCTCGACCTCAACAATTCCTCGAATGCCCTTGCGGCAGCAGTCGGCAACGTCCTGAGCCAGCACCACTAAGTCTTAACGAAATTTTTTCCAGGCAGAATTTGTTCCAGCCACGGGACGAGTCTGCCGCGCAGTTGGACTGATGGGCAGGCGTAGCGTCGCCGAATCGCTGGCAACCAGGCTGCTGCTTGGTTTCTTAGTTAACGACTACCCGTTTCCGGTTCAGGCTGCCCTGCGCATTTCGCTTCGGTTCAGGATTCTGCACAGACGGTTTTCGATGGGCCTGGGTCGCGAAATGGTTGGTGAAATCTTCAGCCACGAGATGCTGCCGTGCGCCTGCCGGAGCTGCTGCAGCGGACGATAAGGGCGGTGAGGTTAGCGAGTTCTTGGACTCTGCCGCAGACCGCGTGGACTGGTCCGTGTCTC
>Ga0209526_10001818_pt1 | contig 14279 bp, 6 predicted proteins | sample JacPinW_OM2H0_M1_FD_188566 | JGI IMG/M metagenome (GOLD analysis project Ga0209526, IMG submission 188566) | Forest soil microbial communities from Algoma, Ontario, Canada - Jack Pine, Ontario site 1_JW_OM2H0_M1 (SPAdes) (version 2) | ecosystem: Environmental > Terrestrial > Soil > Boreal... | reverse complement strand
TCACCGAGAGCGCAACGATCGAGTGCTTGTCGCCGGCCGTCGATGCCTGCCCGCGAACTAATACTCGATCGCCAATCTGCAAGTCTTGGGATTCGAGAGCGGTCGCGTTTTTCAGATCCTTTTCTCCTGGAGGCACGCGCAGGATCTTCGTCGAGTTTGTCAGCCGCGCAGAGATTTCGCCCTCGCCAGCGGATTCAGCCGCGACCGTGATCGAATCCGCCTCAATGCTCTTGATTGTTCCCACGGCCTTGGCGATTTGGGCGTCTCCCGAAGCGCTGGCTGGCTTGCCCTGCGCGCCAACGTAGCCCGGCCCCGCGAGCGTCAGGGCGAACAACACCGTGAGCAGGCACGTTGTAACAGGATGCACCCGCGGCAGGCTCTGGCAGAGACATCGCATGATCTAACTTTAGCATCGGCAAAGGCGCCGTATTTCGCCTTTACGAAGTTTTACCTGGCGTTGACGGTGCTTTTACAGGGACGCTGGCAACTGCACCTGCGCGCCGCGCATCCAGTCAGTAGCAACCAGGTTTGTTTTTATTGGTCGTTGTTATTTGTCCCAAGGGCGGATCGATTCGATTCCGCGAGGACCGCGACACAGTAACTGAGACGTTAGCCAGCTCACTAATCAACGATGCTTGCATGGATGCCCATGTCCACTGATATATCCAGTTCCGAAAAGCAGTCCCAGCCGGTCGCGGCAGGTTTCCTATACGGTTGACGGTTGCCTTCCCCAGTTGGGCGGGTGCGATCCTGGCTGTGTACTCTATTTTCTTGTCCAGATTCCGCGCTCTTGAGATTCGTTTGAAATACATGTAAACGGGGATGCACGGCGAATGAGGCCTGAATAATCCCCCGCCAGGCAAAGACAAAGACAAAGACTAAAGACAAAGACTAAAGACAAAGAAATGATTGCGAAGAGTTCATTCAAGCGCACATCCGCATCCTTGTGGACGCCGGTTGCCTATGCGCTGATCGCCGCGCTGGTCGCTCTCCCCGGGCTTGGCCCTTCGATGCAGGCACAGGATTCCGCTGCCACCATCGCCGTTGACGTCAAAGTGGTCACGCTTCCCGTCACCGTTCGCGACAAACATGGCAAGATCGTTCGCGACCTCACTAAAGACGACTTCACGCTTCAGGAAGACGGCCGCCCGCAGACTATCCGCTATTTTTCTCAGGAAGCGAATCTCCCGCTCACGCTGGGTCTGCTCGTCGATACCAGCCGTAGTCAAACCAACGTCCTCGATGCGGAGCGGAACGCAAGCCGCGGTTTTCTCGATCAGATGCTTGTCCAGGAAAAGGACAAAGCATTCCTCATTCACTTTGACCGTGAAGTGGAGCTGTTGCAGGATTTGACTTCGTCCCGTGAAAAGCTGCAAGCGGCGCTCGAATTGCTCAAGACGCCATCGGACCGCGACAGATCGAACGATCCCAACGACTCCGGCGATTCCCGCTCCGGTTCGGGATCGCACCATGGCGGCGGCACCCAGCTTTATGACGCCGTCTTTCTGGCGTCGAACGAATTAATGAAAAAGCACCAGGGCCGGAAGGCTCTCGTCATTCTCTCGGACGGCGTTGACCGCGGTAGCAAGACTTCCTTGGAAAGCGCGATCGAGTCGGCCCAACGTGCCGACACCGTCGTCTACTCCATTTATTTCGCGGATTCTCATCGCGAAGATCGTAACGAGGGCCAGAGGCGAGGCGGCGGAATGGGCCGTGGCGGCGGTGGTTGGCCGGGAGGAGGAGGCGGCTGGCCCGGTGGCGGAGGTGGATGGCCGGGAGGAGGTGGCGGTGGTCGAGGAGGACCCGGCGGAGGACAACGTCATCCCGAACAACCGCGCACCGATGGCAAGAAAATTCTGGAGCGGATTTCCAGAGAAACGGGTGGGCGTTTCTTTGAAGTCTCTAAGAAAGAATCCGTCGGCGAGATCTACACCAGCATTGTCGAGGAACTACGGACGCAGTACAGCATGGGCTATACACCGGATAAGGACAGCGCAGCTTCCGGTTATCATCACGTCACATTGGCGGTGAAGCGCAAAGATCTTACCGTGCAGACGAGAGAGGGATATTACGCAGATCGCTAGTACGTGGAGCGCGTGAATAAAAGGTCGTAACCACCGGGGGCACACAGAGCACAGGGAAACACAGGGGAAGATCGGGAAGCCGGGTCACTGCGCTGCGAGTTCGTCGCGCAGCGCTTGCCCCAGCGCAGCCTGCCGATCCGCGCTCAACTTGGCTCCGCCTGAGGTCAGATACAGGACATCGATCGCCATCTGCCCCTCGGTCTCGATCAGCGCAATTTCGATGTTGCACTCGTGCTTCGAGACCAGTGAGCACATACGGTAAAGCAGCCCGGGACGATCCTGGGTCAGAACCTGCACCAGGGTACTGTGCGCCGAGCAGTTGTCGTCGAATTCAATCTGGGTCGAGATCTTGACCTTTGTGGCGTCCGCCTTTTCCGATTTCAGGCGATCGCGCAGCATGCCCGCCACATCGGCTTCTCCTTTGACCACGGCCGCGATGCTTTTTTTCAAACGCTCCCATTCCTGCAGATTCATCTCCAGGGTTCGAAAGCGATCGGTGAAATAGAAAGTGTCCACCACCATACCCGCGGCATTCGAAAATGCGTTTGCTTTCACGATGTTCATTCCCCACGCGGCCAGCGCGCCCGAAACCGAGGCGAACAAGAAGGGCCGGTCGGTGGTAATCAACGTCAGCTCATACCAGTGACGAACTTGCTTCAAATTTAATTGGACGTTTGACTGGACGCGGTCCTGCCCCAGCCGGGCGGCCATTTCAGCATGCGCCAGAACGTCGGTTGCGCCATGGATTCGCAGATATCGCTGCGGCAATCCTTCCAGAAAAACGTTGATCTTTTTCCCCGCCACCGGCGCCAGCGACCGCAGATGCGCCAGATCTCCCCCCTCATTGCCGATGTGCACGCGCTCGTCGGCGCTGCGGCTCAAATAATTCGCGCACGCAATATACAGTTGCCATAGGTTGTCCGCCTTCCACGGCGTCATGGCCTCCGGATTCACGGCTTTGATGTCGGCATAAGTCAGCAGGCATAGCATCTTCAGCAGTTCGGGCGCGCCCACTTTTTCCGCGAACGACTTCACATTTGCCGGATCGAAGACGTCCCGCCGCATCGCCGCCGACATTTCCAGATGGTTCGCCACCAGAAATCGCACTGTCTCGCGGTCCACTGAATCAAGGTCCAGCCGTTCCGTGCTGCTGGCAGTGAGTTGCAGACTGACCTCAACGTGATTCTCGCCCGGCACTGCCTTGCCCGAATCATGGAGCAGCAAGGCCAGGTAAAGCAGTTCCGGCTGTTCGAGTTCGCTCTGCAACTCCGCAAAGCGCTGGTCCCATTCCGATTTCGATTCTTTCAGGCGATGCAGGTTTTCGATCGCCAGAAACGAGTGCTCGTCCACCGTGTAGCGATGGTAAAAATCGCGCACCACCAGCGCCTCGATCCCCTTCAGTTCGGGCAACAGAAGCGCCAGCAGGCGCAGCGCATTCATCGCACGCAGAGCGTCGGCCGCATGCGGTTGCACCAGGGTTTCCTGCAGATAGAGCCACAGCTCGGCGCCGCGCGGAGGCGTTGCCGCCAGCGCCGGCAGCGCCTGCTCGACTTTGTATTCCGTGGTTGTGCTGAGCTTCAGGCCATGTTCCGCCATGAAATGAAAAAGCCGCAACAGCATTTCCGGATCCCGCAGCCCGGCCGGTTGCTGTAGAAATATCAGTCCATCCACTACTGAAAAATCGTCGCTCGCGACGCGCGACCGCCAGCCCTGGAATTGCCGGTACAACGACGACCAGGCGGCCGGTATCTCCTCCAGCAATTGCGTGCAGACGCGATGGACTCCGCGCACGTGGCCGAAGTAGACGCGCATCCAGTCGGCTGCGTTCGTGATTTCCGCATCGCTGACGCCGATCTTTCGCGCGGCCGCTTCGTCCTGCGCCTCCCAGGTGAGCGCATTGTCGTGACGCCCGTGCCGGAAGTGCAGAAAGCAACGCACCGACATTTGGAAATCCAACGCCGCGTCGAGAGCCCTCCGCGAAGAAACCGGCAGCAGCGTGTTCGTGTCCGGCCACACCTTCAACTTTTCCATCGCGGAAATCAGCGCCAACCAGTTGGCGACGTTGTAGTCGCGCAGACCGCCGGGCCCATCCTTCACGTTCGGTTCCAGATGAAAGACGGTGTTGCCAAATTTATGATGGCGCGCGCGCGTAATTTCGCCCAGGTTCTGGATCAGGTTCTGGCACTCACGCCCGACCAGACGAGGCACAACCTTATCGTGCAGCCGTGAGAAAAGCTCGCGATCGCCCGCCAGATACCGACAGTCGAGAACAGAGATGGCAAACTCAACATTGTTCGGATCCAGTCGTTCGCACTCCGCCAAACTTCGCGTGGCGGGACTGAGTTTCAGCCGCAGGTCCCACAACTCCTGCGAAAAACGCCGGATGGGATCTTTGAATTCACTCTCGGAGCTGCTCCCGGCATGCAGAAACAGCAGATCAATATCGGAGTGGGGGAAAAGCCAGCCGCGTCCGAATCCGCCGGTCGCCACCAGCGCGAAATTCTTGGGGCCGCCGGGTTCCGCAGGGCTGGAGCCTGGGTGAAAAGTTACGATGATTTCGTTCCAGAGCCGCTGAACAATCGAATCGACCAGTGCCGTGCGTCTGGCAACCGCCGTGCGTCCTTCACCGGTGAGAGAGAATTCCTGCTCGATGGCGGCAGATTCCCGCACGTACAGGTCCGATAACTCACTGCGGACGGTGGCCACGGTGGTCATTTCGTCGACACCCTCCCTGAACGGTTTAGCTTCTGCTCCAGCCTATATTTCGCTCTGCTCATCAACACGCAGACAAGGGGGATATCGATCTCCGCCGTTTCGAAACTTGATCAATCTCTTGGGCCGATCAAACAACCGCATTCTAACGATAGTCCCTGAGCCGCCCATTGCGGAAATCAAATCTATTTATGTTTGTCATTGGAAATCCTTATGCGCGTTCGGGCGTCTCGCTGACCGCCGGGCGGGGGCGCCCGGCACTCCACAACTCCGCAACTCCACAAGAGGAAGCCGCCGTCCAATTGACGCGGGAGGGCTTTGTGCGGTTGGATGGAAGCTGCGTGGCACCTGCGCCTCCCATTCTCGATGCCGAGTCCCGGCGGTTTAACCGTCAGGACGCAGCCTGGCTTGCGATCTGGCTCGTCTTCCTTGCCGGGCTGGCCGCGCTCCCTCCACGACTGGAATGGCACAAGCAGGTCATTCTCCTCGCCATCGGAATTGTGCAACTGCTGGAGACAAAGATAATTTCCCGTTTCCCCAAACGAGGAGTTTCCTACGTCATCCTCCTGAAGATTTTGCTGGCAACCGTCCTCATCGATCACACCGGCGAAGTGGGGATCAACAGCAGTTACTATCCTATTTATTATCTTCCGGTCGTCACTGCCGCACTCTACTGCGGCCCGTGGCTCACGCTGCTCTGGACCCTGCTCGCGTCCGCCGCGTACTGTTCGTATCTCTATCCCGCGATGGAAGAATACGAATTGACTCCCGAGGCTTTACCTTACCTCGCGCTGCGCATTATGTTTTTCTTTCTCGCGGCCATGGTCGTCAACCGCTTCGCTCAGCAGAGCCAGCAGCAAACGCGGATGTATCGTGAACTCGCCGAACGTCTCGCGGAAACGAATCGCCGTCTCGAACTGGCTCAAGCCGAGGCGCGGCGCTCCGAACGGCTAGCTGCTCTTGGCCAGCTCTCCGCCGGATTGGCGCATGAAATTCGCAATCCCCTCGGAGTCATCAAGGGCTCCGCCGAAATGTTGACCCAGAAATTGCAGGCGTCCGACGCGCTTGCCCGCGAGTTAGCCGGATACATTTCGACCGAGGTCAACCGGCTCAGTGATCTGGTTACCGAGTTTCTGGACTTCGCTCGTCCTCTTCATGCCGAACCGCATCCCGCGGACCTGATCGCGCTGCTCGATCGCGTCTTGCAAATTGTCGCGGACCGTTTTGCTGGCAAACAGACCAGCAAGCCGGTGCGGGTCGAACGCCTTTACCCCAGCGGACTGCCACTCGTTCCGCTCGACGAAAGCCTCTGCGAGCAAGCCTTTCTCAATCTTGTGCAAAATGCCTACGAAGCCATGCAGGACGAGAATGTAGACCACGATGGCACATTACGCGTCGAGGTCCAACCCGCAGTTCAGAACGATCGGGAAGGGGTGGAACTTCGCCTGGCCGACACGGGTCCCGGCGTTCCCGAAGAATTGCGCGAAGAGATTTTCAATCCGTTTGTGACTACGAAGAAAACCGGCGTGGGGCTGGGGCTTTCCATCGTCTCGAAGATTGTGGATGGGCATCACGGGTCGATTCGTGTGGAAAATGGGCCGCAGGGCGGGGCATCATTCATTATCTTTTTTCCTCTCGATCAGAGCAATGCGCAACCAACCGATTCCTGGCCACGAACGGCTGGGCGAACCGGCGAACACCGCGGGGTCGAACCGGCGCGATAAATCATGCCGACTATCCTCATCATCGAAGACGAAGCCAAGATGCGACGCCTGCTCGAACTGAACCTAGGCGACGAGGGCTTCAAAACGCTCTCTGCCGGCGACGCCGAGACTGGGTTGAAGCTGCTCGCCTCCGAACCCGTTCACCTCGTGCTCACCGACCTCAAACTTCCGGGGATCAGCGGGCTCGAATTTTTGCACGCCGCCAAACAGCAAAATCCCGCGTTGCCCATCGTCGTCATGACCGCGTTCGGGTCGGTGGAAACAGCGGTTGAGGCGATGAAAGCGGGCGCCAGCGACTACGTGCTCAAGCCGTTCTCGCTCGCCGAAATGCGAATGGTGGTGCACAAGGAACTCGATAACTCCCGCCTGCGCGAGGAGAATCGCTCGCTTCGCGAAGCCCTTGGACAAAAGTACAGCCATCCCAACATCGTCGCTGTCAGTCCGAAAATGCAGGAGGTGCTGGCCACCGTCGAACGCGTCGCGCCCACCAACTCCACTGTGCTGCTGGGCGGCGAGAGCGGGGTGGGCAAAGACCTCATCGCGCGTGCCATCCACGAAAAATCGCGCCGCGCTTCGGGGCCGTTCGTCAAGATCAACAGCACGGCCATCCCCGAAAATCTTTTGGAGAGCGAACTCTTCGGCTACGAAAAGGGAGCCTTCACCGGAGCCACCGCCAGCAAGCCGGGCAAATTCGAACTCGCCGACAAGGGCACGCTCTTCCTCGACGAAATCGGAGACGTGCCACCTGCCATCCAGGTCAAACTTCTTCGGGTGCTACAGGAGCGCGAGTTCGAACGCTTGGGCGGCACGCGCACCATCAAGGTCGATGTGCGGCTGATCGCTGCCACCAACCGCGATCTGCGCGCCGCGCTCGAAGATGGAACGTTTCGCGAAGACCTTTATTACCGGCTCAACGTGGTCCCGATCGATCTCCCGCCGTTGCGCGAACACAAAGAAGATGTCGCTGGATTGGCGAATCTGTTTCTTGCGCGCTTTGCCAAAGATTCCGGACGATCGGAAACCATCACCGGTATTTCGCCCGCCGCCATGCAGCTTCTCGCGGGTCATTATTGGCCGGGCAATGTGCGTGAACTGCAGAACGTCATCGAACGCGCCTGCGCGCTCGCCACGGGTAGCCAGTTGGAAGTCGGCGACATTCAACTTGACTCTCCGCGCAATCGCGCCAACGCTGCGTCCGATCGCTTTCTTCCTGATGGAATGACGCTTGACCAGTGGGAAGATGAAATGATCCGCGAAGCTTTGAAGCGCGCGGGGGGCAACAAGTCGCAAGCTGCGCGCCTGCTGGGGCTCTCGCGGAACGCGCTGCGGTATCGATTGTCGAAGATTGGGATCGACGATAACGAAGGGGAGTGAAAGATCGCCGCTTAACGGAGATTGGCATCGTCTGTTTTGTTCCCCAGAAGAGTTTAGGCTGTAAGTGAGAAGCATCGATCAGCCGATGCGATGATCCGAGCGCAGTTCAATTCGAGGAGAACATCTGTGGCTGGCACAACCGAAGTCCTGACGCCTCTTTCGCCTGAAGAGCTGAGGAAGATCGACGCCTACTGGCGAGCTTGCAACTATCTGTCGGTGGGCATGATTTATCTTCGCGGGAACCCTCTTCTCCGCGAGCCGCTGAAGCCGGAGCACATCAAGAATCGGCTCCTGGGTCATTGGGGTTCCGATCCGGGCCAATCCTTGATCTGGGTGCACTTGAACCGGCTCATCAAGAAGTACGATTTGAATGTCATTTATGTCTCGGGTCCCGGGCATGGCGCGCCAGCTACGCTGTCCAACTGTTATCTCGAAGGCTACTACTCCGAGCTTTATCCTGATAAGAGCCGCGACGAAGCGGGCATGCTCAAATTCTTCCGGCAGTTTTCTTTTCCCGGAGGAATCGGTTCGCACTGCACACCGGAGACGCCCGGTTCCATCCACGAAGGCGGCGAACTTGGGTACTCCATCTCGCACGCATACGGAGCGGCATTCGACAATCCCGATCTCATCGTCACAGTCGCGGTGGGCGATGGGGAGGCAGAGACCGGTCCGCTGGCGACCTCCTGGCATTCGAACAAATTCCTGAATCCCATTCGCGATGGGGCTGTGCTGCCAGTGTTGCATCTTAACGGCTACAAAATCGCAAATCCTACCATCCTCGCGCGCATCCCGCATGAAGAATTGGAGGCGCTGCTTACCGGATACGGCTACCAACCGTACTTCGTCGAAGGCAGCGATCCTTCCGCGATGCATCAGAAGATGGCTTCATCTCTGGAGCAATGCATCGTCGAGATTCGTTCGCTGCAGCATCACGCCCGCTCAACGGGCGATCGCAAGCGTCCGCGCTGGCCCATGATCGTACTTCGTTCGCCGAAGGGATGGACTGGACCGAAAGAGATTGACGGCCACAAGGTGGAAGGTTTTTGGCGGGCGCATCAGGTTCCCGTACTCGACCCAGCCACGAATAAGCACAGTCTCAAAATCGTCGAAGACTGGATGCGCAGCTACAAGCCGGAGGAGTTATTCGATACCAGCGGAACGCTGATACACGAGTTACAGGACCTTGCTCCCTTGGGCTCGCGCCGCATCTCGGCAAACCCGCACGCGAACGGTGGACTGCTGCGCAAAGAGCTCGATCTGCCAGATTTTCGCGACTACGCAGTCAAGATGAAAGCTCCGGGTACGCTCTATGCTCCACCGACCGACGTACTCGCACACTTTCTTGCAGAAGTGATGCGCCGCAACATGAGTTCGTTTCGTGTCTTCGGCCCGGACGAGACAGCGTCCAACCGGCTCACCGCTATCTACGCCGCTTCGAAAAAGACATGGGTTGCGGAATATAGGCCGGAAGATGCAGACGGCGGCGAACTCGACGCCTCCGGACGGGTCATGGAGATGCTCAGCGAGCACACGCTCGAAGGCTGGTTCGAAGGTTACGTGCTCACCGGGCGCCACGGCTTCTTCTCAACGTACGAAGCATTCGTCCACGTCATCGATTCGATGTTCAACCAGCACGCGAAATGGCTGGAGAAATCGAAGAAGGATCTCGATTGGCGCGCTCCGATACCGTCGATTAATCTTCTCATCACGTCCCTTGTCTGGCGTCAGGATCACAACGGGTTCACTCACCAAGATCCCGGATTTCTTGACGTGGTCACCAATAAGAGCGCCGATACAGTCCGCATCTATTTGCCGCCCGACGCAAACTGCCTGCTTAGCGTGGCGGATCATTGTCTGCGCTCGCGCGATTACGTCAACGTCATTGTCGCGGACAAACAGGACCATCTGCAGTACCTCACTATGGAAGATGCCGTAACCCACTGTACAAAGGGCATCGGCATCTGGGATTGGGCTTCTACCGACGATGGAGGGGAGCCCGACGTGGTCCTGGCTTGTGCGGGCGACATCGCAACCATGGAGTCGCTCGCTGCCGTCGCGATTCTGAAGGAACGCTTCTCCGATTTGAAAATCCGCTTCGTAAACGTCGTCGATCTCTTCCGCCTTATGCCAGAGACCGAACATCCGCACGGACTCACCGACCGCGACTTCGATTCGCTCTTCACCACCGACAAGCCAGTTATCTTCAACTTCCACTCCTATGCCGCGCTCATCCACAAACTCAGCTACCGCCGCAAGAATCATGACAACATTCATGTGCGAGGCTACAAGGAAAAGGGCAACATCAACACCCCACTCGAACTCGCCATTCTCAACCAGGTCGATCGTTTTAACCTGACGATCGATGTGATCGACCGCGTTCCACGGCTGCGTTCCATAGGGGCACACGTCAAGGAATGGCTGAAGGACCAGATCATCGAAAGCATCCATTACGCTCACGCCGAAGGCATCGATAAAGAAGAGATTCGCAATTGGAAGTGGCCGGGATAGGCACGATGGAAAGGCTGGCGCAAAAGGACGATTTAATCCTCGTGCTCAACAGCGGTTCGTCTTCGCTGAAATTTGGCGTCTACTATCGCGGCGCAAACGACGAAGAGCCCCTGTTGACCGGAAGCGCGGCAGGTATTGGACGTGACAACGGCACTCTGCACATTCGTTCTTCCAGCGGAGAACGGCTGTTGCAGCGCGATGGTATCCTCGAATCGCAAGTTGACGCACTTGCGGCGGTCGCTGCGGCCATCCGCGAGCATATTCACGCTTCGCTATGGGCAGTCGGACACCGCGTCGTTCATGGCGGCCCTAAGCTCCGCATGCACCAACTCATCACGCCGCAGGTAATGGACGACCTTCGATCGGCCACACATTTCGCGCCGCTGCACATCCCGCAGGCTCTGTCGCTCATCGCCTCCGCGCAGTCAATCTTTCCTGAGGCGAAGCATTTCGCCTGCTTTGACGATGCCTTTCATCGGACCATTCCGGAAGTGGCGTCTCATCTACCCCTCCCGCAACGCTATTACGACGCAGGCATTCGTCGCTACGGTTTTCATGGTCTTTCTTACGAGTCGCTGGTGCATCATTTCGGAGATCAGCTTCCCGAACGAGCCATCTTCGCGCACCTTGGTAACGGATCGAGCCTCTGTGCTCTTCGCGACGGAGTTTCCATCGACACCACCATGGGCCTCACTCCGACAGGCGGTATTCCAATGGGCACTCGCTGTGGCGATCTTGATCCCGGCGTTTTCCTCTATCTTCTGCGCACCGAGAAACCGGACGCCGACGGGCTTGAAGATATGCTCAATCATCAGAGCGGCCTCTTCGCTCTTTCTTCCGGCGAAAGCGATGTGAAGACGCTCGAAGAGCGTGTCCGCTCGAACGATCCGCGCGCCGCTCTCGCGCTGAATGTCTTTGCGGTTTCCGTACGTAAGGGAATCGGTGCATACATTGCTCTCCTCGGCGGTGTGGACCTTCTCGTATTTACCGGCGGCATCGGAGAGCACAGCGCTCACATTCGATCGCTAGCTTCGGATGACCTCAAAGTTCTCGGCCTTAGCGCGGATAAGATCCAGATTGTCCCCACACAGGAAGAACGACAGATCGCGCGTCACTGTCGAACCCTGATGATGCAACCATGACGCCGCCGCCGATCGCATTACCTCGAGAACCTGATCCTGATCATCACCTCTGGCCGAAAACCACCACACTGGTGGAACCGGGCCACCGGAGCGCCCTGAATCGCCGCTGCTCCATCCCCGCAATGCTCCTCTTAAAGTGCTACAAACAAGAGGGTTAATGGAATTCCAGCCAGCGCCCCACATTGGCACTCAGCCTGCATTCTTTCAGGCAGAGTTTGTGTCCCCTAGCAAAGGTGAGGTATTTATGAAATCGAAATTCAAGTTAATAGCGGCAATCTTAGGATTGGGATTGACGATGGCGATTCCGGGCGCGGTTAGCGCTCAGAACCCGGACGACCAGGCGTCGGATCAATATTCGAAACCGTCGGCGGGCATTCAGGCCGAAGTGAACATCCAGGGTCCCAGCGACCAGGGCTCCATGGACCAGGACGCGATTGACAATGGTTCGATGGACCAAGGCTCGAACGACCAAGGTTCGATGAATCAGGGTTCGACGAATCAGGGTTCGACGAATCAAGGTTCGACGAATCAAGGTTCGACGCAACCGGGCTACAACGATCAAGGCGCAATTCAGAGTTCCAGCGCTCCGACTGACACCAACTCCGGCGTTGCGCGCGTCAGCCTGATTCATGGCGATGTCTCCACCCAGCGCGGCAATGCTGGCGACTGGTCCGCGGCTGCGCTGAATGCTCCCGTTGTTGCGGGGGATCGCGTTTCTACCGGCGACAAAGCGCGCACTGAACTTCAGCTCGACTATGCCAACATGCTTCGCCTCTCTGAGCATACGCAGGCCAACATCAATACGCTTACTCGCTCGCAAATTCAGATTCAGCTTGGACAGGGAATGGCGAACTACACCGTCCTGAAGAACAGCGATGCGGACGCGGAAATCGATACGCCCAACGTTGCCATTCGTACCAATCGCCGCGAATCCAGTTTTCGAATTCTGGTTACTGCCGACGATCACACGGAAGTGCTCGTCCGCAAAGGCGAAGTAGAAATTACGACTCCGCAAGGGGGGACGCGCGTGGGGGAGGGCCAGTTCATTACCGTGCAGGGCGCGGGCGAGCAAGCGCAATACAAGATCGGCGAAGCGCCTGCACGGGATGACTGGGATCAGTGGAACACCGATCGCGACAACGTTATCCGCAATGCGGCATCGCGGCGACGTACCAACGACTACTACGTGGGAGCGGAAGATCTCGACAATCATGGCACCTGGTCGGAAGTTCCCGATTACGGTGAAGTGTGGCGTCCAAACGTGGCGGATGACTGGGCTCCGTATCGTGACGGGCGCTGGGTGGATGAGCCGAATTGGGGATGGACCTGGGTTTCATACGATCCCTGGGGCTGGGCGCCGTATCACTACGGTCGCTGGATGATGTACAACGGTGGGTGGGCCTGGTGGCCTGGTCCGATTTACGCGGACCCGTTTTATCGCCCGATCTGGGCGCCGGCTTATGTCTCGTTCTTCGGATACGGCGGTGGATTCGGCTTCGGCTTTGGTGGCGGCTGGGGTTCGGTCGGCTGGCTTCCTCTGGGACCGTGTGACCGTTTCCATCCGTGGTATGGGCGGTACGGCGGGCGCTTCGGCGAAACCAACATCAACGTATACAACCGCGGCGGTTTTGCTCCGCTGCATGGCGGCACGCGATTTTCGAACGTGAACCTGGCGCTGCATGACCAGCATTTCCGCGGCGGGACGACGGTCTCGGGCAGAGAGTTCGGCACCGGCCACATGCGTCCTCAGCCGATGAGTCACGCGCAGTTCCAGAATGCGCATTTCTCGACCGGCAGACTGCCGGTGACTCCGAGCCGCGAGAGCTTCTCGGCCAGCGGACGCCCGGCTGCTCCTTCAACGACCAGGAACCTGTCGCAGAATCAGCACTTCTTCTCGGCACGAGGTAACACTGCGGCTCCGCGCTCGGTGCAGCTAGGGCGGCCCCAGGTCGCGAACGGCAACCGGCAGGATGGCAGGTCGATTGGAAACGTTCGTGAAGCTCCGAGACCCGGAAGCACCGGCTCGAACAACGGGTTCCAGCGCTTCGGTCAACCGGGACAGAACTCGGGACGGATCTCGGGACAGAACGGCGTTGCTGGATCGCGCTCGACTGAACCGCGCTTCATAGGTCCACCGAACAATTCTGTGCGTCCGCAAATGCGAGGCAATTCGAATGGGGGATCGGCGCCCGCTCGCAACAATGGCAACAGCAACGGTGGCGGCTGGCAGAGATTTTCGCCGATGCCGGCGCGCCCATCGTCTCCATCAACTTCGGAATCAACCCGTCAGGCAGCCAGACCGGAATCGATGATCGGGCAAGGTGGATCGACTGGGCGCCCGTCGGCTGGACGCCCGTCGCCGGTTCGCCCATCGCCGGTTCGCCCATCGATGGATCGCTCAGCACAAGACCGCAGTCCGAGCGGCTACTCCCGCGGTTCGGCTCCAGAAAGCCGTGGCTATAGTTCAGGCTATGGTTCAGGGAGCCGCGGCTACAATTCACAGGGTCAGGGATACAGTGGATCTTCTCGCCCGCCACTCAACATGAGGCAGCCCATCGTTACTCCGCGCTCTTACGGCGGAGGTGGCTATAGTGGCGGCAGTCCGTACGGCGGCAATCGCGGCGGCTACAGCGGTGGCGGCGGACGCCCAGCCCCGAGTTACGGCGGTGGTGGACGTTCGGCTCCGAGCTATGGCGGCGGTGGCGGTGGCCATTCGGCTCCGAGCGGTGGTG
>Ga0209526_10001817_pt1 | contig 14282 bp, 11 predicted proteins | sample JacPinW_OM2H0_M1_FD_188566 | JGI IMG/M metagenome (GOLD analysis project Ga0209526, IMG submission 188566) | Forest soil microbial communities from Algoma, Ontario, Canada - Jack Pine, Ontario site 1_JW_OM2H0_M1 (SPAdes) (version 2) | ecosystem: Environmental > Terrestrial > Soil > Boreal... | reverse complement strand
CACGCCGGTAGCTTACGCAAAAATCGAGAGGCTAAGCCTGTGCTAGCATCGATTTTGCCCAATTCGCTGACCACTTTCGATGCGCTCGAATGATTCAGGAGGCCACAGCATGGTTGAGACCGTTAGCCCTGCCGAGCAGTTCACCACCGGAGCTATACGCCGCAAGCCCGAAGACTTCGAGTTCGTAAAATTTCGCATGGACGAAGGCGTCGCCCGCCTCACGCTGAATCGCCCCGATCACAACCTGCTCAACGAAGCCATGTTGCGCGAAATTGCGGACGGCATCGTTTTTGCCGGAGAGCGCGACGACGTCAAGCTCATCGCTATCGATTCGGCGTGCAAAGTTTTCAGCGGTGGCGTGGACATCGGCGAATACACCACGCAACGCGTCTACCAGATGCTGGATGCCTTCCAGGCCGCTTTCGCCGCAATGCTAGAGGTTAGCAAGCCTGTCCTCTGCGTTGTAAACGGCCCGGCCATAGGCGGCGGCGCAGAGCTGGCCGCTTTCGGCGACCTCGTCATCGCCACGCCGAAAGCCCGCTTCGCGCAACCCGAAATCACCATCGGCGTGTTCCCTCCTCTCGCCTCGACAATCCTGCCGTTCCTGGTCGGACCAAAGCGCGCCCTTGAAATCATTTTGACGGGCGAAGCTGTGACAGCCGAGCGTGCTCTCGAACTTGGCTTGGTCACCCGTCTGGTCCCCGAAGCCAAGCTCGAAGCTACCGTCAACGAGTTGGTCAGTCGCATCACTTCGCATTCCGGTCCCGTGCTGGCCATGGCCAAAAAAGCCATCCTGGGAGGAATGGGGCTTTCCCTGCGCGACGGTTTGAAAAAATCAATGAATATTTTTCTCAATGAACTTTATCGCCTCGAGGACTCTCAGGAAGGTCTTCGCGCTCTGGTCGAAAAACGCAAACCCAATTGGAAAAATCGCTGATGCGCCAAGCATACTCCGGGACCGCTCAATTGACTCTGTCTGTACCCCGGCATACACTCATTGTTCCATTTTGCAGGCAAGGGAAGCGGGGAAGGCCGTGCAAATCGGCCGCGGTCCCGCCACTGTGATCGGCTGAAACGCCGTAAGCCAGGCTACCCTCCCATGCCGCGGGGATTGCGCCTTTCGCGAGAAGGGGCGCTGTCTGCAAGCCCCAGCGCCACTCGCGAGGGGCTTTTTTGTTGGCGTGCGCTTCTCGCAGCGGAGAATCGTCTTGCGAATTTTCATTCAAGCGAAGCTCAAACCTGTAACTGCGGCCGCAGTCTTCTTCTTGTTCTCCGGCGCCGCAATCTGTGCTTCGCAAGGCACTGCCCCGCCGCTTCAAACACCTCCCGCCTACCGCCAAGTCACCGACGAAATCGGCCGCTCGATTCGCGTCCCGCGGTCCATCCATCGCATCGTCTCGCTCGCGCCCAACCTCACTGAAACGATCTATGCTCTCGGCCTGCAGGATCGCCTCGTAGGCGACACCGACTACTGCGATTTCCCGCCGGAAGCCCAGCAGAAAACCAAGGTCGGCGGCGCCATCAATCCGAGCCTCGAAACCATCGCTTCGTTACATCCCGATCTTGTCCTGGTCACCAAGAATTTAAATCGCCTCGAAACAGTGAACGCTCTCAACTCCCTGGGAATTCCTTCGTACGCGACCGATCCTCACACCGTGAAAGCCATTATCGCCTCCACCGAGCGCCTCGCCGACTTGCTCGGCGCGCCGGAAACCGGAACCGCTCTCGGCAAAGAGATGGAACGCCGCATCGACGCAATCAAAGATCGCGTCGACTCGCTGCCTCCCCGCCGTGTCTTATTCGTCGTCTGGACCGAACCCCTCATCTCCATCGGCAAAGACACTTTCATCGCCGATGCGCTGCGACACGCCGGCGCCGTTTCGGTCATCGACTCCTCCCAAAATTGGCCACAGATCAATCTCGAAGAGGTAGTTCGCCTCCAGCCGGAATTCCTGGTCTTCGCGGAATCGCATCCCGACAATGCCGCGCATAGCACGGATACGCTCGCCGATCTTCCTGGCTGGCGTATCCTCGACGCCGTGAAGCACCACCGCTTTGCGGTCATCAGCGACGCCGTCAATCGACCCGCTCCGCGCATCGCCTCTGCGATCGAAGATCTCGCCCGCCAGTTACATCCCGAAGCCTTCGCGGAGACTCCGCAAGGCGATAAAGACAATGCCAGTCCCCCACCACCGCGCACCCCTCCCCACGCAATGTCGCCGCTCAGGCTCGCCCCTGACTCTTCCTTGCCACAGAGGTGCGCATGCGCCCGCTAACGCTGCAGCGCCTGCTCCTGCAATGCAGCATCCTTGCCCTAATCCTGTTTGTCGTGGTGGTTGTCGCGCTCAAGCTCGGTGCTGTTCCCGTTTCTCTTTATGGCCTCGGTCGCGACCTGATTAGCGTTTTGCTCCGCCAGACCAGCCAGCTCTCCAGCGACTACGGCATGATCGTGATCGAAATCCGCTTGCCACGCATTCTTCTCGCGATCATCGTCGGCGCGTCTCTCTCCGTTGCCGGCACCAGCTTCCAAGCCTTGCTCCGTAACCCGCTGGCTGATCCCTACGTTCTCGGCGCTTCGATGGGTGCCGCCCTCGGAGCCATCCTGGCTCTCATCGCCGAGCCCCACCTCCCACTCCCGGTCTGGCTTGCCGCGCTCTTCACTCCCTTGGGCGCGTTTCTCGGCGCCGCGGCAACCATCGCCGCCGTGTATTTCCTCGGCCGTCGCGAAGGGCAAATCGATAGCGGCACTCTGCTTCTCGCCGGCATCATCAGCTCTTCTTTTCTCTCCGCCATTATCATGTTCCTGCTCACCACCCTCACCGGACACGATTTCCGCGGCATGGTGTTTTGGCTCATGGGGGATCTTTCCAGCTCGCTACAATCCAGTTTGCGCTGGGTCCTGGGCATCGGTTTCCTGCTCGCCACCGGTGCGATCTACACCACTGCCGCGGATTTGAACCTGCTTCTCGCCGGCGAAAAAGAAGCCATGCATCTCGGTGTCGACGTCCGCCGCGTGCGTCTCGTCGTTTACATCGCCGCCTCGATTCTCACCGGACTCGCGGTTTCCGTCAGCGGCGCTATCGGCTACGTTGGCCTCCTCGTTCCGCACGTGATGCGCCTGCTTTTCGGTTCGGACCATCGCATCCTGCTGCCCACAGCTGCATTTGGCGGCGCCATCGCTGTGGTGATCGCAGACACGCTCGCGCGCACCGTTGTAGCCCCGTCCGAGCTTCCTGTTGGCGCGATGACTGCGCTCGTGGGCGCTCCTCTCTTCATCTATCTTCTCCGCCGGAGGATCGCGTGAGCAGCACAGCGCAATCTTCCTCGGCATGGCCAAACCTTGGCGGCGCGCCTCGCGCCAGCAGCGAAGTTCGCCTCAGCGTCGAACAGGTCAGCTACGCCTATTCCGCCAATCTCTCGCAAGCGCCGCTGTTCACCCTTGAAGCCAATAGCTTCCAGGCCCGTCCTCGCGAAATCGTGGCCATCCTCGGCCCCAATGCCAGTGGCAAATCCACTCTGCTCAAGTTGATCGCCGGTGCGCTCGCGCCTCTTTCCGGTCGTGTGCTGCTCGACGGTTTCGTCACCCACACGCTAGCCCCGCGAGCCCGCGCGCAACGCATCGCCATGGTTCAGCAAGATACTCCGCTGCTCTTTCCCGCGCGCGCCTGGGAGTTCGTCCTGCAAGGCCGCCATGCTCACGGTCGCACACTGCGCTTTGAAAATGACGATGACGTCCTCATCGCACGCAATGCACTCGCGCAAGTCGGCGGCGATCATCTCACCGATCGCTGGATGAACGAGATCTCCGGCGGCGAAAGGCAGCGCATCATACTCGCTCGAGCCCTATGCCAGCAGCCGCTGCTTCTCCTGCTTGACGAGCCAACGCTGCATCTGGACATCGGCGCTCAGGTTGATCTCCTTGCCTCCTTGCGCCGATTGGCCGCGGAAAATCGTTATACCGTTGTCGTCGTGACGCACGAGCTCAACCTCGCAGCGGAATACGCTGATCAGGTTGTGCTGCTCCAAAAAGGCAAGAGCCTGCGCGTAGGTTCTCCCGCGAGCGTCTACCAGCGCGACTTGCTGGAACAGGTTTTTCAAACGCCGCTTACCGTCGAGCAAGGCTCGAACGGCCGGCCCCGTGTGAATTTGCTGCCAACGACCTAGCAGTCTTTTCGTTAACCCCGGCGCCGCAACGCCTGTCGCGGCACACCGTAATCACTAGTGGGCTTCAGCCCCTGACAATCACCGCGAACTTCGTGCTCGGGAAGACGGGCAACCTCCATCGGGTTGCACTTGTTCAGCTCTCGAACTAAATCGAGAGGCACCGCAAGAAAGCCGTCGCCGACGCGCGACTGTACGGCGGAATCGAGACTGCGCAGGTCACTGCGGCGAAGTGCTCTTGACGTTCGGGCAGCGCCGCGGGAAGGCCACGCACAGGCCCCGCAATTGGGGCCAAATTCACCCGCCAAGCCAGGAGACCGGCGAAGTTCGCAGCCCGCGCGAAGCACCCATTACGCAGGCCAACCTTCAAGCTCCCACGCGTGCGGGAGCGGAGGACAAAAATGAACTCAACTCTTCAACGTTTCGCTCTTCTTGCTTTTCTCGCATTCGCAGTCAGCTTTTCGCTGCAAGCCCAATCGGATTCACCAGTCGCCCATCTTTCCGGACAGATCACCGACGCCTCTGGCTACGGAGTTGCGTTCGTGCGTGTAGTTGCCCGGCCTGAAGGAACTTACTCGTCGCAGACATATCAAACCACCTCCACCACCGAAGGAACCTACTCTTTGTCGCTTCCTTCCGGCAGCTATCACCTTCACTTTGAGAACTCCGCCTTTGTGCCTCACGACGTAGCGTTGCAGATCGCCCCGGCTGAGTCCCGCAAACTCGACCTGCGCCTCGACATCGCACAACTCTCGGAAAACGTGGTCGTCACCGCAAATGCACAGCCCCTCGAACTCAGCCAAACTCCGGCTCCTGTGGATGTGGTCTCTCGGGCCGAGATCGATCAGCGTCAGCTCGTCTCCCTGCCCGACGCGCTCGCCACTTTGCCCGGCGCAGCCATTGCTCGCACTGGTCGAGAGGGCGGCCTCACCACTTTTTTTCTCGACGGAGGAAACTCCAACTTCACGAAGTTTTTAGTCGACGGCACTCCGCTCAACGAACCCGGCGGCTTCCTCAATCTTGCCAACTCCACGCTCGACAACGTCGACAAAATCGAACTCGTGCACGGTGCGGAAAGCGCCCTATACGGCACCGACGCCGTCTCTGGAGTCGTCCAGCTATTCAGTCATCGCGGCGAAACCCGTATCCCCGAGCTAAGCCTCTTCGGCGAAGGCGGCAGTTTCTCGTCCGCTCGGGGCGGCGCGCAATTCAGCGGCTTGCTAGGCGGATTCGATTATTCGGCCGCCGGCTCTTACTTCCAGACCGACGGCCAGGGCCCCAACGATTCCTTCTTGAATCGCAGTTTCGCCGGCAATTTTGGCTACAGCCTCAACGACACAAACAGGCTTCGCCTCACCGTACGCAGCAACTCCAGCTTTGCCGGAGTCCCCGGCCCCACGCTCCTCTTGCCGGCCAATCTAGCTCAATACGAAGCTCTCAAAATAATTCTCGTGAATCTCGCCTGGGACTTTCACACTGGCGCGCACTGGCAACACAAGGTAAGCGGCTTCGAAAATCGCACGCTCGACACAAACGCCAATCCTCCATTCTTCACTAGCACCGACCAATTTAGCCGCGCGGGTGTCCGCGAGCAGTCCACCTACACGTTTCGCAAAGGCGCCGCCGCGGCTGGTTACGAATACGAAGTAGAAAATGGATATCCCAGCACTCTTTTTGGTCAGCATGCGAGGCGCAATAATCAAGCGGGATTCGTTGACGCTCGCTGGCTTCCCATTTCTCGCTTAATCCTCAGCGCCGGCGTTCGCGCTGAAGACAACACCACCTTCGGCACCCGCGTCGTTCCGCGCGCCGGAGCCGTCCTTGCTCTCCGCTATGGCACGGGATTCTGGGGCGACACCCGCGTCCGCTTTTCCTATGGACAGGGACTCAAAGAGCCTTCGCTAGGCGAATCCTTTGGCAGCGATCCCTGCTTTCCAGGCAACAACACGCTCAAGCCCGAGCGCAGCCGCACCATCGATGCCGGGTTCGATCAATTCCTTGCTTCCGAAAAGCTTCGCCTCTCCGCCACCTATTTCGGCAATCGCTACCGCGATATCGTCAGCTTTGCTTTCGATTCCGTCACCACTCCCGCCTGCACCTTTGGGACTGGCACTTTTTTCAACACCGATCTTGCTCGCGCGCGCGGCGTTAATCTTTCCGGAGATTTTCGCCCGCATCGGTGGCTCGGCGTCCGGGGCAATTATTCCTTCGACGATACTCGCGTCCTCAAAGCCCCGAACGCCTTCGCAAGCGTAGAGTTGCCCGGCAACCATCTGCTTCGCCGCCCTGTGAATTCCGGCAGTCTGATTCTCGACGCCAATTTTCGTGCATGGACTCTCAGCCTGACCGGATATTTCACCGGCCTCCGAACCGATAGCGATTTTCTCGGCTTCGGCATTACGCGCAATCCCGGTTACGCGCGCTTTGATATCGCCAGCAGCTACAACATCGGCCGTGGCATTTCGCTCTACGCCCGCGCGACCAACCTTTTTGACAAGCAATATCAGGACGCGATTGGTTTCCCTGCCCTCGGCCGCGATGTCCGTGTCGGCATGAACTACCGATTCGCTGGAAAGGACTAACCAATGTCCGAACCCATCCTGTTCTGCTGGTCTGGAGGCAAAGACAGCGCCATGGCGCTGCACATGCTTCAGCAGCGCCCCGACGTCCGCATCGTCGCGCTGCTGACCACCGTCACCGAAACCTACGACCGCATTAGCATGCACGGCGTCCGCCGCGAACTTCTCGTGCAGCAAGCCGAATCCATCGGACTGCCGCTGCATGAGGTTCGCATCCCGCCGCAATGCGTCAATCCCATTTACGAAGCGCGCATGGAAGAAGCCTTGCGCGCCCAGTATGACGCCGGCGTGCGAACCGTCGCCTTTGGCGACATTTTCCTCGAAGATCTCCGCGCCTACCGAGAGAAAAATCTAGCCCGCATCGGCATGACCGCACTCTTTCCCATCTGGAAGCGCGACACCCGCGAACTCATCCGTTATTTTCATTCCGTCGGATTTCGTGCCTGCGCCGCTTGCGTCGATCCGAAAGTTCTCGACCGCAGCTTCGCCGGACGCGAGCTTGACGAGCAATTCTTCCGCGATCTGCCGCACAATGTCGATCCCTGCGGCGAAAACGGGGAATTCCACACCTTCGTCTTCAACGGCCCCATTTTTCGCAATCCCATTCCCATTCGCGCCGGCGAAACCGTCGTGCGCGATTCCTTCATCTATTGCGATTTGCTCCCATGCGAAGCCGGCGTGGGGGCCACACGCTGCGCGCCTTGCCAAGCAAATAGGAAATGGTAGGCATCGGGCGTGAGTCCGGCCAAAGGAGAGCCCAAAGTGAAAATGGAAAAATCCGAAAAAGAATCTCTTCTGTTCCGCACCACTCTCATCTTCATCCTGATCGCCCTCACCGCGGGCCTGCGCCTTGCCCCGCATCCCTGGAACTTCACTCCTGTCGGCGCGATCGCCCTGTTTTCCGGCGCCATGGTGCGCGACCGCCGCGTGGCCTTTCTCTTTCCGCTGCTGTTGATGTTCGCCACCGACGCCATCATCGGTTTCAACAAGCTCAGCCCACTGGTATACGCCAGTTTTCTCCTCAGCGTCCTCATCGGCCGAGCCGCTGTCGGGACGCGCTTTAGCGCGTCCCCGCGAGCGAAGCGAGAGTCCCAACCGGGAGTCCCAGCAACCGTCCCACCAGCTGCGAAAGAACGCGCCGTGCCACGCATCGCCGCAGCTACCTTCCTCGGCGCTCTGCAGTTCTTCCTGATCACCAATTTCGGCGTGTGGGCATTTCTGAGCAGCTACTCACACACCGGCGCAGGCCTCGCGGCCTGCTACATTGCCGGCTTGCCCTTTTTCTGGAACACGCTGACGGGCGACGCTGTGTACGCCACGCTGCTTTTCGGCGGCTTCTTTCTGGCGGAACGTCTGGGCGCGCGTCTGCGCCCATCGCTGGCGCCGAATTTCTAGACGCGCTACTAGCGGGACGCCGGTCAAGGCGTTAGGGTGTACCCCCACATCCCGGGGGTTTTGGATGGATATGACAATAAAGGCCTTGCGATAAGGTGTAACAGCATGAAAACAAAAGACCCACAAGAGCCGGATGCTAGGAACCCCGGGACGTCGGTGGCGTGAGCGCTGTGCAGCGAGGGTCTTTACGCGCGCGCCGCGGCGAACGGGCTGAAGAGCGGCGATCACGGTCCATTTTACTGAGATCTAGAAGCGACGGAAACTGGACGAAGGGACAAAATTTAGCCGCTGTCCCTTTGCGTGTTGCCAGGGGTCTGATTCGCGAGCGTGCTGGCTCCATCTCATTCGATTGGTGGCAAGCGCACTCCTACCGCCGCGTGAGCCAGAAACCTTAATCGGCGCTGGCGGTCGCCGTTCCGTAAGGTGGTTTCGCCGCGCGCCCGCCCGGCAGCAAAGCCGCGGAAGTCCGCTCGGCGTAACGGGGAGTATAAATGTCGTGGACAATAGGGCCGCGCCTTGTTTACCGTAACAGAGTGGCTGGCCAGCGGCCCGGGGTCTATCTCTCGAAGAGGGAAAACATGAAGAGGCTACTGCACGTTGCCCTGTTGGCGCTTGTGGTTGTGAGTGTCGCGCAGGCACAAGATAATCGCACTTCTCCAGCCAATGCGAATGTGGCTGCGGACTTTGCAAGTACGACCTCGGCGACTTCCTCGCCTACAACATCGGAGGCTTGGTTGTGGCCGTCTGCGGGACAGCAGTTCTCGAATGTATCTTCACTCGCCCAACCAGGCGCGCTGGCAGAACCCGCTGAAGCGGTGCCGGCCGCTCCCGAGCCGAGATTTGTGTACGGCAGTCGCGATGACTTCCGGTGGCAACTTGCGCTCGGCATCTCGCTCGTGCGATTTCGATCATCGAAATACTACGCAACGGGTGTAGGCACCAATACTTCGATCACCTACTTTACGAACGAGTGGTTAGGAGTCGAGGGCAACATCAACACCGCGTTCGCGCCGACCATCTACCAGAACGAGCACGTCAAATACGTCAGTTACGGTGGCGGCCCGAAAATCGCCTGGCGCGCCCGCAAATGGGAACCGTGGGCGCACACGATCATCGGCGGGGTGCATGTCCTGCCGCAAACCGCAGGTCACAGCCAGAATGGTTTCGGTTTACAGGTTGGCGGAGGAGCGGACTACCGTATCTACCCGCACCTCTCTGCCCGCGTGGAACTCGACTGGGTAAAGACGCACCTGTTCGGTGAATGGCAGAACAGTGCGCAAGCAAACTTGGACATCGTGCTTCACTTCTAACCTTCCGGCTGAAATCGCTTCAAGTCCCTACCAAATCTTGCAGACTTGCGCGCGGACCATCGCGTCGCCTTTTTTGCAGCCGAATGCCTTCGCAAAATCCGCCATGTTCGAGAGCGGTCCATTCGCGCGAAACTTTGGCAGCGGATGTGGATTGGTGTTGGTTTGCAGTCGGGCGAGTTCCGGACGGACGTTGACCGCCCAATTCTCGGCGTAGCCCAGGAAAAAACGCTGGTTGGACGTGAAGCCATTGGTGTCCTTTTCGTCCGCTTTGCCATGCTGCGATTTTTGGAACGCTGCATACGCCAGTGTCACTCCGCCCAGGTCGGCGATGCTCTCACCCTCGACCAGCTTGCCGTTCTCGTGCAAGCCCTTTTCGACCTCATAGCCATCGAACTGTTTCACAACACACTCGCCGCGCTCCTGGAAACTCTTGATGTCTTCTGGCGTCCACCAATTCTTCAGGTTGCCGCGAGGGTCGAACTGCGCCCCCTGGTCGTCGAAACCATGGGTGATTTCGTGTCCAATGACGGCGCCTATGCCACCGTAGTTGTAGGCGTCATCGCGCTTGGGGTCATAGAACGGCGGTTGCAGAATCCCGGCCGGGAACACGATTTCGTTAAGCTGCGGATTGTTGTACGCGTCGACCGTGGGCGGCGTCATCCCCCACTCGCCGCGATCGACGGGTTTGCCAATCTTTGCCAGGTCACGGGCGTTTTCAAATTGTGTCGTGCGAAACGCATTGATCACGTACGGACCACGCTCGATTTTGAGGGCTGAGTAATCGCGCCACCTATCCGGATAACCAATTTTTATGGTGAAGGCTTCGAGTTTCTCGATCGCGGCCTTGCGCGTGGCCGCGTTCATCCACGGCAAAGTCTGCAAGTCGTCGCGCAGCGCTGCGAGCAGATTGTGTACAAGCTCGAGGGCACGCGCTTTTGCCTCCGGCGGAAAATATTTCTGCACATAAACCTGGCCGAGAGCTTCGCCCAACTGCTGGTCCGTGGCGCCGGTGCAACGCTTCCAGCGCGGGCGAATTTCCTTGGAGCCGGTGAGAATGCGCCCATTGAACGCGAAATTCTCCTGCACAAACGGATCCGAGAGCAGGCCGGCGGAACGATTAATGAGCTGCCAGCGATAGTAAGTTTTCCAGTCGGCAAGAGGAACGCTGGTCAGCATGCCATCGAGCGCCTTGAAGAAGTCCGGCTGTCCGATGTTGATCTCCGTGAGCTTGGGGCTGCCCACCGACTGAAAGTATGCGTCCCAGGTAAGGTGCGGCGTCAACGCCTGCGCGTCCGCGATGCTCATCTTATGATAAATCTTTTCGGGATCGCGCCGCTCCACATTGGTCATAGACGCCTTTGCTAGCGAAGTCTCGATGCCCAGGATAGCGTTTGCTTCCGTCGTGGCTTTCTCCTGCGCATCGCCTGCCAGCACCAGCAGCTTGGTCACGTGCTCCGCGAACTGCTGGCGCAGTTTTTTCGATTCCTCGTCGTCGCGCGTGTAGTAGTCGCGGTCCGGAAGACTCAGCCCGCCCTGATTCGCTTCTCCAATAACTTTGGTGCTGTCCTTGAAATCCTGGTCGGAGCCGAAATTAAAGAGCACGCCCACGCCTTCGGTTTGCAAGCGCGCGCCAGTGTCAATCAAGCCGGCCGTGTCGTGAACCGCTTCGATGGAAGCCAGCTCCGCGCGAATCGGCGCCAGTCCCTGGGCATCAATCTCCTTGGTGTCCATGCAGCTTGCGTAAAAATCACCAATCTTTTGCTCGTTCGAGCCGCGAGTGGCGGACGTGTTCGCCGCCGCCGTTTCCAGGATACCGCGCAGCGCCTCTTGATTTCTGTCCGCCAAAGTAACGAAGCTGCCCCACAGCGGATATTCCGGTGGAATGGGATTATTCTTCAGCCAGCCGCCCACAGCGAATTGATAAAAGTCGTCGCAAGGCTTGCACGTGCGGTCGAGATTAGCCACGTCAAAGCCATTGGAAGTGCGTTCATCCGCGGCCATCACGCGGGAACCTCCGGTGAGCGCCACGAAGAGCGAACCAAAAACTGCAACGGCAAGAATCAGCGTTGCCGAGAGTCGGCGCGCAGCCATGTTTTACCTCTTTCCCTTTGCTGAAACGTTGCGCGATTTGCGCCTGCGATGCGAAAAACGCAGTAACATCCTACTGGCTAATTTGACGCGCAGCCACGAAAAATGGAAGTGTAGGCCCGCACGCCGGCCTCACCGAAGAGCCGTGCCGTAGAAAACATTGTGGCCCCCGCGCAGATCGCGCCCGTAGATTAGGACGACCGTGATGCTTCCAAGCACGCGCACTTTGCATTGCGCGCCCGTGTCCCACAACCATTGCCGCGAGCCAAACAAACCAGAAGAGTCCGTAATGCGTCCGGTATCGAGAAACGGGCCAAGTTTCACGGTGAAGAGCCCATTGCTGTAAACGTTTTTATCCATCTCCCAATTCGCGAGGAAATAGCGGCGGCCAAGCGGCGCCGCGCCCTTGCGTCCGCCGGTAGTGCCTGCGTGCCCGCGCAGCCAAAGGTCATTGTCGCGCTCGACTCCGAGTTGGAACAGTTCGTCCAACGGCACGCGGCCGACTGTGGCGCCAGCGCGAAGGCGTGTCCGCATCTCGTAATCGTCGCCGCTCGCACGTGGCAGCCAGCGCGCGTCCAAGAAACCCCGCGCCGCGCCGGACGCCCCGAGATTTTGCGCGAATGTCCGGCCGATCCCTCCCTCCGCCGATGCGTCCAGCGTGAAGCGCCGCTCGGGCACGCGCAGTAGCGCTCGGTCCGCGCGCAGCCAATATCCAAACGAATTCGCGTCCGTGAAAAAAGTCCTTTCCGCCGTGGTGTTAATCCCCTGTAGATTACGGAATGAGCGGCTCGCAACTTCCATTCCCATACTCCAACTCCAGCGAGCGCTCGCCACCGAATGCAACTCGACCCCTCCCGCAATACGGCGCAAATTCACATCGCCCAATGCCGCGCCGCCGAAGAACGTATTGCCGAGGTTCCAATTTTCGTTTCGCGCGTCGAAATACATCTGCAAGCGTCGAGCCGGGTTGTCAAAAACAGGCGTCGAAACCATTCCGAAAGCGCGGCGCTTTTCAGGATCCCATCGCAGCAACGAAGTGACGTTTATCGTGCGATGTCCGATGTTGTAGATCTCGGGATAGACCGTCGCGTATGGCACTCCACTCAGCAGCGCGACCGCGCCCTCCAGCTTGGAATCTCCCCAACCGTTGCGCTCTGCAATATGCAGCGTGGCGTTAAAATGTTCGCCGGCGGGCGTAAGCTCCACCCGCTCACGCGAAAAGATACCGAGATTCTCAAGCCGTGCGCGAGTAGCGAGCAACGCATCGCCGCTCAAAACTTGCGGAGCATTGAAAGCAACCGCTCGGTTCAGCAGGACTTTGTCGAGTCGCGGAGGAGGTTGCACAGCGACGTTGCGCAGTCGCGGTTTGTCGATAGCATTCCAGTATTTCAGCGCCCCTTCGAGATTGCCTTGCAAAAAGTAGATCGTTCCGAGGAAATCAAGCGTGTAGGTATCTCGAGAACCGAGGCGAAGCGCCGCGCGCAGGTTTCGTTTCGCCGCGGGAAATTCATTCTGCTTGTAATCGATTCCAGCCAGTTCCACCAGAAATCGCGGGTCGTTCGGACTCTTTAGGTGCCCGGCTGAGAAGGCTTGGCGGGATTCGTTCCATTGCTGCTGTCGAGCGAGCGCCAGGCCCCGAAGGAAATCCAGCTCCGGAGACTGCTCTTGAGGACCTTGTGACACCTTCGCCGCTTCGTCCCATTGGCCGGAGTCAAATGCCCTTTGCGCGGCGGAAAGGCGCGCCGCGTCTGATGAGGTCTGGGCAAGTGCTGTCGAGCCCACCGCAAGCGAAAGAAAGAGAAGAATCAGTTTGCCGCGGCGGGCACGGCGAGGAGCATCCAATTTCGCGCAGCTTGCCATTCTTTTTCGAATTCCTGGCGCTCCATCCGCAAGAGCTTCCCGCGCGCCGGATCGTTCACGAAAACCGCTTCTTGCTCCCAATCCATCCCCGTCACAACCACGTAATGAAGCGGCGCTTTCGCGCTGCCCGGTTGGCTGCTTGGTTGTATGCTGACGATCAGCGGCCTTCCTTGCTCCAGGTGCTGCCGCAAATCGCTCCACTCGCCGCGCACCGCAAACTCGCGAAAGCCAGACTCGCGAAAATATCTCTGCATGTCCGAAGCAAAAATGCCGCGTGCCTTTCGCGAATAGAGCTGCTTTTGGATGGCCGCGATGTCCGCCCGGCCGGCAGCGACCGCCGTGCCGTGAGCGCTCCAGTACTGCAGCAGCATCGAAATCGCTGCGGAACCGCAGCCGTCTTCAGTTTGTTTCACATAAGGAACATCGAGCCACACGCCCGAGCTCTTCGCCGGCGCCGCTTGGGCAGGCAGCGCCGGAAAAGTAGCCAATAAAAAAACGGGCAAAAAACGAAGCATCGAGGTCTTTCAAGAGCGCGCTAACGACTTGTTTCAGTGCAAAACCGCTACCAGCGCAATCACGAGTACCGCGATGATGATGATGATCAGCAAGTCGCGGTCTGATAGGCTGCCGGCTCGTCCGGCGGCGAAATTGTCTTGCACTTGGCGGGAGCGCGCAGCCAGCTTCGCCACGTCCTCATCACTTAGCTGACCGACCGCCTTATCCACTTTGCTGTATTCGATGTTCGCGGACTTGAGCGCGTTCTGCGCTTGTTCGGACGAAAAAAGCTGTCGCACCGCGGCCTCGTTCGCTCCCCGCGTTTCGGCCAGCCGCGCCGCATTCTTGCTCAACTCTTGAGAGCTGACAACGTGTTTGTCCTGGGGCTGCGCTT
>Ga0209526_10001816_pt1 | contig 14287 bp, 9 predicted proteins | sample JacPinW_OM2H0_M1_FD_188566 | JGI IMG/M metagenome (GOLD analysis project Ga0209526, IMG submission 188566) | Forest soil microbial communities from Algoma, Ontario, Canada - Jack Pine, Ontario site 1_JW_OM2H0_M1 (SPAdes) (version 2) | ecosystem: Environmental > Terrestrial > Soil > Boreal... | reverse complement strand
CTGCGCAGCGGGTTTTAGCCTACTACATGACTACTCTGGTCACTGGCGCGTCCGGCTTCCTCGGGAGCCACGTTGCCCGTCAGCTTGTCGCGCGTGGTGATGAGGTGCGCGTGCTCCTGCGCCCTTCTAGCCACAATCGCGCTATCTCCGATCTTTCGTTGGAATACGTCACCGGTGATCTACGCGATCCCGCATCGCTAGAACGCGCGATGAACGGTGTGCACCGCGTTTTTCACGTCGCGGCCGACTACCGCCTGTGGGCCAAGCGCTCCAAAGATATTTACGAGTCCAACGTGGGCGGCACAAAGAATCTGCTCGCTGCCGCGGAGCGCGCCGGCGTTCAGCAATTTGTCTACACCAGCACTGTCGCCACCATCGCGGTCGACCGCCCGCAGCCGCCCAACGAGTCTACCGACGCGCGTTTGGACGAAATGGTCGGCCACTACAAACGTTCCAAGTGGCTTGCCGAGCAGGAAGTGCGGAATGCCGCAAAGAACGGCGCGCCGGTGATTATTGCTATGCCTACCACTCCCGTGGGTCCGTGGGACTGGAAGCCCACGCCGACCGGTAAAATCATCGTCGATTTTCTGAATGGCAAAATGCCGGGTTACGTCGAAACGGGGCTGAATTTTGTTGGTGTGGAAGAGTGTGCCGCTGGCCATCTGCTCGTCTCCGAGAAAGGCAAAGTCGGTGAGCGCTATTTACTCGGCGCCGAAAATCTCACGCTCAAGCAAGTTCTCGACACGCTGGCGAAAATCACTGGCCTGCGCGCACCCAGCATGAAGATTCCCCACGGTGTGGCGCTGGGAGTAGCGTACGCCAATACGGTATTTTCGCGGCTCACGCTTCGCGAGCCGCAGATCCCCATCGAAGGCGTAAGAATCGCGCGCCACAAAATGTTTGTGGATTGCTCGCGAGCCCAGCGCGAATTGGGTTTTCGCCCCGGCCCGGTGGAAGCAGCGTTACAGCGCGCGGTCCGCTGGTACGAGGCCAACGGTTACGTCACCGCCCGCCGTGCCAAGCGCATGGCCCAGGCGGCCGCGTCTTTGTAGGGGCGCAGCAAGCCGCGCCCCAGCTCGGCACAATGTACGCAGGTACAGGTAGCGCCAAGCGTCAGCCCAGCATCTGAACAAATACAATGAAAGTTCTCGTCACATTCGCGGTCGAAGCCGAGTTCGCTCCTTGGCGCCGCGTGCACGATTTGCGCGAAATCGGAATCGGAGAAATCTCCGCCTATCAAGCGCAAATCGGCCGCGCCCAAGTCGATTGCGTCGTCACAGGAATGGGAATGGAAAACGCGCGCCGCGTTTGCGACTCTCTCTTGGCTGAGCCGTATCAATTCTGCGTCACCGCCGGTTTCGCTGGCGCCTTAAGCGAAAAACATTCCGTCGGAGACATTCTGGTCGCCGAATCCGTGCGGGAATTGGGAAAATCCAACACTCTGCAGTGCAGCCGGAATTTGGTCTACGCCGCGCGCGATGACGGGGCAAAATTGGTGAAAACGTTTCTGACCTCCAACCAGGTAGTCTCGACCACACAAGAAAAAGCGCTGCTCGCACCCTTTGCCGATGCCGTTGAAATGGAGAGCTTCGCAATCCTTGCAGCCGCCCAGCGCCACAAAAAAGCCGTGGTCGCCATTCGTGTCATTTCGGATTCAGGGCTACACGACGTCCCCGCCAACGTGAACACCGTGGTCGACGACAAAGGCCAAGTGAAAATCAGTGGCGTCTTTCGCTACGTCGCCCGGCATCCCTTGCAACTCGCCGCGCTGATTCGGCTTGGCCGCGACAGCAAGACTGCCGCGGAAGCTTTGGCGCATTTTCTAGAAGCGTTCATCAAGAAGTTGTCATTCAGCTCGCACGGCTGGCCCCCCGCCGAATTCCAAGAGGTCGCCGCGCAATGAGCCGCACAGGCACAGTTGTCGAAGCGCTCAAAACCCTCGGACCCATTCCCAAAACCATGCGTGCCGGCGTCTACCGCGAAAAGGGAATCGTGCGCGTCGAGGAAGTCCCCGTCCCCGAAGTCCGCGAGGGCGAGGTATTGATCAAAGTCGCGGCCTGCGGCATCTGCGGTACGGACATCAAGAAAATCTTCCAGCGTTACGTGGAGCCGCCGCAAATCCTCGGCCACGAACTCGCCGGCACAGTCGTGGCCGTCGGCCGCGGCGTCACCAAATGGAAGCCCGGCGACCGCGTCATGAGCTTCCATCACACGCCCTGCGGCGAATGTTTCTATTGCGAGAAGCGCCTCTTCTCCCAGTGCAAGCAGTACAAGACCACCGGCCTCACCGGCGGCTTCACTCCGAATGGCGGCGGCTTTGGCGAATACGTAAAAGCCATGCCGTGGGTCGCCCAGCGCGGCATCGTCGCGCTTCCGGACAACGTCACGTTCGAAGAAGCCACGTTCATCGAGCCCATCAATACCATAGTAAAGGCCGTGCAAAAGGCCCGCGTAGCTCCAGGCGAAACGGTCCTCGTGATCGGCAGCGGCCCCATCGGCTTGCAGCTTCTGATGGTCAGCAGGCTGCAAGCCGCCTATCTCTACACCAGCGATCCTATCGCAGAGCGTCGCGCCAAAAGCCTCACTCTGGGCGCGATAGAGTCCTTTGACCCAACAAATGGTAAGCTTGTACATGCAATCCAGGCCAAGACTGAAGGGCGGGGAGCGGATGCCGTGCTAGTAGCCGTAGCGCATCCGGCTCTCGTAACTGACGCGCTCGCGGCAGCGCGCCCCGGCGGACGTATTTTGCTCTTTGCCGCAAACGACCCGGTTACCAAGATCGAGTTTCCCGCGGCGGCGGTGGGGATCGACGAAAAAGAGATTCTGGGTAGCTACAGCGCCGCGGTAGACATCCAAGAAACTGCGGCAGCTTTGGTGCTGCAGAAGAAACTTCCGGTCATGGATATTGTCACCCATCGCTTTCCGCTGGATAAAATTCAAGAAGGGCTGGAACTCGCGGCGCGTCCCACGGCTCAGTCTTTGAAGATCCTGATCACGCACACATGAGAACCACGACCCCCAAAAGAGCGGATTTCATTGGCGAAGAAGCCCCGGTAGCGGTACGCGCAGCCGCGGTTCCTTCAAAGATGATGGCCGCCGTGCTTTACGGGAGCGAGGACTTGCGCCTGGAAAAAATCGATGTCCCCCCGCTGGCCGCTGACGAAGTCCTGCTTCGCGTGTGCCTTGCCCTCACGGATGGCACTGATCTGAAAGTTTGGCAACGCGGCTATCACGCGAAGATGATCCAGCCACCGGCCGTTTTCGGGCACGAAGTCGTAGGCGAAGTGGCTGCGGTCGGCAAGCGAGTCGACCCAAGGTGGCGCATCGGCCTCCGCGTGGTTGCGGCGAATTCCGCGCCTTGCCTCCGCTGCTTTCATTGCCGCCGCGGCCAGGAAAATCTTTGCGAAGATCTTCTCTTCAACAATGGCGCCTATGCCGAGTACATGCGTATTCCCGGCCGCATCGTCATGGAGAATATGCTCGAGGTGCCGCACTCCGTCGATGACGGCAGCGCTGCGCTCGTCGAGCCTCTGGCTTGCGTCCTGCGCGGCATTCACGAAATGGAAGTGCGCACCGGTGACACTGCTGTGGTCATCGGCTGCGGCCCTATTGGATTGAAATATGTGCGCATGCTCTCGCGTCGCGGTGTACGCGTCATTGCTCTGGCCCGTCGCGTTGCGCCCCTTGAGGTTGCACGGCGCATGGGCGCGATTGCAACCATCAACGTCACGCAAATCCGCGACGTCGTGGCTGCGGTGCGCAATCTAACCGAGGACGAACGTGGCGCGGATTCCGTGGTCGAGGCCGCCGGCAATCCCGCTACTTGGAAACAAGCGCTGGCCATGGTGCGGCGCGGCGGCGTCGTGAATTTCTTCAGCGGCTTGCCTTCCGGCACGCGTGTGGAAATCGAGCCGGCCGCGATTCACTATTCGGAGATCAAGCTCATCTCGCCGTTCCATCACACGCCGCGCTTCATCCGCGAAGCGCTAGAAGCCATACGCCGCGGTGACATCCTGGCTCACGATTTCGTCACCGAAGAGATTCGGCTCAAGGATCTCCCCCAGGCCTTCCAAAAAATGAAATCGCGCAGCGGCGAAATCAAGCTCGCCGTCCGCCCATGAAACGCGGGTCGTTGCAGTAGCTCCGGCGTCAAGGTTGCAACCTAAATTGGTGTTCAGCTCTGAGGAAAGGCCTCACTCTTTCTACGTTCGAAAGCAAATGCTGCGTCCCAACGAACTCGGAATCGCCGCGAACGCGCCTTCTCCGGGCTGCACGCCGGAAGCTGCGCAAACTTACACGCGCTGGCTCGCCACGCATCATTACGAAAACTTCAACGTGGTCTCCTGGCTCCTCCCAAAAGAACTCCATCAGCATTTTTACAACGTCTACGCGTATTGCCGCTGGGCCGACGATCTCGGCGATGAAATTCTAGACACGCAGCGCGCCCTCGAACTGCTCGACTGGTGGGAGGATGAATTAAGCGCCTGCTACGAAGGGCGCCCGTCGCATCCGGTTTTCATCGCGCTGCAGGAAACTATCGCCGCGAAGGAAATCCCCAAGCAGCCGTTTGCCGATCTCCTCAAGGCCTTTCGTCAAGATCAAACCGTAAAGCGTTACCCCACCTGGGCCGCTGTCCTTGATTACTGCGTCTACTCCGCCAATCCTGTTGGACGCCTCGTCCTCTATCTCTGCGGCTATCGCGATGAAAAGCGACAGCTCCTCTCCGACGCGACCTGCACCGCTCTGCAACTCGCCAATTTCTGGCAAGACGTAGCGCGCGACCTCGAAAAGGGCCGCATCTACATCCCGCTTGACGCCGCTGCCATCTATGGCCTCACCGAAGCTGACATCGTCGACCGCCGCTTCGATGACCGCTACGTAAATCTCATGAACGATTTGATTGCCCGCACGCGCTTGCTGTTCGCCGAAGGAATGCCGCTCTCGAAAATGGTGGACGCCCGCCTTAGCGTCGATCTCGAGATGTTCAGCCGCGGCGGACTTGCCGTCCTCGACGCCATCGAGTCCGCCGGATACGACACACTTCACCACCGCCCCTCGATCGGCAAAGGCAAACAGGCGCGCCTGCTCGGCCGCGCGCTCGTTACGCATCTAGTGGCAAAGGATCCAAAGCCCGCCGCCACAACGCAGGATGAATCCGCGGACATCGTCGCGCGCTCGTACGAAGAGTGCCAACGCATCGCCCGCTCGTCGCGTAGCAACTTCTATTACGCCTTTTTCCTCTTGCCGAAACTTCGCCGAGACGGGCTGGCAGCGCTCTACGCGTTCATGCGCCTGGTTGACGACGTCGCCGACGAAACCGCCGACGTATCGGCCAAACAGCGTGGACTGGCGAAATGGCGCGCAGCGCTCGATGAAGCCGTCACGACGAATGGCCAGTTCACCGCCTCCGCACTGCCCGGCGCCGCCGCAGTGTTGCCCGCTCTCGTCGATACCATGCGCCGCTACAACATCCCCGCGCGCTATCTCCACGACCTCATCTCCGGCGCGGAAATGGATCTCACCGTAAACTCTTACGCGACTTTCGACCGCCTCCGCGAATATTGCTATCGTGTAGCCGGCACGGTCGGCCTCACCTGCACGCGCGTTTTCGGTTTCTGCGATCCACGCGCCCTCGATCTCGCGGAAAAGCTCGGACTCGCCTTCCAGCTCACCAATATCATCCGAGACGTTCACGATGACCACGCGATGGGCCGCATTTATCTGCCGCTCGAGGATCTAGCGCAGTACAACGTGAAACCGGAAGACTTTGCCCGCCGCGAAGCTACTCTCGGAGTCCGCGAACTCCTGCGCTTCCAGGCCGACCGTGCCTGGCAGTGCTACCAAGAAGGCGCCGTGCTGCTGAACCTCATTGAGCTGGAAAGCCGTCCAGCCCTCTGGCTGTTGGTGCACACTTACAGTGCTCTCCTCGCCCGCATGGAAGATCTCGACTTCGCCGCTTTTGGCGAGCGTGTGCGCCTTTCGAAAGCGGACAAACTCGTATTCATCGCAAAAGCGCGTTTCACGCGCCTGACGGAAGAGAACATTCTTGAAAAACGTGATAGTGATCGGCGGCGGGCTGGCGGGGCTGGCGGCCGGCGTCGCGCTGGCTGAGTCTGGCTGGCGCGTACGCCTCTTCGAGCAGCGCCCGTTCCTGGGCGGCCGCGCAACCTCCTACGTCTTGCCCGACGGCGAGCACGTCGACAATTGTCAACACGTCACGCTCGGCTGCTGCACCAATCTGGACGACTTCTACCGCCGCGTCGGCGCCGCCCACAAAATCAAATTCTTCGACCGCCTTGTTTTTCTCGATCCGCAAGGGCGCCGTGGCGAAATGCGAGCTGGCATGCTACCCGCGCCGTTTCACATGACCGGCGCTTTCGCAAGATTCGCGCCGCTCGCGTTCAAAGACAAACTCTCCATCGCTTGGGCCATGCTCAACATTTTGCAAACCAGCGGGCGCACCTGGGACGTGGACCAATTCGGCGGCATCTCCATGCTCGAATGGCTGCGCCGTCGCTACCAAACCAAAGGGGCCATCGAACGCTTCTGGCGCGTCGTGCTGGTCAGCGCTCTGGACGAAGAGCTGGACAAAACCGATGCCCGCTATGGCATCGACGTTTTCTGGAAAGCCTTCCTTTCCAATCGCACCGGTTACCGGATGGGCGTTCCCACCGTCCCGCTGGCCGAGCTATACGACGGCTGCAAATCCGCCATCGAGCAAAAGGGAGGGGAAGTCAATCTCCGCGCCACCGCGCGCCGGCTCCAAATCGAAAATGACGCCGCCACTGCCGTGCAATTTGATGCCGGCCGCGAAGAGCGCGCGGACGCTCTCATCCTTGCCGTTCCCCACACCGCCATCGCGGACTTGCTCCCGGAGGAAGCAATTCGCAAGCATTCTGCATTTCGAAATCTTGCCATGCTCAAGACCGCTCCCATCACCGGAGTTCATCTTTGGTTTGATCGCGAAGTCATGACCGAACCTTTCGCCACCCTGCTGGATACCACCGCGCAATGGATTTTCAACAAAACAGCCCTGTACGGCTCCCTGAACGGCGCCGGTAAAAATTCCGCCAAATCGCAGTACCTTCAAGTGGTGGTCAGCGCATCATATAGCTTGCTGCAGAAGCCCCGTCAGGAGATCATTGATCTGTGCCTGAAGGAAATTCGCCAAGCGCTTCCTGCCGCACGTGACGCTAACCTAATCAAGGCCACCGTCATCAAAGAGGCAGCAGCGACCTTTTCCCCGGAACCCGGAGTTGACCGCTGGCGCCCCAAGCAAGAAACAAGTGTGCAAAATTTATTTTTAGCGGGCGATTGGACCGACACCGGTTGGCCCGCCACCATGGAAGGCGCGGTGCGCAGCGGGTATCTGGCAGCGGAAGCTGTGTTACGTAAAGAAGGCCGGCCGCATCAATTTGTCAGGCCCGATCTCGCTGCCGATGGCTTCGTGGGTTTGTGGGCCCGGAGCTCAAATTGAGTTATGCGCCGGTTGGCGAACCCCGTATCACGGGCATGTTGTTTACCCTGAACTTTGAAGGGCCGGCGCGGCCGCTTCGGGCGCACCGATTGAGGGCGCCTACAACATCTCGAGCGAACCGATGTGGCGTTCGCTTAGAGTCAGATCTTCGGTCGCAGCGTCTAATGTTTTGTATTCGCTTCTCCGAAGGGCAAGGAATTCCTCGTAGGATTCGCGGGACTGCCAGTAGTCAGCAGTGAGGTACACACTGGTTCGCGTCGTGTCTTGGAACAGTCGGGTTCCTGCATGGTTCGGATCGATGCGGAATAGGGAATCCCAGTCACCACCGGGCTCATAGACTTGTTGAAAACGTTGCTCGCGGTCCGGCTTGACTTCGAACTCCCACAGGACTAAAAACATAGATGTCCCATCTCCTGCTCGGACGTCGGCAATCCTGTTTGGTAAACCTGGGAAGATTGCGTTAACGGTCGAGTGTAGCAATCCGATTGGATACAAGTCAGCAGTGTTGTAGGGGCGGGCTTTAGCTCGTCCGAGCGCCAGAGACGCGTCACGTCTTTGCGATTTGTTCGCAATTTCGTCGCGCAAAATCTGGTGTACGGAGGCGTTTGTGGATCGAAAGTATAATCACCGCGGCTATCGCGACGCGGAAAAGCAAGAAAAGAAAGACCGCTCGCATGACCGCAAGCCGCCGCAAGGCGGTCCGCGCGCCGATCAGTTCGGCCCGCGCACCCCGCGCATGGTCGGCACCGTTACGCGCGCGCGTTGCTCCAATTGCGGCGCGGTGCTCGCCAACGGCTTTGACCCGAAGGGCCAGTGTCCCAAGTGCGCCTTCGAGCTGCACAGTTGCAAACAGTGCCGTTTCTTCGACAGCGGCGCGCAGTTTGAATGCACGCAGCCGGTTCCCGAGCGCATCACCCCCAAGGACGCCAGGAACACCTGCACGTTCTACGAATTTCGCACCACCGTCGAGAAAGACACCGCACCCACTTCCTACGCGCAGAAGGGAACTACGGCCTCTACGCCTCCCCCGCCGCGCCACAACGACGCCCGCCAAGCCTTCGAGGACCTCTTCAAGAAGTAAGCGGTCTTAGCCTGTTTGGTCCTCTCGCATGTCCTCCGCCTCTCCACAAGTTCCTGAGGCGCAAATCACCATCCGCCGCACCTCGCCTGACGACATCCAACTCCGCCAAATCATCGCCAAGCTCGACGGCAACCCTGTCGCTGAACTCATGTACGGTGGCACCGTGACGATTCCAGTCACTCCCGGCCGGCATCGCCTACGCATCGACAATACTTGGAATTAGAAGACGCTCGATCTGGACGTCGCCTCCGGCGACCACCTCAAATTCCTCACCATTAATCGCCCCGGTCGCTTCACTTGGTTCCTAGTCGGTACGCTCGGCGCCGGTCCCATGTACGGTTCCATTCAGCCGGATGCCTGAGATCTTCTTTCCTCTCGCACCAGCACACTCCCTGCGGTTCTCCTGCCAGCGTTGCATACGTCTTCTTCCAACTCCTTCATTTTCTTCGGGAAGCGCGCCGCGGTTCGTTCGAACAGATAACAAGATCATAAAATACCGTTCCTGGGAAAGAAAACCGCTCTTCAAATCTACACAAATATGTTGACGCTACCTACCCTTATAGGGTATTGAAAACTTAGATAATCTCGGCTATCATAGCTCGTGAATCCTCGAAAACAACCGCTCCAACCTACCAAGAGCGTGTGCCACCCGCGATTTTGCTCCTCTCTTTCGAGCTTATCTCCTTTATCACCAATCTGTTCCGAACTCTTTGTCGTCGCGCAAAAAGTCAAATCCTTTGTTTTCAGACAAATCTAAACTCTTTTGCCAAAACACCCGGGGGTGGGGGGTACCTCCGCTGCCAAAATCCAATGGAGCCTTATGACTCCTGGGGAAGTGCCGTACAATCTAAGTCCGAACCGGGTGCCCGGCTGGGACGTTCCAACGTAGCTGCGAAATTGAGGCGGAAGAATTCGATGGCGGTAACAAAAGATACCCGAGTTGGGAATGCCGCGAATATCACCGCGGTTACGCCGGGCTTCCGTTTGCCTGCCGACAAAAACGCACTCGCCATGTTAGCCGGGCGCGAGTTGCAGCCCAATCGCGGCATCCCGCTTAATCTGGATTGGATCGAAAATATTCGCGTCAATACGAGCGCGGTGGAACGGCGCGCGCAAACGCTGGTAACGCGGCGCACGGTGAAGAAAGATTGGCAGATTGCCTGGCTACTCCGCGCGATTACTTGCATGGATCTAACTACTTTGTCCGGCGACGATACGGACGAACGCGTGCGGCGGCTGTGCGCGAAAGGGCGGCGGCCGATTCGGCAGGATTTGGTGAAGCTGCTCGGAATCGAATCTTTGCAGATTAAAGTGGCGGCGATTTGCGTGTACCACACGTTTGTGGAGACGGCGCTGCGTGCTTTGGAGGGCAGCGGGGTCAAAGTTGCAGCAGTGTCCACAGGATTTCCCGCAGGATTATCGCCCCTGGATGAGCGAGTAGCGGAGATTCGACGTTCCGTCGAGGCAGGCGCGCACGAAATTGATGTGGTCATTACACGAGCGCATGTTTTTGGTGGGCAGTGGCAGGCACTGTTTGACGAGATTGCGACGTTTAAGGCGGCTTGCGGAAACGCGCACATGAAGGTGATTCTGGGGACAGGCGATTTGCTGACGCTGCGAAATGTGGCGCGCGCGAGCGTGGTGGCGATGATGGCGGGTGCGGACTTCATCAAAACATCGACGGGGAAAGAGGCGGTGAACGCGACGCTTCCTGTCGGCGTGGTGATGGCGCGGGCGATTCGCGAATACGCGCAGCAGACCGGCATGGCGGTGGGATTCAAGCCGGCGGGCGGCATTCGTACAGCGAAGCAGTCGATTGAGTGGCTGGCTTTGATGAAGGAAGAGCTGGGTGCGTCGTGGCTCAATGAGGGGCTTTTCCGACTGGGCGCGAGCGCAATGTTGGCAGACATTGAGCGCCAGTTGGAGTTTCACGCGACGGGCAGGTATTCGGCAGAGTATCGGCATCCGCTGGCGTAACGGGTTGGGTTGAGGGCGAGGATGCTCTGGGGACGAGCTGAGCGCAAGCATGAGCGTTACTGAAAAATTTCTCTCGATGGAATACGGTCCGGCGCCGGAGGATCCGCGTGAGGCGTTGGTATGGCTGGACCGGCACTCACGTAAGCTCGGTCATTTTATCGGTGGCTCGTTCCGGGCTCCCGCCGAGGGCGTTTATTTCGATACGTTTGACCCTTCGACGGGCGAGCCTTTGGCTGCGGTTTCGCAAGGTTCTTCCGCGGACATCGATGCGGCGGTGGCAGCCGCACGCGGTGCGCTGCCCGAGTGGCAAGCGCTTTCACCGCACGCGCGGGCTCGCTATTTGTACGCCCTGGCGCGACAGGTGCAAAAGCATTCGCGGCGGCTTGCGGTCCTCGAAACCATGGACAACGGCAAGCCCATTCGCGAGAGTCGCGATTTGGATATTCCGCTCGTTGCTCGCCACTTTTATCACCATGCGGGTTGGGCGCAGCTCCTGCCGCAGGAATTTCCCGGTTACGTGGCTTGCGGCGTAGTGGGGCAAATCATTCCGTGGAACTTTCCGTTGCTGATGCTGGCATGGAAGATTGCGCCGGCACTGGCCACGGGAAACACGGTTGTGCTCAAGCCGGCGGAATTTACGCCGCTGACGGCTTTGGCGTTTGCGGAAATTTGTCAGGAGGTGGGATTACCGGCGGGCGTCGTGAATATTGTTACAGGCGACGGTTCCACGGGTGAAGAGCTGGTCAAGCATCCGGACGTGGACAAGATTGCATTTACGGGATCGACGGAAGTTGGGCGCGCCATTCGCAAGGCTACTGCGCAGAGTCACAAGAAACTTTCGCTGGAGTTGGGAGGGAAGTCACCCTTCATTATTTTTGAGGATGCGGACCTGGACAGCGCGGTCGAAGGGTTGGTGGACGGAATTTGGCTGAACCAGGGGCAGGTGTGTTGTGCAGGTTCGCGATTGCTGATGCAGGAGAGTGTCGCGGAAACGCTGATCGGCAAAGTCCGCGAGCGCATGAGCACGCTGCGCGTTGGGTCGCCGCTCGACAAGGCGATCGACATTGGGGCTATCGTTGCTCGCGTGCAGTTGGAGCGAATTCAGAGGCTGGTCGATCAAGGTGTCGCTGAAGGCGCGACCTGCTGGCAGCCGCCTTCGCTGGCGATGCCGTCGCGCGGACTATTTTTCCCGCCGACCCTGTTAAGCAATGTGCATCCGACGTCGACCGTGGCACAGCAGGAGATTTTCGGCCCGGTGCTGGCGGCCATGACTTTCCGAACGCCGCGCGAAGCGGTAGAGCTGGCGAACAATACGGTGTATGGGCTGGCCGCGAGCGTTTGGAGCGAAAGTATAAATGTGGCGCTGCAGGTGGCCGCGCAATTGAAGGCTGGAGTTGTCTGGGTGAACAGCACGAATCTGTTCGACGCGGCTTGCGGGTTTGGCGGCTACAAAGAAAGCGGGTATGGGCGTGAAGGCGGTCGGGAAGGCTTGCTCGAATATCTCGAGCCGGAATGGTTCAAACGGGCGCCACGCTCGGAAGCGAAGCCAATTGCGATGGATCAGCCTCCGGAGCAGGAAATGGATTCGGCAGCACCTACGATTGATCGCACAGTGAAGCTATACATCGGAGGCAAGCAGGCGCGGCCGGATTCGGGTTACAGCACCGAGGTACGCGGTGCCGATGGGCGATTACTCGGCGAGGCTCCGCTCGGCAATCGGAAGGATATTCGCAATGCGGTGGAGGCGGCGCGCAAAGCGGACGGCTGGGCCAGGACCACGGCCCACAACCGCGCGCAAGTTCTGTACTACATCGGCGAAAATCTTTCGCAACGCGCGGAGGAAATCGCGGGACGCCTGGGCGCCGTGGTCGGCAGGGAACAAGCAGGCGCGGAAGTGCGAGCCGGAATCGAGCGCGTTTTCTCCTATGCGGCTTGGGCCGACAAGTACGACGGCGCCGTTCACAATCCGCCATTTCGCAGTATTTCATTGGCCATGCATGAGGCAGTCGGCACGATGGGAATAGTGTGTCCCGCGGATGTGCCGTTTCTCGGGTTTTTGTCTCTGGTCATGCCGGCGATCGCCATGGGAAATACCGTTGTTGCGGTCCCTTCAGAAACGTATCCCCTCATCATCGGCGACTTGTACCAAGTTTTTGAGACCAGCGACTTACCCGGCGGCGTTGTAAACATGGTTTCGGGGCGTAGCGCTGAGTTGATGAAGGTGTTGGCGGAACATGACGATGTGGATGCGATCTGGTCGTTCGCCGGTGAAGCCAGTAGTACGGCGGCTAAGTCCTTGTCGATTGGGAACCTGAAGCAAGTATTCAGTGATGAGGGCAGGAAAATTGACTGGTTCAGCAGCGAGCAGGGCGAAGGCCGCTGGTTCTTGCACCATGCGACGCAGGTGAAGAATATTTGGGTACCTTACGGCGAGTAAGCACATAGTCTGCACCCGGGCACGCAGGGAAAATCCAATCGCGCAGCGTGAAACCCGAGTGTGGTCCTATGTATAATCGTTAGGGGTCTGAACGCCCCGAATCGCGCATCCCACCCGCGAGCTGGCATTTTCCCCGGAAATACCTGGTTTCAGAGAGGGACTGTTGGACACTCCCGCCACCTTAATTGACCGTACCGTTGGCACGATGCGCCGCGTGGTTATCGAGGCCGTTGCGCCTGAGATTGACGGCGGAAAATTCCCCATCAAGCGCTGCGTTGGCGACCGAGTTGGAGTGCAGGCGGACATCTTCGCGGATGGTAATGACCGGCTGGACGCGCGGCTGCTTTTTAGACGAGCGGAAGATTCCGCTTGGCAAGAAGCGTCTATGCGGTTGATTGAGAATGACCGGTGGGAAGGGGAATTTGAGGTCGATGAGCTCGGGCGGTACGTTTACACAATCATCGGTTGGGTGGATGCGTATGGCACCTGGGCCGCTGACTTGGTCAAACGAGCGAATGCGGGCGTTGAAATCTCGGTGGATGTGCTGCGTGGAGTCGAGTTGTTGCGCGCGGCCGCAGATCGAGCCAGAGACTCAGACCGCCAGGAGCTCGCCTATGCGGCGGAGCGACTGAGGGAGTTGGCGCAAACTCCGGCGGCGGTCGAATTCGCTCAGGGCCGTGAACTGGCTGAGCTGACGAGCCGCAACCGCGATTTCAGCGAGGACGCGCGGTATGAAAGGGAACTGGTTGTTGTTGTTGATCCGGTGAAGGCGCGCTTTGGGGCGTGGTATGAGATGTTTCCGCGTTCTTGTACAGCAGACGCCAAACGACCGGGAACGTTTCGCGATTGCGCCGCACGCCTTGGTTACGTCGCCGCGATGGGCTTTGACGTTTTGTATCTGCCACCCATTCATCCGATTGGCGTCACGAAGCGAAAGGGCAAGAACAATTCGCTGGTGCCTGCTGCTGACGATGTCGGAAGCCCGTGGGCAATCGGAGGAGTAGAGGGCGGACACAAGTCGATTCATCCGCAACTCGGAACGTTAAGAGATCTCAAGGACCTGCAACGCAAAGCGCGCGAATTGGGGGTAGACGTCGCGCTCGACATTGCGTATCAGTGTTCCCCCGATCATCCTTACGTGAAAGAGCATCGCGAATGGTTCCGCGAACGGCCGGATGGAACCGTGCAGTATGCGGAGAATCCACCGAAGAAATACCAGGATATTTACCCATTCGATTTTGAAAGCAAGCACGCACCCGAGCTCTGGGACGAACTCAAGAGCATTGTGGTGTACTGGGCCCAGCAGGGCTTTCGC
>Ga0209526_10001815_pt1 | contig 14287 bp, 10 predicted proteins | sample JacPinW_OM2H0_M1_FD_188566 | JGI IMG/M metagenome (GOLD analysis project Ga0209526, IMG submission 188566) | Forest soil microbial communities from Algoma, Ontario, Canada - Jack Pine, Ontario site 1_JW_OM2H0_M1 (SPAdes) (version 2) | ecosystem: Environmental > Terrestrial > Soil > Boreal... | reverse complement strand
TTTCGCCCGGTTCCAGAATGAAAACCGTTGGCTCCGCTTTTGCAAATAGCGGAAACTTTTCAAGATCCGGATTATCCACGCTGTTGATCTGCGACAAATTTTCTTTCTCCGGCGAAGGATAAAGGTATTTTTCCTGGCTGGGAGGGTAAATGATGAATTTCTTCTGTCCGTACAGCTGCATCAAAAATGCGTGTGCGCCTGCGCCGTCGTAATGCAACACCGGAAACGCTCCGCCTTTGCCGCCGATGTACAATTCCAGCGCCGCCCCGCGATTCAACACCTCGCCCACATACTTCACCATGTAGTGGTCCGGCAGCCAGTTGGGCAGAAAATATTCCGGCAGCGGTTCTATGTCCTGCTTCAAAGTCGGAAACAGCTCGTACAGCACCTGGTTACGAAAATACGGCGCCGGATTTTCTTCCGTCGACGACAAAACACGATCGATGAAACGGTCCATGGTGTATTCCACCGCGGAAGTGCCGTTATCCTTACCTTTATACGCGGCTTTGCCCTTTACATTTTCGTTGAGGGTGAACTTCATGTTTCCGAATTCCTGCTTAAAGAATTCCGGAGTCCACCGCTCAACGGCCTTCCAGCCGTGCAGCGCGTCGGTAATGATTACCGGCTTGTTCTCGTACAGATAGTCCCTCGCGAACTCTTCGTACGAGACCTTTTCCCGGCGTTCGATTTCAGTTTTCATATCTTTTGTCTCGCTTTCCATTTACTTCATCGCAACTTGTTCTGCGCTTAGACTTGAACTTGATCCTGCGACGGGGATGCGCTTCAGCCAAATTTCCCGCCAATAGATAAAATCCTGCCGCGGACAGCCACCTACGACGTTGGCACAGGTGCAATTCAGGCCCTCCAATACCACCGTGGCCTCCACCTGGCGCATTTCGCCGGTAGCCTCGGAAATCATGCGATCCAGCCGGTGCCGCACGCGAAATTCCCCCCCACTATGATTGCTCATTCCATAGTCGCAAGTCAGCCCGCGATTTCTTCCGCGCTGGTCTAGGGTCTCTGCAATTTCCGCGGCTGGTCTGATGGTCACCCATTCTCCGGGTTGCAATTTCAGGTTTCCCACCGGAGTTCGCTTCAAGCTGCCGGCCAGTTGCCGGCGCGGAATTCTTCGCGTAGCTTTGCGCCACAACGGGGCCACCACCAGTTTCGTCATCTCGATAACGCTCCGGCTCCCCGAACGAATCTCAGCAACGCATTTCGCGAATATGCGATTTCGCGTCAAGGGCTGTGTTGCCCGTGCCAGCTCCGTCGACTGACACACATAGGTGCTCGGCGATGCCATCGTTTTCAACTTCACACGCAAAGCTTCTTTGGCCCCGCGCTCCACGGAAGTCGTTGGTTGTTGCGCGTCGACTTTTCGCAACCAGGCCTTCTTCCAAAAAATTGTGCACCCGCGCTGGCAGCCATCATGGTATGCGCCCGAGCAGCGCAACCCGTCCAGGACAAAACTGTCGTTGTTCAAAAACTCGCGAATCTTGTAGCCCCCGCCTGGATATTCAATGCACGTTTTCTCGGCTCGCCGCTTTATTCGCGCATTCGTTCCGCAAAATTCGATCATTTCCGGCATGAACGGAAGGCTTTCGAGCATCCCGTTGCAATCCAGTGTTTCGGCGATTTCGAGCGGGGTTTTGATCTGCACGCAGTCTCCCGTCCTTAAATCGAACTCACTTCCGCTTACCATATTCGCTGGGCCTTCTTATACTCGATGTTGGTCTCGGCACGACGGCGAAAGCCGCTGAACACGCGCTTCGAGGCAGCACTCTTCTATAAACTCGCGGCAGCCGCGAGACTAGAGGGTACTCGATAACATCGCAATCGACCTGCCACTGGTTAACCTTCACTCCACCTAGGGTGTCCGCAAACAGACCGTAAACCATTAATTCATTAGTAGTTTAGCTGCCTGTCACCTGTAATAGACCATTCACACCGGGTTTCCCGAGAACCTCGGGAAAGTTTTTTCTCCATGTATCGAATCCGTTTCCGGTGGTTGATGGCGTCCAGATCTACAACTCCTGGTCCGCCCGTAGGGCCTGAATCGCTGGCGAACCCGCACTGGGAAACACTTCTGTCGAGAGAGTATCTACCAGCTCTAGATACTCCCCCTTTCTGCGATCCCAGCTGTGCAGATCCACATACCGGTAACCCCCGGCAATTAATTCCTCGCGCAGCGCTTTGTTTTCGATCACTTCAAGCAGCGCTTTTGCCAACGCCTGTACGTCTCCCGAATCAAAGAAACGCACCACCGAATCGTCAAAATAGAAACTGTCTATCTTGGTGCGCGACAGCACTACCGCCACGCCCTGCGACATAAACTCCATGATTTTCGTGCTGTACGCCTCGTTGCCAAAGGAATCCGCGCGTTTGGGAACTACCCCTACGTCGGCATTCGAAATGACATCGGCAATATTTTCCAGCGAGACGCTGCCGCAGAATTTTACGCTCTCGGTTAAGCCCAGGCGCTCCGTCAACGTCACCAAAGCGGATTTCTCATCGCCCGCGCCGTAAATGTGGAACTCCGCATTTGGCACTCTTTTGTGTACAAACGCAAAAGCCTCGATGGCCAGATCCAACCCCTGGTGCCACTGAAAACTTCCCGGAAAAAGAAGGATCACCCGCTCGTCCGTGCGCGTGCGTTTGCGCCGGTAGAACAGCGCGGGATCCACGTGATTCAAAAATACGCCGCATTTCTGTTTGGGAACCGAGCGCGAAATCAATTTTTCATGCCATAGATGATTCGACACGATCACATAGTCCGCGAAAGCCGCGGCCGCTTTTTCGATGAATTTCAGAAATCCTATGTATATGTCCCCTGGTTTGGCGTCGAATTTGTTGGCGAACAATTCCGGTACGATGTCGTGAATGTCCAGGATGATTCGCGTACCCATGAGCTTGGGATACCAGGCCGCAAATACTAAAAAGTCCGGCAAGTTGTGGACGTGGATAACGTCGTAGCGAATGCGCTGGTGCCGGCGCGTTAGAAATATCGAAGATACAAAAAGGAAGCGCAGCAAGCGCGACGCGTAACTCCACTTTCCCTTCTCATTGCGCACCCGGTGTTGCACTCGAAAAACTGTGACTCCACAGATTTCTTCCGCTCCCAGCGGAATGTTACCTCCCGCCAGGGCGATTACATCCACGAGATCGCCCCGTTTTGCCAACGCTTCCGCATAGCGTCGCACGCGATTGTCCGTTTCGTAGCTGTTGTGCACCAGCATGCAAATCTTTTTACGGGAATTGCGCGCTTCCTTGGGGATACTGGCGCAGTAGAACTGCGACACTTGCCGGGGGTTAGCTGCCCAGAAGGCTCCAGCGTATTTTTCGCGCGCGTAGCTCAGGAATTCTTCGTACAGTTCAACCGGGAATTCACCTCTGTTGCGCGGTCCTTCAAAGCACATATAGTCCGGATGTGTGTTCAGCAACGCCATCCCGCCGCGCTCCGCGATCCAGTCCAGCTTTTTCTTCCAGATTTCTATGTTGGGTTCCCGTAGCACCACGAAAAGTGTAAAGTCCTGGGCCAATGTGTAGGGAAGTTCCACGAATCCGCTGCCGTTCGGTCCGGGTACCCAGAAAGGAAAAACCGTTCCAACGCCATCAGGTTCAGGCTCAAATGGATCGGTATCAAAGGTGGAAGCATCATATTCAACGCCCAACTGGTGAATCCACGGCAACCGGTGTTGCATTAGCGGCGAACGAAATCCCGCGGCACCCCACTTGCGGCGATAATGTTTGATTCTTACCGCTTTTGCCGCGAACTCCTCTTTGGAAGCGTACAATTTCCCGTCGTGCTCCAGCCCGTGGGCCCCCACCTCGAATCCCTCCTGCATCAACTTGGCCGGCAAGTCCGCCGGAATTGTATATTCGCCCTCCGGTACAAAGTTGAACGACGACCGGAAACCGTGGTTAGCTTCTAGGTCCATCAAGCGACGGACGCGCGCCAGACCTTTCGATCCTTCCACGTCATGGGTAAGCACAAGCGCGAACTGTTTGCCTTCAGGCCAGCCCGGCCAACCCGGGGGCTTAGCACCCGCTTCTGGATCGATGGGCCACGTCTGGCTATACGCTGCGCGGCGCACCGAAGCTCGCTTCCGCCGCAGCGCCAGTCGAAGCCGCCAGGGGATGGCTGGTTTAATGAAGTAGTAGATTTTGTTTAGCATTGCAGCTGCTGCTGGCCAGGAAAATATTGTGACACATTTTCTTTTATGGGGAACTCCGGACCTTACTTACAACCGCGTTTCAGTACATGACAGGTGCGGCACTACTGGCAAGGCAATTGGGGCGCTTTGGTGGGTTTCGATGGCGGGATTTATTTCTTTTCGCGTGAAGAAATAACTGTCGGCGAGCTGATTCGAAATCGCGAAAGCGCTTCGCCTAGATTCTGCACGAACGATTCCGAGTTATACAAATCGTTCTCGATGCGTGCCGCGGAGCCAGCCGGCGGAATCGGTTCAATCTCGTCCAGCTGAAATTCACGAGCGATATCTTCCACGATCTTGGGAATCACCAGCCGCTCTTGCTCGACGTAGCTGTTGATCAGGGAATGTTCGCAAAGCAGGTTCACGATGCGCGGTATACCGAGCGAGTACACATGCACGGTGTCCATCGCTTCCGGACTGAAAATCTGCTCTCCATTGGTTCCCGCAATGCGCAGCCGTTCGGCGATGTACGCGTGGGTCTGTTCTTTGGTGAGCGGCGCGGTCTTGCAACGCAAGGTAATGCGCTGCTTCAGCTGCCGGAGCTGCGGCAGCTTCAATTTCTCTTCCAGTTCCGGCTGGCCGGACAAAACAATTTGCAGAAGTTTTTCCGTGGAAGTCTCAAGATTGGTCAGCAGACGGATTTCTTCCAGCACCGGATAGGTAAGATTCTGCGCCTCGTCCACGATCAGCACTGCTGTTTCGCCTGCGCGATAACGTTCCAGCAGCCATTGGTTCAGCTTCATCAGTTGCTGGCTCTTGGTTCGCGTCTCGCACGGAATATCAAATTCCGCCAGGATAAAGTCAAAAAGGTGGCTGGTATTCATCCTCGAATTGAAAAGGAACGCGGTTCGCGTTCGCCGTTGTCTCAGCCAGTCTAGCAGGCGGTTAACCAGCGTGGTCTTTCCCGTACCAACTTCCCCGGTAAGAGTGATGAAACCTTTGCGTGTCTGGATGCCGTACATCAGGCCCGTCAAAGCCTCTTCAATCTGCTTCGTCAGGTAAAGATAGCGAGGATCCGGATTAACGTTGAAGGGGTTCTCTTTTAGGCCGAAAAAACTTTTGTACATGGTCGATTCTCACTCGTTCCAGTAACAACTGCCGGTCTAAAGCTAATTCCGTCGCCTAGTGCAATACGAAGGGCCGGGTGTGCCACTGAAATCCAATCGCAAACTGATGCTGTGTCGATGTCGAGCTGCACGACGCGCAAGCCGCTTGGTTAAGCGCCAGTATATATGCCGTGTAACCCAGCGACAGGTTGGCCTTGCGCCCCAGCGGGCGGTCCAATCCGGCCCCCAGGTAAAAAGAGTTGAATGCCGGACCGGATACTCCAGAGGGCGTGAAGGCATGATTTCGTCCGTAGCCGAAATTGCCGCGCGCGCTCCACAACCGGCTCAGCTGCCGCGTCACACTCGCGTCCGCCAGGTCTCCCCTTGCTCCCGCGAGCACGCCGCTACCGCCGGAGGTTCCATGCGTGTAACCGAAAGTCATCCCGCCGTGTTTGAATGCATACGACAGCGAAGCGCCAAACGATTCGCCGATTCGATCTGTCTTGGTGCCGATGGGTATCCGGAAAGTCGTGAACTCCGGGCCGCCAAATAACGATATCGCCGCGCGACCCGTCACTTTCCGGCTATAAGCTACGTTAAATACGTGATCGCCAATCGCTTGTGGCAGACCGGTAAAGTGGTAAGCCGTAAAGCGGTATAACACACCCACGGTGTCTTTTCTCGAAATTGCGTAGTTATATCCGATGCTCCCGATCTCGTCGTCATTGTCGATATTTCCCGGATCAACAAACCGCAAAATTCCGTAAGAGGCTACCAAGGTAATTGACGATCGCGCGCTCATTGCAAAATTGGCCTGCGCCGCGAAGGAATTGCTGTAGCGCGGACCGTTGGCAATCAGCACGCTCTGGTTGGGCACGAATGTCCCGCCCAACCCGGGCGATCCCGGTGCCAGCGACCCGCCGATGCCCGGCACGCCGATACCCGACAATCCTCCAAAACCAAACTGTGTCGTTGGCAGGTATGCGAACTCATCAAAGAACTGCAGTTGCCATCTTTGCCAATCGAAAGACTGCGTAAATCCGAGTTGTTGGTAAGAGCCGTTACTGTGGGAACCTTGGGAACTCTGGAAACCGCGTCCTGTCGAAAAATATCCGCCACCGGAGTAATTGAGCGCCAGGTGTGAGTGGCTCCAGGCCTCCAGCAAACTTACATTCCCCGCCAGATAGGTCGTATCCGTCCAATCGCCGCCTCCCCTACCTGACTGGGCGGTGTTGCCCACTTGTATGCCCGGTACCCAGTAGCTGTGCCGAAACTCCGCAGAGCCCAGGCCAGGGGTTTGCACTCCGGTGAGTGGCGTGGTGTCCGGACTCAACGCGTTCGGATCTGTAGTGGTATCCGGTTCATTGTAATCAATGATCGGCGCGTGCGCCGCCGGCTTCGGTTTGGAGTTTTCTTCCTGCTGTTCCTGCGCGTGCAACGCGCCCCCGAGCGCGCTGAAACTGAAACTTGCGACCGCGGAAATCCTCAAGAGCGATGTAGTCCAGCTTTTCATCTCTATCCTTTACGGCACAACGATGATATCGCCGCCTTCGAGAATAATGTTCTGTTCCGGGTGTTTCCCGGACACTGCTTCTTTGTAATTAAACGCATGCCTGACCTGTTTGCCGTCTTCCATTCGTAACACGTATATGTTTTTCAGCCGCGCAAATTGCGTGAACCCCCCCGAGCTGGACAGCGCCTGCAATACCGTCATGTTCGGAAGCAACGGGAACGCCCCTGCTCGCGACACTTCTCCGGTAACAAATATCCGCCGGCTGTTGATCTCTGTCACGCCGACCGTCACCTGGGGATTGGTAATAAATTTCTTGAGGCCCTCGGCGATTTTCGCGGACAGTTGCGATGGGGTCAGGCCGGCAGCCTGTACATCATTTAGCAGAGGTAAGGTAATTCTTCCATCGGGCCGAACCGGTACTACACGCGAGATGTCCGGTTCCTTCCAGACGTCAATGCGCAGCATATCCTGTGGCCCGATTTTGTATGTCGGGTCATCTGCCGCTGAGGGCGCGCTCTGGGCAGTTCGGGCTGGCTCCGTGGGCTGCGACGCTGCATTCTGCCCCCTGGTTCCCGTAATCCCGATGGTCAAATACGCTGCCATGACCAGGCCCGTGGAAATTCTATTACCCATAATATCCTCCAAGGGTATTCGGGGCGGACTCCTGGGGATCGGATAGCTCGGTTCCCAGGCCCGCTAGCCCTACATCCTAAGTGTATCTGCCGGTTCGCAGGCTGTAAACGATGTTACACCCCGAGGATCTAGTCTTGAGTCCCTTAGTTAACCCCCAAATCCCGCCATCGTTCCGGTTCGAAAAGCCTCGGGGAACGTACTTATAGGTGCAACTCGTATACCAGTCGCTCTATGAAGTTACACCTGCCCCAATTCGCCAAACCAAACATAAGGAACGCCTTGTATAGGCAACTCGGCACGGGTGAGTAAAAAAGTACCAATTCTAGTTCCGCGAAGTGGCAAACAACTGCCTTATTCGCTCACTCGGAATCAAGACACGGCCAACCTCTTGTCTATGATGCTCCACCCCGCGGGGTTCGAGGGCAGGGAGGTTTGCCGGACCCCGGTCGCAGGTAACCTGTCAGCCACGTTTGTTACCCACTCGGACTTGACGGCTCGTCGCGTCCAGGCCATTTCTGCGGAAATGTATACTCTCTTTCGGCCGTTCCGAAAATCACTTATTTATTCCTGGGCGCCGCCTACTAGAATGTTAAAGCATTCTGGAGGCTGGGATCTCTCGTGCATCGGGCATTGTGGTCAGGTTTTTTGCATTCGTCGGAGAAATTTGCAGAGCGGCCTGCGGTAGTCGCCGAAAAGAAAACACTAACCTATCGGGAATTGCGCGAAAGCGCGGTTCGCCTGGCTGCCACCATCCAGGCGCACCAACCTCCCGATGCCATACCACTCACTGCTGTATTTGCCTACCGCACTCCCACCGCGTTTATCGGCGTTCTCGGCTCCTTGCTCGCCGGAAACGGTTATGTCCCCTTGAACCGCACTTTTCCGGTCGAGCGCACCCAAATCATGTTGGAACGATCCGAGTGCTCCTCCCTCGTGGTCGACGAAGGCTCATTGCCACAGCTCGCCAAACTTCTCGACTCCGCTCAAAAGCCGTTAGTCGTTCTAGTGCCTGACCTGACTGACGTGAGCGCCTACAAAAAACAATGGCCGTGTCACATCTTTCTCGGCGCTAGTGAACTTGCTTCCGGCGACGCTTGGCGGGAGCCCGAGCTGCACGTCGATTCCATCGCCTACCTACTGTTTACTTCCGGCAGCACCGGCATCCCCAAGGGTGTTGCCGTAGCGCAGCGCAATGTCACCGCGTTCTTGGATTACATGGTCGAGCGCTACCGGGTCACCGAACAGGACCGGTTGTCTCAAATGTTCGACATGACTTTTGATCTGTCGGTGTTCGACATATTTGTCGCCTGGGAGCGGGGCGCCTGTGTTTGCTGCCCATCGCAAAAAACGCTCATCAAGCCCGGCAAGTTTATCCAGGACGAGCAACTTACGATTTGGTTCTCCGTGCCCTCCACCGCCGTCTTTATGAAGCAGCTCGGCATGCTCAAACCCGGCCAATACCCTTCGCTCCGTTACAGTTTATTTTGTGGGGAACCTTTGCCGATTTCTTCTGCGAGCGCCTGGCAGGAAGCCGCGCCCAACTCCATTTTGGAAAACTTGTACGGCCCCACGGAGTTGACCATCGCCTGCACTCTCTATCGCTGGAATTCTTCGACCTCTCCGCCGGAGTCCGAATTAGGTATCGTGCCCATCGGCTACGCCTATCCCGGCATGAGTGTTCTCGTCGTGGACGACAACCTGAATGAAGTCCCGCCCGGCCAGGAAGGCGAACTTCTGATGAACGGTTCGCAAATGTCTCTCGGATATTGGAGAGACGCAGCTAAAACTGCCGCGGCTTTCGTCATCCCGCCCGGCAAAAGCGAAATTTTTTATCGCACCGGCGACAGAGTTCGGCGCCCGGTCGGAAATGCGCCGCTAACCCACCTCGGCAGAATCGATTCGCAGGTCAAAATTTTTGGTCATCGCGTCGAATTGGGGGAAGTGGAATCGAAAGTTCGTGATGCCTGTAAAATGGATGGGGTCGTCGCGATCGGCTGGCCCAAAACTGACAGCGGTTTTGGAGGCGTGGAAGTATTCATAGAAGGGCAAGAATCCACGCCGGACAAACTGCGAGCCGCCGTCGCCACGGATCTTCCTGAATATATGGTTCCCAGAAGGTTTCATTTCATGGACAGATTGCCGCGCAACGCAAATAATAAGTACGATCGTAAAGCCATGCAGAAATTACTGGAAGAGGGGCTATGAGTGCGGTAACTCCCGATGCAGTTCAATCGTTTTTGCAAACCTATATATCCAAAGCGTTGAGCGAGCAGGGCCGAGAAGTTCCCGCCCGCCTTACCGACGATTGCGATCTTTTGCTCTCCGGATTTGTCGATTCGCTGGGTCTGTTGGAATTAATGACCGCGCTCCAGGATCATTTCGGCCGGGAGATCGACTTCGGGGAATTGGATGCCGAGCAAATGACTATCGTCGGGCCCTTGAGGAAATTCGTAGCCGAACAACTCGCCAGGGCATAAAGGGATTGAAAGCTCTAGCCTGTCGCCCGGCAGTTTCTGGTGTTTTCTCCGGCACTGGTTTCGACTGCTTCCAGGAATTCCAGCAACAGTTTTTCTCGTGTCCAAGCCCAGGCGATCAATCGTTGCTCGAATGCCGCGGCGGGCATTGGTGCGCGAACCACTACGCAGCCGGCCGCTCGTATGGTTTTGAGGTGTTCAGCCAGATCCGCCACTTCGTAACAGAGGTGATGCAGGCCACCCCCTTTTTCAAGAAAGCGGCGTACCGGTGAATCCTCGCCGGCCGGTTCGACCAGCTCGATCTGCGCTTGGCCCTGTCCGGGCGTGCTCAGGAAGGCAACCTTGGCGCCCTGCAAGGGATCATGAATAATCTTTTCGTCCCACGTGGCGCCCAAGGACTTGGCGAAGCCCGCGACCTGCCCCTCGATGCTGGCGACTACGTAGCCCACGTGATGCAGCCTTTGCATGCAAAACTCCGCCTTGGTCTATAGCTTAATCATCTCCGTCCGCTGACGGCCACCTATTATCACTCCTAGCCTGCGAGCTGCCGCGGCCAAAAGCATTGGGGAGCTGCGAAGCATCAGATCCATGGCATCACCGTACAGGCCATTCTTCGCAGCTCGCCTCGCCCAGTGCAACACCATGCCACCCAGCAGAGCCCGCCTTTCAAAGCGGCGCCGTGCGCCTCCCGGATAGTGCCCTTGCCGTTCTCTTTTCATCAAGTTTTTCATCGCGGGAATGAACGACGAAATACTGTTGATCGAATTGCCAGCATGCGCGCGGTGCAAGATCGTAAGGGGCGACAAGATCTGAATTACTCGCCCGCAAGTGCCAAGCCTCATCGCCATCTCGTTGTCTTCGGCTGGAAAGAAGCCTTCCAGCCATCCGTGCACGTCCTCGAACGCTTGCCGGACGATTACCATGGCGCTGGCACTGTGCCCGAAGCCGCGATCTCGCCGGAAGTAATCCGGGTATTCGACGAGGGTAATTTCCCGGGGCGCATCTGCTGGCTGCAGCGCCGGCAACGGCCCTTTAAACCATGACATACCGGCAAGTAATAGCGCTGGCTTCTTGGCCTGCACAATTCGTTCGTAAACATCCAAAGCCCATGGGAGAAACGCGTCATCGCCATCAAGAAAAACCAGGTACTCACCAGTCGCCAGGGCCGCGCCACGGTTGCGTGCACTGCAAGCCCCTTCATTGGTTTCGAGGCACTTCACTTTTATTTTACCATCGTAGTTCTGCAGTATCTCTGGGGTTCCGTCCGTCGATGCATCGTCAATAGCGATGACTTCGAAGCCCGCGCGCCGCTGAGAGAGTGCCGATTCCAGCGCCTCCCGGATGAACTCTCGCTGGTTGTGAAACGTTACGATGATGCTGAATCGAATAGACGGCACGGCCCCTTGATCCTGCTCGTTTTCACCGGATGAAGCTCGCACGAGCTGCGTCATTCCGCGTTCTTCGGTCCCTTTGATGAATGATATAATGAACGAAATACTCCGTCGCTCGGCGAAATTTAGCGGTGAAGTTTACTAGGACTTGGAGAACCGACCCGGTTTTGTCGATAGATCCCACCACGCAGCAAACGCGCCGCTCTATAAAGAATTTTCGCGGTGACTATCAGAACTTGGCCGACCTCCTTCGGCGCTCGTGGGGCGAAAACAGCCAGCAGGGCCTGCGCTACTCGGCCGACTTTTTGCAATCGTTCTTTGACTCTCCCGGCGCGACTGCCTCGCTGGCCCCCGCATTTTACGAAGACGATACTTTAATCGGTTTTGCTTCCGGATTTCCTCGACAGGCTAGATATCGCGGCCAATCCCTGCAACTTATCACCAGCAGCTATTTGACGGTGCTTCCCGAGTACAAAAAATTCGGCTTTGGCATCCTTCTCTGGTCCGAGTTGGTCAAGCGAGCTCGCGCCGAGGGCTTTGATGGCATGTTGAATTTTTGCGTTGATGGCGAACCCATGAATCGCATGGTGGAGGGCAGTTGCCGCAGGCTTAAACTTCCAGTCCACCGAATTTTTTCAGTTCGCTATATGTCTGCGCTGCTCAAGCCCGGGGATTTTACCGGCTCGTCTGCAGCCGGAACGCCTGATGATGTCCAGGATTTCTTGCGGCTGGCTGCGCCGCTGCCTTCTTCTCAGCCAATCGCTCGTGAATGGACCATCGATGAAGCTCAGTGGCAATGTCTCCATCGTACCGGCAACGTTTTTGCGCATGCCATCCACGGCCCGCGCTGCGGCGCACTGACCGGTTACGTCATACCTATCCTGGACGCGGCTGCCACCAAATGTCTATTGGTGGAGGACGTTCTCTGGGGCGACCTGCAGCCCGGGGAGCGCTCCCAACTTCTGCATCAATTTCTCTCTCAGGCCGTTTCGCAGGGCGCGCAACTGGCCACCGTTCCGATGTTGGGTTATGCTGACCTCAGCACCTTCAAGAAATTTCGGTTTTTTCCCACGCGTCGCGTTTTGCACTGTTATCTGACGCTCTTCAAAAGCGAGTTGCCACTCGAAACGTTGTCCTCGATGTATCTTGATGTCTTTTAGGAGCCGCGGACATTCGCCGCAACCCATGCGTACATCACCAGAAAATCGAATCGGTCAATTCCCGCTGGCGCTCACGGTACCGTTGGCGTACGTCGTACCGGTGCTCAATAATTCTCGGCGGCCCAATTGAAACTCCTCGAAGCGCTTGAGCTCGCCAGGAAACCTGTTACCGCGGATGCTCGCACGTTCCGCATTCATTTGGCGTGCGGATTCACCCCGCTGCATCTCCAGACATTTCTGGCGGCGCACCTGCGCCAGTCATTTCCCGAACACCGCATTGAAATCAAGACCGGCCTATACGGAGATTTGGCCGGCACTCTCGAGCGCCTGAATGCCACCGGCTTCGATGCCTTGGCCGTCGCGCTGGAATGGTTCGATCTCGACCCCCGCCTGGGCATCCGCACGCTCGGCGGCTGGCAGGTTTCCGCCTTGCCAGAAATCATTTCATCCGTGCAACACCAGTTGGCGAGGTTTGAACGAGCGTTAACGACAGCGGCGCACTCGTTTCCGGCCGTCGTTTCCTTGCCCACGCTGCCGCTGGCTCCGCTCTTCTACACTTCTCCGTCGATGCGCGGCCCGGAAAAAGCCGAGCTCCTGTCATCGCTCGCGAAATTCACCGTGGCGCTTTCAAGCCAGCACAATATCCGCATCGTGGATTCACAAGCGCTTGACCTCGCAGCCCCGCTGAACACGCGCTACGACGTGAAATCCGACCTCCTGACCGGATTTCCCTACACTTTGCCCTATGCCTCGACGCTGGCAAGCCTAATGGTGTCGCTGCTGGACAGCCGCGCTCCCAAAAAAGGTCTCATCACCGATCTCGACGACACGTTATGGTCCGGCATTCTCGGAGAGGTTGGCGTCGATGGCGTCACTTGGACACTCGATCAGCACAGCCAGGTTCACGGGGTGTACCAGCAGTTTCTTGCCTCCCTTGCTAGTGCGGGAGTGCTGATCGCCGTGGCCAGCAAAAACGACTCCGCTCTCGTGCAGGAGGCCTTCGCGCGCAAGGATTTACTGCTCAAGAAAGAAAACGTATTCCCCTTCGAAGTTCACTGGAATCGCAAATCGGACTCGGTGCAACGTATTTTGAAGCTCTGGAACATTGGCCCGGAAGCCGTGGTGTTTGTGGACGACAGCGCGATGGAGGTCGCGGAAGTAAAAGCTGCCTTCCCCGAAATGGCATGCCTGGTTTTTAACAAAGACGATTACCAGGCTATCTGGGAACTCCTTGCCAGTCTGCGTAACTATTTCGGGAAAAGCGGGATTTCTAAAGAAGACTCTCTTCGTCTCGAAAGTTTGCGTAACGCTGCGCCCCTGCTCGAAGCACTGGCGGAAGGCGGCAGCGCTTCCGATGAATTTCTCGAACGGGCGGACTCGCGCATTTCCTTTTCCTCAGCCAAAAACACCAACAACGGCCGCGCCTTGGAGTTAATCAACAAAACCAACCAATTTAACCTCAACGGCAAGCGTCTCAACGAAGCTGCCTGGGCGAAAATCGCCGCTGACCCAAAGAGTTTTATCATCGCTGTCTCATATCAGGACAAATACGGTCCGCTCGGCAAGATCGCTGTGATTGTTGGCACAAATCTCGGTAAGCGGCTGCGCCTGGACTCCTGGGTGATGAGTTGCCGTGCCTTCTCCCGCAGGATCGAACATCATTCCTTGAAATACTTGTTTGAAAAGTTTGACGCCGAGGAAATTGCCCTTGATTTTCAGTCCACTCCAGGGAATGGCCCGCTGCAGATTTTTTTTCAGGAACTGCTGGGTGCCCCTCCGCTGCCGGAAATGAAAATCTCTCGCGCAGTATTTTTTGAGAAGTTGCCGCCGCTCTTTAGCCGCCTGGAGGAACTAGA
>Ga0209526_10001814_pt1 | contig 14287 bp, 13 predicted proteins | sample JacPinW_OM2H0_M1_FD_188566 | JGI IMG/M metagenome (GOLD analysis project Ga0209526, IMG submission 188566) | Forest soil microbial communities from Algoma, Ontario, Canada - Jack Pine, Ontario site 1_JW_OM2H0_M1 (SPAdes) (version 2) | ecosystem: Environmental > Terrestrial > Soil > Boreal... | reverse complement strand
CATCAGCTGAAATACGAGATCGGACTGCCGCAGGCGGCACCTGACCCGGAGCAGGTGCTGGCGAAGCTGGCCGAGGCTGCGGACCCCGGCGCGGTGCTCGACGAGTTCAGCCCGCAAAACGAGCCCTACCGCCGCCTCAAGGCCATGCTCGCAAAGATGCGGGAGTCTCGAACGGTGCGCAAGCTCAATGGTCCCGGCGCCGATCGTACGATCGAAACCATCATCGCCAACATGGAGCGCTGGCGCTGGTATCCGCGCGACCTAGGCGATGCGCATGTGCTGGTCAATCTCCCCGATTTCACGCTCAAGGTGATGCACAAAGGGACTCGGATCTGGGCCAGCCGGATCGTGATCGGAGAGCCGAGCAAACCCACCCCGCTGCTCAGCGAGAAGATGACATCGATCACCCTCAATCCGGTCTGGCACGTCCCGCCCTCCATTGTGCGAAACGAATACCTGCCGGCATTGGCGAGGGACCGCAACGTGCTTGCGCGCATGGGCCTGCATCTGAGCTACAACGGCGGCGAGGCGCAGATCACAATGCCGGCCGGCGGTAACAACCCGCTCGGCCATATCCGCTTCAATTTCTACAATCGCTTCATGGTTTTCCAGCACGACACGCCGGACCAGTACATGTTCGCCCATGCCCTGCGCGCCGAGAGCCACGGCTGCATGCGCGTCGAGCATGCAGCGAAATATGCCGAGGTCCTTTTCAACCTCGCTCGGCCCGACGGGCACTGGACGGCCGAGAGGGTCAAGAGCATGTTTGGTGGTGCCGAGCAGGAGATCCCGACCGAGCCCGCCCCGGTCTGGGTGCACCTCACTTATCAGACCGCCTTTGTCGACGACGACGGCAAGCTGCAAATCCGCCGGGACCTTTACAATCTCGATCGCCGCACCCTCGCGGCTCTCAAGAACGAGCCGGTCGTGGCAGAGCCGGCGCCCGCGGCCAGCCATGGCCAGGAACTGGCTTCTGCTTCCCGTCATCGCAGAACCGCGCGTCATTCGCAGGGCGGCGATGTCGTGCAGTCGCCGTTCTTTGCCGGGCCGAGTAATGTAAGGCCGCGTTCGGGCGTTAGAGTATTATACCGGTGAGTATTTCTGAGCGCCCGGCAGCGCTGCTGCGGCGATTGGCGCCCCAGGATCGGTGCGGTCCAATGCTGAAAATTGGTGTCGCTCTCCTCGCGCTTGCCGCGATCGTCCTGGAACTGTTGGACGTGCTGAGCACCTATCACATGCTGGCGCGCGGCGGCCGTGAGCAGAACCCCATCGTCGTCTGGTTCATGCATACGCTCGGAGATGCGTGGCCGCTGTGCAAGCTACCCGAAGTCGGTCTCATCATCATCGTATGGGCGTTTGTGCCGAGGCCGATCGCTGCAGTCTGCCTGGGCCTGATGGTCGCTGGCTACGGCTACGTGGTTTGGCACAACTACCAGATCTAGCGGATTTCTCAGAACAGCGCGATCCGCGGGCGCTCGATCATCAGCCAGTAAATGCCAAGCACGGCGCTGAAGGCGGGAAAGCCGAAGGCGAACCAGGTCCAGAACAGCCGGTAATACCTGGGCGGCAGTGCCGTGCCCTGCTTTGCCGCGGCGGCCGCAGCCAGGTCGCGCATGCGCATCTGCATCCAGATGACGGGTAGCCAGAACGCGCCGGTGAAGATGTAAAGCAGGATCGAGAGCACGATCCAGCCGTCCAGGAGGGAATAGCCGACGAGATACGCCAGCAGCACGCCGGTGACGGGCTGAGCAACAACCGCCGTAGCGGTAAAGAGGAAATCGCCGATCACCACGATGCGGGCGACTGCGGCGACGACGACAGGCCTGCCATCGCGATGCGCCATCAGCATAAAGAAGGCGATGCCGGCACCGGTGCCGAGCAGCACGGTCGCGCCGATCACGTGCAGGAATTTGAGCGCAATGTAGACCATCAGCGGTCGTCCAGGATGGCAAGGGCGACCAGAGTGAGCACGAAGATGGGGATCACCTTCAGGGTCGGGCCGAGCGGATCGTGCCATAGCCGTGGAAGCAGTATCGTTGCCGCGAGCGCATAGAAGACGGATACGCCCAAGGCTGCGTAGAGCGCCGCGGCGGCAACCGCGCGGACCGCTATTGCGCCCCCGATCGCAATGTCGAGGATCGCTCCTGCAATGATACCTGGACCGGCAAGCTCGCCGAGCCCCGCCTCTCGCAACAGTCCCTTGCCGGACTGATATCCGCCTCCGAGCGCAATCAGGCCGGTGACGATCCAGAACAGTGACAGGGTGACAAAGACAACGGGCTTGAGAAAGTAGAGCCGCGCGAACCAGCGCTCCTGAACCGAGGCGGGTTCTGCGATGAGCGCAGTCGCAAGTTCCCGTGGCTTTATGCCGGTGAGCCGTGTCCATTCGCTCGGGTCCCCGACGGACCCCTGCGCGATTTCAAGGCGGGCGGTGCTGCGCACCGGAGGGCGCCAGCCCAGCAAGCTCAGAGCGTCTCCGAGCCGGAACAACGCCAAGGACGTCCAGCGTGGGAGCGGAAAATGCCGCGCAGGCGCAAGCCGCAACCATTTGCGAAAGAGCCCGATCACGGCCTCGAATGACCAGCGTCGTGGACCCACGATCGCAAGCACGCGCCGGGCCGGCGCATCGGGCGCAAGGAAAAAGACAACGCTCTCGACGAGATCATCGAGGTGCACGATCTGCAGCTCGCCGGTATCGGGAACGAGGGCGAGGATCGGCATTGCGGCAAGGCCCCGGATAAGGGCGCTCCCGCCGTAGGCAGCTCGTCCAATCACGACCGACGGACGCAAGATCACCCAATCGAGATCGCATGCCATGAGAGCTTCGTCGGCGGCGAGCTTGCTGCGTGCAAACGCCGTTGAGGAATGGCGATCTACGCCAAGCGCTGAAACATGCACCACTCGGCGGAGACCGGCTTGTTCGCATGCGCGAAATAATGCCGTGACGCCTTCCTGCACGCCGGCCGTTGAGTCGCGCGGACTGTCCTGCAACACCCCCGCGCAGTTCACCACTGCATCGATGCCGCCGAGGTACGGCAGCCAATCCGCCGGATCGGAGGCCCGCGCCACGTCCAGCGTGACTGCCGTCATGCCGGAGACGCTTGCACCCGCGCCGCCGTGCCGTCTCGCAACTGCGACTACGGTATGGCCCCCTGCCGCCAATCGGCCTGCAATGGCCGATCCGATAAGTCCGCTCGCTCCGACGATGAGCACACGCATGGGCACCTATCCCCGACCGGCGTGATTGCCAACGCGGCAGATCGCGCTGGAGTTGTGCGCGACCCAATCTGCCGGGGCAAGATCGGCGTTCAGGCGCGCTGGTGCGCGATCTCGGGAGATGGCGAGAATCGGGGCACGATCATCGGCTCGACCTCGCCATGCCCGGCCATGATCAGGTGGGTCGTATTGCAGTGCGGGCAATAGACCTTGACGGAGAGAGAACGCACCTTTGCCAGGCTTCCCGTATCGGTATGGATACCGGTGACAATCCTGGCGCCCGAGGCGGGGCAACGAAACACCAACAGACCCATGACACGACCTCACTGCGAACAGTAGTGCCGCACGGCACGTGGGCGGTCATTAACGCAGGTAAGTCTCGCGCAGTTTTAACGTCCAAGGCGCCGTAGCCCGCGTTGAGCGGAGCGAAACGCGTGGTCCTCCCAGGGTCCTCCCCGGATTTCGCTAACCGCTCAATCCGGGCTACCAACTACGACTGGTCCGCTAAATCGTGTCAAGCCACCGGAGGATGATATCGGCGATTTCATCACTGTTCTGCTCGAGCATCAGCATGTGGCCGTTGCCGACAATGCCGCGATCGGCGAGATAGCAGAACTCCGCCTTGGCGCCATGGGCGTTGAGCCAGGTGACAATGGCACCGTCGACTTCCTTCGCATGATCAAGATCGGCGGTGCCAGTGACGACCAGGATCCGCTTGCCGGCAAGTCTTTTCGGATCGCTCACGCGCAATTGGGTGCCGTGCACGTTCTGGCGCTCGAGCAGGAGCCTCGGCGCGATCGGGAGCAGGCTCGCGGCATAGCCAGCGAGTTGCTCGCGCGGGAAAAAGCCGCTCTCACCCACGAGCTTGCGTTCGACGAAATCCCGGGGCTGCACGACCATCCGGGTTTTGTCGATACGCACCCGCCGTCCCGACGCTTCCGTCTCGATAACTGTTTGCGTCTCTTCATGCACCGGCGGCAGCCTTTGGATGTTGCCGGGCGGAGCGGGCGCGACGCCGACGACCGCCGCGATCGCATCGCCATGCAGCTCCAGCAGGCGCCAGCCGTAGGCGCCCGACATTGAATGCGTAAGCAAAACGAGCGGAGGGCCCAACTTGCGCGCCAATACGCCGAGACCTTCCACCACGGTCGCGCCATCGAGGCGATCAAGCGGCACATGCCCGCTGCGTCCAGTTCCCGGCCAATCAGGCACCACGGTCCGGTAGCCGCGCTCGGCGAAGCGATACGCCCAGCCCGGACGATCGTCGGCCGTGCGCTGATAGCATGCCCCGGAATGGGCGCCGCCGTGGATCATCAGCACGGTCGCTCGCGCGTTTGCAGTCCCAGGCGCGAAGCTCTCGTAATAGACCGGCACCGGCGCGGCGATGATCCCGGTCTCGTGCAGGACAGCCATGGACGCTAGGCGACGACCCGCTCCTCCCGCACGCCCGAGATGGCGCTATCCGGGAAGGCTTCCTGCAGGCGCGGGTAGACCTCGCGCGCAAACATCTTGATGCCATGCACGGTTTCGTCGTGCTCCAGAAAGCCGGCCTGGCCCATATTGAGAAGATGTCCAAACCCGCCGACGTGATGGTACATTTGCTTGATCTGGCGGAATACCTGGTCGGGCGTTCCGGCGAACATGATCCCGGCTTCGATCGCCTTGTCGACGGTGGCGTTGGCCCGATTGGCGGCGTGCTGATCAATCGCCGCGCCGCGCAGGATTTGCGCGTGTACCGCGGTCGGCACGTAGCCCGGCGGATAGCAGAAATGCAGCGGCACTTTGTTGGACGTGATGTACCAGAGAAGCTTCTCTGCGCCGGATCGCGCCGCTTCCTCGCTTTCGCCGGTATAGACCAGCGCAGCATAGGCGAGCCGGTTGACCGGAACGTCTGCGCCGCCCCCCGCCTCGCGCCAGCCGCGGCGATATGAATCAAAGATCGCGCTCGTTCCGCCGTAGCCCGTGAGGAACGTCGCCTGCACGTAACCGCGCGCGCCTACCCGGCCTGCGCCGCCCGGCGTCGTCGTCGAGATCCAGATCGGCGGATGCGGCTGCTGGTACGGGCGAGGCCAAATGTTGATGTTGCGGTGGTGGAAGAAGCGCCCTTCGTGACTGACCGGACCATCATGGTTGGTCCAGGCCTTGATGATGAGATCGATCGCTTCCCATTGCCGCTCGTTCATGCGCACGGGATTGCTGTTCGCAGGCAGTACCTCATAGGGCACGCCGCGCACAAACCCGCATTCGAGCCGTCCCTTTGAGAGGATATCGACCATGGCCATTTCCTCGGCGACCCGCACGGGCTGACGGCGATTCGCGACGGGGTTGCCAAGGATCAAGAGCCGCGCCTTCTTGGAAAGCCGGGCAAGGGCGGCGAGCACGAGCGGCGCGGCCGGATCGACGCAGGTCGCGGTCTGATGATGCTCATTGAGCATGAGCTCAAGGCCTTCGTCCTCGGCAATGAGCCACTCGTCGATGTAGCGGTCATAGAGGGCGGCGCCCTTTTTCGGATCGTAATTGCGGTTGGGCAAGGATACGCGGATGGACTCGTAGTCCTGTGCCGGCGGCAGATAGGGATAGGCATTCTCGCTGAAGTGCCACGCTTTCATGATCTTGCTCCGGCGCGCTCGGCCATCTGATCGGTGCCGAGAAACTGCAAAATGATTTGTGCCGTTACTTCGCGCTGCTCCACGTGCGGGAGATGACCCGCCTGTGCAATGGTCTCTATGCGTGCTTTCGGAAACAGCGCGGCATAGCGAAGAAGGTACTCGGCCGAGACGATACCGTCGCTCGCCCCACGTAGCAGCAGCACCGGCGCCTCCACCCGATGCAGCCGATGCTTGAGCTTTGGATTGTGCATGTACGGCTCCCAGGTGATAAGCGCGAGGGTCTCGCGATTGCGCGCGGCGATGAAAAGCTCGTCATCGCTCATGGCAGCAAGCTCGGCCGGGTTGTTCTTGGGATCGTGGAATCGCAGCTTGTTCAGCGCTTCCTGCGACATGGCGAAAATATCCGGAATGTCGAGCTTGTCAGGCGGGCCGGTCTTTACCCCGACGGGGCCGATGAGGGCGAGACGAGTGAGCCGCTGCGGAAGCTTGCTCGCGATCTCGGCGGCGATCCAGCCGCCGATGGAGAACCCGACCATGTCGACACGCATGAGGCCGAGGCGATCCATGAGCTCGAGATAGACATGGCTAATGTCGTCCACGCTGTCGAGCCAATCCGGGAGCGACGATCGACCGAAACCGGGATGCGACGGAGCAATGACGCGTCGCTCCTTTGCGATCAGGTCCAGGAACGCAACGTCTGGCCCGATACCGGCGCCGCCATGCAAATAGAGGATGGGCTCGCCGCGTCCGCGCTCAAAAATCTCCAGCTCGATGCCGGCTACGGTGGTCATACGCAGAGGGTAACCCGGATCGAGCGCCAGCGAAATCCAGTGACGGGTTGGATCAGTGCCACAACTGCTCGCTGGCAAGCCGAGCGCCTGCAACCAGCGATTCCAGCTTCGCCCACATCACCGTCGGATGCACACGGCGATAAAACGTGCCTTGCGCGAAGCCGCAGTCGGTGCCCGCTATGATATTCTCGCGCCCCAGCACATTCGCAAAGCGCATGATGCGTTCTGCCACCAGCTCCGGATGCTCGACCACATTGGTGACATGGCTGATGACGCCTGGGATCAGCACCTTGCCTTCCGGTAGTTTGGCGCTCTTCCATACCTGCCACTCGTGCTCGTGACGCGGGTTCGCTGACTCGATGACGTAGGCACCTGCCCGCACCTTGAGGATGAGATCAACGATCTCCTTGAGCGGCACGTCGCTCGAATGGGGGCCGGGCCAGCTGCCCCAACACACGTGATAGCGCACGCGGTCCTCGGGAATGCCGGCCAGTGCGTGATTGAGCGACTCGATGAATTTTGCAAGCCAGCGCCGGTAATCCTGGATAGTCCCCGGCGGGACCATGCGATCATAGGTCGTCGCGGCGCGGGCATCGTCGATCTGAAGAATAAGTCCCGCGTCCACGATTGTCTTGTATTCCGTGCGCATGGCCGCCGTGATTGCATGCATCCAATCGTTTTCGTTGGTGTAATATTCGTCTTTTCGTTCCGGCAGCACGCTTGCCGGCGCGACCACGGGCAGAAAACCTTCCTCGGCATCGGCCGCGGCGAGCGCCGCCTTGAAATTCTCGATGTCGCGGGCAAGCTCCTTCTGCCCGGTATAGGTGACCGGTCCAATGCAGACGACGGTTTCCGAATTGGCCGGAGGATCGCGCGCGTCAAGCTCGGCATAGAATTCGGGGAAGCGGCTGCGGTCGAGGCCGAGATCGCCGGCGCGGCCGCCGGGGCCGGGCGGGTTTGGCCGCAACTCAAACCCGCTCATGCGCTCGACGACATACTGGTTCCAACTGATCGATTTTCCGTATTCCCCGTCGCTCACCGCGTCGACACCCACCTGCACCTGCCGGCGCACTACCTCGGCAACCGAATCTCTCAAGCAGGCTTCGTAGGCCGCGTGATCGTAGGTTTTGTGCGCCTGCTTGGCGCGCATGATCTCTTGCAGCGCCGCCGGACGAATGAGACTGCCGACATGGGTGGTGAGGATGCGGTCACGGCTCGTTCGCATGGTTCACTCTCCAACTTGCTGCGCGGATTGACAAGCCGCTAGGATCAACCGGAATGACGGACGCAAGCGCCGCGCTGCCCGAACACTTTCGCGACGTCGAGCACCTGGAAGAGGTGATGACGGCACCATCACCGCTGCTGGCACGCGAATTCGCCGAACTCGCGGGCGATCTCATCATCCTGGGCGTGGCCGGAAAGATCGGGCCTACGCTCGCGCGGCTCGCCAAGCGCGCGGCACCAGGCAGGCGCGTCGTTGGTGTGGCGCGCTTCAGCGAGCAAGGAGTGCGCGAACAGCTCGCCGCCTGCGGGGTCGAATGCCTCACCGCCGATCTCCTCGACCGCAAGGCGGTAGAGGCGCTGCCCAAGCTTCCCAATGTGATCTTCATGGCGGGCCGCAAGTTCGGCTCCTCCGGGCACGAGGACCTCACGTGGGCGATGAATGCCTATGTGCCTGCGCTCGCGGCGCAAGCCTTTGCCGGCTCGCGCATTGTCGCTTATTCGACTGGATGCGTGTACCCTTACGTCAACGTGGGGCATGGCGGCGCAACCGAGGCAACGCCGGCAACACCACCGCCGGGCGCCTATGCGAATTCCTGCGCCGCCCGCGAGGCGATCTTCCACTATTTCTCGCGCACGCTCGGCACGCACGGCCGCATCATTCGTCTCAATTATGCAATCGACATGCGCTACGGCGTGCTCCACGATATCGCCACGCGCGTGCTCGCGCGCGAAGCCATCGATCTTACGACTGGCCATGTCAACGTGACCTGGCAGGGCGATGCCAATGCGATGGTGTTGCGCGCGCTCGCGCGCTGCACGATGCCAACGAGCCCGCTCAATGTCAGCGGGCCGGAGACCATCAGCGTGCGCTGGCTCGCCCACGCTTTCGGCGAGCGTCTGGACAGAGAACCTGTTTTCACCGGAACCGAAGCGGCCGAATGCTGGCTCGTGAATACGGCCGAGGCGACGCGGCTGTTCGGGTATCCCAGCGTGCCACTCATGCGCATGATCGACTGGACAGCCGATTGGGTGGCGCGAAGAATGCCGAGTCTCGGCAAGGACACCCATTATGATGTCCGCGATGGACATTTCTGAGCTCGAAATTTCGGTCAAAGCCTCGCTCTCTTCGCCGGAGCTCGCGGACGCGGGCGCGCTCGTCGCCGAGGCAAACTGGAACCAGACCGCGGATGATTGGAAAGTGTTTGTCGAGCGCGGGCGTCTCTATGCCGCCCACGCGCCCGATGGCCGCATCGTAGCGACCACCGCGACCTTGCCTTACGGGGACCGCTTCGCATGGATCAGCATGGTTCTGGTCGCTTCCGCCTGGCGCCGCCGCGGATTAGCAACACGCTTGATGCGCCGCGCCACCGACGACCTTGCAGCCGCGCGGCGCGTGCCTGTTCTCGATGCGACCCCGGACGGACACGCCGTCTATCGCAATCTCGGTTATCAGGACTGCTGGGGGTTTTATCGCCTCAAGCGACAGCAACCACGTGGCAGCGCGATGCCCGCAAGCGCAAGCATAACCGTCGGGTCAATCAGGCCTGCGGATTGGGCCGCCGTGTGCGAGTTCGATGCAGCCGCCTTCGGGGCGGATCGCCGCGGCGTGCTGTCGGGCTTGCGCGGCCGTCTGCCGGAGGCCGAGCTGATTGCGCAATCCGAAGGACGCATTGTCGGCTTCAGTCTGGGCCGCAACGGGCGCATTGCCTCCCATATCGGGCCTCTCGTTGCGGAGAGTAACAGCGTCGCTTGCGCCATTCTCTCGCACGCGCTCGCGGCCATCGACGGCCCAGTGTTCATTGATCTTGCGGATGCCAAGTCCGCCGTCCAGTTGCTTCTGGAAGAGCGGGGCTTTACCCGGGTGCGTCCCTTTACCCGGATGATTCACGGCAGCTCGAAGCGCTTCGATGATCCCGCGCGTACCTTTGCGGTGATCGGCCCGGAATTCGGATGAGCCTGCAAGAGAGTAGATGTAGCCCGCGTTGAGCGAAGCCGCCTTCGCCAAGGCTTCGGCGGCCTCACTCACATTAGCGCGTCGAAGCTTTAGCGAAGACGGGCGAAACGCGGGAATGGTTCTCCCGGATTTCGTGGAGCCTGTCATCGGGCGGCGCTTCGCGCCGACCCGGTGGCTCAATCCGGGCTACGGCATCTCTCTCGCGAGACGCCGCGTGGGTTTCATGCGCTGCACGGTGTCACCGGCGAGATGACTCCAGATCATGGCATCGCGCACGAGCTTGTCCGCCCGCGCATCCGGGACGCCGGCGCCGGCATGCAGCTCCAGATTGATCTCGGTGACCTCCTGGATGACGTCGGTCGAGAAGTTCATGCACAATCCCGCATTGGCCGAGCTCACCTTGTGATCATGCTCCCACGCAATCCGCATTACGTATGAACGCAGTGCTTCCGTGAGGCAGTACATGCGGTTGAGCTTGAGCTGCACTAATTGCTGATCGAACAACAGGCGTTCGCCCTGTTGCTGCGTCCGCGCGAGAGTGATCGACATGCCGCAGGCATCGTCGCATACGCCCAGCGCGTTGGCAGCGAGCTCGAGATCCCCGAACAGGTCGCCTCCCGTCCTGTCGCCAGCCTGGGCGGTTTTCGGGTCGGAACCGTTCACCGGCCCGACGACATTGGCGTGCGGGACGCGAGCATTCTCGAAGATCATTTCGGCATTCTGATAGAAGCGCCAGCCACTCTTGTTGAAAACCTTGCCGATGCGAAAGCCCGGCGTGTCGCGCGGGACCAGAAACATGGTGGTGCCTTGCCGCAAGGGCACATGCGGATCCGTGCGCGCGTCAATAAAAAAGAGTTTCCCCACGCTGCCATTCGCGATGAAACATTTCTCGCCGTTGAGGATCCATTCATCGCCATTGCGTTGGGCGCGAAGCTTCAACCCGGCCTTGGGATCATCGGGCGGCAGGCGATTGTCGGAGCCGGCACCCGGCTCGGTGATTCCCTTTCCGAGCAGGAAGGTATCGTCTTCGAGAAAGGGAGTGAGAAAGCGGCGCTTCTGCTCGTCCGTGCAGGTCGCGGCAATGAGATGGCTCCATTTCCAGCACTGGCTGAATGTTTTCGAGATCGCGCTGTCAGCCCGGGCGAGCTCCGACATAACCAGCGCCTGGGTCACGAAATCGGTGCCGTGTCCACCCCATTGCTTCGGGACTGCGAGCGTGCGCAAGCCAAGCTTCGAGCCCTTCTTGATGATGTCCCAGTCGAAGGTCTCGCGCGCATCGGCAATGGCATCGCGCGCAAGGGAGATCGGGCGAATCTCCTCCTCGGCAAATTTGCGCGCGGTCATTTGCCACGCGCGTTGCTCATTGCTCAGCGTGAAATCCATGGCGCGTTCCTCGTTTCACTCGGCGGCCAGTACGGCGCAAGCGTCTGCGCGGCGATGGCCGGCGATGGCTTCCGCGATGCGCAGCCTGGTATCGGTGTTGGCCTCGCCGGAATGGAGGCAGATGAGCGCGTCGTGCACGTATTTCGCCAGCGGCATGTCCCGCATTACCCCCATGGCGCCGAAGCATTCCGCCGCGTCCTTGGTCGCGTGATAGATCGCCTCCGACGCAAACACCTTGGCGATGCTTGCGAGCGGCAGATCGGGCAGGCTGCGATCGGCGAAAGCTTCCGGATGGTCCGATGCCCAGGCGGCCTGCCAGATGATGCTGCGCGCCGTTGCAAGCCGCGTCGCGACATCGGCGAGCTTGGCGCCGATCGCCTGGTGCTCGATGATAGGGCGTCCGCCTTGGACGCGCATTTGGGCATAGTCGAGCGCCGCCTCATAGGCTGCACGCCCAATGCCCAGTTGGATCGCCAGTTGCTGCGGGATCTGGCGCGCAATTTCGCGGCCGAGCTTGCTTTGCCCTTCCGGCTCGAGAAGATTTTCCGCCGGCACATGGCAGTCCTTGAAAATGATCTGCCCGCAAGCGCCGTGCCGCCGGCGCGTAGCGGGACCACTCTCATTCACCGTCAAGCCCGGCGTATCACGCGGCACGAGCATCGCGCTCGTGCCGCCGGCCGCCGTTGCCGCCGCAACGACGAAAAACTGGGCAAAAGACGCATTCACCACTTCATGTTTGAGCCCATTGATGATCCACCCTTCGCCAGCGCGGATGGCCATGGTGGTGAAAGCTGGGTCGTTCTGGCCAGGCTGGTGATAGTGAATGCCCAGCGAGCCGTCGCGGCCGGGCTCCGCGCGAGCGAGCGCGATGTGACAGCGCTCGTCGGCCAGAAATGGAGGAAGAAGGCGCTCGCGCTGCCCTGGCGTCATCAGGCGATCAAACAGAATATGGGCAAGGGTCCAGGTCTCACCCAGCACAGCCGCAATGGCGGGATCGCCGGCAGCGAGCTCCTCACTGACAATGCAGGAAGTGAGGCTGTCTGCCCCTGCCCCACCCGCAACTTCAGAGAGCGCGAGCGCGCGCAGGCCGAGTTGCGAAGCCTCGTCGAGCACATCAACGAGCAGCGGTTGCTCCGCTGCCTCAAGGCGCTCGGGCCTGAGCGCGGCCGGCTTGATCTTGCGCGCGACGAACTCGCGCACCGTGTCGCGGATTTCCAGCTGCTCGGGGGTAAGGCGCAGATTATACATTGACCTCTCCGAAGCCTATTCGCCCTTGATGCCGATTGTCTTGATCACGTTCGCCCAGCGCTCGAGGTCGGTCTTGATGAGCTTTTCGAACTCATCGGCTCCCGTCGGCATCGGGGTCACCTGTTGGTCGTTCAGAAGATTGATGACTTCAGGATTATGCATTACGGCGAGCGTCTCGACGGAGAGGCGCGCGACAATGTCCTTGGGTGTCTTTGCCGGCACGATGACGCCGATCCAGGGCGCCATAGCAAATCCGGGAACGGTCTCGGCGACAGTCGGTACGTCGGGCAGCGCCGGAACGCGCTGGGGCTCGGCAACCGCGAGAGCGCGCAACTGCCCCGCGCGCACATTCTGAAGGAGCGTCTGAACATTGTTGAAGCCCAATTGGACTTCACCGCCGATGAGCGCGAGCGAAGCGGGACCGGTGCCCTTGTAGGGCACGTGCAAGAGCTTCACGCCGGTCGCAAGCGCAAACAGCTCCATGGCGAGATGACTGAAATTGCCTACGCCCGCGGACGCATAGGTGAGACTCCCGGGTCTCTCCTTTGCAAGCGCGATCATCTCGGCAACCGTCTTGACTGGAACGGAGGGATGCACCGCCAGCATTCCCGGGAACCTCACCAAGGTCGCGACCGGCGCGAAATCCCGCAGCGGCTGATAGGGAAGCTTCTCATAAAGCCATGGATTGACCACGAGCGGCGTGTCCGAGGTGGTCGCAATGGTGTAACCGTCGGGATCGGACTGCATCAGCCCTTGCAGCCCGATGGCGCCGTTTGCTCCGCCGCGATTCTCCACGAATACCTGCTGACCGAGGCGATCGCTCAAATATTTGGCCGCAAGCCGCCCGATGAAATCCGTGCCACCGCCCGCGGGATATGGAACAATCATCTTGATCGGCTTCTGCGGCCAGGGCTGCGCAGCCGCGATTTCGGTCGCGATCAGAACGATGCCGAACGCAAGCACAAGCTTCAAAAAAATTGTGCGCATCGATGATCCTCCCCGTGAGTTTCTGGTAGCCCGGATTGAGCGGAAGCGAAATCCGGGGGCTGCCGTGCAGCGCGGCGAGGCTCCCCCGGATGTCGCTAGCGCTCCATCCGGGCTACAATTCCTTTGTCCACCGCCGCGGCCACTGCGTCTCCCATTTCCGTCGTGCTCGCGTTTCCGCCGAGATCGCGGGTGAGATATTTGCCTTGGGCGATCACCTGCTTCACCGCTGCCTCGATCCGCCCTGCCGCAGCGCAAGCGGTCCGCTCCCTGTGCTTGCGCCCAAGCCACGCGAGCAGCATCTGGCCCGACATGATCATCGCATACGGATTTGCAATGTGGCGCCCGGCGATGTCGGGGGCGGAACCGTGAGTGGCTTGCGCCATCGCCTGACGCTCGCCCACGCAAAGCCCCGGTGCAAGGCCAAGCCCGCCGACAAGGCCCGCTCCTATGTCGGTGAGAATGTCGCCGAACTGGTTCGTCGTCACGACCACATCGAACTCTTGGGGAGATGTAACGAGCTTCATGGAGATGGAATCGATCATCATCTCTTCGAAGGCTACATCGGGGTAATCGCGCGCGACCTTGCGGCATTCCTCCGCGAACATACCGCAGGCAAGGCGATAGACCGGCTCCTTGTGGGCGGCGGTCACCTTCTTGCGCTTGCGCGTGCGAGCGATCTCGAAGGCTTCGCGCGCCACGCGGCTTGATCCCCTGCGGGTAATCACCCGCATGGCAACCGTGATCTCGTCATTGGGCCGGAACTCCGGCAATCCTGCCACCACCGTCTCCGAGTAAAGCATTCCTTCCGTGATCTCGCGCAGAAAGACGATATCGACGTTCTTGTGAATGGAAGGAACACCGGAATGAGAAAGCGC
>Ga0209526_10001813_pt1 | contig 14289 bp, 13 predicted proteins | sample JacPinW_OM2H0_M1_FD_188566 | JGI IMG/M metagenome (GOLD analysis project Ga0209526, IMG submission 188566) | Forest soil microbial communities from Algoma, Ontario, Canada - Jack Pine, Ontario site 1_JW_OM2H0_M1 (SPAdes) (version 2) | ecosystem: Environmental > Terrestrial > Soil > Boreal... | reverse complement strand
TTGATGAGCCACCGCACCACGCTCGTGATCGCGCATCGGCTTGCGACCGTGTTGTCCTGCGACCGCATCCTGGTGATGGAGCAGGGCCGCATCGTCGAAGAGGGCACCCACACTTCGCTGGTCGCCGCCAACGGACTCTATGCGCGGCTGGCGCGGTTGCAGTTCGAAGGGGTGTGAACCTTTCGCGGCTTGATAAATATTGCGCGGCCGTGCAACTCTTGCTGACCTTGGCACGCTGCATGCCGACCACTTTCCAGAACCGCATGCCGGCCAGCAACGGGAGATGAACATGGCTCGCCGCGCCGGTTTTGAACTTACGCCTCCTTCGTTCCTAGTATTTGTACTCTCTCTGGTATTGGCGCTTCTCGCGGTGCTGGTGCATTACGCGCATGTGTCGGTGCCGATCATCGACGCATCGCATGCGTTCGATGTTCTCGCGATCGCGTATGTGGTGCTGATGGTCGGCGTGCTCTTCCGCGGCGTCTAGCGTCTACCCGAACGGCAGGCAGCCGTTTACGCCTTCCACTGCATCCGCAGCACCGGCCGGCCCGAGGTCGGATTGACGTCGTTGCCTGCATGGACAAAGCCGTTGCGCTCGTAGAAGCGGATCGCGCGGGCGTTGTCGGTATTGACCAGCAGCGTGACGCCGTCCGGCGACAGGCGTTTTGCTTCGGCGACCAGCGCATTGCCGAGTTCGGCGCCCCAGAGGTCGGGCGCGACCACGAGTTGGTCGAGATATCCTGTCGCGTCGATGGTGACGAAGCCCACCAGCTCGTCCGCCTGTTCCGCGACGATGATCGCGGCGTCAGGGACGAGCTCCCTACGCCAGCGCTCGCGCCACCATGTCACGCGTGAGGCGAAGTCGATCGAAGGATAGGCCTCTTGCCAACTGCGTTGCCACAGCGAAATAGCTGCTTCTTCGTCCTCGGCGCGATAGGGGCGGAGGTGAAACGCGCTTGGCATGCGCGGCTCAGCGCTCCGTCAGCTTCAGCTCGATACGGCGGTTGCGCCTGTACGCGTCTTCGGTGTTGCCGGTATCGAGCGGCTGGAATTCGGCAAAGCCGGCCGCGACCAGCCGCTGTGCCGGAACGCCGAGCGAGATCAGGTACTGCACCACCGAGATCGCGCGCGCCGAGGACAATTCCCAGTTCGATTTGAAGATCGGGCTGTTGATCGGCCTGACGTCAGTGTGGCCGTCGACCCGCAGCACCCAGGCGATTTCGCCCGGAATCTGCTTGTCCAGATCGATCAGCGCGCCCGCGACCTTGTCGAGCTCGGCGCGTCCCTCAGGCAATAGCGTCGCCTGTCCGGTATCGAAGAACACTTCGGACTGGAACACGAAGCGGTCGCCGACAATGCGGATGTCCGGACGGTTGCCGAGGATCGCGCGCAGCCTTCCGAAAAATTCCGAACGGTAGCGCGACAGTTCCTGCACCCGCTGTGCCAGCGCGACATTGAGGCGCTGGCCGAGATCGGCGATTCTCCCCTGCGATTCCTTGTCGCGTTTCTCCGAGGCATCGAGCGCTTCTTCCAGCGCGGCGAGCTGGCGGCGCAGTGCGCTGATCTGCTGATTCAAGACTTCGATCTGCGCCAGCGCGCGGGCGGAAACCGCTTTTTCCGAATCCAGCGCCTTGTTGAGCTCGGCCGCCTTGCCCGCGGCATCATTGCCGGTGCCGGCGAGGCCTTCGTACAGACCTTTGATCCGGTTGCGCTCGGCCTCCGCGGAGGCGAGGCCCGCGCGCATCTGCGAGAGCTGGTCGTCGAGGTTGAGCTTGCCGAGCTTTTCCAGGGACAGCATGTCGTTCAACTGCGCGATCTTGGCGTTGAGCTGCTCCAGCGCCTTGTCCTTGCCGGTGACTTCCTGCGACAGGAAAAACTGCACCACCAAAAACACCGTCAGCAGGAACACGATCGAGAGCACCAGCGTCGACAGCGCGTCGACGAAGCCCGGCCAGTAGTTGAAGGCGGATTCGCTGCGGCGTGAACGGGCGAGGGCCATTGGCTTCTCTCTTCAAATAGACTTATTCAGCTCTTCTCGGGCTGGCGCGCGAGGCGCTCGAGCAGGCGCTTGATCTCGAGGTTCTGCTCGCCCTGGCCGTCGGCCCATTCGCGGATCATCTGCTGTTCGGTTCGCATATGCGCGACCAGTCCCTGAATGGCTTCGGCGAGATTGGCCATCGCCGTCGTCGTATTGCGGTGGGCGCCGCCTTCTTCGACCACGGCGCGCAACTTGTCCATGGCATGCTGCAGATCGCCGGGCACGCCGGGCGCGCCTTCGGTCGAATATTCGCGCACGGTGGTGGCGAGCCAGTCTTCGAGGTCGGTATAGAAGCGGTTCTGCGCCTGGCTCGATTGCAGGTCGAGAAAGCCGAGGATCAGCGATCCGGCAAGGCCGAACAGCGAGGACGAAAACGAGATACCCATGCCGCCGAGCGGCGCGGCGAGACCCTCCTTCAGCGTATCGAACAGCGCGCCGGCGTCGCCGCCGACCTTCAAGCCATCGATTACCTTGCCGACCGAGCCCACGGTTTCGATCAGGCCCCAGAAGGTGCCGAGCAGGCCGAGGAACACCAGAAGTCCCGTCATGTAGCGCGAGATGTCGCGCGCCTCGTCGAGCCTCGTCGCGATCGAATCCAGCAAGTGCCGCATGGTCTGCTGCGAGATCGTCATCCGCCCGGTGCGCTCGCCGCCGAGGATCGCCGCCATGGGCGCCAGCAGCGTGGGGTGGCGGGCGAGCGCGAGTCCCGGATCGGCGATGCGGAAATTATTGACCCAGGCGACCTCCGGATAGAGCCGGATCACCTGGCGGAACGACAGGATGATGCCGACCAGCAGCACCAGCCCGATCAGCGCGTTCAGCCCGGGATTGGCAAAGAAGGCGAGCACGATCTGCTTGTACAGCACGACCATCACCAGCGCGCACAGCACCAGGAAGACCAGCATCCGCACCAGGAAAATCCGGGGCGAAGACAATTTGTTCAGCTCGACCTCCATGGCGGAGCGGGGAGAGTGGCCTGATGGCATTGCCGGGGTCATCCGTTGCGGGAGTCTTTGGGTTACGCGGCACTATGGCACAGCGGGGCAGAGAAAAAAGCTGGGTCGCCCCTAATTCAGGCAGAGGGAAGCGGAACCTTAGGCTGAAACCGGGCTTTGATGAGGTCGTATTTTACAAATGTTTGGGCGTACCGACAAAACCGGATTTTAGATGACAATCTTGTACCTTGAAGCGCTGGCTGCCATCGCGGTGTCGCTGTCGATCCTGATGACGATTGCGTGGGCCACCCAACAACGAACCGGCAATTCCGGCTGGGTCGACACCATCTGGACCTTCGCGGTCGGGCTTACCGGCGCCGGCAGCGCGCTGTGGCCGGTCGCGGGCGCGAGCCCGAACCCGCGGCAATGGCTGGTCGCCGCGCTGGTCGCGATCTGGTCGCTGCGGCTTGGGGTGCATATCGCGATCCGCACCGCGGGCATATCGGACGATCCGCGTTATGCGGCCTTCGCCAGGGAATGGGGCGTCAATTCGGCGCGCCGGATGTTCGTCTTCCTGCAGAATCAGGCGCTCGGATCGATCCCGCTGGTGTTTGCGATTTTCGTCGCGGCGCGGTTTCCGTTAGCCACGTTGCGGGCGCAGGACTATCTCGGCGCGCTGATTTTGGTCGCAGGCATTGCCGGCGAGGCGCTGGCGGATGCGCAACTCAAGCGTTTTCGCGAGCAAGAAGCCAATAGGGGGCGGGTTTGCGATGCTGGGCTGTGGCGCTGGTCGCGCCATCCCAATTACTTCTTCGAATGGTTCGGCTGGCTCGCCTATCCCGTCATCGGACTCTCTTTCCAATACCCTTGGGGCTGGGCGACGCTGCTGGCGCCGGCCTTCATGTACTGGATTCTCGTCTACGTCACCGGAATACCGCCGCTGGAAGCGCAGATGCTGCGCTCCCGCGGCGATCGCTATCGCGCGTATCAGTCGCGTACCAGCGTTTTCTTTCCGCTGCCGCCGCAAAAAGGGGTGGTCACATGAGCTTTGTTTCCACGATCATCGGCACCGCCGAACGCGTGCCGCTGCCCGACCTCATCATTCGCGCCGCGATCCAGCGGCTGTGCTCGCGCACCGCGACGAGGCTTTCGGCCGGCAGTGCCGAAAGCGACGCCGCGTTTGCCGGCGAGATGGCGCTTCGCCCCATCGCCGAGCATACCGACGCGGCCAATGCGCAACATTACGAGGTCCCGGCAGCCTTCTTTGCGCTCGTGCTGGGGCCGAACCGCAAATATTCGTCATGCTTCTACAAAGACATTGCATCGACGCTGCAGGAGGCGGAGGAAGAGGCGCTGCGGCAGACGGTCGCGCACGCCGATCTTGCGGACGGGCAATCGGTCCTTGAACTCGGCTGCGGCTGGGGCTCGCTGTCGCTATGGATGGCGCGGCAATTTCCGAATTCGCAAGTTGTCGCGGTGTCCAATTCGAATTCGCAAGCCGAATATATCGCAGGCACCGCGGCCGCGCGTGGATTGAAGAACCTTCGCGTGGTGACGTCGGACATGAACGTGTTCGATCCGCAAAGCCGCTTCGACCGCATCGTATCGGTCGAGATGTTCGAGCACATGATGAACTGGCGCGAATTGATGCGCCGGATCAGATCATGGCTGAAGCCGGACGGGCGCTTCTTCATGCATATCTTCACCCACCGCTCCGGCTGCTACCTGTTCGACCACGGCGACCGCGAGGATTGGATCGCGCAGCATTTCTTCACCGGCGGGGTGATGCCGAGCCATTATCTGATCCGGCAATATGCCGATCTGTTCGAGGTCGAGAAGGAATGGCGCTGGAGCGGCAGCCATTATCACCGCACGGCGCTGGACTGCCTCGGCAATTTCGACCGGCACCATGGCGAGATCGAAAGCATCCTGCGCAAGGTCTACGGCGACGACACGAACCTGTGGATGCGGCGCTGGCGCTGGTTCTTCCTCTCGACATCCGGCCTGTTCGGCTACGCCGACGGCAGTGAATGGGGCGTTAGCCATTATCGGATGCGGGCGGTGTAGTCTCTGCTCGTCATGCCCGCGAAGGCGGGCATCCAGCATTCCGTGACGTCCGAGTCGAATATCAGCGGCGCGGCGTACTGGATCATCCGCTTTCGCGGATGATGACGGCGAAGCGCCGTTACTTCCCCAGCGGCTTCAGAATCTTCACCAGCTCGGCGTGGACGAATTCGTTGCCGCAAATCAAATTGCCGGTCTTGAGCGGATCGTCGTCGCCTTCCATGCCTGAGACGATGCCGCCGGCTTCGCGCACGATGATCTGGCCGGCCGCCATGTCCCAGGGCGAGAGGTTGCGTTCCCAATAGCCGTCGAGCCTGCCTGCGGCCACGAACGCCATGTCGAGCGACGCCGCGCCGAACCGGCGTAGCCCCGCCACCTTGTTTTGGATTTCGGTCATCTCGTCGCGCGACAATGCGTGGTCGCCGCGGCCGATATGCGGCAGCCCGCAGGCGATCACGCATTCGCCGAGCTTGCGCCGGCCGGCGACGCGCAGCCGCTGGTCGTTGAGGAAGGCGCCCTTGCCGCGTTCGGCGAGATAGAGCTCTTCGTTGGCGGGGTTGTAGATCAGGCCGGCCATCATGGTGCCCTCGCGCTGCAGGCCGATCGAGATCGCAAACTGCGGAATGCCGTGCAGGAAATTGGTGGTGCCGTCGAGCGGATCGACGATCCAGGTGTGGCTCTTGTCGGCGCCTTCGCGGCTGCCCCCTTCCTCGCCGATGAAGCCGTAGCCGGGCCGCGCCTTGGCGAGATCGTCATAAAGCATCTCTTCGGCGCGCTTGTCGGCGAGGCTGACGAAATTGGCCGGCCCCTTCAGCGACACCTGCAGATGCTCGATCTCGCCGAGATCGCGCTTGAGGCTGCGGCCGGCGCGGCGCGCGGCCTTGACCATGACGTTGAGGAGGGCTGAGTGCAGCATGAGCTCGATTGCAGTTGATGGTTCAACGCGGAAAGTGCGCTCCCTCTCCCATGGGGAGAGGGTGAGACGGAGACTGGGTGCCCTGCGGTTGTCGTCAGGTCAAGCCGGATCATTTGGCGCCGAGCCATCGCCGCGCCGCCGCCTCGGCCTTGGCGCGATCCTCGGGGCTTAATTGGGCGAGCGCCTCGTCGAGCTCGACGTCGCCCTTGCCCACGGATTTGGCGACCAGATGCCATTTCAGCCCCTCGATCTTGTCCATCGGCGCGCCCATTCCGGAGACCAGAACGCGCGCCAGCCGGTTTTGGGCGATCGGGCTGTTTTGCCTCGCTGCCTTGCGCAGCAGCGCCACCGCGGCGGGCTGGTTCTTCGGCGTGCCGGTGCCGTTGAACAGCGCAATCGCATATTCGACCTCGGCGTCGACATTGTCGGCGAGCGAAGCCGCCTGCAACAGCCGCACCGACTTCTCGACGTCCTTCTCGACGCCGGTGCCTTCCTTGTAGAAAGTGGCGAGCGCGTATTGCGCTTCCGGATTGCCGGCGTCGGCGGCCTGACGAAGCAGCTCCGCGGAACGCTTGAGGTCCTGCGGCAATGTCTGTCCATCGAGATAGAGCAGCGCCAGATTGTAGGCCGCCTTGGGCTCGCCGAGCTTGGCGGAAGAGGCCAGCAGCTTGACCGCGGCGTCGCGGTCGGCCGGTCCGCCGCGCCCGGCAAGGCGCAGCATGGCAAGTGCGAACATGGCCTCGCGGTCGCCGCCATCGGAAGCGCGCTTGTACCAGTCGACTGCCTTTGCATGGTCGCGCTTGATGCCCATTCCATTGGCGTAGAGCTCGCCCAACATCGTCATCGCCTTGGTGTCACCGGTCTGCGCGCGCGGCACCGCCAGATCAAACGCGGTCTTGTACTGCCCGCGTTGATAGGCGCCGTACACCATGTCGACATTGGGATTATCGGGTTCCGGGGCCGGGATGACGGTCGCGGTCGGCGGGGCCGGGGCCGCAGGTAGCTCCGGCTTCGCTGTCTCTGCCGGCGCTATCGGCTTCCTGGCTGCCGCAGGCGGCTTTGCTTTCGCTGCTTCCTTCTTGGCGGGCGGTTTGCTCTCGGCAGGCTTTTCGGCAGCGGGCGGCGTCAGCGACACCTGCGCCGCAGCGTGGGCGTTGAGCATCAACATGCTCACTAGGATGAGTATCGGGCGCAGGCTCGTCATACCGCCGTCATTCCTGTCCGGCCTTGGCTTTGTCGGAAGCCGAGGTAAAACCCTGCCGGATCGCCTGCTCGACATCTGCCAGCGCCGCCGAAGCGCCGCGCGGATCGGCCCAGACGAAATCGCCGACAAGAACGAAATCCGCGCCGGCGGTGGCGAACGCATAAGCCTCCTCGCGCGAGGCCGCAAAACCGACGCAAGGCGGCTCGAACAATTCGGCCCACCATTCAAGGCGCTCGGCAATCGCCTCCATCGACGGCCGCTGCCCCCTTGCATCGGGCTCGCCGAACAACACGTAATCGGCGCCGAGTTCACCCGCGGTCATCGAGTCGTGACGCGTCGCGAGCCCGCCGACGCCTGCGATGCGGTCCGGCTTCAAGCTTGGGAGGGCCTCTTCGAACGCCGCGATGCCGGTCAGGTGCGCGCCATCGGCGCCCGAGCGCGCCACCAGTTCGACATGGCCGTCGAGCAGCAGCGCAGCACCAGCATTCTGGATCGCCGGCGCCAGAGCCTTGATGGCCGAAATCATGCCGCGCTGGTCCGCCGTTTTGAGGCGCACCAGCACCGCCGCGACGTCGGCTCCCGCGAGCAGGCCGGGAAGGCTTGCGATCAAGGTCTTGGCATCGTCGACAACAGGGGTCGCGAGATAGAGCCGCGGCAGCGGTCGCGGCGCAGCAGGTTTGGTGGCCAAATCTATGCCGCCTTCTTTTCCAACCCGGTCTCCCACTCGCCCTTGCTCGCCAGCGCGTTCATCCGCGCGCGGTGGCTAAACGCCCGCTGGCCGGCGGCGACGTTCTCGGCCTTGCCCGACCATGCCTTTTGCGGCGCCGCCTGCAACGCGCGGCCATAGGAGAAGGTCAGCCGCCAGGGCAGGTTTCCGATCCGGTTCATGGCGTTCAAATGCGCGGTCGCGTCTTCGTCCGATTGTCCGCCGGAGAGGAAGGCGATGCCGGGCACCGCCGCGGGCACGCACGCTTTCAAGAGGCGAATGGTCTTCTCGGCGACTTCCTCGACGGAGGCTTGCTTATCGCTCTTCTTGCCCGCGATCGCCATGTTGGGTTTCAGGATCATGCCTTCCAGCGCGACGCGCTGGACCCGCAATTCCTGAAACGTCTTGTTGAGGACGCGGCTCGTCACCTCATAGCAGCGGTCGATGTCGTGATCACCATCCATCAGCACTTCCGGTTCGACGATCGGGACTATCTGCGCCGCCTGGCACAGCGCTGCATAGCGCGCGAGCGCGTGGGCGTTGACGTGGATCGCCGTCATGCTCGGAATATTGCCGCCGGCGATATCGATCACCGCGCGCCATTTCGCAAACCGCGCGCCGCGCTCGTAATATTTCTTCAAGCGCTCGGCGAGCTTGTCGAGGCCGATCGTGACCAGTTCGCCCGGGCAGTTCGGCAGGGCTTGCGTGCCCTCGTCGACCTTGATGCCGGGGATCGCGCCAGAGGCCTCGATCAGTTTTACCAGCGGCGTGCCGTCCTTCGCGTTCTGCCAGATCGTCTCGTCATAGAGGATGACGCCGGAGATGTATTTGCTCATGGCTTCGGTCGAACGGAACAGCATCTCGCGGTAGTCGCGGCGAGAGTCTTCGGTCGATTCGACCTTGATCGCGTCAAAACGCTTCTTGATCGTCCCTGAGGATTCGTCGGCGGCAAGGATGCCCTTGCCCGGCGTGACCATGGCGAGCGCAATTTTGTTGAGATCTGCGAGATTCATCGGCGTCCTCCGAAGCGGTGGTTTCTTGCCAGCCAAAATAGACGGTTCTCGGGCAAATGCCGAGGGGACGTTCGTCGCAGGCGGGCGGGGGCTTTGCGGAGTATTAACGCCCGTTAGGCGACTTTGGGGTCAAGCTCGCCCTTGCTGTAACGCTTGGCCATTTCGGCCGTGGTCAGCACGCGTCTGATCTTGCTCGCCTGGCCTGCGGTGTTGAATTCTTCCAGCCGCTGCTTGCAGAGCTTGGCCATCGCTTCCATCGCGGGCTTCAAATATTTGCGCGGATCGAATTCCTCCGGATTGCTGTTGAGCACTTTGCGGATCTGCCCGGTCATTGCCATGCGGTTATCCGTGTCGATGTTGATCTTGCGGACGCCGTTCTTGATGCCGCGCTGGATTTCGGAAACCGGCACGCCCCAGGTCGCTTTCATCTTGCCGCCATTGGCGTTGATGATGTCCTGCAAATCCTGCGGCACCGAGGACGAGCCGTGCATGACGAGATGCGTGCTCGGCAGCTTGCGGTGGATTTCCTCGATCACGTTCATGGCGAGGATGTCGCCGTCCGGCTTGCGGGTGAACTTGTAGGCACCGTGCGAGGTGCCCATCGCGATCGCGAGCGCGTCGACCTTTGTCTCCTTGACGAACTTGACGGCCTCGTCGGGATTGGTGAGGAGCTGGTCGTGGGAGAGTTTTCCTTCGGCACCGTGGCCGTCTTCCTTGTCGCCCATGCCGGTCTCGAGCGAGCCGAGCACGCCGAGTTCACCCTCGACCGAGATGCCACCGAGATGGGCTATGTCGGTGACGGTTTTTGTCACCCCGACATTGTAATTCCAGTCGGCCGGCGACTTGCCGTCCGCCTTCAGCGAGCCGTCCATCATCACCGAGGTGAAGCCGGCCTGGATCGCGGTCATGCAGGTGGCGGGTTCGTTGCCATGGTCGAGATGCACGCAGACCGGGATCTGCGGGTAGATTTCGGTCACCGCGTCCATCATATGGCGGAGCATGACGTCATTGGCGTAGGAGCGCGCGCCGCGCGAGGCCTGGATGATGACCGGGGCGTCCAGCGTCGAGGCGGCGTCCATGATCGCGAGCGCCTGCTCCATGTTGTTGATATTGAACGCCGGCACGCCGTAATCGTGTTCCGCCGCGTGGTCGAGCAATTGACGCAACGTGATGCGAGCCATCTGTCCTGTTCTCCGCGTTGGGGCCTCACTTTGTCCAATATCGGCCCGATATCGCCCAATCTAGCGTATTTTTAAAACCTCGACCCCCGGCAGGGGTTTGCCTTCCATCCATTCAAGAAACGCGCCGCCGGCGGTCGAAACATAGGAAAAATCGCCTGCCACGCCGGCCTGGTTCAGCGCCGCCACCGTATCGCCGCCGCCGGCGACCGAAATCAGCTTATTCGCCCTGGTCCGCTCGGCGGCGTGCCGCGCCGCCACCATGGTGCCGCGGTCGAACGGCGTCATCTCGAAGGCCCCGAGCGGGCCGTTCCAGACCAGGGTCGCGGCGTCGTCGATCGCGGCATGAATACGCGCGGTCGATTGCGGGCCGACGTCGAGGATCATGCCGTCTAAGGGGATGGCGTCGAGGCCATAGGCATGGGACGGCGAATTCGCCGCGAAATGAAACGCCACCACGGCGTCCACCGGCAGGATGATGGCGCAATTTGCGGCAGCGGCCTTCTCGAGGATCCTCAGCGCCGTCGGTGCGAGGTCCTTTTCGGCCAGTGACTTGCCGACGGCGACGCCTTGCGCATGCAGGAACGTATTGGCCATGCCGCCGCCGATCACCAGCGCATCGACCTTGGTCACGAGGTTTTCAAGGAGGTCGATCTTGGTGGAAACCTTGGCGCCGCCGATGATCGCGATCACCGGTTTGGTCGGGGATTCCAGCGCCTTGGAAAGCGCGTCGAGTTCGGCCTGCATGGTGCGGCCGGCATAGGCCGGCAGTCTGTGGCCGAGGCCTTCGGTCGAGGCATGCGCGCGGTGCGCGGCCGAGAAGGCATCGTTGACCCAGATGTCGCCAAGTTTTGCCAGTTCGGCGACGAAGGCCGGATCGTTCTTCTCTTCCTCTTTGTGGAAGCGGGTATTTTCCAGGCAAAGAATGTCGCCGTCTTTCATCGCGGCGATGGCGCTCTCGGCAGGCCCGCCGACGCAATCATCGGCAAACGCGACCGGCTTGTTGATGACGCCTGAGAGCGCGGCCGCAACCGGCTTCAGCGACTCCTTGGGATCGCGCCCCTTGGGCCGGCCGAAATGCGCGAGCAGGATCACCTTGCCGCCCTTGCCGGAGATTTCGGTGATCGTCGGCGCGACGCGCTCGAGCCTTGTGGCGTCGGTGACGCGGCCATTTTCCATCGGCACGTTGAGATCGACGCGCAGCAGCACGCGCTTGCCCTTTACGTCGACGTCATCGAGGGTGCGGAATTGTTTCATGCGTAACGCTTCCAAATGTCATGGCCGGGCATAGTCGTCCGAAGGACGGCGTCGCTTCGCTCGCCTATGTCCTAGCCATCCACGCCTTGCTTGCTACAAAGGAAGACGTGGATGCCCCGCACAAGGCCGGCACGACGAACAATTCTTCAGAGCTTCTTGCTCATCGCCACGGCGGTGTCGGCCATGCGATTGGAAAAACCCCATTCATTGTCGTACCAGGCCATCACCCGTACGAAGTTGCCGTTCTGCACCTTGGTCTGGTCCATGTGGAAGGTCGCCGAATGCGGATCATGGTTGAAGTCGATCGAGACGTTGGGCGCGGTGGTATAGCCCAAAATGCCCTTGAGCTGCTGCTCGCTGGCGCGCTTCATCGCTTCGTTGATTTCTTTTGCGTCGGTAGCGCGCTTGGCGACGATCTTGAAATCGATCACCGAGACGTTCGGCGTCGGCACGCGGATCGAGACGCCGTCGAGCTTGCCTTTGAGTTCCGGCAGCACCAGGCCAATCGCCTTCGCAGCCCCCGTCGAGGTCGGGATCATCGACATCGCCGCCGCGCGGCCGCGATAGAGATCCTTGTGCAGGGTATCGAGCGTCGGCTGGTCGCCGGTATAGGCGTGGATCGTGGTCATGAAGCCGGTCTCGATGCCGACCGTGTCATTCAAGACCTTGGCAACCGGCGCCAGGCAATTGGTGGTGCAGGAGCCGTTGGAGACCACGAGCTGATCCTTGGTCAGGGTGTCGTGGTTGACGCCGTAGACGATGGTGGCGTCGGCGCCGTCGGCGGGCGCCGAGACCAGCACGCGCTTGGCGCCGGCGGTCAGATGCGCGGAGGCCTTGTCCTTGGCGGTGAAGATGCCGGTGCATTCCATCGCGATGTCGACGCCGAGTTCCTTCCACGGCAGCTTGGACGGATCGCGCTCGGCCGAAACCTTGATCTTGCCGTTGCCGAGGCTGATCGTGTCGCCCTCGACCGTCACGGTGCCGGGGAAACGGCCGTGCACCGAATCGTAGCGCAACAGATGGGCGTTGGTCTCGACCGGGCCGAGATCGTTGATCCCGACCACCTCGATGTCCTTGCGGCCGGACTCGGCGATCGCCCGCAGCACGTTGCGGCCGATACGGCCAAATCCGTTGATCGCGACGCGGACTGCCATGCTGGTTTCTCCTCTAAAAGCTGATGCCATCCCCGCGAGGAAGCTCGGCTCACGGAGATTCTGACGGCGGATCGCCCGGTTCGGCCGGACGAGATCGGACTAGATGGCTTTTACGTAGTCCTTTTTCCGCACAAGCTCAATCCTCACCAAGAGTGCCGCCGATTTGAAGTTCCTGCATAGGTTGCCGCAATTCTGAACAGGAACTTCAAATCGAAAGCGGCACTCTAAAAAATATCGTCGGCTAGTGCCCCTTATGTTTCCGAAGTTCGTATAAGGGGCGCCGCAAAACCGTACGAACTTCGGAAACGGGGCACTAGACGCGCTTCAGGATAGCGTTAACCGCAGCCTCGGCGGTAATTCCGAAGTGCTTGAAAAGGTCCTTGGCCGGGCCGCTTTCGCCGAAGCCGTGCATGCCGATAAAAACGCCATCGTTCCCGATCACGGCATCCCAGCCCCAGCGCACTGCCGCTTCAATCGCCACTTTGACCGGGGCGTTGCCGATGATGGCGGTCTTTCGGTCGGCCGGCTGGGCCAGCAGCAATTCGAGCGAGGGCACCGAGACCACCCGCGACGCGATGCCGCGCTCGGCCAGTTGCTTCTGGGCCGCGACCGCGATCTCGACCTCGGAGCCGGAGGCAAACAGCGACACCTTGGCCTCGCCCTGGGCTGCGACCAGCTCGTAGCCGCCGTGCGCGCAAGGGCTGTCGTTCGGCGCGGTGGTCCGCAGTTGCGGCAGGTTCTGGCGGGTCAGCGCCAGCACCGTCGGGCCGTCGATGCGGTTGAGCGCGAGTTCCCAGCATTCGGCCACTTCGACCGCGTCGGCCGGCCGGAACACGCGCATGTTGGGAATGGCTCGAAGGGCTGAGAGATGCTCGACCGGCTGGTGGGTCGGCCCGTCTTCGCCGAGCCCGATCGAATCATGGGTCATGACATAGACGACGCCGGTGCCCATCAACGCCGCCAGCCGCATCGCCGGCCGCGCATAATCGGTGAACACCAGGAAGGTCGCGCCGTTCGGCGCGAAGCCGCCATGCAGGAAGATGCCGTTCAGGGCCGCGGCCATGCCGTGCTCGCGGATGCCGTAATGAATGAAGCGGCCCTTCGGCATCTTGGCGGAAAAGTCTACTGCCGATTTTGCCTTGTTGTTGTTGGAGCCGGTGAGGTCGGCGGAGCCCGCGACAAACTCCATCGGCATCGCTTCCGCGATCGCATCGATCACGGCTTCGGAGGATTTGCGGGTGGCGACGTTGAGTGGGGTTTCCAGGAGCTTCTTCTTGTGATCCCGAAACGCCTTGGCAAGCGAAGCCGGGCGCTCGTGACGCAGCCTTCGTTCGAATTCCGCGCGCTTGCGCGGACCCAATTCGGCAAAACGCGCTTCCCACTCCTTGCGCTCGGCAGCACCGCCGCTGCCCGCCTCGCGCCAGGCTTTCAGCACATCGTCGGGCACCGAAAACGGCTCGAGCGAGATGCCGAGTTTTTCCTTGGCGCCCTTCAGCTCATCGGCGCCCAGCGCTTCGCCATGCGCCTTCGCCGTGCCTGCCTTGGTCGGCGCGCCATAGCCGATCGTGGTCTTGCACGCGATCATCGACGGCTTGTTGGATTTTTGCGCGCGCGTGATCGCGGCGGCGATCGCGCTCTGGTCCTGGCCGTCGATCAATTCGGCCGCCCAGCCCGCCGACTTGAACCGCTTCACCTGATCGACCGAGTCCGAGATCGACGTCGGGCCGTCGATCGAAATGCCGTTGTCATCATAGAGCACGATCAGCTTGTTGAGCTTCCAGTGCCCGGCGAGCGCGATCGCCTCCTGCGAGACGCCTTCCATCA
>Ga0209526_10001812_pt1 | contig 14291 bp, 14 predicted proteins | sample JacPinW_OM2H0_M1_FD_188566 | JGI IMG/M metagenome (GOLD analysis project Ga0209526, IMG submission 188566) | Forest soil microbial communities from Algoma, Ontario, Canada - Jack Pine, Ontario site 1_JW_OM2H0_M1 (SPAdes) (version 2) | ecosystem: Environmental > Terrestrial > Soil > Boreal... | reverse complement strand
ACGAAATTGCATCAGCATTCCATGTGAGCCGCAAGACAGTGGCCAACTATCACTACAACATCAAATCAAAACTTGGCGTGTCCTCCGACATCGAGCTTCCATATTTTGGCTTGCAACATGGCGTCATTACACCCGTTGCACCATTGCTCGATCTGGAAAAATAGCACTGGAGGCGCGCATCGGCCGATCAGAAGGCCGGCTACACTCGCTATTCGTCGAGCGCTCGACGCCAAGCGCCTGGACTTACGCCGACCATGCGGGTGAAGACCCGGGTCAGGTGACTTTGATTGGCGAAGCCGCAGGTCAAGGCCACATCCGACAGCGACAATCCGCCATCTCGCAGCTTCTCCTTCGCCACCTCGATACGGTGTGCCAGTAGCCAGTTGTGTGGAGCCATCCCCATGGTGCGGCGAAATGCGCGCGAGAAATGGCTCACCGACAAGCGGCACTCCCGCGCCACCTCCTTGAGCAGCACATTGCCATCGAGATTGGCGCTGAGAATTTCCTTGGCGCGTCGTACCTGCCAGGGCGAGAGCCCACCACGGACCGGCCGCCACACCGATCGCATGCCACCGTAAGTCTGAGCGACATGGGCCGCGACCGCCAGCATGACATGATCGACGAATAATCGGTTAGCCTCGTCACCATGGACAAGTGCCGACAAGATCGTGCTCCCCAGGCTGGAAATCGTGGCGTCCTCTATGCCCGGTCCGGGACTGTAGGTCAGGTCGCCAATTCGCGTCGCGTTTGCATCGTTAGCGATCGCGTTCAGTGCCGCACGCGGCAGATAAAAAAGCAACGAGTGATAGGGCTTGTCAAGGAGAACGACCGGATCTCGCCTGAGGTCATAGATGCAGATTTCACCGGCCCGCAGATTAGAAACCGGCGCTTGCCGACCGTCCTCCCAATATTCACGATTGGGAAAGTCGCGGAGCATGAGACCAACGAGAAAAGCGTCTTCCCGCTGAATCGAGCCGGTCATTCCAGGCGGTGGATCATCACATCGAATCTCGGTGACGGCCATGTCGGCTTTGCGCAATACCCGCGTAACGATTGCCGGTGCGCTCTTTATCCGCATTCGTTCGGCAAGCAGTTCTCCGTAACCTTCACTGGTCGCCATGATCGATCCCCGAGGGCTTCTTGTTGGGCTCGATACCTTTATCGCGATACAGCAGCCACTGCCAGAAGAACGATTGCCGCAATGTCGCAGATAGAAACTCTTTTCGACAAGAAGCGACTTCCTGTCCAAAAAGCGAGGCAGCTACAGGACGGGGCGGCCTAAGCTGCTGTTTTAGCGAATTATTTCATTGCTGAGGCATTTCGGCATACCCAAATTGCTGCGGCATCCCTCGAAACGCGATCAACAGCCCCGTGCCGCATGCGCAGCATCCTATCATTGTAGCTGGAATGTGAAACCGGCGATTGTTTCGTAAAAGACTGCAGAGCCCGTTCTGCCATAAATTCCCGGCTGTCGGACGACGGTCGCGATCATTCGCCTCTACGGGTGCCGCAATGGATTGGTCGGACAGCAGCACAGCAAAAAGCGTGGCGAATAGAACTCATAGCGCAGTCAATGAAGACACGAACGACAAATCTTATTGGAGCCACGATAACACCGACGGTATGGCAAAGGTTACTGAAACTTTGAACATGCTTCTCGCTGATGTTTTCACGTTGTATTTCAAGACCAAGAATTTTCATTGGCATATGTCCGGCCCACACTTTCGCGACTATCACTGGCTTTTGGACGAGCAGGCGGAGCAACTCTTCGCGAGCACGGATGTCATTGCCGAGCGGGTCCGCAAGATGGGCGGGAGAACGCTTAGATCAGTTCAGCACATTGTGCGCTTGACTCGACTGTCTGGCAATGAAGCCGATTTCGTAGCGCCGTCACAGATGCTTGCAGAGCTGCGCAGCGACAACGAGCGCCTTGCCGGCTTTATGCGGGACACGCACTTTGTGTGCGGCGGAGTAGACGATGTAGCAAGCATGAGTGTGCTCGAAAACTGGATTGACGAAGCCGAAAGACGCGTCTGGTTCCTGCTCGAATGCGGGCGCAAGGCATGACGTGAAGGTACGGTTAAACAAAGAGAACGCGGGCGCTTCTGTTCGCCGAGAAGATAGCCAAACGTTGGGGTGTCAGCACATGGAATTTCGTTCGCATCTGACGGTCGCGTTGCGCGTCAATGGCCGCCGCTACGAGGTCCCAGTTGATACGCGCACCACATTGCTCGATCTGCTGCGCGAGCACCTGGAGCTGACGGGCACCAAGAAAGGCTGCAATTTCGGTGAATGCGGCGCCTGCACTGTGCATTTGAATGGACGACGCGTGAACGGTTGCATGATTCTTGCCGCGTCGGCCGAAGGCGCGGAGGTGACGACGATCGAGGGTCTTGCCGAGGACGGCAAACTCCATCCGGTTCAGCAAGCCTTCATCGATCACGATGCCTTTCAGTGCGGCTTCTGCACACCCGGCCAAGTGATGTCTGCCGTCGCGCTGATACGTGAAGGGCATGCGAGGTCGGCAGCCGAAATCCGCGAATGGATGAGCGGAAATCTCTGCCGTTGCTCGTCGTATCCGCAAATCCTTTCTGCCGTCGAAGCGGCTGCTTCGCAAGCCACGGCCGGCTAATGCAGTCCTTCGATTACGGCCATGCGGCCGACATAGGAGAGGCGTTGGCCAATGGAGACGCGCCGAACACCGTCTTTCTTGCCGGTGGCACCGAACTCCTGAATTGGCTTCGCCTTGGCGTCGCGAAGCCCGCGCGCGTTATCGATCTTGCGCGGCTCAAGGGATTTGCCGACATCACGCGCTTGCCGGGCGGCGGGCTCCGCATCGGTGCATTGGCGCGGCTCAACGACGTTGCGCTCAATGATGATGTGGCGCGCGATTACCCGGTGCTCTCCCAAGCAATTCTGAAGTCCGCATCTGCGCAGCTGCGTAACCTCGCGACAATCGGCGGCAATCCTTTGCAGAAGACCCGCTGCGGCTATTTTCGTGCGGAAGAGACGTTGCCTTGCAACAAACGCAAGCTCGGTTCGGGTTGTTCGGCCCTGAAGGGCATAAACGATAAACATGCGATCTTCGGCTGGAGCGAGGCTTGCGTCGCCACCCAGCCGTCGGATCCGGCCACGGCGCTATCCGCCCTCGACGCACTCTATGTGACCGAGCACAAAGATGGCGGGCGGCGCATCAAGGCTGAAGATCTGCACACGCTTCCCGGCGACACGCCGCACATCGACAATGCGCTCCGAGATGGTGAGCTGATAGTTGGGATCGAGCTTGTGGGCGCAGCGCGTCACTCGGCTTACCTCAAGCTTCGCGAACGCGAATCCTATGAATTCGCGATCGTATCAGCTGCGGTCGCTCTTGATCTGGAAGGAGACCGCATTCTCCGCGCGCGCATTGCGCTGGGCTCGGTTGCGCATAAACCGTGGCGGCTTAACCAGGCGGAAAGCGCACTCTCCGGGGTGGCCGCCAACGACACGGCGGCGATCCGCAGGGCTCTCGATGCGTCGTTAGTCGGTGCAAAAACGCTCGCGCACAACGCGTACAAAGTTCGTCTCGCGAAGAACGCGGCCGAACGGGCCATTCGGCTGGCTGCCGCAAGGACTTGGTGATGAGCATTGGAGAGCCTATTCCGCGAATCGACGGGTCCATCAAGGTCACCGGCGCTGCGCGCTACACCGCCGATCTGCGTGCCCCGAACATGCTTCACGGCGTGTTCGTCACGGCGCCTCTACCCGCCGGCAGGGTGATCGCATTCGACAAAGGTCACGCGCTCGCAGAGCCGGGCGTCGTTCGCGTGCTGACTCACGAGGACATGCCGCGGCCCAAGACCACGATAGCGGGACCGCCTTTCGCGCATAGCTTTCTTCCCCTCCAGGGCGACGAAATCCGCCATGAAGGCCAGCCGATCGCGATGGTTCTCGGTGAGACGCTCGAGGCCGCGGAAGCGGGTGCGCGAAAGGTGGATGTCCGCTACGCGCCGACAACGGCCAAGACTCCCGTAGCTCCGCTATGGTCAGAGCTCGACCGAGCGGCTCTCGCGCCGAAGAACACCGGCTACTTCTTCTTCGAGCCGGAGTTCTCCAAGGGAAATGCGGACCAGAACCTCGCGCTCGCCAAGAAGCGGGTCGAGGCCGTCTATTCGCAGCCGTCGCGCCATCACAATCCGATGGAGCCCTCCGCGGTGCTTGCGCTGTGGGAGGGAGATGCGCTCACGCTCTATGCTTCCACGCAGCATGTTTATGGCGTGCAGATGGGATTGGCGGCGCTCTTCGCGATCCCCCCTGAGCGCGTGCGTGTCATCTCGAAGCATACGGGCGGCGCCTTCGGCGTGAAGGGCCTCATATGGCCTCAGGAAGCTCTCGCCGCGCTCGCGGCCAAGATCGTCTCGCGTCCGGTTCGCGTCGTTCTCTCGCGGGCCAACATGTACTCCTTCCTCGGCTACCAGCCACGCATCGTCCAGAAGATCGGCCTTGGAGCAGACGAAAAGGGCGCCTTGGCGGCTGTCACGCACGACGTCGTCAATCTCACGAGCGTGACCGATGACTTCATCGAATTCGCGACGGAAGCATCGAAGTCGCTCTATGCCACGCGCAGCATGCGGCTAAGCCAGCGCGCCGAGCGCGCCCATGTAGCGATGCCGACCGCGATGCGCGCCCCCGTCGAGGGTCCGGGCTTGTGGGCTCTCGAGTCGGGGATGGACGAGCTTGCGGTCGACCTCGGCGTGGATCCGCTGGACTTGAGGCTCGCCAACTACGCGGATGCCGACCCCGCGACCGGAGCGCCCTGGTCTTCGAAGAAATTGCGCGAGGCTTATGAGGAAGGAGCGCGTTTATTCGGTTGGCGCACCCGCCCGCCCGCGCCGCAGCGCGACGGCGATTGGGTCATCGGCCACGGCATGGCGAGCTGCCTCATGGGCACGTTCCGATTTCCCTCGCACGCACACGTGACCCTGCGCCGCGATGGAACGGCGGTGATCGAGGCGGGAACCCAAGACATCGGTACCGGAACGCTGACGATCTTGCCGCAAATCGTCGCCGACGTGCTCGGACTTCTGAGCAGCAAGGTCAAGCTAACGCTGGGGGACACGAAGCTCCCCGAAGCCGGACCGACCTACGGGTCCTCATCAACGATGGGCGTGGGGGCGGCAGTGCTCGCGGCGGCGCAAGATGTTCGGGGCAAGCTCGCGCGCCTCGCCAATCTGTTGCCCGAGGAAGCAGCCATGGTCGATGGCCGCATCAGTCGGACCGGTGCGACCGAGGGGCTCCCAATCGCGGACGTCATGGATCAAGCCGGCGAATCCGAGATCGTAGGCACGGGCGCCTTCGATCCGGCCCAGCACGGCGCGGGCTATTCCATGCGCACCTTTGGCGCCGTCTTTGTCGAGGTGGGCGTCGATCGCGCGCTTGGATTGTTGCGTCTGCGCCGTGTCGTCGGAAGCTATAGCGTCGGCCGCATCGTGAACCCGCGCACAGCGCGCGCCCAGTTGATAGGAGGGATAGTCTGGGGCTGGGGCATGGCCGCGATGGAACAGAGTCCATTCGATTCCGCTCTCGGACGATTCCTCTCCAAAAACCTCGCCGGCGTTGCGATCCCGGTGAACGCCGACATCCCCTCTGACATAGCGATCCACTGTGTCGAGGAGATCGACGAGAAAGCGGGCCCGATCGGCGGTAAAGGGATAGGCGAGTTGGGCGCGACCGGCGTCGCCGCAGCGGTCGCCAATGCGGTCTTTCATGCAGTTGGCAAACGGATTCGTGACTTGCCGATCACGCCGGAAAAGCTCGTCGCTTAGCGGCGAGTGAGCAGCAATTCCAATCGCACTGACAGTGAATTAGCTCCTCGGTCCAGTGCGTGTCGCATGCGGGTTATAGCTGGCCTTGTTGTCCCAGCCATTCACGCCTCGACTTGAAGCGTCATTGCACACCGATGAAGGCCGCCGGCGGTGATGCCAAACTCGGAAAGATGCGCGCGGATCGCATTGATCACTGAGCTCTGCTGACGGACGAACAGATGGCGCGTGTGGTGGAGCATCAGGCAGCTCTATTGCTCGAGCTGCAATTGGCTTGGCGAGACGTTTCACCCACAGGTTTCCGCCACACGGGTTCGAATGCCTAAGTTGGCTACTGTAGTGCGACACGCGGCAGTGAGGGCGACGGCAATTTCAATTGCGCCGGTGTCGATTGCCATAGTACTCCCGCCCGTGCGCGTTGATAGCCGTAGTCGAACAATTGCTGCATATACGCCAGGTCGAAGCCGATGATATCGGATTTTGGATAATTGGAATCGATCGAGGCCAAGTTGAAGTCCCAATTGCGGCCTTTGGCAAACTGGTAGGAGGCAAGCAACGTATTGCGCGTGTTGGCGCGCACGGATGTTTCAAACGACCGGATCACGGTTTGCAGCGTGGAGGCCTTCACGACTTCGAAGTCCGGCGCAAGGTGGCTGTTCATCACGACATAGACCTTTGGCCTGGCATCGGGCGGAAAGACCGGGGTGCCGGACATCAGTATGGCCTCGGGCAGGATCAGTACATTCGTCGTCACGCCGCCGTCGACGTGCATTTCTGCGAAACGCCGTCCATTCGCTTCGACATCGATGAGCACGGGCGAGAATACGCCCGGAATGCTCGCTGATGCAGTCAAAACGTTGCGGAATAGATCGAGCGCTCCCGGGTCGCCGCTGGCAGCAATCTTGCCCATATCCCAGATCGTGGTGCGCTGTGCATCGAGATTGGTTGTCACGACGTAGAGGCGACGTCCCGCCTGGTATTCTCGGGCGATCGCGGCGAGCATGGGGGCGTCGACATGTCTCGCGATCAGGTCTCGCAGGGGTTTTGACTTGAAAAGACCCGTGCCAAACAGTCCCGCCAATCCCTCCGGTTGAAGCAAGTTCGCCATCTCGCCGGTGGCAAACACACTCCTGAGTGTATCGTCATAGGCCGGTCCGAGGAATGCGAACGGCGCGATCAGCGCGCCGGCGCTGGCTCCAGTCACCAATGTGAATTGCGGCCGCGTCCCCCGCGCGGACCATCCAGCCAGGAGACCCGCGCCGAATGCACCATCCGCGCCCCCACCGGATAGCGCCAGCACAATCGGTTGCTTGGCCGTGACGCGGGAAACAACTGAGCGCCGCACGGTCGCGACGGCCGGGTCATCGGCCCAGACGCGGGCGCCCGGAATGCCGGGAATGACGGCTGCTGCCTGTTCCTGCTGCGTATAAGGGATGCGCGTCACGGATGTGCAGCTTGCGAGGGCGAGTGCGCACGCGGCGACGCTGAGCGAACCGGCCGCACGTCTCGTCTGCCTCGAAAAATTGCGCCTCATCATCATTTGACAGCGGTCGAATTCGTGTTTGAGGTGGAAAAACTCCGTCATTCTAAATCGCAAGCAGCACGGCCTTCCTTTTCGCTTAGACCATTACACAAGTCACGGCGGGTCGTAATTGTCCGGGTAAAGAGGGCGGCCGTGTGTTTGATTTTTGGCAACGCACTGGGGGCTAGGAATGCGCGGTCAACGCGAAATTGTTGGCCGCGCAAGCGCCGCACGCGAGTTCCAGATGGCCGCCAAGCGGTCACATTTTCATGTCAAACTACGTAAATCATCCCGGAATTGTGCTGGTAAACGGGGGGCGCATGGCACTTAGCTTGGGCGATATTCAGCGCGATCCGATTGCGAACCGCGCTCTCAACGAGCTTATGCATCACTACACTGTAGCAGAAGAGAAGAGCCGCTTGGTTCTGACCAAAAAGGCGGGGAACATGAAGCTCTTCTTGAATGACCTCGACGACCTTCATCAATTGGATTTCGTCCATAATCAGAAGATGGTGAAGGAGATCGAACGACTGCGTGTGCTATTGGCCGCGATCGAGCAGCAGCGGGAGAGCTGGAAGGTCCGCGCCTTGATGGCAGAGGCGCAATTACTCGAAGCTGTTGCCAAACCCAGCCACAATGGTCGCTGTCAGAATGTTGGTGACGTCAGGTATGCTTCGCTCAAGCGCTTTCTGGCAAAGCAGTTCCACCCTGATTACGCCCCCGGACAAGGCATCGAGAAGATTGTTTCGAAACGAGATCTTCAAGGAAATCTGGAACGAGATTGAGCGCCTCGATCAAGGAGCCTCGGCCGCCCGCTTCGCGACGGCGCGATCAGCTTCGGCGGCCTGATCGGGCAATTTCCGCTGCTCCGTGCGGCCTTGCAATAACGCCCACGCCTGCGGGGATGGGGGTTGCCGCCTGCAGGACGCAGGAACAGCGCATACTTCTGGCGCGTTGGCTCGACGACGTCGGTGTCAAGCGCAACGTAAGAGTGAGCGATGGACCAAGATCAACATCGCACAGCTACAGCTTGAGCAGGCCTACCATCTAAACTGACGGAGAAACATCATGACCTATGTCGATGGATTTGTTGCGGCCGTCCCCACCGCCAATCGCGAAATCTACAAGAAACATGCGGAAGCCGCTGCCGTCGTCTTTAAGGAGCACGGCGCATTGAAACTCGTCGAGTGTTGGGGGGACGCTGTGCCCGACGCCAAGGTCACGTCGTTTCCCATGGCGGTCAAGCGCAAGGATGATGAGACAGTCGTCTTCTCCTGGATCACCTGGCCTTCGCGCAAGGTGCGTGATGAAGGCATGAAGAAGGTCATGGCCGACCCACGCTTGCAACCGGACACGAATCCGATGCCTTTTGACGGAAAACGCATGATCTACGGTGGCTTCGAAATGATCGTGGAGGCATGAGCGCCTGGGGCGTGTGACCGAGGACTTGGCTGGCGATCGCCGTCCGCCCAAGAGTCTGTCGGGCGAAATTGGAACACTCGCGACGCTGGTTTCGGGTGCCCTTACAATTGTACCCACCCCCGCGAAATGGTCATACTCGCTTCGAATTCAATTGGTGATCACAATCGTATTTTCCTGTCACTGGAGTAGCTGATGGGGATGATCATGTTCCGATGTCCGCAAACGGGACGTGAGATTTCGACAGACTGGCCAAGGCTAAGGGCGGTGCAGAGATCGCTGCCGCCAGCATCGATCATCTGCATCGATACATCGAGCTTTTGTTTGAACCCGCAAAACGTAGGGGAAAGGAAATCTCATGAACGCAAACAACACATTTCTCGCGGTGTTTCTCGGGAGCAAGACGACCCCGCGAATGACAGCATGGAATGCCCTGCCAGAAGCGGAGCGACTCGCGAAGCAAAAAGAGGGGATAGCCGCTTGGAAGGCGTGGGCCGAAAAACATCAATCCGCAATCGTTGGCATGGGCGGACCGCTCGGCAAGACCAAAAAAGTCTCGCAACGCGGCATCGAAGATACAAGCAATGAGATGGGTGCCTACATGGTCGTTCGCGCGGACTCGCATGAGGCTGCGGCCGAACTCTTCGAGAGGCATCCGCATTTTACGATCTTTCCCGGGGAATCCGTCGAGATCATGCCCGTTCTCCCGATACCGGGCGCCTGAGCGGCTGCGTCCAAGAATTGAACTATCTATCAACTACCCATAAGGAGAAATGACGATGCCCAACGCTGTTCGTTTGCATCGTGTGCTGGCGGCCAAGCCAGAAAAGGTCTATCGCGCATTCATCGAGGCGGATGCGCTAGCGAAGTGGCTGCCTCCCAACGGCTTTGCATGCACCGTGCATCAACTTGATGCGAAAGTCGGTGGCGCTCATCGGATGTCCTTCCGAAATTTTACGACCGGCAACAGTCACTCTTTCGGCGGCGAGTATGTGGAGCTCGTACCTAATGAACGCTTGCGCTACACCGATAAGTTCGACGACCCCAACTTGCCGGGTCAGCTTCAGGTGACGGTGACACTGAAGCAAGTATCCGTCGGTACCGAGCTAAACATCGTCCAGGAAGGCCTGCCGGATGTCATCCCTCTAGAGGCGTGTTACCTCGGCTGGCAAGAATCGCTGCGAAACTTGGCGAAGCTTGTAGAACCTGAAATCAATCAATAGCGCGACAGCGCCCAGACGTGGCAACTGGCCGCGCAGCAGAAGCCAGATTATGACCAACGATCTTGTTCACGGCCTACTGGAGGTTGGCGATGATGATCTGGTGGACCTGCCTGATCGAAACCGCCTGCCCGCTCATGACGTCGGCCGCCGAATCAGCGATGGTTCGCAGAGTCGACTCGAGGACAGGCCATCATGGCCCACGAATATTTGGTTGATTTAAACACGGAACAGCGCCATGCGGTCGAGCACGGTATAGACGCCGAATGCGCCACGACGGCCCCTCCGCTGCTGGTGATTGCCGGCGCTGGGTCGGGGAAGACGAAGACTCTTGCCCATCGGGTTGCACATCTGGTCGTGAACGGGGTTGATCCGCACCGCATCCTGCTTTTGACGTTTACCCGCCGAGCCGCCGAGGAGATGATCCGGCGCGTGAAGCGGATCACCGCGACGGCCCTCGGCAGTCAGCAGGTCGATCTGCCGTGGTCCGGCACGTTCCATGCCGTTGGCGCTCGCCTGCTGCGCGAGTACGCGCTCCTAATCGGTCTCAAGCCGTCGTTTACGATTCTTGACCGGTCCGACGCCGCCGACTTGATGGACCTGGTGCGTCATGAGTTGGGCCACTCGAAGAAAAAGTCCCGGTTCCCCAAGAAGGACACCGGTTTGAGCATCTATTCGTTCACCGTTAATTCTGGGAAGGCCCTCGAGCAGGTCCTTGCAGAGAAGTTCCCATGGTGTGCGGAATGGGATGAGGATCTGCGGCGCCTGTTCCAGTCATATACGGCAGCCAAGCAACGCCAAAACGTTCTCGATTACGACGACTTGCTGCTGTACTGGGCGGAAATGATGGTGGACGACAATCTGGCCGCTGAAATCGGTGATCGGTTCGATCACATCCTCGTCGATGAATATCAAGACACGAACCGGCTGCAATCAAAGATCCTGTTGAGATTAAAGCCTGAGGGCCGTGGCTTGATGGTGGTCGGGGATGATGCCCAATCCATTTACTCGTTTCGAGCGGCCACGGTCCGCAACATCCTTGATTTCCCGAAACAGTTCCGGCCCGCGGCTGACATCATTACCCTTGAGCAAAACTATCGATCCACCCAGCCGATCCTGGACGCCTGTAACAAGGTCATCAGGTCTGCCAAGGAACGGTACACGAAGAACTTACGCTCAGACCGACGGTCCAAGCAAAAGCCGTTTTTGACGGTAGTGGCAGACGAAGCTGCCCAGGCGCGTTTCGTGGCGCAACAAATTCTCGACTCGCGGGAAGCAGGCGTCCCCTTGAAAAACCAAGCTGTCTTATTCCGAGCCTCTCACCATAGTGCCCAGCTTGAGATTGAATTGACGCGACGCAACATCCCGTTCGTAAAGTATGGCGGCCTCAAATTCCTGGAAGCAGCGCACGTCAAAGATGTGCTCAGTATCCTGCGGTGGTGCGAGAACCCGCGAGACCGGGTTGCGGGGTTCCGGGCGGTCCAGTTGTTGCCTGGGATTGGGCCCAGCACCGCAGCAAAAATTCTGGATCAGGTTGAAGCCGAACCCCATGCCACTGAGGTGCTCTTCGACATTAAAGTGCCAAAGGCCGCAGCCCAGGACTGGCCTGCCTTTGCCAAGTTGTTCCAACAGCTACGCCAAGGCAAGACGACATGGCCCGTGGAATTTGAGCTGGTACAAGAATGGTACGCCCCACATCTCGACCGGATCTATGATGACGCGCCATTGCGTGCCGCAGATGTTGCGCAATTGGGGCAGATTGCAGCGGGCTATGGATCCCGCGAGCGGTTCCTTACCGAGCTGACCCTCGATCCACCCGATGCGACGAGTGGCCGGGCTGGTGCTCACCTCAAAGACGAGGACTATACCGTTCTCTCGACGATCCATTCAGCCAAGGGCCAGGAATGGAGGATCGTTCGGATCCTGAACGCGGTGGACGGGTGCATCCCCTCAGACCGCGCGACCGGCACGTCAGAGGAAATCGAGGAAGAGCGTCGGCTCCTTTACGTGGCGATGACCCGAGCCAAGGACGAGCTGGACGTGATCGTGCCGCAACGATTCTTCACGCATCAGCAGGCCAAGCTCGGTGATCGACATGTTTATGCATCGAGAAGCCGCTTCATCCCGGACTCGATTTTAGGCTCGTTCGCAACGCGGAATTGGCGGGATCAGACAGATGGTCCGATCAAGATAGCGAGGCAGGCGGGCTCCTCGGTCGACGTTGCTGCGAGTTTGATGCGGATGTGGCGATAAGTAAGGGCAGCTCGACGGCGCACTGAGCGTCTTCCACCTGTGTCTCGCCTGCAGGCTTTACCTTGATGGACTGCTAGGGCGTCGATGTAGGCCACAAGCAGCCGATCACGCTTGCGGCGCCGGCGTCGTGGAGGTCTACGATCTCAACAACAACCAGATCACCGGCGCAGCCTTCATGGGCACCGTCGGCCTGAATTGGCAGTTCTCCGGCATCTTGGCAGTTCTCAGGCGTCGGGTTTTTCTTCGAAGAAGATCTTTAAATTTGGAGTTATAGAGTCGAAGATGCTCACATCCGTGGAAAGGGGGCGAATAACGCCGTCGCGGGCGGAGGAAAAGGAGACAGCCATGCGATGTGATCTCGTGCGCACCAGCGCGCTCGCGCTGGCATTTGTCGGCAGCATCGGCCTTGCCGCCGCCCAACAGCAGCCGCCACCGAACGCCAGCGCGCCGGCGAACGCGGTACTCGTGAACGGCGCCTTGGCGGTTCCGGGCGCACCGGCGAACACCGATACGGTGCCCGCGAAATTCTCCGCGAAGAACGCGGCCGACGACAAGCTCATCATCATTGCCTACACCTTCAAGACGCTGTCGGACGAGGAGCGCCGCGCCATCTACCAAGCGCTCAAGGGTCAGCCCGCCGCCGCCTTCAACGCGGATGTCGGGACCGAGCTGCCGCCCGGGGTCGAGCTGCACCCGGTGCCCAATGAGGTCGCCGCCCGCGTGCCGCAAACCCGGGGCTATCGATACGTCGTGGCGAACGATCGCGTGTTGCTGGTCGGGACGAGTCGGATCGTGGTGGGCGTCTTTGCCGATGCCAACGCCCGGTGACCAGGATCAGACAGCGGAAAATCGGCGAGATCGGAAGCGATTTCCTAATCGAGGCGCGGCGGCCGGGCGGTGTTAGCCTCAGCATAGCAGATCGCGGCTCGGCTGTATGCCGAGCAGGCCGCGGTACTGCGGGAGCGGGATGGGTTTGCGCAGCATGAGGTCTAAAGCAGCCCCGCTCCGGCGTGATCCTTGAACAGCTCGGCGTCGCGAACATAGCCGCGCAAGGTGTCAACCGAGCGGTGACGGCTCACGTCCATCATCTTGAAGATCGACGCGCCCCGGCTGGCGGCCGATGTCAGGAACCCCGCGCGCAACGAGTGTCCCGCGAATTGCTTGGGATCGAGCCGCAGCCGCTCGGCGTGTTTCTTGACAATATCAGACACGCTTTGATCGGTGAGGCGCTCGCCCACCTTGCCGTGCCTGTTGACGCTGCGAAAGAGTGCGCCCGACCCAATGCCAGCGGCACTGATCCACTCCTTGAGCGCAGCGACGGGGCAGGCGATCTTACCGAACGGAATGGCGATGGTTTGGCCCGCGCCTTCTTGGTCCGTCTTGCTGTGACGGATTGTGATTTTCATTCCGTCCGGCGCTTCCTCGATGTCCTCGATGTTGAGCGCGACTAGCTCTGATCGGCGCAATGCGCCGGCAAAGCCGATCAATAGCAATGCGCGGTCACGGAGGCCCTTGAGGCCGGCGCCAGTGTTCGCGGCCATGGCGAGCAACCGCTCAGCGGTGGCGGGGACCTTCTTGATTTTGGCCGTCCCTAAGATGCGGCGAATGCCGCGCACGGTGGCCTTGACCAATTCGTCATCGGTGGGGGTGGGCAAGCCGGCAAACTTGTGAGCGTACCTGATGGCGGCAGTGCGGCGGCCTATCGTCGAGGCTTTGACATTGCGGCTGGCCTCATGCGCCAGAAAGGCGGCGACCGTCGCAGGCGAAGCCGGGAGCGCCCCTAGCCCGCGCTCGGCGCACCACGCCTGAAAGATCTCGACGTCCGTTCCATATGCCCGGCGGGTCGCGGCGGCCTTTTCGGCGTTGGCAAAGCCGCGGGCGCGCTCGGTATCAGCGGCCGGGATCGCGGCCACGGGCGAGCTGTGGGAAACGGTAAGAGCTGTTGACATATCTGGCCTGTTCTAACTATCGGGAAGAGGTGTTATCAGTAGCTAGACCACTATCGTGTTAGCACCGTAGCAAGTCAAGCTAATCATTACTTTCTTAGACCATGACAAAGCCGGGTGTGGCTTTCGA
>Ga0209526_10001810_pt1 | contig 14293 bp, 12 predicted proteins | sample JacPinW_OM2H0_M1_FD_188566 | JGI IMG/M metagenome (GOLD analysis project Ga0209526, IMG submission 188566) | Forest soil microbial communities from Algoma, Ontario, Canada - Jack Pine, Ontario site 1_JW_OM2H0_M1 (SPAdes) (version 2) | ecosystem: Environmental > Terrestrial > Soil > Boreal... | reverse complement strand
AGAACTGATTGCCGGAGGCGCCCGCTACCACGCCCACTTTGTTCCGGATGACGACGCGATTGCGGATTATTACCAGCAGGCGTGCCAGATGCTAGCCTCCGCCGGCATCGCGCAGTACGAGATTTCCAACTTTGCCCGCGTCGCCCCGCGCAGCGGCAGGTTACAAAATAACCAGTCGCGCCATAACTTGAAATATTGGACCCGTCAGCCCTATCTAGGTTTCGGCGTAGATGCGCACTCAATGCTGGAGCCAATTCCGCTCATGAATGCACGGGCGTCCTCACCAGTCCGTGTAGGGACAGCCGCCCTCGGCTGTCCAGCCGAGCGCAGCTCGGCAGCTGCCGGGGGCCACCGCAGCTCTGAATTCGCGACAGCCATCGACCACATCGAGACCGACCGTCATCAAGCCATCCGCTTCGCAACCCCCGACTCGCTCGACGCCTACATGAATCGCGAGCCGCGTACGGTAACGCCCGTCTCCACGCAGGCGGCAATCGAAGAAACTTTCTTCCTGGGCCTGCGCCTCAATCGCGGCATCGATCTGGAACGGCTCCGAACGGGGAGCAGCCTGGGGGAAGGGCACGACTTTAATCGTGCCACAAACGCAGCAGAAAAGACGACTTTAGCCGCTGAGGCCACTCGCCGCCGGCAGCAAGAGGTTAGCTGCGAGACTGTCGCTGCCTGGGATTCCGCGATCAAGCAGAGCATGCGCGAAGGCCTGCTCGAGCAGCAAGGCACAAACGTGCGCCTCACCGCTCGCGGCCGCCTCTTATCCAACGAAGTATTTGCCAGATTCCTTACCGAAGAAACAAAAGTGGAAACCGGTCACGTGAATCCACGTTAGTTGACCGATTAGTGCCGTTCGGCTTTGGCCTATCCGGTCCCCACCATCTCAAAAACTTTGGGGAGGCCGATGCCCAAAATGGGCGGCTCAAATGCCAGAGCCTGTATGCCGGCTTCTCCCGAAAGACTCATCCACACAATGCGAAACTGCGCTCGTGCCGCGCCATGCTGCACGTCCAGCACTTCTCCGGTCTGCACCTTCGCGCGCACGCCGATCAGAATTGCCCCGTGATCGCTGACGTTTCGCACCCGCACCATCTTCACAAAAGGCCGCGCCATCCTGTCCATTCCCCAGATGCGTACCGGCAACTCCAGGTCCAGTCTGCGCTCTTTTCGCCGATCCATTTCCGCTCCGCTGTCCAAACCACGATGCAAGCGGATCATAACCAGGAACGCCTCAAAGCGAAACGTCACATCAGTTACACGCCAACGAGTTCCCGAAGTTACGTTGCATTGACGAGAAAATGACCGAGTAAATACCTGTTTTCTGGATATATCTTGCAGCGCATAGAAGACGCACTTATGTTTCACACGAAACGCTTTCGATCGGAAACAAAGGACTTAATCGAGATCTTTGAGCGAGCAGGCCCCCGGCCCGCGAGCGTCGCCGCATGTTCCACACGGTCCCGGCGCGGACCACGACGACGGAGTCGCCGCCCCGCCCTTGGCCGAAACAGCAAACACGGAGAGTTGCGGCTCCAGCTTCTTGCTCTGGCACTTCGGGCACACGGCTTTTTGCTTGCCGAAAACCAGAGTCTCGAACTCGTGCTCGCATTCCTTGCAGACGTACTCGAAGATGGGCATGAAGAAAACTCCGTGAAGAGAATTGCTGTCTTCAATTTAAACTCAAACCGTGGGTACTTCGCAAACACACGAGGAGAGGCGTCCCTTCACACCACGCCGCTGGTTGCGCGGCGGTCACGTGCAGACTCTGGCGAGCTTTTTAATCGCGCGACGTTTTCATGTGCCTGCTCCCGAGGAGCGGTTGATGGAAGTCGAGCCCGGCGTCCAGGTACTTTGCCACTGCCACTGGCAACCGGATCGAGCGCGCGCGCTGACCGTCATCATTGTGCACGGCCTCGAGGGGTCGAGCACCTCGCAGTACATGCTCGGCGTCACCGAAAAAGGGCTGGCTGCCGGGATGAATGTGATCCGCTACAACCAGCGCAACTGTGGCGGCACCGACGCGCTCGCCCCGGTGCTCTATCACTCGGGACTGTCGAACGATGTCGCGGCGGTGGCGCGGGAAGTCATCGCACGCGACGGCGTTTCACGCCTCGCGTTGGTAGGCTTCTCCATGGGCGGCAACATCGTTCTGAAGCTGGCGGGAGAATGGGGAGCGCAAGCGCCGCCGCAGTTTCGAGCTGTCGCTGCGTGTTGTCCGGCGATTGATCTAGCAAGGTCAGCGGATACGCTGCACGAACCGGCGAATCGGATTTACGAAACATATTTTTTGTGGGCGCTTCACCGGCGCATGCTTCAGAAGGCGCGGCACTTTCCCGATCACTTCGACGTGAGACGTCTGCGCGGCATCCGGAGTCTGCGCGAGTTTGATGACAAGGTGACGGCTTACTATTGCGGCTTCACGGGCGTCGACGATTACTACGATCGCGCTTCGGCGGCCCACGCGGTCGAGCGCATCGCGGTGCCGGCGCTGGTGTTGCACGCCGCGAATGATCCGTTTATACGTATCACGCCGGAGACGCGGCGGAAGATTTCAGCGAACCCAAACATCGCCTTTGTTGAGACCGAGGATGGCGGGCACTGCGCCTTTATCGGGACGATTGACGGATCGTCCCCCCGCGTGGGGAATAGCAGCGATGGTTATGACGACGGTTATTGGGCGGAGCATCAGATCGTGAACTTCCTGCGCGGATTCCAGTGAATGAGGCTCTGATGGATGCCGACTTCTCGATCGAGTTGGGGCGGGAAGACCCGATCCTGGATTTTCCGTGGACTGATCCGGCGGGCAAGCTTGCTTACGTTGATGCGAAGCGGTGTCCGGAGTTGATCGCGTCGATCGAGGAGGCGGAAACGTTTCCCGAGCTGGGGGAATTTCTTCGGGTGATGAACTCGCCGCGGAGCATGGTGGAGACGGCGAAGTGCGATGCCTGGCCGACGACGGAGCTCAGCGCGGAGGAAGACTTTTACAATGCGTCGCACAAGTTCGCGAGTTATGTGGACGTGGTGTTTTCCGAGATTGATGTGCGTCTATCTTTCTCTCTTCACGAACAGTTTGCCAGAAAGCTGGTTGAGTTGCTGCGGCGCGTGCCGGATACTCCCTCGGCGGCGGAGGTGCGCGTGCGGCGGTGTTACTTCGCGGAGGATAGCGGCGTCCGCGAAGGATTTTACTGCACCTTGTACGTGAGCGGCTACGGAAGCGATCGGGCCAGCGCCCGTCGGAACTGGGGAGTGGGGCTGAGGCTGACCGGGAATGCGATCGTGCAGTTGTCGGCGCAAGGAGGAGGGTGAGGCCGCGCCTACGCGGGCTGCGCTCGCCGGGTCATCCTTTTCCAGTTGATCTTCTTCCAGTCGATTCTTGTCCGAAGGAGGGAGAGAATCAGCATGAATAAAAAGATTTCCAGCAATCCTCGCGAGGCGGAGAGGATGGATTCGGCTCGTTTCGGGAGTAGAGAGAAGCGTCCATAGACGAATTCTATGTGGACCCAGTAGACGAGTAGGGACGTCTGGCCTAGTTGAATTAGAGGGCTGAAGCCGCGAGTCCCCAGGCCCCAGCGGCACCACGCATAACTCAAGAAGGTGATCACTAGCAGGAGACCTATGCGCGTCATTAGGAAGTTAGGGCTGGTGTGCCAATAATCATAAGTGGAGTAAAGATGGAAAGAAGAGCGGTCGAGTTGGCGGGCTACGAGGATTGCGGCCGCTCCGAAGGCGGCGAAGAACGCCAGCGTTTCGCTGGTGTGGTTGCGGGCTCGATCTTTGAAGAGACGGCTGTTGAAGAGAAGGTCGTCGAAGAGAATGAAGCCGGCGGCCAGGCCGGCGAAAGCGAAGGCGCTCCAAGGGAAGATGGGGAAAAGCCACGGCTGCGGAGCACCCAGATTGTGGCATCCGTCGATATAGGACTCCAGCGGCCAAGGCAGCCAGGCTGGTCGCCAGGTAGTGTAGAGGGGCGGAGTTAGTAAGGCGATCACCGACGCGGCGGCAAGAGCGGCGGCGACTAACGCGGGACCGCAGCCGCTAAAGCCGGCCCCCTTTTCAACGGCTTGCGGTGCGCCTGAAAGCATACTCTGATACGAATCGAACGCAGGCTTCTTATAAGAACCACCTGCTCTCCGGCACACGGTTAGCGTGACGCCGCAGAGTAACGCCATCAGAATCATGGAAAGGCCGATGATATTCAGGACGTCGACGCGAAGTAAGTCGGACCACGGCGCCCATCCCCAGGCGATGAGATATTCCTGCAGGCGGAAGAGTAGTCCGAAGGCAAAGATTTCGGCGCCGCGGCGAAGCATGGTGCGGGTGATTTCGGCGGGGCCCAGGTTCTTGCGAATGAGTTTGTCCGTGACCAGCGCGAAGGATATTCCGGCGAGAAAAAGAAAAAGTGGTGCGGGCAGCGTGCCGAGAAGTTGCGATGATTTGAGAAAACGAGTGTTGCGGGCATCACCGCCCAGCCAGGCGTCGTAGCAGTGCGTCTGGAACATGAGTATGCAGGCTAGGCCGCGCATCCAGTCGATCCAGGCGAGACGAGAAGAAGGGGCCGAGGTCACGGACGAGAGTGTAACGTGCGATCCGGGTTGGGGCCAAGGTGAAAGGCGACGGGCGGGGACGCCCGTCTCTCCATTCACTATTCATTTTTTGTTCAGGGCTTTGATTTGCGGCGCCTTAATTTGATGGACCAGGGTGTCAATTTCTTCCGATGTTAGTTTGCCGGCGTTCTTGGGCATGCGGCCTTTGCCATTGGTGATGATGTTGCGCAGGCGATCGGCGGAGGTGGCGGCGGTCTTTTCGGAGATGAGCGACGGTCCGCCAAAGTGGCGGCCCTCAGCGGTCTTGCCGTGACACTTGGCACAGTTTTTCTGGAAAACCGGGTTGGCGGTCAGGGTCGTGTCAGTCGGCGGGGTTTGGGCGCAGACGGCAGTGAGGGTGAAGAACAATGTTAAAGAACACACGGCAATCAGGCGGAACACTTTCAAGTCGAACCTCGTCCAGATTGATGGCGTAAAGATTTTGGATGCACTAAGAGTTCTTCGGTTGCACGGTTTTCTGTGTTGCACTTTTTGGCGGTCGCGGTTGTGACCTGCTCATTGGCTGGCGTGCTAGCATTTCCTAGAACCTGTCCGGCCCATCATGAAACACCGCCAGCCCATCGAGATTGCGAAACTCGCCGCCGGAGTTGCCGCGCTGCTGGCGATCCTGGCCGCGCCGAACCTTGCATTTGCTAAGGCTAAAGATGAGCCCAAGTGGATCGAAGTGCATACCGCACATTTTTCCGTGATTACGGATGCGGGCGAGAAGCGCGGGCGGGAAGTTGCTTTGCGAATGGAGCAGATGCGGGCCATCTTCGGGCGACTGCTCCTGAAAAAGAAGTTGACAATGCCGGTGCCCATCACCGTCATCTCGCTTAAAAGTGACAAGCAATATGGCACAGTTGCGCCGGCGAAGCAGAGCATGGCGGGCGGGTTTTATGTGCCGGGGCCGGATCGGGTCTATATCGTTCTGAATCTTTTTGAAACCGATCCGTGGCGAGCGGTGGCGCATCCCCTGGCGCATTATTTTTTGAATTACAACTATCCTCCCGCGCAGGGATGGTTTGACGAGGGGCTAGCGGAGTACTTTGGATCGATACAGATCGATAAGCAAGTGGGGATGGGAGGCGATCCGGAACTGGCGCCGGAATGGCACGAGGACATCTTCGATGAAGTGCGGCGCGACCCGAATGTTCCGCAGTCGCTGACCCAGCTGGTGAGTTCGCCGGTGTGGCTGTCGATGGTGGACCTGTTCACGATGAAGCATGACGGCTCGGGAACGCGCGAGGGGACGCACAACACTCTGTACTACGCGCAGTCGTGGATCGTCGTCCACTATCTGCTGAACAAGAATAAGTTGCCCGAGACCGGGACGTACTTCGATCTGGTGCTGAATCAGAAAGTGCCGGTGGAGAAGGCAATGGTGCAGGCGTTTGATATGTCGCCGGCGCAGATGGAAGACGCGGTGAAGACCTATTTCAAATCGCTGAGCGGGTTGGGCATCGCGCTCGATCAATCGAAGAAGCCGATTGTGGATCCAGTGAACATTCAGCAGCCGGATCATTTCGCTGTTCCGTTTGACGTGGACGACATCGGGATGGCAGTCAGCGCGGTTACGGATGAGGAAGCGAGAGCGGTAATTGACGACGTAATGGCGCGCGTTCCAGAGCATCGCGATCAGGGGCTGCGCGATTTGCAGCAGTTGACGGCAGATCCAAAAGACAATGAGGCGGCGCATCGCGCGCTAGCCCGGGACGATTTGCGGCAGAAGCGATTCGAGGCGGCCGCCGATGAACTGGAAAAAGCGACGGAGCTGAATCCGCGCGACCCCTGGATTTGGTATTACCGTGCTGCGCTGAAGTATCAGAAGGCGCAGGCGACGCGGACGGAGATGCAGGGGCTGGCGAACATGATGCAGGATCTGCGGGCGGTCGCGGAATGGTATCCGGAGTTAGCCGACGCTTATAACATGCTGGGAATGGCGCGAGTGGAGGGAGGCGGAATCAACTCGGCGCTGGAGGCGCAACGGCAGGCGATCGCATTGGCGCCGCGAAATGTAGAGTATCAGTTCAACCTGGGACAGATTTACATTGCAGGGAAAAAGTGGGATCTGGCGCGGGAAGTGTTTACGCGGCTGAAGGCGGGCCCGGATCGGGTGGCAGCAGCAGCGGCGAAGCAGCAATTGGACGACTTAGAGACGCTGCAGAAGTATGGACTGCGTCCGCAGCGAGCGGGGGAAAGCGCGGCAACGGCGGGCGCGGCGAACACCCCTGGGGCAGGGATGGGCACGCCTGCTGTAGCCGGGGGCTCAGCGCAAGATGAAGATGAGGAGGCAGATGCGCTGCCGAAACCGGCACCCGTCAAACCGGGCACGACCGGGCCGGTGCAATTTCTGAAAGGTAAAATCGTAAGCAGCGACTGCTCAAAGCCTCCCGAGGCGACGGTTACGATCCTGAGCGGTATGACGACTTACAAGCTCCATGCTTCGGATTACAAATCCTTGCTGGTGATTGGGGAGGATCAGTTCTCATGCGATTGGAAAAACCGGCTCGTGTCGGTGAACTACCGTGCGGTGGGAAAGAACGAGGGAGAATTGGTGTCGATTGAAACGCACTAAGAACTCTGATTGAGTCTTTGTTTTGCTGGACGCTGTTCCGATTTGGTCAGCTCATCGCTAACCGAGCACCGGCTCTTTTTTCAAGTCCGCTGCTGCCGCGATCGCGTCCGCACTGGCCCGTACCTGTCGTGCGCGCTCGTAGATCTTGCCATACTCGCGCGCCGACGCGCCCCAGGAAAAATCGCGGCTCATCCCGTTTCGCATCAGCGTCTGCCACGATGACGGATCGCGGTAGGCGAGCAGCGCTTGTTTGATCGTCGCGAGCAGCACCTCGCCAGTGTAGTCGGAGAACTTGAAGCCCGTGCCCTTGCCGGTGCGCGCATCCCAAGGCTCAATCGTGTCATCAAGACCGCCCGTCGCCCGCACGATTGGAACGGTCCCGTATTTCAGGCTGTAAATCTGGTTCAATCCGCAAGGCTCGTAGCGCGAAGGCATCAGGAACATATCCGCGCCCGCTTCAATCTTGTGGGCGATGGCATTGTCGTACGCGACCTTGACCGCAATCTTGTTCGGAAACTGTTTGTTGAGCCGCTGGAGCATCTCTTCGAACAGCTTGTCGCCCGATCCGAGCACAACCATGATCATCTCTTCGCGCGCCAGACGGTCCATGATTTGGGCGATCAGATCGAAGCCCTTTTGGGCGGCGAATCGCGATACGATGCCGATCACCGGCACGTTGGACTTGGAGTTGGAATTGGCATCCGCGTTCGTGATTCCAAAGACGTTCAGCAAGTCCTTTTTGCATTGCAGCTTGCCGCTCAGATCCTGCGGCGAATACTTCGCGACGATGAATTTGTCGGTCTGCGGGCTCCATTCGTCGTAGTCCACCCCATTCAAAATGCCGGTCACGGTCGCCGCGCGATTGCGCAGCACGCCTTCCAGGCCAAATCCATATTCCGTGGTCTGGATCTCTTGACTGTACTTCTTGCTGACCGTCGTGACGAAGTCAGAGAGCACAAGCGCACCCTTCAGAAAATTCACCTGCCCGAAAAATTCCATCTTCGAGATCGTGAACAGATCCCACGGTAGCGTCAGCAGCGGCAAAGTATCGGGCGGGAACAGGCCCTGGTATCCCATGTTGTGGATGGTAAAAACGGTCGCGACTTCACGAAACGCGGGATCCTCGGCGTAGAGCGTCCGCAGCATTACCGGCACCAGCGCCGATTGCCAGTCGTGGCAGTGAAACACATGCGGCACGCCCAGAACTTTGGAGGCTTCAAGCACCGCCCGCGAAAACAGTGCGAAGCGCTCGGAGTTGTCCGGATAGTCGCCGGCCGGACCTCCATAGAGTGCCTCCCGATCAAAATACGGAGGATAGTCCACGAAATAAAATCGGACTGCGCCACTGCTTCCCGCCGTCACTACCGAGCAGAAACGATACTTGTCGTCGAACGGGATGGTAATGCTGCGCACCACCATTTGCGGATCGGCCAGTTTGGTTTGCCGATAGCGCGGAACGTACACGCTCACCTGATGTCCCAGGGCGGCCAATGCATGCGGCAGGGCGCCGACCACGTCGGCCAGTCCGCCAGTTTTAGAAAAGGGAACGCACTCGGATGCCGCGAAAGCGATATGCATTTGCGAAGAAGCCTCCTAAGCCAGAACTAGATATGCCTCGCTCAAGTTATGATTAAGTTTCCGTAGAGTCGCGGCTGTCTCCAGCGAGCGTTCATAAGCAGGACGCACAGCAAAAGAACTCCGCCAGTCTAAATGCCGGAAAGAAAGAGGGTCAACGTGCCGAAGGGCGCTGCCATTCCAACAAGTCCGCGCAAGCCCAAACTAGGGCAGCATTTCCTGGCGGACGAATCGGCGGCGCTGCGCATTGTGGACGCCCTGGGTGATGTTTCTGATGCCACGGTGCTTGAGATCGGCCCCGGCCACGGCGCCATAACGGACTTGCTGGCACGAAAGTCACGGCGGCTGATCGCGGTGGAATTGGACCGCGTCCTTTCGGCGCAGCTCCGCATGAAATTCTCCATGCAACCCAATGTTGAAATCATCGAAGGCGATATCCTGAAGATCGAACTGGACACCGTCTTCGGCGCGAAGCCTGGGAGCCTGCGCACCGGACTGAACTTTACGCCCGAACCGGCCCGCGTGATCGGCAACCTGCCGTACTACATCACTTCCGATATTCTGCTGCGGTTGCTCGAATATCACCGTTACTTTTCGACTATCGTCCTGATGGTGCAAAAAGAAGTTGCGGATCGCCTGGCCGCTTCGCCTGGAAGCCGCGACTATGGCTTGCTTTCGGCAACGGCGCAGCTCTACGGACGGGTCGAGCAACTCTTCACGCTTCCGCCGGCAGCGTTTTCTCCGCCTCCGAAAGTTCATTCGAGCGTGGTTCGCGTTACCATCAAGCCTCGGCTGAAGTCGCTTCGCGTTTCCGAGGCCGAGTTCATTGCGTTCCTGAAACTTTGCTTTGGACAGAAGCGCAAAACTCTCTGGAATAATCTGAAGACGCGGTACGATGAAGATGCGCTGCGTGCCGCTTTGGCGAAGAGCGGAGTCAAACCTGCGATCCGGGCCGAAGCGCTGCCGCTGGAAAAAACCGCCGCTTTGTTCCGCGCGCTGAGCGACGGCAGTTCATAGTTTCTTCGGGCTTTATTTTTTGCTAGCCGACTTTTTGCGGACCAGAGTGCCCGCGTCACACGAGCTACTGATGACTCCCGCCGTACGAACTCCCGCCGTAGCCGGCAGGTTTTATCCCGGCCGCGCCGAAGATTTGCTGCGCGAAGTTCGGGAATTCACCTCTCCAAGCAAGACTCCGATCGAGACCGGCCGCATCGACGCCATCGGTTGCGTCGCTCCACATGCGGGATACATCTACTGCGGCGGCGTCGCCGGCGCCGTCTATTCGCGCCTGAAAATCCCTGAGCGCTGCGTGATTCTCTGCCCCAATCACACAGGAAAGGGACGTCCGCTTGCCATCATGGCGAATACCACCTGGCAGACTCCGTTGGGCGAAGTAGCGGCCGATGCGGACATGGCCGCGCGGTTGCTGCGCCGCTTCCCCGCGCTCGAAGAAGACAGCGCCGCGCACCGCGCCGAACACGCCATCGAAGTTCAGCTGCCTTTCCTGCAGGCGTCGCGGCCGGAATTGAAGATTGTCCCGATCGCCATCGGCACCAGCGACTTTGATGTACTCCGCGGATTGGGCGAAACGCTGGCAGATGTGATTGCCGATCATCACGAAGAAGATCAAAAAACGGAGCGCCCAGCGAAAGTCTTAATCATCGCCTCCAGCGACATGAACCACTACGAGTCCGACACGATCACTCGCATCAAAGACCACAAAGCCATCGAACGCGTGCTGGCCATGGATGCGCGCGGACTCTGGGAGGTGGTGTTGAATGAAGACATCAGCATGTGCGGCTTCGGGCCGACGGTTGTCATGCTCACGGCAGCGAAGCTTCTGGGAGCGACTTCCGCCACGCTGGTCAAGTACGCGACTTCGGGCGATGTCTCGGGCGACTACGAGTCAGTGGTTGGTTACGCAGGAATTATTGTGGAGTAGAACTACAGCATTTCGCACTTAACAATTAACACGTAGCCCCCCCCAGTAACACGTAGCCCCACCAGACTACGAAACCTCGGGTTGGCGAATGGCTAATTGCTGCTTTCAATGCGGACGCAACGGCGGTGGCGCGGAGGACCGGTGCGGCGCTCCCATCGGAGCCATCCCGGTAGAAGTCCGGCCCCTCGTTGAAGGTGAACTTGGACTCGTGCCGAAGCCGGTAGACCTTGCCGTAGTTGAAACTGGCGGAGCCGTCGCGACCACGACGGGACGAGAAGTGCGATCCATTGTTTTCGCGACGTGATCGAGGTGGCGCACCGATCCGCGCGGCACTCCGAAGCCGGCGGAGCCGGGATTGATGGTCAGGCGACGCGGCGCCCCCGCGGCCGGATTTGCTGCGAGGCCCAGTCCCACCATCACCGTCTGATGCCCGCGCACGGGCGGCGTCGGCACCTTCGTTCTGACCGGCGGATTCACAACCTGCGGAATTCCATACCACGGATTGTAGTAGCCCGGCTGCCAGACCCATCCGAAGCCGGGAACGAAGGCCCAGTTGCCGTAATTGTAGGGCATCCAGCCCCACGGATATCCCGAGACCCACATATAGCCTGCACTCGGATAGAAGGCCCAGCCGCCATCCTGGAACGGGCTCCAAGCGGCGTCGATGAAGTAGGGCTGCCAGACGTTGCCGTAGCCGGCCACGTTCATAAAACTGCCGTAATAATTCAGGTCGCTCATGCCGTAACCATATGGTGACGAAATGCCCGAGCCGCCGGAGGAGGCATAGCGATCGTGATAGTCGGTCTGCTGGCGATCCCAGCCGTCGGAGGGCTCGGCTTCATAATTCTTCGCGATCACGAAGCCGCCTTTTTTGGTGGCATCGCCATTCGCAGGTTCGCCTTTCGCAAGATCGCCATTCCCCAGTTCATCGTTCGCAGTGTCAATGGTCGCGCTGTGTTTCTCCGCAACCTCAAATTCTCCGGACGGCGAGGTCGCGCTCACTTTGCCTTTGAATACGGCCAGAGTCGCCTTGCTGGCGCCGTCCAGTTCCACGCGAAAATGCGCCGACCCGGGCACGGTCACGGATTCGTGAGCAAAATTCAGAGCGAACTGGTCGCCCGCTTTCTCCCCAGACTTTTTCGGACGAAGATTCGCGTAGACGGTGCCGGAGACAAGCTGCACGGTGCTGAGCTTCTGCCCATCGTCGCCGAGCGCCAGACGAGTGAAGTCCACTTCGCTGCCGGGCGCAAGACGCAACGCGCTGCCATCTTCGAATTCCACTTCCGCGCGGCCATCCTTGCCCGTCTTTAAGCGCGAGCCCTCAATCACGGGAAGGTTGATAAACGCCTTATCAAAACCGTCGCCGGTGGCGCGGTCAATCTGCACCGTGCCCTGCACTTCGCTTAACCGGACGATGCGCGCCTTCGACCCGGCCGACGCCGAGACCACCAGAAACGCCGCTACCAGCACCGCCACCGTTGCCAGCATCTTGCCGAGCCTTGCGATTGACATATACATCTCCCCGGATTGCTCCCTTTGCCCAGCCCCTCAAGGGGGGCTTCTTTCGAAGGACGGATGGCATCGCTGAAGCGATGCCCTGATACGAAACTTAAGATCTTCTTTAAGTCTACTCGATTAGAGCCCTTGCCACCCCCTTGAGTTGCCTCGAGTTTGCTAGCGTCGAGGGCTTACGTCAAGGCGATCCCGGACGCGGGGATTCCGCGCCTGTTCGTAGAGACGCGCCTTGCCGCGGCTCAGACCGCCGCGATCCGATGGCATCACGCGGTCAAAGGCGGGGCGAGCACCGTCTCGAGAAGGGAGTTTGCACCGAACGCCGCCAGGAAATTTGTTATCGCACACCTGCCCGCTCCAGCAATCGTTGGGCGCGCGCGCGGGTTACGTTGATCACGGACTGATCGGCGATGATCTGATCGAGGATGGGCTGAATGGCCGCGACCTCGATCAGTTCATGGTTGCGCGCGAGATTCTCCATGCGCTTGAGTTCTTCGTCGAGCGCCAGCTTCTGGTACTGGTGATCGTATTGGAGGCGATGTCCGAATTCGAGTGTGGCCGAGAGACTCTGCATCAGGCTGGTCATATCCTGCACGGCGGGTTTGAGGGAGTAGTTGTACGTGGCCTCACCGCTGCGCCGCGCGTCTTTGTAGGCGAGTGTCTTCTTCCCCGTAAAGGCGAGGTCCTTGTGATGCGAGTCGACGTCCTTCTGAAAGTATCCGGCCTTCGCCGCCAGTTCGAAGATTCTCTGCCGCGTTTCCGCGGCTACTGTGAAGTCGAGATCGAAGCTGTCGTTCTCGTGGGAATCGGTCTCGTCAGAATCGGGCGACCGGCGGCCGCTGGATTGGTAGCGCGCCAAGCCGTCGGATTGAACCCGAATCGAGTAATGCTCAGGCTGAGAGGTGGGGAAATCGATGGTGAAGGTGACCGCGGCCGGAGCTACGCTTTGCGAACAGGCGAGTGTCGAAGAAAAAAAGAGGATCGAAGAAGAGATGAGCAGGCAAACAATCTGAAAGGGACGGGGCATGGGCCGCTGTAATGATTGGGGATGGCTGGCAACAGTGTCAAGGGCACAACAGCACGGCCTTTAGCTCTGAGCCAACTCTTGGCTCGCAGCCACCGGCCTCAAGGGTCGACTCTGTGCGAAATCGAGACCACGTTCATTTGGGCACCGGGTCGTAGCCCAGAGCCAAGAGCGAAAGGCTAAGAGCTAAGACCTTACTTGCACACGGCCGTGTAGCCCAGGGTTTTACCCGTGAGAAAGATCTCTCCCGAGATCAGGCCGTTATTGTTGATGCCACCGGCCATGGTGTAGTTCGCGCCTGAATAGACGATGTTCTTGAAGACTCCATTTGCGTAAAAGAAGCCAAAGCTTTTATCGCCCGAAAGATGGTTGCCGACGATGACGCCGGAGTTGTTCACTGCGGTCAGAACGGTTCCGTACTTCGCGTATGGATAATTGATGGTGGTGAAGGTCCCGTTTTTCCATAAGAAGCCGTTGCTGACGAGGCTGCTGGCGTAGTTTCCGACAACTTCGCCGTTGTCATTGATCGCCAGGGCATAGGTTACCTGCGCATTGGGATAGCCAATCGTGGTGTACTTGCCGTTCACCAGCCTGAATCCCTTGGTCACGTACCCGCCGGCGCTGAAGCTCCCGACCGCACCTCCCAGCAGGTTGACGTTGAACAGCCAGGTATTGGCGGCGTTGGGATGGTTGACGACGGTGAACGTGCTACCTTCCAGCAGGAATCCATGAATGTGCCCAGGGTACGCGCTGTCCTGGTAAAAACCTGCATTCGTGCCACTGCCATTGCGCCCGTACAACCACGTGGCTGCGGATTTCGGGGCCGCGTACTCGGTGAAGACTCCGCCGGAGGAGTGCGTGAAAGCCACGAATTGCAGCGTTTTGTTGTTCATCAACTGGCCGACCACGGTGCCGTCGTCGCTCACTCCCTGAATCTGGCTGAAGGAATATCCCGAGGGTGCGGAAAATGTCTCGAAGATACAGGAAGCCGTCTGGGCGGCAAACATCACAGATGAGTGCAAGAGAAGCGCAACGAAGGCGGCAGCAATGAGACGGGGAAGGCTCAATGAAAT
>Ga0209526_10001809_pt1 | contig 14302 bp, 12 predicted proteins | sample JacPinW_OM2H0_M1_FD_188566 | JGI IMG/M metagenome (GOLD analysis project Ga0209526, IMG submission 188566) | Forest soil microbial communities from Algoma, Ontario, Canada - Jack Pine, Ontario site 1_JW_OM2H0_M1 (SPAdes) (version 2) | ecosystem: Environmental > Terrestrial > Soil > Boreal... | reverse complement strand
GCTCGGCTACACTTTCAATCCGCTGTCGGTCTATTTCTGCTATCGCGCCGATGGCGCGCTCGCGCTGATGATCTACGAAGTCCGCAACACCTTTGGCGATATCCACGCCTATGTGCTGCCGGTCAAGCCCGGAGAGATCAGCGACGCGGGGGTACGGCAGAGCCAGGAAAAACTGTTCTACGTCTCGCCCTTTGTCGAAATGGCGATGCGCTATCATTTCCGCGTCTCGCCTCCCAGCGAGAACGTCAAGCTGCGCATCCTGGAAACCGATTGCGAATCACCCCTGCTCGCCGCAACCTTCCATGGCCGGCGGCGCGCGCTGACCACCCCGGCGCTGCTGCGCTCGTTCTTCGCACTGCCGCTAGTGACGCTGAAGATCGTCGCCGCGATCCACTGGGAAGCGCTGCGACTGTGGCTCAAAGGTGTTCGGTTAGTGCCGCGATCAAATCCCGCAACTGCGAATGCCGCAAGTCCTGCCACCAATACCGCCACCAATACCGTCTTGGCGAGCGACGAAAGCCGCGCTTATATTGGACCAGGGCTGACCGCCCGTGCAAGGCGCGCTCTGGTCCAGTGAAGGTCGAGGACGATCGACCGTTACGCGGCGCTTGATGGATCTGCCCATGATGGATCTAAAATGGCGGACTTGATTTCGGTAACCCCTGACAACGTCGAGACGGTGCTTGCGGACTTGCCCCGGGTCGTCCGCCTGGCGCTCGGATTCGGTTCGCGCCTCAGGCGCGGCACCCTCGATGTCACCCTGCCCGACGGCCGCGCGATTCGCCTCGGCGGGCTCGAACCCGGCCCTGCGGCTGCGATGAAGCTCTATAATTACGGATTTGCGTCGCGCCTTCTCAAGGGCGGCGATATCGGCATCGCGGAAGCCTATCTGCGCGGCGAGTGGGACACGCCGGATCTGACGCAATTCCTCTATCTGTTTTGCGTCAATCACGATCTCATTCAGGCGATGCTCGGCGACAAGCCGTTGATGCGCTTCATCCAGGTGGTGCGGCACTGGTTCAATCGCAACACCAAGCGACAGGCGCGCCGCAACATCTATGCGCATTACGACATCGGCAACGCCTTTTATTCGGCATGGCTCGATCCGAGCATGACCTATTCCTCAGGCCTGTTCGAGGATGACACGGCCGACCTGACGGCGGCGCAAAACAACAAGTACCGCAGGCTTGCCGAAGCGATCGACCTCAAGCCCGGGCAGAAATTACTGGAGATCGGATGCGGCTGGGGCGGCTTTGCGGAATATGTCGCCAGGACCTTCGGCGCCAAGGTCGTCGGTCTCACCATCAGCAAGGAGCAGCGCGATTTTGCGCAAAAGCGCATCCAGGACGCCGGCCTCAACGAAAAGGTCGAAATCCGCCTGCAGGACTATCGCGACGAGCGTGACGACTATGATCGCATTGCCTCGATCGAGATGATCGAGGCGGTGGGCGAGCAGTTCTGGCCGAGATATTTTTCCCAATTGCGTGATCGGCTGTTGCCGGGTGGGCTTGCCGGCATCCAGGCGATCACCATTCAGGACAGCATGTTCCAGACTTACCGGCGCGAGGTCGACTTCATCCAGCGCTACGTTTTTCCCGGCGGCATGCTGCCGTCACCGCAGGTGCTGAAGTCGCTCGGCGAGCGCTTCGGCGTTCCCGTTATTCGCGAGCACATTTTCGGGCAAGATTATGCCAAGACACTTGCGACCTGGCGAAATAACTTCCGCGAGGCCTGGCCGAACCTGATACCACTTGGTTTCGATGACCGCTTCCGGCGGCTGTGGGAGTATTATCTCGCTTATTGCGAGGCCGGATTCCTCTCCGGAAATATTGACGTGCGGCAAGTGGTGTTCGCGAAATCCAGCTAGATTCGCCGCACTGCAAAAGCCTTTCCCTTTTGGCTCGTGCGCTCTAGGGTCGTGCCCGGTTTGGCAAAAAGACCGGCGAAGATTTAACTCACATGATCATTAACAACGACGTCGTCGAAGCGATCGGCAACACGCCGCTGATCAAGTTGAAGCGCGCCTCCGAAGAAACCGGCTGCACCATTCTCGGCAAGGCCGAGTTCATGAATCCCGGCCAGTCGGTGAAAGACCGCGCCGGCAAATGGATGATTCTCGAAGCCGAGAAGCGCGGTGAGCTCAAGCCCGGCGGCCTCGTGGTGGAAGCGACCGCGGGCAATACCGGCATCGGTCTTGCTGTGGTGGCGAGTGCGCGCGGTTACCGGACCTTGATCGTGATTCCGGATACCCAGAGCCAGGAAAAGAAGGACATGCTGCGGCTGTGCGGCGCCGAACTGGTCGAGGTGCCGGCGCTGCCCTATTCCAACCCGAACAATTACCAGCATGTCGGACGAAGGCTTGCCGATCAGCTCCGCAAGAGCGAGCCGAACGGCGTGCTGTTCGCCGATCAGTGGAACAATCTGGACAACGCCAAGGCGCATTACGATTCGACCGGCCCGGAGATCTGGCAGCAGACCGGCGGCAAGGTCGATGGTTTCGTCTGCTCGGTCGGCACCGGCGGCACACTGGCCGGCATCAGCCGCTACTTGAAGGAAAAGAACAAAAATATCGTCATTGCCTGCGCCGATCCCCCGGGCGCTGCGATGTATGAGCTCTTCAAGCACGGCAAGGTCAAGACGACGCCGGGCGGATCGATCACCGAAGGCATCGGGCTCGGACGAGTCACGCCGGTGATCGAGACCGCGAAAGTCGACGACGCCTATCTCATTCCGGACGAGGAAACCGTGCCGGTGATCTACGACCTGCTCGAGCACGAAGGCCTTTGCCTCGGCGGCTCGACCGGCGTCAATGTCGCCGGCGCGATCCGGCTCGCAAAACAGCTCGGGCCCGGCAAGACCATCGTCACCATCCTCTGCGATTCCGGAAATCGCTATCAGTCAAAGCTCTTCAATCCGGATTTCATGCGCTCGAAGAACCTGCCGGTGCCCGAGTGGCTTGAGAAGCGCAGCAACATCAGCATGCCGTTCGTGAAGGTGTGAGACGCGAATGGCGAGTGGCGAATAGCGAATAGGGATTCTATTCGCTACTCGCTATTCCCTATTCGCCTCGTTCACCGCAATATCTGGCTCAAAAACAGTCTCGTCCGCGCGTGCTGAGGATGGGCAAAAAACTCCGTCGGCGTATTCGCCTCGATGATCTGCCCGGCGTCCATGAACACCACGCGGTCGGCCACTTCGCGGGCAAATCCCATTTCATGGGTGACGACCAGCATGGTCATGCCTTCTTTGGCAAGGTCGACCATGGTGTCCAGCACCTCCTTGACCATTTCAGGGTCGAGCGCCGAGGTCGGCTCGTCGAACAGCATGACCTTGGGATTCATGGTGAGCGCGCGCGCGATCGCGACGCGCTGCTGCTGGCCGCCCGACATCTGCCCCGGATATTTGTTGGCCTGATGCGGGATTTTCACCCGCTCCAGAAATTTCATCGCGGTCACCTCGGCATCCTTCTTCGGGACGTTGCGCACCCAGATCGGCGCCAGCGTGCAGTTGTCCAGCACTGTGAGATGCGGAAACAGATTGAAGCTCTGGAACACCATGCCGACTTCGCGGCGGACCTCGTCGACCCGTCGCAGGTTCGGGCCGAGCTCGATGCCGTCGACGACGATCCGCCCCTCCTGGAATTCCTCCAGCGCGTTGATGCAGCGGATCAAGGTCGATTTGCCGGAGCCTGACGGGCCGCAGATCACGATGCGCTCGCCCTTGGCGACTTCAAGATTGATGTCGCGCAGCACATGAAAGTCGCCGAACCATTTGTTGAGGCCGGTAATGCTGACGATCGAATTCTCGCTCATGGCTCTCTCAATTACGCCGGTGCGCGTTCAGCCTGTTCTCGACGAACAGCGAGTAACGCGACATGGCAAAACAGAAGGTGAAATAGATGATCCCGGTAAACGCAAAGCCGGTGAACAGCGTGGTCGGCGTTGCCCAGACCGGGTCGGAGAACGAGGCCCGCAACTGGCCGAGCAGGTCGAACAGCGCCACGATCGAGACCAGGGAAGTATCCTTGAACAGGGCGATGAAGCTGTTGACGAGGCCGGGAATGACGTGGCGCAGCGCCTGCGGCATCACGATCAGCGCCGTGGTCTTCCACCAGGATAGCCCGAGCGCACTCGCAGCCTCACCCTGCCCGCGCGGGATCGCCTGCAATCCGCCCCTGATCACTTCGGCCTGGTAGGCGCCGGCGAACAACGCGATGCCGATCAGCGCCCGCACCAGACCGTCCACCGTGAAATTTCCCGGCAGAAACAGGGGCAGCATGTAGGTTGCGAAAAACAGCACCGTGATCAGCGGCACGCCGCGCCAGAATTCGATGAAGACGATCGAGAAAATCCGGATCAGCGGGATCGTCGCGCGCCGCCCGAGCGCGAGCGCAATCCCGATCGGCATCGAGGCGACAATGCCGGTGACGGAGACGACGAGCGTCACCAAGAGGCCGCCCCACAGCCTTGTGTCGACGATGGGCAGTCCGCCGCGGTCGAGACCCATCACGGCGATCACGATAGCGATGCCGGCAAAGATCGCGAGGCTGACGATCAGGGCGCGCCATCCCCTGCTGATACCGCCGCTCAGCCAGAACAACAGGAGTGAGACGACGACGGCCGTGATCGTGAAATCGACCCAGACCGGCCGGCTCGACGCCTGAACCTGGTCGCGAAGCCAGATCAGCGGCCAGATCAGCCAGGAAACGGCGGAACCGACCAGGATCAGCCCTTTCCCGAGCAAGAGCAGCAACGGTCCGATTACCGCCGAATTCTGGCCGGCGTTGCTCAACGCCCGGCCTGCATTGCCGATGCTGTCGTCAAATCCTTCGAGAATGCCTGTGGTCCAGCTCACGCCGAAACCACTCAAGCCGCCGCCATGCAGCAGGAAAAACGCGACAACGGGAAAGGCGAAGAAGAACAGGCCGGCATTGAGACCCTTGGCCGGCAGGCGCGGGATCAAGAGCGGCAATAGCAGCAACGCGCCGAGCAAGAACGTCAGATTGACCCGCCAACGCTCTGGCTCCGGATAGAAGCCGTAGATGAACTGGGTGAATTTCGCCTCGATGAAGGGCCAGCACGCGCCGACCGGGTGGCCGGCATTTTCGGCCAAACAGGCGTTGCGATCGTTGCCGTGCCAGGCCGCGTCGACCAGCAGGAATTTGAGCGCGGGAACGACGATGAACCACAACAGCAGCGCGCTCACGATCGTGATCAGGATGTTGGTCGGCGAATTGAACAGCCGGGTGCGCAGGAAGCCAATGAAGCCCGTGGTCTTCACCGGCGCGGGGCGTTCCGGAACAAGGTCCTGGCGGACGAAGGCAGAGGCGGTGATATCGGTCATCCCATGCTCCGGCCGATTCGCCATCCGTAAAAGCTCATGATCGCGCTGGTGACGAGCGAGATCAGGAGATAGACGCCCATGGTGATGCCGATGATCTCGATCGCCTGCCCGGTCTGGCTCAGCGTCGTTCCCGCAAATACCGAGACCAGGTCGGGATAGCCGATCGCGACCGCCAGCGAGGAATTTTTCGTGAGGTTGAGATATTGATTGGTGAGCGGCGGCAGGATCACGCGCAGCGCCTGCGGGATCACGATCAGCCGCAACACCGAACCGCGCTGCAACCCGAGCGACGAGCCCGCCTCCATCTGCCCCTTGTGCACCGACAGAATGCCGGCGCGCACGATCTCGGCGATGAACGAAGCCGTATAGGTCGACAACGCCAACGTCAGCGCCACGAACTCGGGAATGACGCGCGAGCCGCCGGCGAAGTTAAAGCCCTTTAGTTCCGGTATTTCAAACTTGACCGGCGCGCCAAACACCAGCGCGGTGACAAGCGGCAGACCGATCAGCAAACCCAGCACATAGGGCCAGATCGTGATCAGCTTGCCGCGCTGATAAAGCTGCCAGCGGGCGTAGCGCCACAGCACCAACACCGCGACGATCGCGATCGCGAGCGCAATGACGAAAGGCTCGAAGCCGGGATTGCCGATCGGCTTTGGGATGATCAGCCCGCGGTTACTGAGAAAGAAGCTGGAAAACAGCGATATGCTCTGCCGCGGTCCGGGCAATGCAGCAAGCACCGCGAGATACCAGAACAGGATCTGGAACAGGAGCGGCAGGTTGCGCACGCCCTCGACGTAACCGCCGGAGATCCGCGACAACAGCCAGTTCGGCGACAGCCGGCCGAGCGCGACGAGGAACCCGATCAGGGTCGCGAAGAAGATGCCGATCAGCGAGACCAAGAGCGTGTTGAGCAGCCCGACCAGGAAAACGTGGGCGTAAGTATCGGATCCCGAATACGAAATGAGGCTCTGGCTGACGTCAAAGCCCGCGGTATTTTTCAGAAATCCGAAGCCAGCGGTGATGTGCTGGTTCTCGAGATTGGCGCGGGCATTGGTGACGATCTCATAGCCGATCCAGGCCAGCACAGCGACGAAGACGATCTGAGCGGCGAAACCGCTCCACCCGGCCCGGCCGCCGAGCGCGCGCTTCAACCGGAAGACGAATTGCGGCGGTGGCGGCCGGGCCTCGATGGTCATCGCGCGCTAGCCCTGCGGCTTGCCGATCAGCGGATCGGCGGCGCGTACTGGATTCCACCCTTGTTCCAGAGCTGGTTGAGCCCGCGGGCGATCCCGAGCTTGGAGCCCGAGCCGACGTTGCGATCGAAGGATTCGCCGTAATTGCCGACGGCCTTTACGATGCGGGAGACCCAGTCCTTGGTCAGCCCGAGCTGCTCGCCGAGATTGCCATCGGTGCCGAAGGCGCGCTTGAGCTCCGGCTTGTCGGATTTGGCCATTTCGTCGACGTTCTTCTGGGTGACGCCGAGTTCCTCGGCATCGACCATCGCAAACAGCACCCATTTCACGATGTCGAACCACTGGTCGTCGCCATGGCGCACCATCGGGCCGAGCGGTTCCTTGGAGATCACTTCGGGGAGCACGGCGTGGTCGGCGGGGTTCGCGAGCTTCAGTCGCTCGGCGTAGAGCTGCGAAACGTCCGAGGTGAAGACGTCACAGCGGCCGGACTCGTAGGCCTTGACGGTTTCGTCGGCGGTGCCGAATGCGATCACCTCATACTTCATGTTGTTGCCCTTGAAGTAGTCGGCGAGGTTCTGCTCCGTCGTGGTTCCGGTTTGTACGCAGACCGAAGCGCTGTTGAGCTCCAGCGCGGAATTCACCTTCAGCGACTTCTTCACCAGAAAGCCCTGTCCGTCATAATAAGTCACGCCGGTGAAGTTGGCGCCGAGCGAGGTGTCGCGGGAAAGCGTCCAGGTTGTGTTGCGCGAAAGTACGTCGATTTCGCCCGATTGCAGCGCCGTGAAGCGGTCCTTGGCCGACAGCGGCACGTATTTGACCTTGGTCTGATCGTCAAAAATCGCGGCCGCAATCGCGCGGCAGACGTCGACGTCGAGCCCGGTCCAATTGCCCTTGTCGTCAGGTGCGGAAAATCCCGGCAGCCCCTGGCTCACACCGCAAGATAACATGCCCCGGTCCTTGACCGTCTTGAGCGTTTGCGCCGATGCGGCGTTGGCCAGAAAACCGGCGGTGAGAGCAAGGGTAAAGACCAGGGATACGCGTTTCATGGCTAAGCCTTTCAAGGATCGTCCGGGACATATTCCGCTTACCGTCGCGCAACCTCGATTGGCCAAACCCGTGATCCACCGCCGCAAACGTCAGCCCGAAAGGCAGTCGAATGTGCTGATACCGTCAAAACGCTGGATCGAAGGTCGCGGCAAGCCCCTCAACGTGCGGCGACTGAATAGCTTGGCGGCATCACAGAACGGCTGGCGGGCCGGGTCAAGGGGTTGACGCGGCTCTTCCTGGTCCTGTTATTAACAATCCCCGCCACGCCGCCGTCCGGCGGCCATTGTGACGTGCGGCAAAAAGTCTTTTGATCGGCGAACGCATGGATTCCTCGACCGGCTCCGGACCAACCAACCCGCAACGGCCCGAAACCGGGCTGGTAACCGCGGGCCGCGACGCCAAAGCCCAGAAGGGCTTCGTCAATCCCCCCGTGGTCCACGGTTCCACCGTGCTCTATCCGAGCGCGGAGGACCTGCACGCCCATCGCGGCGAATTCACCTATGGCCGCCACGGCACGCCGACCACCCGGGCCTTGCAGGAAACGCTGATGGCGCTCGAGGGTCCGCAATGTGCCGGCGTCGGCATCGCGCCGTCAGGGCTTGCGGCGATCACCACCACCCTGCTAGCGGTGCTGAAGGCCGGCGATCACCTTCTGGTCTGCGACAACGTCTATCGCCCGTCGCGCAATTTTTGTAACGGCGTGCTGGCGCGCTATGGCGTCGAGACCACCTATTTCGATCCGCTCATCGGTGGTGCGATCGAAACGCTATTCAAAACGAACACCGGGGCCGTGTTGGTCGAAGCGCCCGGCTCGCAATCCTTCGAAATGCCTGACATTCCGGCGATTGCCGCCGTCGCGCACGCGCATGGCGCGCTGGTGATCGACGACAACACCTGGGCGACGCCGCTGTTTCACCGCTCGCTCGATCAGGGCGTCGACGTCAGCATGCAGGCCGCGACCAAATATATCGGCGGCCATTCCGACATCATGTTCGGCACGATCTCGGCAAACGCCAGGGCGTGGCCGACGATTGCCGAGAATATCCGGCTGCTCGGCGTTTGCGCCGGGCCCGACGACGTGTTCCTGGCGCTGCGCGGCATGCGTACGCTCGCGGTGCGGCTCAACCAGCATTATCGCTCCGGGCTTGAGATGGCGCGCTGGCTTGCGACACGCCCGGAAGTGCAGCGGGTGCTGCACCCGGCGCTCGAGAGCGATCCCGGCCACGCCATCTGGAAACGGGATTTCACCGGCGCATCCGGGCTGTTCAGTGTGGTGCTGAAGCCCGCGCCGCAAAAGGCCGTCGATGCCCTGCTCGACACCGTGAAATTGTTCGGCATGGGCTACTCGTGGGGCGGTTTCGAAAGCCTCGTCATTCCCTTCGACTGCGACGGCTATCGCACCGCGACCAAATGGGCGCCCGGCGGCCCGACCCTGCGGCTCCATATCGGGCTTGAGAATGTCGATGATCTCAAAGCCGATCTTGACCGTGGTTTTGCGGCCTTCAACGCGGCTTAAGACCCCGGTAACGCCGGACCCCTTTTGTCCGGCGGTCAGGACGCGATCGATCGGCCAACTCGCTGAACATCAGGATTTGGCGGGCTCATTTCCGATAACAATCTGTTCACCATGAGACCAGTTCTCGGAGTTCCTTTCGGCAAACTCAGCCGCCCGCAAGTTCCCTTATACCTTTGCTGGTTAGTCCTGCCTGAGGGAACAGTTTGTCGCCACCATGTGGTCCAAACATCCCGGCGTAAGAGTGACAGTAAAGCGTATGAGTACCGCCCCCATTGTGGTCCTGAGCATCGCCCCCGGCGCTGGCGGTATTGCCGCCTCTCCCGCCAGTGGGTTCGCCAAACAGGCAGAGACGCTCACTGAGGGGTGCCAGACTGGCATGCCGGCACGGTCACCGCGCGGAATCTCCGAAGATCAGGCTTCCAGGCCCAGTGAAAGCGTCAATGGCGTGCGCCAGCGCGTCGCCATCCTGACGACGGCACAGAAGTGACCGAAAGGATACCCGAAATGAAGTGCAGGGCAATCAAGCCGGCGATGCGTACCCTCCTGGTGCGCGCCCTGTCGTTCTCAGCCGCCGCCGCGCTGATGATCAATCCGGCTTTGGCGCCCGTGGTGGCGGCCGAGGCCACGGAAACGCCGGTTGCCGTCACCGGATCGGCGAAAACCCGCTTTCTCCCGCTCGGCATCGGCAAATCGGTGATCATCGATTTGCCGCGCGAGGTCAAGGATGTGCTGGTCGCCGACCCGAAGATCGCAAACGCCGTCATTCGCTCGGCGCAGCGGGCCTATATCATCGGTGCTGCGGTAGGCCAGACCAACATCGTGTTCTTCGACGCCGACGGCCAGCAGGTCGCCGCCTACGACATCGCGGTCAAGCGCGATCTCAACGGCGTGCGCGCGGCGTTGCGACAGGCCTTTCCGGGAATCCAGATCGAGGGCATCGGCGACAGCGTGATGCTGACCGGCTCGGTAGCCAGTCCGATCGAGGCGCAGCAGGCAGGCGACGTCGCGGCGCGGCTGACGGGAGGCGCCGACAAGGTCGTCAACGGCGTCGTCGTCCGCGGCCGCGATCAGGTGATGTTGAAGGTCTCGGTCGCGGAAGTGCGGCGGGACATTGTCAAGCAGATGGGCATCGATCTCAGCGCCAGCATGAACTATGGCACCGCGGTCGTGAACTTCAACAACACCAACCCGTTCACCGCAAACAGCGGCGCGCTGGTCCCGGACAACGGCTTTAGCGCTGGCAGCATCGTCAAGGGTCTGCCCTCGGTCACCGCCACCATGCGCGCGATGGAAAGCGCCGGCGTGGTGCGGACATTGGCCGAACCCAATCTGACGGCGATCTCCGGCGAGTCCGCGACATTTATCTCGGGCGGCGAATTTCCCATTCCGACCGGCGTGACCTGCCAAACGACGACGGCGGGCGCTATTGGAAATTGCGTCCAGACGGTCACCTACAAGAAATTCGGCATCTCGCTCAACTTCACGCCGGTAGTGCTGACGGAGGGGCGGATCAGCCTGCGGGTGATGACCGAAGTGTCGGAGGTCTCGACCGAAAACTCTCTGACTGGCGGTGCCGGTGGAACGACGATTCCCTCGATCAAGACCCGGCGTGCCGAAACCACGCTGGAGATCCCATCGGGCGGCTCGATGGCGATGGCCGGCCTGATCCAGGAACAGACCAAGCAGGCCGTCAACGGAATGCCGGGTCTCGACCAGTTGCCCATCCTTGGCCAGCTTTTCCGCAGCCAGGACTATGTCAATCACCAGACCGAATTGATGGTCATCGTGACGCCCTATGTCGTCCGGGCGGTTGCCCAGAAAGAATTGTCACGTCCCGATGACGGGTTTGCGCCCGCATCGGATTCGCAATCGGCACTGCTCGCCCAGATCAGCCGGATTTACGGCGTCGCCGCACGCGTCGATCCGGTTGGAAGCTACCAGGCCAACTTTGGCTTCATCATTGATTGACACGGGGCTGCCCGACCAATGCGGGACGAGGACAGGACGATGACAAACAGAACACCGGCAGATTGCTACAGAACCCTGCGGCTGCTGGGTGCACTTGCAAGTCTTTCAGTCGTGCTGGGCGCGTGCAACTACGCCACCACCGAAAGTGTGACGGCGAGTGTTCCCGACGACTACCGCCTGCGTCATCCGATTGCGGTCCAGGAAGCCGACCGTTCCATTGTTATTTTCGTCGGTCATGCCCGGGCCGATCTGTCCGCTCCACAACGCGCCGACGTCATCGGACTGGCGCAGGCATGGGCTCGCGAAGGGACCGGAGCCATTGTCGCCGATGTGCCGGTCGACACCCCGAACGCACGGGCTGCGGCCGCAATATACCGGGATATTCAAGGGGCGCTCGCCGCGGGCGGCGTGCCATCACGCGCCATCATTCTGCATCACTATCATCCGGACGACCCTCGCCTGTTGCCGCCGATCCGCCTGAGCTATCCGAAAATCTCCGCGGTGGCCGGGCCCTGCGGTCTGTGGCCGGAGGATCTTGGCCCCTCGATCCTCAACAACGGCTACAACCAAAACAAGCAATACTACAATTTCGGTTGCGCTTATCAGCGCAACATGGCGGCGATGATCGACAATCCGTCCGACCTCGTGCAGCCGCGACCTGAAACGCCCCCGTATACGGCGCGGCGCACCGAAGGATTCGAGAAGTATCGCAAGGGCGAGACGACCACGACGACATATCCCGAAGCAGACAAGGCCAAACTCAGCGACGCAGGCAAATGATCAAACACCAGAATTCCGAGGAACAGCCGGACGACGACGCGCCCCCCACAGGCGAATACATCGCGCCCGCGCCGCGCGTGTCGGTGCAGGCCTTCTGCGAGACCGCGGATACCGCGGCCGCCGTAGAATCGGCGGCCAAGGATCGCCGTCTTGCCAAGGTCCACCTCACCGCAAAAATGGGCGGCATGGCGGCTGCCATCGAAACCTACGGCTCGCAGCCCACCCCCAACGTGATCCTCCTGGAATCCAAGGCGGACAACGACATCCTTGCCCTGCTCGATGAACTGGCATCGGTATGTGATCCCGGAACACGGGTTGTCGTGATCGGCAGCGAAGAGGACAACGTGCCCTACCGCGAACTGGTGCGTCGCGGCGTCAACGACTACGTCGTCGGGCCGGTCGACGCCCTTGATGTGGTTCGCTCGATCTGCAGTCTGTTCTCGGCTTCGGAGGCGGTCGTGACCGGCCGGATCATCGCCGTCGTCGGGGCCAAGGGCGGCGTCGGCGCATCGACCGTTGCGCATAATGTGGCATGGATGATCGCCCGCGATCTCTCGCTGGATTCCGTCGTGATCGACCTTGATCTCGCCTTCGGCACGGCCAGTCTCGACTACAATCAGGATCCGATGCAGGGCATCGCCAATGCGGTGTTCCAGCCCGACCGGCCCGACACCGCGCTGGTGGAGCGCTTGCTCGCCAAATGCACCGATCGCCTCAGCCTGCTGGCGGCGCCTGCGACGCTCGATCGGGTCTATGATTTCGGCGCGGAGGCCTTCGACGCGATCCTCGATACGTTGCGCATGACAACGCCCTGCATCGTGCTGGACATTCCGCACCAATGGTCGGGCTGGACCAAGCGCGCGCTGGTCGGCGCGGATGATATTCTGATCGTTGCCGAGCCGGACCTGCCCAATCTGCGCAACGCCAAGAACATGCTGAGCGTGCTGAAAGCGGCGCGGCCCAACGACCACCCGCCGCTCTATTGTCTCAACCAGGTCGGCATGCCCAAGCGGCCGGAAATCGAAGTCGGCGAGTTCGCCAAAGCGATCGAGTCCCGGCCGATCGCGGCCATTCCATTCGATTCGAAATTGTTCGGCACCGCATCGAACAACGGTCAGATGATCGCGGAGATCTCCGCGAGCCATCGCACCACCCTGTTGTTTCAGCAGATCGCCCAGCAGCTAACCGGCCGCGGCGAAGCCAAGAAGCCGCGGCGCTCGTTGTTGTCGCCGATCATCAAGAGATTGCGGGGGAGAAACAAGTCGCCGGCCAGTCTCGGGGCTGCTCGCAAGGTGTCGTAAGCGGCCTTCGAGGCCGCAGTTCGGTTCTTTGGAGTCTCTCAATCGGGACGACCGTTGGCTCCCGGCAGCGGCTTGTCGAGACCCGCCCGTTGCTTCTGGTTCCGCGACAATAATTGCTTGAGATAGGCGACGTTGGCCGCGGCTTGCTCGGCCGGCAGGCCGGCCTTCACGATGCTCTCGGCCTCGGCGAGACGGCCTTGCAGGCCGACAACCAATGCCAGATTTGTTCGCATGCGCGGATCCGCACCCGCCTTGCCATAGGCGCGGCGCAGAGTCTCCTCCGCCTTGGGCAGGTCCTTCGAAAGCGCGTATGAAAGACCGAGATTGGACAGCACCGAGGGTTCTTCAGGCGCTATTTTCAGCGCGCTGGCGTAATACTGCCGCGCTTCTTCATGCCGGCCGAGTTGATCGAGGGCTGCGCCCTGGGCCGAGAGGATTCGCCAATCGGGGTCTTCCGGCGTATGGGCGCGGCTCAGCACATCGAATGCTTGCTGGAAATTGCCATTGTCCCCGAGCGCGCGCCCATAGCCGGCAAGAAGCGCCTTGTTGCCGGGATGAGCGACGCTAGCCTGCTCGAGCACTGCAACCGCCTGGGACCGCTGCCCGGTATCACGCAGCGCCTTTGCGTATTGTAGCGCGATCGCCGGGTCGTTGGGGTTGGTGCGAAACCGCTCGCGATAGGTTTCCAGGTCGCGCCTGGCTTCGCTGGCGGGCCTTGTGTCGGATTTCTCGCCCAGCGACCCCGTGATATCACCGGTGCCGTCGGTCTGGCAGCCGCACAGCGCCAATAGCAGAAAGACAGACGAGGCCGCGGACGCTAGAGATCTCGCCGGGCTGGGCTTGTTATGCAACGGCAGCGACATGCGCTCTGATCTGTGCTCGGCGACAGGTCAAAAGACACTCACATATTAATCCTTAATTCCGGTTAACGGGCGCCAATGGCCAGCCCCCGCGACCCTCAGCCCTGCCCGTTCGGGTCGAAAAGCGGCAACCAAGCCGATCTTTTGCGCCGATTTTCGATCTAATCGATAAATTCGGCGCCGAATTCGCAACCGATCCGCCATGCCAGACGGCATTGGCGCGCATGGTCAGGCGCGAAGATGAGGGTGAACTGAGGCGGGATTTCCAGGTACTCGGCGACCACCTTCACG
>Ga0209526_10001808_pt1 | contig 14303 bp, 13 predicted proteins | sample JacPinW_OM2H0_M1_FD_188566 | JGI IMG/M metagenome (GOLD analysis project Ga0209526, IMG submission 188566) | Forest soil microbial communities from Algoma, Ontario, Canada - Jack Pine, Ontario site 1_JW_OM2H0_M1 (SPAdes) (version 2) | ecosystem: Environmental > Terrestrial > Soil > Boreal... | reverse complement strand
TTTTCCGCTGTTTGAGAGAATTCGGGATCTCGGGGTGGCGGTCTGATCCTCGTCCACTAGCCAGTTGGGCGCGCCCGCTGTTTGAGAATGGTCCGGCATCGCGGCGCCGCCTCGGTGAGCTGCACATAGTGGGATTGACTGGTTGCGCAATGCAGCGGCGGCCGGTAACAGTCATTCCACTTACTGACGGCGGCAACGTCGCCCGAATTTCCGGTCGAACTAGACATATTGACGTCGGCGAAGACTGACTGAAGAACCCAGCGGCTGAGCTGCCGAAATCCGGGCTGCTCGGATACCAATGACTGACTCGGGATGATAGCGGACCGCGTGCTCAGTTGCGGTAACTCGGACCGAATCGTCCAGCAATCAAATAAAATTATCAGAAAAGGCGGTTTTCTGACGCTCGCTTGGACAGCCCGCTGACTGCAGTACGGTTAATCTACGCATCGGCTGAGTGGCGATATCGATCGCCCTTTGGCACACACTGGCAATAGGGCCAGGCCTCACTGGCAGGAAGGACTTTCAAATGTTTCGTTTTATCAATGGCTACCGCAGTGATGAGCGCGGTGCCACGGCGACCGAATATGCCATGCTTGTCGTCTTTATCGCCCTCGCTATCGCCGCCGGTGCGCAGACGCTTGGCGGCGGCATTACCACGCTGTTCAATAATGTTGCTACCACTCTGACGGGCATCCAAATGCCCACTCCCTAGGCGCCGCGTGTCATGGCGGTCGGCAATGGATCACCCGTTGCCGACTGGCCACCCCAGCGGGACCTTGGATAGGGGTTGCGTGATGCAATGGGCGGTGCTGGTCTTCGCAGTGGGTATACTCACCTTGATCGCCTATGGTGATGTCCGCATGAGGCGCATCCCCAATGCTCTTTCTCTTGCAATCGCCACGCTCGGTCTGGCTCACCTCGCGCTCGCCCATGATGTGGTTGCCGCCAGCTACACGGTTGCGGCAGCGGCCGTGACGTTCGCCGTCACGCTTCTGCTCTTTTGGCGCGGTGTCATTGGGGGCGGTGACGCAAAATTGTTGGCCGCTGTGGTGCTGCTCATCGGCCACCAAGAGCTGCTCGGTTTTCTTTTCCTCATGAGCCTTTGCGGCGGAGCGCTCGCGGCGGCCACCCTCGCACGAGAGCAGCTGCGCCTGCGGTACTGGCGCCCGTCTCGCCTGGCGCGACTGCCACAGTTGACTGAGGCTGTCGGATCCACCACGGCGCCGATAGAGTCGACCGTCCCCTACGGTGTCGCAATCGCAGCTGCCGGCGTGATCACGCTGATACTTGAGACTTCTGTTGCAAGGTGAACGACGATGCCGGCCAAAACGATCCTCGCCATGCTGTTTCTGATCTCGCTTTGCGTCGTCGTCGTTCTTGGACTCCGCGCGCTCCCCCAACGAGTCGCTGCGGACCCTTCAGCCGTGAGTGACCAGAGACTTGTCGCCACAATGGTGTTGCCGTCCGGCACATTGTTGCGAGCCAAAGACGTGGTTTGGCAGCGGATAGCCGGCAGCGCCGGACCGGATGACATTCTGCGCCCACCCAGTGCTGCTGGGACCCCCAATCTTGAGCTCGATCAGCAGGCGCGCGCCGCGGTATACGGCGCAGCGTTGCGCACTGGCGTCACGGCTGGCGACCCGATCAGCCGCGGCGGCATTGTCAAGCCGGGCGATCGTGACTTTCTGCAGATCGTGCTGTCTTCCGGGGCTCGAGCGATTGCGATCCCGGTCGCCATGGGCGGGGCCAGTACCGGCATTTTGTATCCCGGCGACCGCGTCGACGTCATCCTGACACAGACATTCAAGAACGATCCCCCACTAACACGCCGTTCCGTCGGCGAGACAGTCGTTGAGAACCTGCGCGTGCTGGCGATCGATTCACTTGACTCGAAGCCGACCGGACCGGGCAACAGTTTTGGCCGGACAGTGACCTTGGAGGTGACGCCCGAACAGGCCGAGAAAATCAATGTGGCTACCGAGCTTGGCAAGTTGTCGCTGACCTTGCGCAGCATCACTACAACGGAAACGGTTGCTGCGGCCTCGACAGCGCCGCTGGTCAAGGGGAGGAGCATCAAACCGATTTGGGCCGGTGATGTTTCGCCGGCGCTGGGCGATGCCATGCCACCCGACAAGGTGATCGCCATCGGTCAGCCGCCGGTAGAGGTCATTCATGGAACAAAAGCTGTGGCGGTGAGGTCCCAGTGACGGCTGGCGGCCGATCGCTTGCCCTACCCGGCGCCATCTCCTGCCGAGTGGGATAACCTCCGAATGGGCCAGGCAATGAATGCCGTTCAGATGCTGAAGAGCCCTCTGCAGAGCCCTGCCCCCATCGAAAAAACGGCGAGACCTCCGGCGGGCCGAGCTCGATTGATGTCGTTCGTCTTGGACGGACGGAGCGAAGCCTCTCTGAATTCATGTTTCTCGCAGCTCTCCATTTCCAATGCCACGATCAAGCGCGGAGGAATTGTCCGAGCGATCCAATACCTCAGCGCCGAACGGTCCCCTGAGACCATCATCGTCGATATCAGCGGCGCCGATATGCCGGCCTCACAGGTGCACAACCTCGCCGAGCTTTGCGAACCCGGTGTCACAGTGATCGCGATCGGCGATCGGAACGATGTCGGCCTCTATCGCGACTTGGTGCAGGCGGGGGTCAGCGAATACATCGTCAAGCCGGTTACTGCCCAACTGCTCGCAAAGGCGCTGTCTTCGACGCCCTCTGTGGCAGAGGGGAGCCCGATAAGCCGGAAACTCGGAAAGATGGTAGCTGTCGTCGGTGCACGAGGCGGTGTTGGTGCGACAACGCTTGCGATGAATCTGGCGTGGTATCTTGCAAATCGACGGAACCGCAGGGTCTTGCTTCTCGACCTCGATCTGCAGAACGGCGACTGCGCTCTTGCGCTAAACCTCAAGCCAACCCCCGGATTACGAGAAGCGCTCGTCAATCCGGTCCGCATCGACAGTGTCTTTCTCGAGCGGGCTGTGGCCATTCTCGGCGACCGTCTCTTCGTGCTGAGCGCCGAGGAGCCGTTGCGCGCTGATGCGGAATTTACCGCCGAAGCGGTCGAGACGCTCGTCGCGGTATTGCGTACGCAGTTCCACTACATCATTGCCGATGTGCCTCGGACACCTGCAGCGCCTTACCGGCAAGCCCTCGATATCGCCGACGTCCGTGTGATTGTCGCCGATCAGACGCTGCGCTCGGTTCGCGATACTGTGCGGCTGCGTGATGCGCTCGGCGAAGGCAATGCCAAGAGCGGCGATTTTCTTGTCGTCAATCGTAGCGGCGAAGGCGGCTGGCAAGCGGTGACGCTGGAAGAGATGGCTAATGTCAAGCTGCGTCCGAATCTTGTGATCCCGTTCCGGCCGAAGCTATTCACCGTGCCCGGTCCGGCGCGGCGCGGCGCGTTTACCGATGCGGTTGCGGCGCTTGCAGCGGAGATCTCGGGGCGAGTGCCCGAACGCAAGCAATGGTGGAGGCTCTCCCGATGACGACTATCGGCTTTGGGCGTCGTATTACCGAACCGCGGCGCCCAGGTCTCGTTGTCGTCCCCGACACGTCCGCGGAGGGCTTCGCGCCTCTTGCGGACCTGGCCTCGCTCGGCGAGCTGAGGGAGCGAATCCGCACGGTTTTGATGGCCAGAATCGACCCGACCGTGGCTGGCCGAATCCCGCGCGCTGCGTTACGGGTCGAAGTAGCGAAGCTGGTCAGCGAAATTGCAACCGAAGATCGGGTCCAGCTCAACAAGGCGGAGGAAATGGCGCTCGCCGCTGACCTCAGCGACGACATGGTCGGGCTCGGGCCGCTCGAACCGTTCCTGGACGACGACGAAATCACTGACATATTGGCGAACGGCCCGTTCGACATTTTTGTCGAGCGGCGAGGAAAACTGGAGAAGACCGCCGCCCGCTTTCGCGATGGCCAGCATCTCGTCAACATTGCACAGCGCATCGCCACTGGCATCGGGCGGCGCATCGATGAAGCGAGCCCGATGGTGGACGCGCGGCTCGCCGACGGCAGCCGCGTCAATATCGTGTTGCCGCCGCTCGTGCTCAACGGCGGCGCCATATCCATCCGAAAATTCCCCAAGCGTAGCCTGACGCTCGACGCAATGGTGCGGCAAGAAAATCTGTCGCGTGAGGTCTCGCGCGTGCTGCAGATCGCCGCCCGCTCGCGGATCAATATCCTGATCTCTGGCGGCACCGGATCGGGCAAGACCACCATGTTGAACGCGATCTCACAGTACATCGATCGCGACGAACGTGTGATAACGGTCGAAGACGCCGTCGAGCTTCGTCTTCAGCAACCGCATGTCGTACAGATGGAGACGCGCCCGCCCAATATCGAAGGCGTCGGCCAGATCGCGCAACGCGAACTCGTCCGCAATGCCCTGCGCATGCGCCCGGACCGTATCATACTGGGTGAAGTGCGCGGCGCCGAGGCATTTGACATGCTGCAGGCGATGAACACGGGGCATGACGGGTCAATGTCCACGGTCCATGCCAACTCGCCGCGCGACGCGCTCTACCGCATCGAAAACATGGTGATGATGGCGGACCTCAACCTTCCGCTCAAGGCGATCCGTATGCATGTCGCGAGCGCCCTCAACCTCGTCGTACACATCGAGCGCATGTGGGATGGGATCCGCCGAGTGCAGAGCGTCATCGAAATCGCGGGTATGGAAGGCGACATCATCACCGCGCGAGAGCTCTTCACTTTCCAGTACCACGGCGAGCGGCACGACGGCCATATCGAGGGCACCTTCGAATCCACCCGGATGCGCCCCGATTTCGTTACCCGCGCTGCGCGCTTCGGACTCGATAGAGAGCTCCTCGATGCCGTTGGCATTAGGGGGGTGTGAATTGTTCAACCAGGTACTCCTCGCCGCCTTTGGCTCGACAGTACTGCTCGGCTGTGCACTCTTCCGGGTTATCCGGGCGGAGCGCCGCCGAGCCAGGATCGGGCCGCGCTTGAAGGCTATTGCTCTAACGGTGTCAGGCGCGGATAGGCTCGTGGTGTCGTTGCGCCGACCACGGCCACAAGGGAAAGCGTTGCCGGCAGCACTGGTCAGCCGACTCGACCTCGCGTTCGCGGCCACCGGCAATCGCATTGGGCCGCTGCATCTCGCCGCGGCGGGATTCGGTGCGGCTGCGATGATCGGGTTGGTGGGCACCATGGCGCAGTTCCGCCCGGCGTTCGCAGTCGCCCTCGGCGGCGCTGCGGCGGTAGGTGCTCCCGTCATGCTGCTTCAGTTCGCGCAAAGCCGATACCAGCGGCAATTCCTTGATATATTCGCGGATGCGCTCGATCTGATCGTGCGTGCCGTAAGGGCCGGTCTTCCGGCGCCCGAGGCGATCGAAGCCGTGACGCGCGAGGTCCGCCCACCGGTCAGCACCGAATTCCAGCGGATGCTCGACGAGATGCGCATCGGCACCGGGATGGAAGATGCCCTGCAGAACGCGGCTGACCGCATCCGCGTGCCGGATTTTCGCTTCTTTGTGGTCAGCCTGTTGCTGCAACGGCAGACGGGTGGTGGCATCGCCGAGATCCTTTCCAATCTCAGCACCATCATCCGACAGCGGAAGGCGCTGCGTTCAAAGGCTCGCGCGCTGACCGCCGAAGCGCAAGCATCCGCCGCGATCGTGGCGTCCACGCCGTTCGTCGCCGGGGTGGGACTCTTCTTCATCAATCGAGAGCTGATGTCGGTCCTGTTCGTCGACCCTCGGGGTCGTTTCATGCTGGGGCTCGCGGTCTTCGGCTTGTTGTCGGGTCTTGCAGCGATGAGGGCGCTGATAAAGATGCATCTACGCTAGCTATGTTCGTGATGTTGATCGAGGCCCCGGCCAACACGGTACAAAGTTTTCTTGCTGTCCGTATCGGCGAGATGCAGTTCGACCCGGGCGGTAGCTGCATCCTCGTTCTGGCGCTGGGGTCGGCCTTGCTGTCGGCCATCAATCTCTGGCGGATAGGACAATCGGAGGATCGTCAGAAACGCCTCCTCGACGCGCTGCGGCGAGCCCAACGTCACCTTCCAGAGCCGTCGCGAGCGCCACACCTACCCTGGTATCAACGGCTTGGAACCCTGGTGGCGGCAACCCGGATCATTGGTCCGGCAGAGCAGAAGAGGCTGCTCGCCGCGCTCGTCGCGGCCGGGGTCAAGGGGCATGGCCATCTTGCCGCCCTTGTCGCAGCCAAGGTTTGCAGCGCCGCAGCGTTCGTCCCGCTCTGTTGGCTGCTCCTCGAATGGCGCCAATTCTTTGTCGGGGCGACCGCCATTAGATTGGTGTTTCTGGTGGGAGCCCTCATCCTGGGCTGGCGTTGTCCCGAGGTCGTTCTCTCTCGCCTCACCGCCAGGCGCCGCGTGCGTCTTGAAACTGGGATGCCCGACGCGCTCGATCTGCTCGTTATCTGTGCTGAGGCGGGGCTCAGCCTCGACCACGCCATCGAGCAGGTCGGCCACGTTCTCCGCTCCTCGCGCCCTCAGGTGGCCGAGGAGTTCGCCGCCACGGCCGCGGAGATGCGTGTCTCGCCCGCTCGCAGCCAAGCGCTCGAAAACCTGGCGCAGCGGGTGGGTCTCGCGAGCCTGCGCGGCATCGTCGCTGCGCTCAACCAGTCGATAAAGTTCGGTACACCCCTGGCGGGGTCACTGCGGGTCCTCGCGGCGGAGATGCGCGCAGAGCGTTTGGCTCGCTTCGAAGAGCGTGCCGCGCGCCTCCCGGTCCTTTTGGCCTTGCCGCTGATGGCGTTCATCCTGCCGTCACTGATGATTGTTATCGGCACGCCCTTGGCTCTGCGCATCATCGACATGCTTGGGAGAGGTCCGTGATGCGATCATCCGACCCGGCACCCAAGGCGTCGCGGGCCTGTCGGAAGAGCGAGCCCAACAACGACATTTTCTCCGTCCTTACGTTGAGGCCGGTCGTGATGATAAAACCGCAGTGCAATCTCACCCAATTGATCCATCGGCGGGTCGCCTCCCGTATCAGGGGACGTCGGCTGCAAGTCGGCATGACCCAGCAGCAGCTGGCCCGGATCATCGGGGTCGCGTTTCAGCAGGTGCATAAATACGAACACGGCTTGAGCCGGGTCTCGGCCGACCGCCTGTATCAAATTGCGACAGCGCTGGACAGCCCAGTCGGCTATTTCTTTTCGGCCGAGGACGGCCTCGCACCGACGGAGGAGAGGATCGCAGAGCACTCCAAGTACGGGACCAATGACGTCGTCTAATCCGGTGCGATCCCTATTCAGCGCGATTGCCCGGATCTTGCACGACAAGAGCGGGGCCAGTGCAACTATCGTGGCTATTGCTCTTCCCGGTTTGATCGGGTTTGGCGCACTGGGCGCCGAAACCGGAGTTTGGTTCACGCTCAAATTGCAAAATCAGGCCGCTGCCGATGCTGCAGCACTATCGGCAGCATATCAAATCATTACCGAAAAAACCAATGTGATCAGCGATTTGACCCCTGCGGCCAGTGAGGCTGCCAGGCGTAACGGCTATAGGGGAACCACCCCGGCAGTCGTCTATCCCTATAGCGATAGCGTTGTCAGCAATGGGGTCGCAGTTACTTTGCAGCAAACACAGGGAGCCTCGCTCGCAGCGATGTTCCTACCCAACGTCACAGTCGCAACCAAGGCCGTCGCGGTCATCGAGGTCTTCGATAATCCCTGTATTTTAGCGCTGAGAACGAGCGGCACGGGTGTCGAAATCGCCGATTTCACCCGGCTCGACATGCCCAACTGCTCCGCCGTGGCAAATTCTATCAGCCGAAGCGCCATCGAGCTCCGCGGGAGCACTAGTTCGATAGCCGCGGCAACCCTCGTCACCGCCGGCGAAGTCACCTTGCAAGGAAACCCGATCAACCCTGCGGCGCCGCCACCGGAGTTTACCGTGGCCTCACCCGTAAGGATCGGCGCGCCAAACGTTGTCGATCCTTACGCGAGGACGCTGACGCACAGTTACCTCACGGCAGGCATGCCCCCGAGCCTCCGCCAGTGCGGGTCGACCGGCTCGGGGGGCGTGACGATCTACCTGGGGAACTGTGGGATACCCGGAACAACGTTGCTTCAGAGCAGCATCAAACTGACCGGGAACACAAGAATATCTGGTGACTGGAGTATCCTGTCGAGCCAAACAGTCGATCTGTCGCCCGGGACATATTGGATCACCGGCAATCTGGCCCTCCAGTCGAGCGCGGTGCTCAAGTGCTCGACTTGCGACAATGTCAAAGGCACCGGTGTCACGATCATTCTCCCCGCGGAAGCGGGTAAAATTGGCGTCGTTTCGATGGCCGCCGACGCCGTGTTCAATCTCAATGCCCCGAGCTCGGGGCGGTTCCCCGGTGTTGTAATGGTTCAGGATGCCAACGGCTTACCCGCGGGGACGACGTACCCATCGAGCCCCAGTAGTGTTACTGGGGCACCCGGTGCGACCCTCAACGGGCTCGTCTACTTCCCGATCTCGTCGCTAACGTTTCACGGAAATCCGAGCGTCACAGGCCCGAAATGCTTGGTGTTGGTCGTCGACACGCTGCTGGTTGATCAAACCTCGAGCCTGGAAACTCGAGGATGTGCGACCGCCGGGCTAACCAATCTTCCGACGGTCAGCACCGTCGCCCTCGCCGAGTGAAATCGCCTATGACCATTAAAAGGCAACTGAGACGGTGGAGACGGGCACGCGCCCTCGGCCGCGTCGACTGCGATGGGGGCGTGGCTGCCGAATTCGCCGTCGTGGCCCCAGCAATCATCTTGATCGCGGCTGGAATCGCCGATTTCGGCATGCTCGCGACGAAATCTGTTGCACTGGCCGGAACAACCCGTATCGGCGCGGAATATGCGAGGCTTCATCCCGTCGACGCGACGGGCATCCGGAACTCTATGCAGAGCTCCATGGCCTTTATCCCGGCGCTCACCTTTCCAGCGAGCTTTCCCCAGAGCTGCGAGTGCGATGACGGTATGTCGATCGCATGCACCGAATCGTGCGCTGCAGCTGGCCGGCCCGGTCCCAACCGCGTCTTCATCAGGATCGGTGCAAGTCAAGCCTTCACCCCGCTGGTGCCGTGGCCGGGCATTCCAGCGACCTTGAGCGCGACGACTGAGGTGCGCCTGCAATGAATGGGGGTAGGCCGTTTGGGTATTGCAAGGAAGAGGGTTCGGCAGCGATAGAAGCCAGCGTCATCATGTCGGTGCTGTTACTGCTGATTGTTGGCAGCGTCGAGTTTGGGCGGGCCTTCTGGACCTACAACACGATGCTCCTCGCGGTCGAGGAGGCCGGCCGCTATGCGATGACGTACAATCACGGGGCGATGTTGACATGTAAGCCTCAGAGCCAAGCCTCATATTGCCCTACCCTATCGAATACGCCGCTCGCCGATTGTGCCGCCACGCGAGCCCAGCAGATCTTATCCGCCTATCAGGCTCCGAACATCGGCGTTTCCGTCAGAGAGGACACCTCGTCATTCCCAACCACGATAACCGTCTGTGCGAGCTATTCCTTGGACTTTATCGCACCGCAACTTCTTCCGTATGGGCCGCTCCATCTCACGAGCCGCGTCACCGTTCCGCTGATCGGAGCACCGGAATCGATGTAAACTTACAAAGACCGCAAATGACAGACTCGCCACACTGTGCCATCACGCCGTCGCAAATTATCAGATTTGGTTTGGCCCAGTTGAAGCAATCGTCCACCTACGACCTTCTGATGCGGCTGCCGATGCTGGCGTGGTCGAGCGCGCTCGCTCTCATATCGGCAGTGGGCCTCTATCGATATGTACGAGACGCTGATCCCGCGCTCCCGAGCGCGGTGTATTCGGCGAACATTGCCATGCGGCTGTCGGTGATCGGGTACCTCGCGATCCTCGCAACAACGGTGATCATGCGCAGGCAGCCGATCGGCAAGGCACGCGGAGTAGAGCCGCGGATTTCTGCTCTGATCGGCACCTTTCTAATCACTGCAGTCGTCCTTTTTCCGCGCTGCGAGCTGTCTCTCCCGTTAGGCGTCGCGTCGACATTTCTTATACTCGCTGGCGACGGGTTCGCGGTTGTCGCGCTCATACAACTTCGCCGCTCGTTCAGCATCATGCCCGAGGCACGAGAGCTCGTCACCTCGGGGCCATACCGTTTTGTGCGCCACCCGATCTACCTGGCTGAAGAAATCGCCACGATCGGCAGCGTCATGCAGTTTCTGTCAACCTGGACTGCGATGCTCCTCCTTGTTCAAATCGCCTTCCAGTTGCGACGGATTTGGAACGAGGAGGCTCTCCTGGCGGAAGTCTTTCCCCAATATGCGACGTACAAGGAGAAGACCGCACGAGTCGTCCCGGGGATTTACTGAATACCGGCCGCGACGTCACTGCGCCCACGCCGGGCCGTGGCCCGATTGCCGTGTCGGCGGTCAGAAACTTTCGCCAGCCTCCGTGGTCACGATAGGTCGTGCGTCGCCCGTTTGTATCGTCCCCAAAGGGTGACCGTTATCATTCTTGGACCCTCGGTTCGATACACGCCACAGGGCATCAGCCCAGCGGAGCTTCGAAGCTTCTCTGTTCGAAGATTGGCTTCTGTGGTTGACGAACGTCGACGCGAGAGGGCTGCGACAACCGCGGCGGCACAAGTTCTCCGCTTTACGTCGAGGTAGCAAAAAGCCGCGAGCCGGACTTTCCTGCTGTAAATGCAGGCGGCGGGCCGAGCAGAACTTCCGCAATTCGCCTCCGCAACTCGACTACCTTGAACGGCTTTGCCAGCAATGGGATGCCCAATGCATCACCGGCGTGAAGGACATCGGCGTGCCCCGACATCAGCATCACCTTCAGTCCGCGCCGACAGGCCTGGACGCGATCTATGATGGCGAGACCGTTCATCTCCGGCATCGCATAATCCACAAGCAGAAGGTCGATGGATTGCTCGTTTTTGAATATTTCCAGCGCTAAGGAGGGATTTTTAGCTTCCCAGATCGTGTAGCCGCTGTCGCGCAAAATCATCCCGACAAAAGCTAGCACGTCTACATCATCATCGCACACCAGGATCCGCGCATCGATCGGCTCTGTAACGGATTGGTCCGGCTCCTCCATGTCGCCACATTCGGTCACGTCGCCTTTTGCGCGCGGCAACCACAAATCCACGTTTGTGCCGTTGCCGGGGGAACTGGTGATTTGAACCGATCCTCCCGACTGCGCTGCGAAGCCGTGCACGATCGATAATCCCAGGCCAGAGCCGCGACCGGCTTCCTTTGTGGTAAAGAAGGGCTCGAAGGCACGCGCCACAGTTTCCTGGTCCATTCCGGTACCGGTGTCGGATACTGACACCACTACATAGTCGCCTAATCGGAGATCGGGCGGTAGTTTCCCGATTTCTCCTCGTTGGTTCTTCGCATCGATCCGCAACGTGCCCCCCGTGGGCATCGCGTCGCGCGCATTCAAGGCGAGGTTCAGGATTGCGAGTTCGAACTGGTTTGGGTCTACCCATGCCGGATGTAATTTAGGCTGTGACTCTATAAACAGCTCGATTTCGGGACCAATCGTCTGTCTCAGCATCTTCTCGGCACTACCAATCACGGCGGGAACGTCGACGGATCTCGCGTCCAAGTGCTGTCGACGTCCGAAGGCAAGCAGATGCCGGGTCAGTGTCGCGCCGCGCTCTGCCGCGCGGAGGGCCGCCTGCAGCAGCCCGGCAGCGCGGGGATCGTCGCGGACGCGGCTTTGTGCCAATTCCAGGTGCCCGACGACTGCAGTGAGCAAGTTGTTGAAATCGTGAGCGATACCGCCAGTCAGTTGGCCGATAGCTTCCATCTTGTGGGCTTGACGTAACTGATCTTCGGCGACCCTCCGTTGCGCGCTCTCCATTTCAAGGCGTTCATTCGTAGCCGTAAGCTCTCTGGTTTTTTCGGATAAATCGAAATTCAGTCGTAATCCGTTCGAGAAAGCGCGAGTAGAGTTATAAGCTGCGAGCGTCATGGCCGCTGCGAAGACGACCATCATATCGCCGTGTACCGTCCAACCATCGAGGAAGAACCGGCCGGCCAGCGGCAACGAGGCGGGAAAGACATAGGCTACGAAGGCAGGCAGGTAGTAGGAAAAAGAGACGAGAGAGGCAGCGCACATACCGCCGATGACGAATGCAACGAAAGTCTGCTCGACCAGGTTGTCGGGGAGCAAGAATGCACTGCCTGCGCCCCAAAGCAGTCCTGACAGCCCCGATCCAAAAGTCGCGTAAATTGCCCATTTGGTTGTGGAGTGGGCCATCTCGCGCCGGTAACGATAACAGGCCCAGCCGACTACACGGGCCGCCGTCAAGGCGATGGTCAATGCGAGAAACACCAGCCACCAAGTTTGCCCCATATAGGACGCCAGGACTATCGCAACCAAGGCGGAGTTCACCACGTTCACGGTCAAAACCACCGGGGTGTGCTGATAGAGAGCTTGTATCTGTGCAGCGTAGATCCCGTTTTTGATGCGAATTCGTTTCACGTCGCCTCGCTTTGACTCTGCAATGCAGACTCAAACTACGTTTGACCTCAGAGAAAGGCGCAAACGTCCATTTGTTCCCTCTTTAATCACCTGGAACGCCAGCCGATAATCTAACTGTTGGGTGCGGGTTGATCTTAACTATCTTGTGTCAGTCGGGCGTCAATTTCACGTCTGATAGATGTCAAAAAGCTCCTTTTATTTTAATGGCCTTCTCATCAGCGCACCGACATTCGCCGAGGTTCAGACGGAAGCGCCTTGGCTAGGCCGAAAAAGGCAAAAATCTGACTAGAATCCGTCATATTGCAACAGTCAGTCGCAAACCAACGTATTTTTGCCATAATTTGGCTTAGTAATCTCCCCGACACAAAATATCCAATTTCTGGCGAACATATCGATGGCTTACGACAGCGGAAGTCCGCAGTGCTTGCGGACGGCAGCATTGCGGCCGCGCGGCCGGTCGCTATCGGACGGCGCATCTCGATGATCCGATCTCGTCAGTCCCTTTGCGGCTGTCCTCCAGTGGACCGAGAATTGGTTGGTGCTCTGGTACCCGATTTAGCTGCGGCGACAGCCCCAATCGGACAATCCTCAGGTGTCCTTATGATTGACTAGCGATGGACTTGTCGCCGAAGTTTCGACGTCTTACGGCGTCGGACAGCGAACGCTTCATTTCGGATCTCAGGATCACCACCAGCCGGGCCTTCTGGTCAGGCTGTGTATGGGGACAGTAGCGATGGCTCTCGCAATCGGCATTCTTGGACCTTTGGTGATTGAAAGTAATGATTTCCGCATCGGGAAGCTCCCGAAGAAGGCGCGCGCACTTCTTGCTTATCTGGCGGCTCAGGGCGGCCAACCGGTCAGCCGCGAGCGACTCGCCGACCTGCTGTGGCCGTATCAGGGGTCGGAACAAGCCCGCCACAGCTTGCGCAATTGCCTGTTGGAACTGCGCAAGGCGCTTGGGACGGGTGCGGCGCTTCACTTGGTCGCTGACTTTGTCAATTGCCGAATTCAAGACACAGTCGTGGATCTCGATCGGTTTGACCAGCTGTCCCGGTCACAGCAGCGTTCCGAGCTGCAGATGGCAGCCGGTTTGTATCGAGGTGAATTTCTTGCCGATTTTCACATCGCTTCTGAGCCGTTTCAGGAATGGCTGGCGGCGGAGCGTGACCGCACGCTCGCCGTGGTCTGCGACGTCCTGCATCGGCTGACGACGGAGCACGATACAGCGGGCGAGCACGAGGCCGCCATTCAATCCGCGCGCCGACTGGTCCTGCTCGACCCGCTGTCCGAGTCCGGACAGCGGGCGCTGATGCGCTCCTATGCACGTGCCGGACGGCGAGGCGAAGCACTCCGACAATACAAGAGCTGCAGCGAGACATTGCAGCGCGAGCTGGGGGTCACACCCGACGCGGAGACCCAGGTGCTCGCCAACGAGATCGCGCGTTCGGGCGCCGCAAGAGAGCCTCATGCGGCGGGCAGTGCGGTCGACCAGGGTTTCGCCGCGCTTCGCCCGTTGCCGGATCGATCACCGCAAAGCCCTAGCCCTCAGCCGCCGGAGACGACGACCTCAGGAACGGCGAAGCCGCGCTGGCCTTGCCTCTTGCCGAGCATCGCCGTGGCGGTTGCGCCGGTGCGCAATTTGACCGGCGATCCCGGCCAGCAATACTTGGTCGACGCCTTTACCGACGACTTGGTCACCGATCTCCTTCGGCACGGTCGCGGGCTATCTCTGAAGCCGTTGGTGGACGAGCGCGCCGCGGCCGGCAAGCTTCCGCGGGCGCCGGAGCCGGTGCGGGGATACGATTACATCGTCACCGGCAGCGCCCAGCACAGCAATCCAGG
>Ga0209526_10001807_pt1 | contig 14317 bp, 13 predicted proteins | sample JacPinW_OM2H0_M1_FD_188566 | JGI IMG/M metagenome (GOLD analysis project Ga0209526, IMG submission 188566) | Forest soil microbial communities from Algoma, Ontario, Canada - Jack Pine, Ontario site 1_JW_OM2H0_M1 (SPAdes) (version 2) | ecosystem: Environmental > Terrestrial > Soil > Boreal... | reverse complement strand
AGATCGTGAACATCGAGGGCGACTCCCGCAGCCCTCACAACGAGGGGACCCTCTGCCCGAAGGGCGCGGCAACGTTCCAGCTGCACATCAATCCCAATCGACCGACCCGCGTGCTGCATCGGGCTCCCGGAGCGACCGCCTGGGAAGTCTGGGACTTGAACCGAGCGATGGACCGCGTCGCCGAGCTCGTGAAGAAGACGCGCGATGACACCTTCATCGAACGACTTCCGAACGGAAAGGTCGTGAACGCGACGACCGCCATCTTTTCGCTGGGCGGCGCGACGCTCGATATCGAGTGGAATCACATTCAGCAGAAGCTGATGCGTGGTCTCGGCGTCGTCGCCATCGAGAACCAGGCCCGGATTTGACACAGCTCCAGCGTCCCCGGTCTGGGGACGAGGCTCGGCCGCGGCGCGGCCACCATGTACCCGCGCAGCATGGCGGATTCCGACTGCGTGGTCGTCATGGGTTCCAACATGGCGGAGAACCATCCCGTCGCCTTCCGCTGGCCCATGCAAGCCAAGGTCGAGCACGGGGCCAAGATCATTCACGTCGATCCGCGTTTCACTCGCACTAGCGCCGTCGCCGACATCTACGCCCCCCTGCGCGCCGGTTCGGATATCGCGTTTCTGGGCGGCATCATCCGTCACGTCCTTGAAAGCGAACGATGGAACAAGGACCCCTTCTTTCGCTCGTGGGTGGTGAACTACACCAATGCAGCGACGATCATCTCCGCGGACTACAAGGACGCCGAGGACAACGACGGAGTGTTTTCGGGGCTGATGGAGTACAAGGGCGGCGTAGCGGAGTGGCCGTACAACGGATTCGTCGGTGACTACGACGAACGGAGTTGGCAGTACGGCGAAATGCCGGGGCTCACGTCGGGTAAAGGGTCGAAGCCCTCTGCGGCGCCGCGGGGGCCTCCGTATGACGGACTGGTCAAGTCGCTGCTGAAGCCACCACCCCAGCGTGATGTCACGCTGCAGAATCCACGGTGCGCCTTCCAGATCGTCAAGAAGCACTTCAGCCGCTACACGCCTGAGATGGTCGAGCGCACGACCGGTTGTCCACGGGAGACGTTTCTCAAAGTGGCCGACACCATCCTCGCGAACTCCGGCGCCGATCGAACGACGTCGTTCGCCTATGCCGTGGCGTGGACGCAGCATACCAACGGCCCGCAGATCATCGGCTGCTGCGCGTTGCTCCAGCTTCTATTGGGCAATTTCGGTCGGCCGGGCGCCGGCATCATGGCGCTCCGCGGCCACGCCTCGATCCAGGGATCCACCGACGTTCCGACGCTCTACCACTCGATTCACGGTTACCTGAACGCCCCCACGGTGCTCAAGAAGCACGACACGCTCAGCGATTACCTGGCGGCGGAAACCATTCCGACGGGGTACTACGCCAACACGCCGAAATTCGTCGTTTCGTACCTCAAATCGATGTACGGCGAGGCCGCGACCCGCGAGAACGATTTCGGCTTCGGATGGCATCCCCGGATCCTCGGCGACCACTCGCACCTCCCGATGTTCGTCGCCATGAATGCCGGGAAGGTCAAAGGGATGTTGTGCATCGGCCAGAATCCGGCGACCTCGCTCAACGCGAAGCTGGAACGCGCCGCGATGCGCAAGCTCGAGTGGCTCGTCGTCAAGGACAACTGGGAGCACGAGACCGTCAATTTCTGGAAAACCGCGCCGGAAGTGAAGAGCGGCGAAGTCAAGGTTGAGGACATCCAGACCGAGGTCTTCTTTTTTCCGGCGGCACAGGTTGCAGAAACCGACGGCACCTTTACGAACACGCAGCGGATGCTGCAGGCGCACTTCAAGGCGACTGAACCGCCGGGCGACTGCCGCACCGATGTTTGGTTCACCTATCAGCTCGGCAAGCGCCTGAAGAAGCTCTATGCGGATAGTCAGGCCGCTCGCGATCAGGGATTCAAGAACCTGCTCTTCGACTACGAGCACGAGGATCCGAAGGAGCGGCAGATCGGAGAGCCCGACCCGCGAAAGCTCCTCAAGGAAATGAACGGCTACTACAGCGACGACCCGAGCAAGCACCTGCCGGGTTTTGCGGTCCTCGCAGACGATGGCTCGACGACGTGCGCGTCGTGGATCTATTCGGGCGTGTTTCCGGCTCCCGACAAAAATCTTGCGGCCAGGAAAGAACCCGATCCTCCCGGTCAACCTGGCGCGCAGTTGAACTGGGGCTTCGCGTGGCCCGCCAACCGGCGACTCATGTACAACCGCGCTTCGGCCGATCCCTCCGGGAAGCCGTGGAGCGAGCGGAAGAAGTGGGTATGGTGGGACGGAACGAAGTGGACCGGCTACGACGTACCCGATTTCGTCGTCACCAAACCGCCCACGGCAAAGGCAATCCCGGGAGGAATCGGCCTCGACGCCCACTCAGGGACTGATCCGTTCCTCAATAAGCCGGACGGGGTCGGCTGGCTGTACGTTCCGACCGGCCTCCTGGACGGACCTCTTCCGACGCAGTACGAGCCGGCCGAGTCGCCGGTGCACAATCCGATGTACAAGCAACAGTCGAGCCCTGTCCTCAAGTACTGGAAGGAAGGCGGCAATCCGCTGGCGGTCGTCGGCGATCCGAAATTCCCATACGTGATGACGACGTACCGGCTCACGGAGCACTACCTGGCAGGCGCCATGAGCCGCTGGCTCCCGTGGCTCGCGGAGCTGCAGCCCGAGCTGTTCGTGGAGATCAGCCCTGAGTTGGCGCAGGAAAAGGGAATCCAGAATCTCGACTGGGTGCGCGTCACCAGCCCACGATCGCAGGTCCGAGCGAAAGCCCTCGTCACACGCCGCCTCCGTCCGCTCCAGATCGATGGCCGGACCATCCACCATGTCGGCATGCCGTGGCACTGGGGTTATGAAGGCCTCGTGACCGGCGACATCGTCAACGAGCTTACGGCTCTGGTCGGCGATCCCAACGTGACGATTCACGAAGGGAAGGCGTTCGTCTGCAACATCGAGAAGGCGTGAGCGGGAGTCGGTATGCCGGAACCGATGGGCTTCTACACAGACACGACGGTCTGCATCGGCTGCAAAGCCTGCGAGGTCGCCTGCAAAGAATGGAATCAGCTACCGAGCACCAACGGCGGCGTGAACACGCTGAGTGGGGACAGCTACGACAACACCCGCAGGCTGGATGGCATCCATTGGCGCCACGTCAAGTTCGTCGAGCAGTTCGCCGAGGACCGAAAGGACGGTCGATGGCTGCTCATGAGCGACGTCTGCAAGCACTGTGTCCACGCCGCCTGCCTGGAAGTCTGCCCGACGGGCGCGATCATCCGAACCGAGTTCGACACCGTCGTCATTCAGTCGGACGCTTGCAATGGATGCCGCGACTGCATTGCGGCCTGTCCGTTCGGCGTGATCGACATCAACCCGGTATCCAACACTGCGCAGAAGTGCACGCTCTGTTACGACCGGCTGCAAGGCGGGATGGAGCCCGCCTGCTCGAAAGCCTGCCCGACCAAGTCGATCCAGTTCGGCACCATACGCGAGCTTCGACAGAGAGCGGAAACGCGGGTGGAGCAGCTGCACCGGACGGGCGAGAGCAGGGCGTATCTCTACGGCGCCGACGAGAAGATGCTCGGCGGGCTGAACTCGTTCTACCTGCTGGTGGACCAGCCGGAAGTCTACGGATTGCCGCCCGATCCGAAGATGCCGACGCGCAATCTGATTCCCGCGTCGATCTCTGCGGTCCTGGGAGCGATCGTCGTCGGCCTCGCCGGCATCTTCAATTTCCGCAATCGAGGCGCGAAGGAGGACCGGGAGCCGCGGCCATGACCGGAGTGCCGTCGAGCACATGGTTCAGCGCGACTCCACATTGGGGGTGGTTCATCGCGGTGTACTTCTTCATGGGAGGCCTGGCGGGCGGCAGCTACTTCCTGTCGGCGCTGATCGATTTGTTCGGGCGTCGCGAGGACCGTCCTGTCGCACACCTCGGGTACTACGTCGCGTTTCCGTGCCTGGCGGTCAGCGGCCTTCTGCTGGCGATCGATCTCGGAAGGCCGCTGCGGGCCTGGCACATGTTCATCCAGAGCAATACCTATCGGCTGATGTTCAAGTCTTGGTCGCCCATGTCCATCGGCTCATGGGCACTCGCGACCCTGGGGCTCTTCGCGTTCCTCTCGTTTCTCGCAGCGCTCGCCGAGGACGGACGGATCCGATGGTCGGGGCTTCGCACGTTACGTGCGCCGGCGGCGGCGGGCCGCATCATTGCGGTGCTCGGAGGACTTTTCGGACTCTACGTGGCCGGCTACACGGGGGTCCTGTTGGCCGTGACGAATCGTCCGATCTGGTCCGACACACCGCTGCTCGGCCTGCTGTTCATCGTGTCGGCCGCATCGACGTCAGCCGCGTTGATGATCCTGCTGGCGCACCGATCGGGTCGGACCACGCCCGCCGTGGCCGCTCTGCATCGCATGGACGACTGGGTGATCGCGGTGGAACTGCTGGTCTTGATCGCCGTCATGATTTCGCTGGGGCCGGTCTTGAGCGCCTGGCTGAATGTCTGGGGGATCTTGCTCGCGATCGTGATCGTCCTGGGAATGATTGCGCCGCTCGTCCTTTCCTGGCGCGCACGGCGGTTTCACCAGGTGACCCTGGTGACCCCCGCCCTTCTGATATTGGTCGGCGGATTCCTCCTTCGTGTCGTCATCGTTTTCTCGGCACAATCGGTGTGAGATGAAGACGATCGCGCTCTCCCTGCTACTGACCGGCGTTGCCCTCGTCTCGGGCTGCGCCAGTCCCGAGACCACGCGCACGCGCGGCGACGGTCCCGGCGCCGACGTCGGCAACCGGCAGGCGACGGTGGAACTGCACGGAGGCTCTGATCCGTTCTGGAAGACGCCGGATCGAATTCCTGGTGAGCAGCATCCGCCTCTGGCCTCGGCCCGGCAAGCCCAGCAACTGAGCCGCAGATGATGGCAGCGGCGGCCGCACTGAACGGTCTTCGAAGGAAGCGCCCGGAATGGGAGTCGTGGCTCGCCGTCATCGAGGAAGTCCTGCGTGAGACAGCCTCCCCCGATTGGGAGGCGGCTGTTGCGGCCGGCGCGCACGCCGCACGGCCTGCGGTTCCGCTCCTCGCAGGCGCCACGGTCGCCGTCGACACGAATTCGGTTGGCCGTTTATTGAAGCGACTGGTCCGAGTTGCGTCGCGCGGCGGAACGCCGAAACTGGCGACGCTCGAAGCGGCGCTCCACGCTGATATCGACATGCTGCGCCTGTTCAACGCTTCACTGTGCCAGGACAGCGGCAACATCGACGAGCTCGCGGCCACTTCCGGCGCCGATGCGGAGGCGCTTCAGGCTGTGGCGGGCCTTCTCGCTGTACCATTTCTCCTTGCGTGCAACCGCCGGTGGGCGTCTTCACTTCCCACAAGCTGGGTGGAAGGGTTCTGTGCCGTCTGTGGGGCCTGGCCGGCCTTTGCCGAGGTGCGCGGCATCGAGCGCAGCCGGTATTTCCGCTGCGCGCGGTGCGGCGGAGAGTGGCACGCGCGCGCGTTACACTGCCCGTACTGCGACACGAGAGATCACGGTCAGCTCGTCTCACTGGTGGCGGAGAACGGCGGCTCGAATGCGACGATCGATGCCTGCAGGCATTGTCTCCGTTACGTCAAGACGCTGACCCGATTGCAGGGGTGTCCTCCCGACACGGTCATGATCGAAGACCTTGGGACCGTCGATCTCGATGTTGCGGCGCTCGAATGCGGATATACCCGTCCGTCTGGCGCGGGACATCCGCTCGAGATCACGGTGACCGACAAAGGCGCAACGCGACGCTTCTTTACCTGGAGCTCATGAACCCCGCCAACGATTCATCGCCCGAGCTTCGCCCAGCCGACGTATGCAGGGCCCTGCTCGCCGCGCTCGAAGCCTCGGAAGGACGAAGACGAAAACGCAAGCGGGATCAGACACCCGATGCCTTCGGGCTTGCGGTCAAGCGGGAGCTCTTGCGACAGGCAGTTGAAGACGATCCGCGGCCGGAAGCATTCGAGGAATGGCTGCTCAACTATCCTCTGACCTGCAGGGCGCGGGAATTGGTCGGCCCCACTTTCGCCATGGCCAGAGCTGTGTTCGAGGAATGGCGCCTCGCCCATGCATTGGGAGAGTTCAGGCTCTGGCTCGAGCAGGGAGCGCCGTCGGACGATGCCGCCGATGGAATCAAGTAGCGAAGCGTGCGCCACGGCAATCGTGCTTGCCGGCGGCAGGAGCTCGCGGATGGGAACATCCAAGGCGCTGCTCCTCTTCGACGACGAGCCGCTGATCGTTCACGTCGTCGCCACTCTGCAGCGTCTGTTTGCCGACGTGGTGGTGGTAGCCGCGCCGGAACAGGATCTGCCGTCGATGCCCGTCCGGCTGGTATCGGACGAGGTCGCCTATCAGGGCCCCGTCGGTGGAATCTATTACGGGCTCATGGCAGCCGGCAGCGATGCCGCCTTTGTGACCTCCTGCGATTCGGTGTTTCTGAACATCGATCTGATCGCACATCTTCTCGATCAGCTTCCCGAGCACGACGTCGTCGTCCCGCATTGGCAGGGGCGCTTTCAGCCGCTGCACGCGGTCTATCGAAGGAGCGTTTCGCCGCTCCTCGCCGAGCAGCTTGCGCACGGGCAGCTGAGGCCCGTCTATTTGTTCGACAAGGTTCGACTCCGCCGCGTCGACGAAGACGAGATCCGCTGCTTCGATCCTGAAGGCTCGAGCTTCTACAACATGAATACGCCGGAAGACTACGCCGAAGCTCTGAAGCGGTGGAGCGTCACTCCGCGCGCTGGCCATTCGATTCAATGCACCGTCGAGTTCTTCGGGATCGCGCGGCTTCTCGCGCGAACGAGCGCAATCGCTCTCGCGCTGCCGGCGGGCGCCACGTTCTCAGACGCGTTTGCGGCGCTTGCCGAAAAGCTGCCGGCGCTGGTGGGCCGCGTCATCAGCGCCGATCGGACGCGTCTTGTCGACGGATATGCGTGCAACCTGAACGGACTGGCGTTCGTCCGGACGCCGACGGCCGGAGTCAGTCCGGGAGACAGCCTGGTCATTCTATCGGCGGATGCAGGAGGCTAGCCGTGCACGGGTTCTTCGGTCGCCTGCTCCACGTCGATGTGACCAGCGGCCAAAGCGCATACCACGCTGTTGAAGAGTCGCGACTTCGCAAGTACCTGGGCGGCGTCGGCCTAGGTACGACTCTGCTCTACGAGTACGCTCCCGCAGGAGTCGATCCGCTGTCGCCGGCGAACCCGCTGATATTCGCGAGCGCGCCGCTCGTCGGAACCGGTGTCACCACCACGGCGAAGTTCGCCGTGCTGACCAAATCGCCTCTGACCGGGCTGATTGCCGACTCGCTCTCGTCGAGCCATTTTGCTCTGGAACTGAAACGTCTGGGCATCGATGGCCTGGTGATCACGGGTCAGGCGCCTTCGCTCGTCTACGTGTTCATCAACGGCCAGAACGTCGAGATGAGAGCCGCCGACCATCTCAGAGGCAAGACGCCCGACCAGACGCACTCGATCATTCGGTCCGAGCCGGGTTGCTCCAGCGTGTGGGTGGCGTCCATCGGCGCAGCGGGTGAGAATCGCGTCCGCTTCGCCACGATCAGCAATGAAGGCCGGCACGCAGGTCGTGGCGGCGTTGGCGCGGTGATGGGCGCGAAGAACCTGAAGGCGATCGCGGTGTGCGGCGATCGAGCGACGCCAGTCGCGTATCCAGAGGAGGTCGAGACCCTCGCCGACTCGCTGCGACGCCGCAGCGTGAGCTCTGTGACGGACAAATACCGAGGTCTGGGAACCGTCGCGAACCTGGCTGTGTTCAACCGCCTTGGCACGTTGCCCACCCGCAATTTCCAGCAGGCCACGTTCGAGCATGCCGATGCGCTCAGTGGCGAGACGCTGACGGAAACCACCTTCAGCCGCCGGCACGGCTGTGCCTCGTGCACGATCCGCTGCGAGCGGCTCTTCAAATCTCATACAGGCGAAGAGCAGCGGCTCGAGTACGAGACGTTGTTCGCGTTGGGACCGCTGTGCGGCATCAGCGATCCCGACTGCGTTTTGCGGGCGGCCCGTCTCTGCGACGACTACGGGCTCGACGCGATCAGCACCGGAGGCACGCTCTCGTGGGCGATCGAAACTGTCGAGAAAGGCTTGCTGCCCGAAGCGCGGGCACTCGGACTGCGCTTCGGCAACGCAGAGGGCGTCCTGACCGCCATTCACGCGATTGCTGAGCGACGCGGTATCGGTGCGCTGCTGGCCGAAGGCTCGAGGCGTGCTGCGATGGCAACTGGCGGCGGCAGTTCCTATTGGGCCATGCAAGTCAAAGGCCTCGAGCTGCCGGGATATGATCCGCGCAGCCTGAAGACGATGGCGTTGGGTCTGGCGGTCAGCCCGCGCGGCGCTTGTCACAACCGGTCGGGCGCGTACGAAGCCGATTTTTCCGGGGAGGTGGACAGATTGCGCGGCGACTCACAGCGGGGCGCCATCGTCGCGGCATCGGAAGATTTTGCAGCGGTGCTAGATTCGCTGATCGTCTGCAAGTTCCTGCGCAAATGCTTCACCGACTTTTACACCGAAGCCGCAGAGATCCTCGCGCGGGTCACCGGCTGGGAGTACACCGGCGCGGAAATGCGCCGAGCCGGCGAGCGCATTCACACGTTGAAGAAGTTGTTCAACATCCGCGAAGGCTGGCGGCCGGACAGCGATTGGCTGCCCGAACGATTGTTGAGGGAAACCCTCCCGACGGGTGTAGCCCGAGGCGTCGGGCTGTCTCGAGACGAGTTGCAGGAGATGATCCGCGGCTATTACCAGGCAAGGGACTGGGACGACAATGGATTCATTCCCGAGCGGAAGATCGAACAGCTCGAAATCGCCACGTCCTGATCAAAACAGCTTCACGTCGACCGTTTCGCCCTTCTCCACGATTTCGGTGCTGGCCGGGATCTCGATGTAGCCGTCGGCGAGCGACATCGAGGTGATATCCCCTGACCCCTTGAACGCGGGAAAGGCCTGACCATCGGCCACGCGGACCGTATAAAACTGATGTCGGCCCGTGGTCGAGACAATCCGTTGGGCGATCGGCAGCGGTACTGTGTTCATCCGAAAGGGCGGCAAGCGGGCCATGCGCCGCAATGCAGGCACGAGCAGCATGTACGCGTTCGACAGGCACGACGTCGGATAGCCGGGCATCCCGAAGACCGGCTTGCCGTCGATGGCGCCGAACACGGTCGGCTTACCGGGTTTCACCGCGATGCCATGAAACAGGATGTGGCCGCGACGCCCCAGGACGTCCATAATCAGGTCGCGTTCGCCCACCGAGCTCCCGCCCGAGAACACCAGCACGTCGCAGACGAGGCACGCGTCGATCGCCCGCTCGAGGTCCTCGACCGTGTCTTCCGCCGTCTGATACGGGACCGGCGTGCCCCCGTGCTCCGCGATGATCGTGCTCAACGTGAACTTGTTGATGTCGTAGATCTGTCCGGCTTTTAGATCTGTGCCCGGGTCCACGATTTCATTGCCGGTTGAGAGAATCGCGACGGTCGGCCGGGTGAACACCTTCACGTCGAGTGCGCCCAGCGCGGCGAGCGCGCCGATTCGGCTCGGGTTGAGGACATCTCCCGCGCGCAGGACGACCTGGTCCCGTACGATGTCGGCGCCTTGGCGGCCCACGTTCTGCCCCGGATACACGGGTGTGAACACTCGTACTTCGTTTGCAGTGGCGTGCTCGGTCTCTTCGACCATCACGACCGCGTCCGCCCCGTCGGGCATCGGAGCGCCCGTGGCGATCTCCACGGACGTGCCTCCGCTGACACGCGTGGTCGCCACCTGGCCGGTGTAAACCTTTTCCAGTACCCGAGTGGATCGCGGCGCCAATTGGCTGGCACCGAACGTATCTTCCGCGCGCACGGCGAATCCGTCCATGGCGGCGCGCGCAAACGGCGGCACGTCGCGCGGCGACCGGACTTCCGCGGCGACGACGCGCTGGTTGGCCTCGAGAAGCGGCACGCGCTCCCAGCGATCGAGCGGACGGAACGTCTCGGCAATGACGGCACACGCCTCGGCGAACGGGATCGTGTCCTTGATGGGCCGCATCTCTGTCTTCGACATCATGCGCAGCATACCCCTCGTGGCCCGGAGCACAATATCGCCGGATGGTTGCGGCGTACGGCCAAGAACGCAAGCCTGCGACAGGTCGAACGCAAACGTTGTGCAGGCATGCTGGCGCCCGGCCTGCAACAGTTCGGGTGTGCGCGGCGAACCGTGCTGTGGGCTACAGATCGGCGGCCTGCCTTGGCTACGTAAGACCACACTCCAGTGGGCGACCGAGCATACGACGGACAGCTCGCTCGGAAGCGATACGGGAAGGAAAGCTTAGCCCGACCGGGGCGGACGGCCCGCCGGCATTGATTAATTCTGGTACGTGAGTACAGCCCTGCAGCCGCAGATTCATGTCCTCGATCTCTCTGAGATGTGGCACCGGCTGCATGCGGCACGCAAATGCTCGACGAGGGCGTACGCGCGCCGACCCGCGGTGCTCCCGACGGTGCAATGCATGAACGGTCACCGGCTCGGTTTCCCAGCCCGGCAACACGAGCCGCAGCGCACGGCGCTCGAGGTCCTTGCTGAGCTCCGGGCGAGCGTCCTGCGTGTTCAGGACGAAGAGAGGCAGCTCACCCAGGTTGCCCTCGGCGAACGAGGGCTCGCGCGGCCGAGTGACCGCAGGCTGCAGCTGGACGGCCTTCTCGCGCTGTGGAGCGTTCGGCATTGCCAACGGTCCGCGGTCGCTCGCCGTCACTGGCGGCCCTGCTTGTGCCGGACGAGGTACGCCTCGAGGCCACACCTGGCGAGGTACCCGCTCTTCTGCAAGAACGCGCCGGAGCCCGGCTGCAGCTCACGATAGCTACTAGTCGAGCGCGACGACCCGCGCATTGCCGGCGTGCCAGCGCCCTTATCGGCCGCTTGACCGTCCTCAGTTACCAGAACGCGGCGGGGGTGCGCTACACCCCGCCGAGCAGCGACGAGAGGCGGCAGGTCGCTCGCCACTTGCCTCGTATGCGGGGCCAGACGATCATGCTAGTCGTCGCCGCAAGCACCCGCCGCGTGGCGAGCCTCGCCGGGTAGGGGACCACGTTGGGAAGCGATCTCGAAACTGTGCTCTGGATCCTCGCGCTCGTCGCGCTGACGCTGATCTTCACCGGCCCCGGGCTGTGGAGCGAAAAATGGGGCTGGCCGTTGATCGCGCGGCTCACGCGCAAACGCCGAGACGGAGAGCGCCAAGACGGTAAACGCGGGGATCGCGAGCGTTCCGAACCGCGATGACCGAGCGACTGCCGTGCACGAGCCCGAAAAAGCCGAAGGAGCATCCTTCCTTCGACTGCGTCAGGAGGAGACGTACTACACGTTCTCCCACAGTCCAGTGCCGAACCAGCGGCTGCACGCGGTGCTGAACGAGCGCGAGCTAGCGCGAGAGGCTGCAGCGAGCCCTCCAGAAGCCGTCGCACAACCGAACCTCAAGCGGTGATCCAAGTGTTGCCTCCAACTGTTCCCGCACCCGCACTTTGCGAAATGCAGCGACCACCGCTTCGTTGTCGCAGGTCCCGTCCTCGACCATCAAGTCGACGGCCTGACCCACGGGGGTGCGAATCACCTTTGCCGACGAAGCTTGTTCTTCGTTGATGAAGGAGATCTTGCGCGGCACGGCCGCCACGCGCCGTGCCTGCTCCGCAGTGGCGCCTTGCTCGTAGTAAACCTCTCCCTGGGCCAGCCGCACTCGGCCAAGGACGATGTCACCCAGTGGAGGCATGAGCGTGGTAGGGACCAAGATGGCCGTCAATACCAGAGCAAGGGAAGCAAGCCCGATGCCTGCTGCTCGCCAGGAAGACGCGAGCTCTCCTCCCGCCGAGCGCTGAGCTTCCACCGCCGGCCCGATTGTATTCCGGGCAACGTGGTACGTACCCATGACGCCGCCGATCGCGATGCCTGTGCTGCTCCCGCCCTTGGGGCCGAAGATGCCAAAGAGTAGGAGAGCCGCGGCAAACGCGATGCCAGACGCCATCACAACGTTGCCATCCCTCTTCCGATTCCGTTGGATAAGGTCGTCACGAAGCAAAAAGCAGCCAGCTATCGGGGAGCCGGCAAGTCCTATTCCAGCCGATTCAGGCGCAGGGGTAGTCTTTGGTAGGGTCCAGCGTAGCGAGGTTTTCGACAAACCGGCAGGCTGAAGTACGTTTGCGGGCATGCCCGAAATGATTGCTTGCCCACAATGCGGATTGCGCCATACGGCGCGGGAAAATGGCCTCTGTCCCAAGTGCTCGAACGCCATCTCGGGGGTCCAGCCCGTTGCGGCCGCCGCCGCCCCGGCGGTGCCCGCGGCGGCCGTCGAACCGGAGATGACGGCGGGCTCGCGCGCGGCGGGCGTCCTGCTGCTTCTAAACGCCGCCGTGAACCTCGCCTCGATGGCGCTCCTGCCACACGAGAGCGGCGGCCTGAGCCCGCTGCACGGCCTCGTCATCGACGCCGTCGTCGGCGGTGGCCTCCTGACCGGCAAGGAGAAGTGGCACAAGTGGGCGTTCGTCCGAGCCATCCTCGGCGGCGTTCTCTACGGGGGGATGTTCGCCTTCCGCCACGATTACCTGTCGCTCGCGCTCCAGCTCATGCTCTCGACCTCGCTCGTCCTCCTCCTGTTCGGAAAGCCGGGCACGCCGCGGATCGCGACGGCGGCGGTGGTCTGCGCGCCCTATTTCTTGATGGTGGCCATCGGGTTCGTCGCGACGAAGACGGGGTCGAACCCGATCGCCGCAGCCGCGCTTGCCGCAAGCGGCAGCATCAGCCCGTCCGGCGGAACGCTGCGCGGCACGAAGGCGGACTACTGCATCGAGCTGCCGAAGGAGCGCTGGTACCTGCGCGATCCCGCGGTCGCCCGGAAGGACAATGAGCTGGCGGACCGGTGGGCCATACGGCCCGACCTGGACGCGCACGTCATGGTGATCGCCGAAGAGGTTCCCGGCGCGGTCATCCCCCAGGACCAGTACGAGAGCGCGATCGAGAAGGAAGCGAGGAACAACCTCGGCGCGTTCCACATGATCGGACGTGATTCGATCGCGACTGGCGCCGCCCTGCACTACAGCGGGACCGCCAAGGGGATGAAGCTCGAGTATTATCGCGGCGCATTCGCCGAGGGCAGCCGCGCGTACCAGGTGGTCGCCTTCGCCACGCCGGAGACCTTCGAGAAGATCGGCGGCGAGATCACCGGCATCGTGAAATCGTTCCACGCGCGCTGCGACGGGGCGCGTTAGCGTCCTTCGCTTCGTGGTCGTTGAAGGGCTACAGTAAGCGCATGCGCGCCGAGACCCCAAGGTCCCTCACGGCGGCGAAGCTGGTCGTTGCCGTAGTTTGCGTCAGCCTCGCCCTCCCCGTGCGCGCGGATGGGCTGAACGCAGGCGCCACCGACAAGGTTGCGCTGGACATCCCAGCCGACGCGGTCGTGATTGCGCTCGGGGGGATCGGTTCGCTGGTGCCCGAGATTTTCAAGTCGGAGCTCACCCCAGCGCAGTGCCGCTGGTGCGGGGCGAACGCGGTGGACCGCTTCTTCCACGATAGCCTCACCGGGGCGGTCGTCTCCCGCAAGACGGCGAATACGCTGAGCAACGTGACCGGGTTTGGCCTCGCACCCGCGGCGGCGCTGGCAGGTGCGTTGATCGATGCAGGGCCACACGCGACGCCCGGCGCCGGACTTCGGGCGGCCGTGATCGTGGTCGAGGGGACCGTTGTCGCCTTGGCGCTGACTCAGTCCATCAAGCTGATGACCGCGCGGGCTCGGCCCTACGCGGTGTATGGCCATCCCTCCCAGCCGGACGAGGGTGGTCTCTACGATTTCAGCGATCCCAGTTCCCATCTCAGCTTCCCATCGGCGCACAGCACCTTCGCGGCAGCCCTCGGGGTGGGTTCGGCGATGACCGCCACCCTCGAGGAGTCGCCCGCCGCGCCGTGGCTCTGGGGCGCAGCGGGAGTCCTCACGCTATCCACCGGGTTCCTGCGAATGATGGCGGAGAAGCACTGGATCACGGACGATCTGGGCGGCATCGCGATCGGCGGAGGTTGCGGGGTTCTCTTCCCTCTGCTGCACCGGCGCGGCTCCCTGCTCGGCGGTAGCAGCTTTGCTACACCGGTTGTCGCGGCCCTTCCCGGTGGCATGAACGTGAGCCTCGTAGGGAGGTTTTGAGCGGGCTCACGGCAGGGGTGCCGTTCAGGTCGATGAGGCGATCGGGTCGGTAATGCGGCCCGCGACCGCCACCGCGGCGCCAAGCGGCAACGA
>Ga0209526_10001806_pt1 | contig 14319 bp, 12 predicted proteins | sample JacPinW_OM2H0_M1_FD_188566 | JGI IMG/M metagenome (GOLD analysis project Ga0209526, IMG submission 188566) | Forest soil microbial communities from Algoma, Ontario, Canada - Jack Pine, Ontario site 1_JW_OM2H0_M1 (SPAdes) (version 2) | ecosystem: Environmental > Terrestrial > Soil > Boreal... | reverse complement strand
CGGTCCTCGAGCACGCCTGGCTCTGGGATCACATGGTGCCGCTGCGGGGGGACATCACAGGAGCGGCCCTGGAGGCCTGGACGCTTCTCGCGGCCTTGGCCGCCCAAACGAACCGGTTGCGACTCGGTGTCATCGTGACCAGCAACCGCCTCCGTTCCCCGACCCTGTTGGCCAAGATGGCGGCGACGGTCGACATCATCGCCGAAGGTCGGCTCGATTTCGGCATCGGTGTGGGGGGCAGCCGGGTGGCCGTCGAGAATCCCGCGGTACGAGAGTTCGAGGCTTATGGCGTGCCCCTGGTCTCGCCGGGTGAGGCCGTTCGGGACCTCGCGGAATCCTGCGACATCATCCGGCGGATGTGGACCAAGGACGAGCCGTTCGATTTCGATGGACACTCCATCCAGCTCAAGGGGGCCGTGTGCGAGCCGAAGCCCCTGCAGAAGCCCCATCCGCCGATCTTGATCGGCGGTGCGGGCGACCGCGTCCTGCGCATCGTCGCCGAACACGCCGATATCTGGAACTACCCGGGGACGCCCCAGGAATTCCGGAAGCGGGACCAGGTCCTCATTGAGCACTGCGCCGCCATCGGACGCGATCCAAACGAGATCGTCCGCTCCACGCAGACGATTGTCCGGTGCGATGATCCTGAGGCGCCGACCGCTACGCGCGCCCTGCTCCTGGAAATGATCGACGCCGGCGTCACTCACATCGTGCTCGCCGCGGTCCTCTCGGGCCGCCCGGTGCAGTGGCTCGCTGACGAGATCATTGAGCCGGTCATGGCCGAGGCACAGCGTCGCTAACCCTGGCTGGCTAGAGAGTGATCCATCCGGTCAGGACGTCTATGCCGTCCGCGGTGTGACAGTAGAGGCGGAATGGGCTGGGCGGGATCGGCCGGATCACGAGACAGCCGATCTCGTCGATCGGAACCGTTTCGGCCGCCCCGATGCGGACCTGGATCTCGGCCGTCGCAGTCTGGGCGGGGGTGATCTGGCCGAGTAGCGCGTCTTGCGTGACTTCAAGCTCGATGGTCAGATGCGTAGATGTGAACGTGAGGGCGCGGATGGATGCCGCCTCGGCCCGCATGGCCACAGCGTTGTCGGGGTCGAGGCTAGAGTCGTAAGTCAGCTGCGCAAGCTCGGCGTCGATGTTATGCCAGGCGAATGCGGCCTCTGCGGCATAAATGAATTCGGGTGGAACGGCCTCGCGGGCCCGTAGCGATTCGCCCAGCTCGGCCAGGAGTCTGTCATCGTCATCCCAGACGTCAGGCATGCAGGTTACCTTCTGCGTCTTTGGCCTGGGCGCCGCTGGCTGCGGTGCGTTTAGTCATCATGCTGCTCATTTGACCGCCATCCAGATCGACGAGCGCCGGACAATTGCGTAGCCGGTCCAGGCAGCGCGCCCGCTGCGGGCCTATGCTCCCGATCGGGATCCGGAGGGCGCCACTGATCTCGGCATAGGAACACGGCGGGTCACTGATGAGCATCGATAGCAATTGCTTGCATCGCGCCGGGAGTTCAGCGAACGCCGCACGCAATGCGGCATTACGCTCCGCCGTGAGAATCTCTTGTTCGATCGTTGCGGGGTTCTGTCCTGAAGACATCTCATTTTCTGAACGAAACCCGAAGCTGTCCTGCCGACGCGCGGTCCGCAGCACGCGCAGGCACTCCCGCTGGGTGGTGGTGGCCAGCCAGCCGGGTAGCGCAGCCGGCTGGCGCAGGTGGCCAAGCTGTTCGACGAGCCGCAGCCACACGGTCTGGCCGACATCGTTGATGTCCTCGCGGCTCAGCCGGTAGCGGGTGCAGATCGACCACACCAGCGGGGCGAAGCGATCGATGAGCTCATTCCACGCGGCCTGGTCCCCATCGCTCGCGCGCACCACCAGGGCGGTCACCGCCGGATCGTCACGCATGACGGATCCGCGGCCACCTCAGGGAGCACATGGCTCAGCCACGTGGGTCTCGGCCGCTCTGGCCCCGGTTTCGCCCGGATGGCCCGGCTGACGTGATGGGCTGACCATCTGCACTCTCCTGCCTGCCGTGCTGGCACGGCCCCCGCCCGGCGCGCTAGCACGACTCCTGTAGGGACAGAGGCACGACTGGGCCGCCTGATACGTCCAGTCCGGGAAGAACTGGCCCCAGTTCCCGCCAGCCAGGCGGCCAGGTGCCATGGACACGCGCCCGCCCGTCATCCGGCACCGAACGCCACGAGGGACCATGCGGTCGCCCTGAGGACCGGGTCATCGGTGAGATCTTGGCGGATACCGCACATCGACGCGGCCAGGCTATGGCCAGCCTTCAGCCGACGATGCAGATCCAGCATCAAGGGCACCGCCGCGATGTCGTTGATAGGGACGATGCTGGCCAGGACTCCGGCGGTGCCGAGCGGAAGCAGGCTGCTGACCAGGCCGAGCAGTTCGTCAGCTCCGGCTGGAGCGAGCACCCCGGAGTCGCAGCTGGGGAGGACCAGCCGGTATGGCGCACGCTGAAGCCGCTCGAAGTCGTAGACGGTCATCGGCCCGTCGTCCATCCGCAGCGAGGAGAACAGCGGGCTGTCGGCACGGAAGATTCCGTGCGCGGCGATGTGGGCGAGCCAGGTGCCGTCGATCGCGTCGAGCACGGCCTTGGCGGTGGCAGAACCGTCGCCGAGAACGGTGACGTCCTGGTACATCTGTGCCACCGGCGACACTTCGGCGCCTTCGCTGATCAGCCCGGGACCACGGACGACAACGACGTGGTGGCGCACCGGCGGCACGGTCGTTCTGGCCCGCATCCACGCACGTGCAGACGGTGCGACGCTGAACACCCGGTCGCTGAGCGTGGGCAGCAACGCCCACGGGATCGTATGCAGCCTGGCGGGCGGAACGATGACCACCGGCCCGTCGCCAAGATAACGGCTCGCCTGCCCGAAGAGGGTCTCCTGGAGCCTGGGACCGCTGGCCTCCAGGAGGGCGAGAGCACTTTCTGGGTGGCCGGCCGGCTTGCCTCGGGCTAGGCGCCTGAGCCCGAACCGCGCGAATTCGACCGCGCGGGCGGCGTCGCGGGTCTGGCCCGCGGTGACCTGCCGTACCTTTCCCCCGCCGCAGACCAGGACGTGCAGGGTGCCGTCGACGTCAACAATCTGGACCAATCTCGCCGCACCAAGTTCGTCCAGCAAGGCCGCGACGTCGACTCCTGGGTTATCCGGAGCGGGGGTTCCTGGCACCCGGATAGCGCGTGCGCGAATGGCCGCCTCCAGCCGGAGCTGTTCGCGCTGGAGCGCTCCGGCAGGCAATCCCCGTGCCCGCATCCTCTCCAGGCGGCTGGCGACATCACGGACCGCAGCCAGATCGATCGCGAGGTCGCGGTCGTCGGCCGGCCGGACGGAAGGAATCGCCAGCGCGGTCGCCCGCCAGCGCTCACTCCAGACCAGCAGCGCCCGTGGCCGGCGCGCCCGGACCGCATGGCGCTGGGCGAGCACGGCCAGCTCGGCTCCATGGGCGGTGGCCCGCGCCCGCAGCTCCGACGCCCCGAGGGTCAGCCTGTGCTCGTCCAGGATGTCCAGTCCGCGGCGGCACGCGTTGAGCAGCCGGCGCGGATCGGCCGCCGCCTCAGCCCGCAGTGCCTCGGCCAGCCAGCCGCTGGCACGCGACATCGCGGGCCCGAGCCGCCGGCTCCGCGCTGCGGTCGCTAGCTGACGATCGGCGTCCGGCCGCCGCCCCAGATCCAACGCCATCCTGCCCGCCAGCAGATGCGCCCCGGCGGCTTCGGGAGACCCCAGCGCCTCAAGGCGGGCGGCCGTCCGCGTGGCTTGGCCGAGCAACTGGACCGAGACCATGCCGGTGGCGTAGCTGGCCTGGCGCAGCAGAAACTCTGCGTGGGCCTGCCACCACGCGCGTTTCTGGGACCTGAAGAGCCTGTGTGCGTCGCGCGCCCGAGCCATGGCTGCCTGCGGATCGGCCGCAGCCAGGGCGCAGTGGGCCGCGGTCAGCAGCAACTCCGCCCTTTTCGTGGACTGGCCACCGGCCTCTTCAAAGTCGCGGATCGCGGCGTCGGCCTCCGCCAGCGCGTCGCCGGCCAGGCCGGCCGCCAGCAGCACGGCGCACCGGTTGATGCTGAGATCGGGAACCGGCACGTTGAGCGGCTTATAGCGCCGGGCCGCCTCGTCCAGGCCGGAAAGCGCCGTAGGCAGGTCCCCCGCGCGGAAGGCGACCTCCGCTCGGTTCTGCACTGTATAAACCGACTCCAGTTCCTGGCTGGTGGCGGCGAACAGATGCCCGGCGGCAATCAAGTCGGCATCCGCACGCCTGGTGGACCCGAGCGCAAGATAGACAAGCGCCCGCGCCGTGAGCGCACGGGCTGCCCACGCCGGGTCGCCTGCCCCGCGCAGCACGGCGACCGCACGGCGCAGGTCATCGAGAGCAGCCGGATACCGTCCCAGCGTCCACAGCGCGATGCCGCGCCGATGCAGCACGCGCGCCGCCAGCACACCATGGGCCTGCCGAACGGCCTGGTCGAACGCAGCCAGCCCAGCATTGGTCCGCCCCCCGTAGACGAGGGCGACTCCGAGGGCGGCCAGCACGTCGGTCTCGCGATCGACAGCACCGCTTCGGCGCGCCATGCGCAAGGCGCTCCGCAGTTCGCGGATCGCCGCGTCGCCGTCTCCGAACTCCCGCAAGACGATGCCCGCGGCCTGGTGAGCGATTGAAGCGGCCCGCAAGTCGGGGCCTGCGGCCAGCACCGCACGAGCCCTGACCAGTGCCTCCTGAGGCCGGGACAAGGTCAGTGGCAGTAAATCCTCGACATCCCGTTGGCCGTAGGCGACCTCGCGGGTTCCCTGGGCCACGGATCCGATACTAGATCGAGGCATTCAAGGGGTCCATTGTTTATCTCGTGGGCCACCAGCACACAGGAATCACACTCGCCTGCCCTCTTCAACCACGCGAGCCGGCACGGGGCGTGGCTCATCGCCTGAGCGATGTATCAGGCGGGCACCAGGCCACTCCGTATAAGCACACGAGCCGCCGCATACACAGAAACGAGGCCACAATCCTGCTGCCCTCTCAAGGCCGCGAGGTGCTGGGTTGGCGCACCCCCGACGACCTGGTGCCTTCGGACGATGCCCGGGCCAGGCGGCAACAGGCGCCTGCCCACCGGGACAGCCCGCCCTGGTCTTCCGACCAGGGATCTGACCGCTGAACCACCTATTCGCGCACTCCAAGTCATCTTGTGTGGAGGTTTCTCATGACCGAATCGGACAGCTGGCGAGAGGGTATGGATTTCAAGGTCGCCCAGCAGGTCGGCGGAATCGTGGATGCGTTCCGTGCCCAGCGGAACATCGAGATCGGAGTCGAAGCCAGGGAGGGACTCGGCTTCATGTACGCCCGAGGGCACATCCTTGTCCGCGATGAGTATCTCAGCCAGGTACAGGAACGGCTGGGGCAGCCGGTTGGGATAACTGAGCAGGTCCGGCGCATCGTTGAGGGCGTCGTCCGGCTGGACCTGCTTGACAATGAGGACGGCCCGGTAGAGATCACATTCGCGGTAGACGACATCACCCGGCAGTTCGGGCCCAGCGTCGCATCGCCGGATTACGTGCTGACGGTCGCCGGGGTAGTGGGTCCGTGTCCGGCCACTGAGCCCGAAGAGGTGTATGACGACATCGAGCCCTTCCCCCCGGTCTGCCCAGGCAACGGCGGCGCTGGCGTGTCCATCTACGTCACCGACACCGGGCTGCTTGACGGCGCGCAAACGAACCACCCGTGGCTGGCTGGCGTCACCGGTGATCCGGACCCCCTGCCTGCCCTGGCGGCGGATGGCACGCAGCCAATTCCGCAGTACACCGGACACGGGACGTTTGTGGCGGGCGTGATCAAGTGCATGGCACCGGCAGCCGAAGTCTTTGTCCTGAATGAGTTCGTGGTCGCCGGAAGTACGCTCGAGTCAGATCTGGTATCCGACCTCGACGCGGCGCTCGATCGGGGCGTCGACATCTTCAACCTGTCGATCACCGCGCCGACCATGGAGCTTCAGCCACTGCTGGGATTCCAGGCCTGGCTGAAGCGGCTGCGTCTGTACAAGGGCGTGGTCTGCGTGGTCGCCGCGGGCAACAACGGGTCGCGGGCGCTGAGCTGGCCCGCGGCCTTCCCGGAAGTGGTCTCCGTTGGCGCCCTCGCGGCCGACTGGCGCAGCCGGGCGAGCTTCACCAACTACGGCGGATGGGTTGACGTATACGCACCCGGCCGGGGAATCATCAACGCCTATGCGACCGGCACCTACACGTGCCAGGACGACCCTTATACGTCGCAGATCCGGACGTTCTACGGGATGGCGCGCTGGAGTGGCACGTCGTTCTCTACCCCGATAGTGACTGGGCTGATTGCCGCCCGCATGTCCCGTACCGGCGAGAACGGCCAGGAAGCGGCCGCCGCCCTGCTCCGCATCGCGCGATCGCAGGCGATCCCTGGCGTCGGCGCCATCTTGCTGCCCTGCCCTGACGACGACGACGGAGCATCCCACCTGGGCGAATGCTGCTGCGCGCAGCGCCACCGCCATCGCCCATGCCGAGCGGAGCCGTAAAGCTGGGGGTAGATACGGCCAGGGCATCAGCTGACATACGGCTCAGCCGCCGTCCCAGGCCAGCCATCCGTCCGCGTGAATCATCAGGGCCAACGACCCGGGAGTTCATCCATGCCGCCAGGTGACATCGAAGTTCGCGTCGGCGCGCAACCCGCCCGTGCCAGCCAGTTGGCGGCCGGACGCGACCATGTCGATGCGCTGCGGGTTGTCACGCCCCACGGGGCGCCCATCCACCATCATCCCGCCAAAGTGAACGGTCGCGAAGTTGGCCAGCGGGCCGAATGACGCCTCGGTGATGACCTCGGCCGTGGCGCGTGGGCTGCGATAGCCGTTGGCCGAGACGCTCCGGCTCCAGTGCCCGGTGGTATCGGCCAGCTTGAGCGTGAACCGGCCACGGCTCTCGTAGGTGACGGAGCCGATCATATGATCGCCCGCCTTGACGGGGTTGCTGAAGCCGACGGGAGCGGATGGGTACATCTGGTACCAACCAGAGTACGAAAGTGCGCCATTGCTGCTGCAGTCGAGAGCTACGCCCGTCTGCTCAACCGTGGTCATGTCCATACCGACCCAGAAAGCGGCCTGCGACTCGCCGTGACCGCAGTGTCCAGCGGGCACCGTCCATTGGGCCGACACGCTCCGGAACGGGCCACCGCGGACTGCATATCCAGCCCAGTTCGGGTACGAGATCACCGAGATACGGGCCGCGGGTGCTGCCGCCATGGCTGAGTTCAGTCCAGCCTTGGCGGCATACAGACGCGGCGCTTCCTGGGCGCTCACGCCATGACTGCGATAATTCGCGGCCCGGATGGGCTGAGCGCCAACCTGCGCCATGACCGCGCGGCTCACTGTCGGCTGGGCCTCCGCCGCCGCATGACGTGCGGAACCGTAGCCAGCTATACAGACCAAAGCCGCCACAGTCACTATTGCCCCGGATGCCCGTTTTCTCATATATGCACTGCACCAGAGTGCAGGTACGTCTAGATCGGCCAGATGGAGCAGCCGAGGTAAGCCATCTGCACTACCAGCGATGCAGAACAACATGCTGATTGCCTTTTATCCTGGCCGCGGCCGGGCCCGGGCAGCGCCTAGCGGAAGGCGGCGGTGATCTGCTCGCGGCTGGCTTGGCGGGCCAGCAGGACGTGCAGCAGGAGGCGGGCCTTGAAGGCATCGAGGAAGCCCGCGCCGATGAGGCCGCGGCTGAGCAGGTCCTGTTCGGACCCCGGGAAACCGTAGGTACTGGCCAGCGTGGTTCCACTGCCTGTGCGCGAGGAGAACACGACCGGAATCTGCCCGGCGAGCGAGGCCAGGACCGGCACCGTGGCCGCGGGGACGTGCCCGGCGCCGAATGCGCCGACGACCAGGCCGTCGAAGTGGCCTTCGGCCGCGCGCAGCAGTTCGCCATCGTCGCCGAGACTGACAACGACCAGGCCGACGCGCACCGGCCGGGCCGGGCCCGTGAGGGGCACGGCGAACCGGCGGGCCGGGCGGGTCAGCAGGCGCACCTGGCCTTCGACGACCTGGCCGATGGGTCCCGTCGACGGTGAGGCGAAGGCCGTGATCCTGGTGGCGTGGGTCTTGCGGACGTAGCATGCGGCGTGGATCTCGTCAGCGAACACGACCGTGCAGCCAAGTCCGCGCATCATCGGGCTGGACACTGTCTGCAGCGCGGCGAGGATGTTGGCCGGCCCGTCAGCACCAGCCAGCGTCGGGTTGCGCATGGCCCCCGTGACGGCGACAGGCGCGTCGCCGTCGTAGAGCAAGTCCAGCAGGAACGCGGTTTCCTCGATGGTGTCCGTGCCCTGCGTGATCACGGCCCCCACGGCACCGGCCGCTATCCGTTCGCGGATCGCCGCAGCCAGGTCGATGACGTCCCCGATGGTCAGCGACGCGCCGGGCGCGTGGCGGAAGTCATGCACCTCGATGTCGAGGCCTGCGCCGGCCAGTCCGGGTACCGCGGCCAGGAGCTGCTGCCCGGTCAGCGCCGGGACTACCCCGGTGGCCAGGCCACCGGGGTCGCTGGTCATCGCGATGGTGCCGCCGAGGGAAAACACCGCCACGGGGACGTCGGCTGGACGCGAGCTGGCCATGGCTGGTCACCCTAGCTGCTCAGCGTCGCTGAGGTGCCTCCGGCACCTCGTTTCATGATCGCGGTGGATCACTGGCGGCCGGCGGCCACCAATCCACCGCGATCATGACGCGGCCTACGCAGGCTCAGACGTTGAAGCCGAGGGCCCGCAGTTGCTCCCGGCCGTCGTCGGTGATCTTGTCAGGACCCCACGGCGGAAGCCACACCCAGTTGATCCGGAAGTCCGCGACCAGGCCGTCCAGCGCGGCGCGGGCCTGGTCCTCGATCACGTCGGTGAGCGGGCACGCCGCGCTGGTGAGGGTCATGTCGATCGTCGCCACGTTGTCCTCCCCCAGGGCCACCCCGTAGATCAGCCCCAGGTCGACCACGTTCACGCCCAGTTCGGGGTCGACAACGTCCCGGAGCGCCTCAAGGACGTCCTCGGTGTCGCGGCCCGGCGGCTGATCGGTGACGTCGGAAGCACCCAATTCGGTAGCAATGCCCTGCGCGGTCACAGCGTTCTCGGTCATGCCTTCTCCCTTGCCCCGGTCTCGGATGCGCCAGTTTCGGATGCGCCAGTTTCGGATGCCCCATTCCCGGCGCGCCCGGCCGCATCCAGCGCCTGCGCGGTCGCGTCCTTCCAGGCCATCCAGCCCAGCAGGGCGCATTTGATCCTGGCCGGGTACTTCGCCACCCCTTCGAACGCCACCGCGTCGCCGAGCACGTCCTCGTCGGGAACGCCCTCGCCCTTCGACTGCATCAGCCTGAGGAACTCGCCGCTGACCGCCATGGCCTCGTCGACGGTCTTGCCGACGACCAGGTCGGTCATGACCGAGGCGCTCGCCTGGCTGATGGAGCAGCCCAGCGCGTCGTAAGAGATGTCCGCCACGGTCGGCTCGCCACCCGCGTCCTTGAGCACGACCCGCAGTGTCACCTCATCGCCGCAGAGCGGGTTCACGTGGTGCACCTGGGCGTCATAAGGCTCCCGCAGGCCCTTACCGTGCGGGTGCCGGTAATGGTCCAGGATGATCTCCTGGTACAACGACTCGAGTTGCATCACATTTCCTTGAACAAGCGGGCCGGCCCCGTGTGTTCCGTCGCCAGCCGTCGCCTGCTGGCCTGGCCGGACAGCACCGCCGGCCCTCGGCTGGTCATCATGCCCGGCCGAAGAACCGCTGGGCGTAGCGGACGCCCTCAGCCAGGGCATCAACTTCCTCGTGCGTGTTGTACAGGTAGAACGACGCCCTGGTGCTCGACGGCACGCCGAGCGCCCGGTGCAGCGGCCAGGCGCAGTGGTGGTCCGTCCGCGTCGCAATGCCAAGATCGTCGAGGACCTGGCCCACATCGTGCGGGTGCACGTCCGCCACGCCGAAGGACACGGCGCCGCCCCGGTCCTCCGTGCTGAGCGGGCCGAGGATGCGCAGGCCTTCGATCTCGCCGAGGACCTTGAGCGCGTGCGCGGTCAGCGACTCCTCATGCGCGGCCACGTTGGCCATGCCGAGCCCAGTCAGGTAGTCGATGGCCGCGGACAGGCCCGCGGCCTGCGCGGCAGCGGGCACACCTGGCTCGAACCGCTGCGGCGGCGGCAGGAAGGTGCTCCCCTCCATCCGGACCACCTCGATCATCGACCCGCCGGTCATGAACGGCGGCATCGCCTCCAGCAACTCGCGCCGCCCGTACAGCACGCCGATCCCGTACGGGGCCAGCATCTTGTGCCCGGAGAAGACCAGGAAGTCCAGGCCGAGCGCGGCCACATCGGTGACCTGGTGCGGCACCGACTGCGCGCCGTCCCCGAGCACCAGCGCGCCGACCGTGTGCGCCCGCGCGGCGATCTCGGCGACCGGCGGCAGGGTGCCGGTCACGTTGGACTGGCAGGTCAGCGCCACGACCTTGGTGTGCGGGTTGATCAGCTCGTCGAGGGTGCTGAGGTCCAGCCGCCCCTCCGGGGTCACCGGGATCCAGCGCAGCGTGGCCCCCGTGCGCAGGCACAGTTGCTGCCACGGCACCAGGTTGGCGTGGTGCTCCATCTCGGTGACCAGCACCTCGTCGCCCGGGCCGACCCGGAACCGCGCGGCCTCCGGGCCTGCGGTGGCCGCGTTGCTTATCGCGTAGGCGACCAGGTTCACCGCCTCGGTGGCGTTCTTGGTGAACACGATCTCGCCCGGGTCCGCGCCGATGAACGCGGCCACCTTGAGCCGTGCGCCCTCGTAGGCGTCGGTGGCTTCCTCACCCAGCAGGTGAGCGCCCCGGTGCGCGGCCGAGTTGTGCCGGGCATAGAAGTCATGCTCGGCGTCGAGCACCTGCCGCGGCTTCTGCGAGGTGGCGCCCGAGTCGAGGTACACCAGGGGGTGGCCGTGCCGCACGGTCCGGGCCAGGATCGGGAAGTCGGCGCGCACCGCGGCCACGTCGAGTGGCCGGGTGGCCGCCTGGGTCACTGTCATGTCGCCGCCCCTGCCTTCAGGAACCGCTCGTAGCCGCCGGCTTCCAGTGCCTCGGCGAGTTCCGGGCCGCCCTCCTCGACGATCCGGCCGCCGACGAACACATGCACGAAGTCGGGGGTGACGTAGCGCAGGATCCGGGTGTAGTGGGTGATCAGCAGCACGCCATGCCCCGGCTCCTGAGCGAACCGGTTGACCCCTTCGGACACCACCCGCAGCGCGTCGATGTCCAGCCCGGAGTCGGTCTCGTCGAGGATCGCGATCTTCGGCTGGAGCAGTTCAAGCTGGAGGATCTCGTGCCGCTTCTTCTCCCCGCCGGAGAAGCCCTCGTTGAGGTTGCGCTCGGCGAACACCGGGTCGATGGACAGGGCCGCCATGGCCTCGCGCATCTCCTTGAGGAACAGCCGGAGCTTGGGTGCCTCACCGCGCACCGCGGTCACCGCCGTGCGCAGGAAGTTGGACACCGACACCCCCGGAACCTCCACCGGGTACTGCATGGCGAGGAACAGGCCCGCCCGGGCCCGCGCGTCCACGCTCATGGCCAGCACGTCCTCGCCGTCGAGGGTGACCGAGCCCTGGGTGACCTTGTATTTCGGGTGCCCGGCGATCGCGTAGGCGAGGGTGGACTTGCCGGACCCGTTCGGTCCCATGATCGCGTGTGTCTCCCCGGCGGCCACGGTCAGGTCGACGCCGCGCAGGATCTCGCGGCTGCCGTCGCCGCTATGGTCGCCAGACGCCGCAGCCGGATCCACCACGCTAACGTGCAGGTCGCGGATCTCTAGAGTGGCCATCACATGTCTCCTGGTCGCAAATGGCCCAGCTGACCCGGAAGAGGTCAGCTGGCCTGGTCGGTGGCGGGGACGGCGACATAGACGTCGTCCCCGTCGATCTTTACTGGGTAGGTGGCCACCGGCTTGGTCGCCGGCGGGCCCGTCGGGGCGCCGGTGCGCAGGTCGAAGCAGGACCCGTGCAGCCAGCACTCCACGGTGTGGTCATAGATCTCGCCCTCGGAGAGCGGGACTTCCTCGTGCGAGCAGACGTCGTGCAGCGCGTAGACATCGCCACTGACCCGCACCACGGCGACCGGCAGGTCGCCGATCTCGACCCCGATAGCGCCTTCGTCGGGCAGATCGGCCAGGCTGCACACCCGGACGAAGGTGCTCGTCTCGCTCATGAGGGCCCCCGAGCGTCCCCCGGGCGGACACGGGTCAGCTCGGCCTCGATGGACGCGGTGATCCGCTCGCGCAGTTCGGGCACCTCGATCTTGTTGATCAGCTCACCGAAGAAGCCGCGGATCACCAGCCGCCGCGCCTCCTCCATCGGGATGCCGCGGGACATCAGGTAGAACAGGTGATGATCTTCCAGCCGGCCGGTGGCGCTGGCGTGACCCGCGCCCACGACCTCGCCGGTGAGGATCTCCAGGTTCGGCACCGAGTCGGCGCGGGCGCCGTCAGTGAGCAGCAGGTTGCGGTTCAGCTCATAGGTGTCGGTCCCCGTCGCCTCCGCCCGGATCAGCACGTCACCGATCCAGACCGAGTGCGCCTCATCGCCCTGAAGCGCGCCCTTGTACGCCACCCGGCTGCGGCAGCGCGGCTGCGCGTGGTCAACGAACAACCGGTGCTCCAGGTGCTGCCCGGCGTCTGCGAAATACAGCCCGAGCAGCTCCGCGTCACCCCCAGGACCGGCATAACGAACAGACGGTGCCAGTCTCACGACGCCACCGCCGATCGTGACGGCAGTGTGCCGCAGCCGCGCATCCCGGCCGATCGTGGCGTGATGGTGCGAGGCGTGCACCGCGTCAGGCGCCCAGTCCTGGACGCTGACCAGCGACAGTGACGCGCCGTCCCCGACGATGATCTCCACGTTGTCCGCGTAGGTGGCGCTGCCCTGGTGGTCAAGCACGAGGACCGCCTCGGCCAGCGGGGCGACGTCCACCACGAGATGGCCGAACGCGGCCCCGGCTGCTTCCTCACCACGGACCGAGATGATCGTGGGCCGGGAGGCGACCGCCTCGGCCGGGACAGTGACGACCGTCGCCTCACGCACTGAGGCGAGCGCCCGGGCACTCACCCGGTCGGCCGGGATGAAACTGCGGCCGATCCGGGGGTCGGTTCGTTCGGTAATCTCGACGTTCACCTCGGGCGCCGGGTCCGTGTCCACGGTGACCTTGCCCTCGGCCAGGGTCTGGTCGGTGTGGAGCCCGCGGAGGCGGCGCAGCGGGGTGAACCGCCACTCCTCCTCGCGGCCCGTGGGCACCGGGAAGTCAGCCGGGTCGTAGGACCGCTGTTCGTGCAGCCTGGAAACCGGGGCCGCTGACTCCACAGCCCCTTGAAGCCCCGCCATCAGCCGACCGCCCCCTCCATCTGCAGCTCGATCAGCCGGTTGAGCTCGAGGGCGTATTCCATCGGCAGCTCACGCGCGATCGGCTCGACGAACCCGCGGACGATCGTCGCCATGGCCTCGTCCTCGGTCATGCCGCGGCTCATCAGGTAGAAGAGCTGGTCCTCGGAGATCTTGGAGACGCTGGCCTCGTGGCCCATCTCCACGTCGTCCTCACGCACGTCCACGTACGGGTAGGTGTCCGACCGGCTGATCGTGTCCACCAGCAGCGCGTCGCACTTGACGGTGGACTTGGAGTGCGCGGCGCCCTCCTGCACCTTGACCAGGCCCCGGTAGGAGGTCCGGCCGCCGGCCCGGGCCACGGACTTGGACACGATCGTGGACGAGGTGTTCGGGGCGCAGTGCACCATCTTCGCGCCGGCGTCCTGGTGCTGGCCGGTGCCGGCGAACGCCACCGACAGCGTCTCGCCCCGGGCGTGCTCACCCATCAGGTAGACCGCCGGGTACTTCATCGTCACCTTCGAGCCGATGTTCCCGTCGATCCACTCCATGCTCGCGCCCGCCTGCGCCACCGCCCGCTTGGTAACCAGGTTGTAGACGTTGTTCGACCAGTTCTGGATGGTCGTGTAGCGGCAGTGCGCATCTTTCTTCACGATGATCTCGACCACCGCGGAGTGCAGCGAGTCGGATGAGTAGATCGGCGCCGTGCAGCCTTCCACATAGTGCACGCTGGCGCCCTCGTCCACGATGATCAGGGTGCGCTCGAACTGGCCCATGTTCTCGGTGTTGATCCGGAAGTAGGCCTGCAGCGGGATGTCCACGCGCACGCCCTTCGGCACGTAGATGAAGCTGCCGCCGGACCAGACCGCGGTGTTCAGCGCGGCGAACTTGTTGTCGCCCACCGGGATCACCGTGGCGAAGT
>Ga0209526_10001804_pt1 | contig 14337 bp, 14 predicted proteins | sample JacPinW_OM2H0_M1_FD_188566 | JGI IMG/M metagenome (GOLD analysis project Ga0209526, IMG submission 188566) | Forest soil microbial communities from Algoma, Ontario, Canada - Jack Pine, Ontario site 1_JW_OM2H0_M1 (SPAdes) (version 2) | ecosystem: Environmental > Terrestrial > Soil > Boreal... | reverse complement strand
AGCTCTACAAGGGCTCGGCCCGGGTTGTCGGCCGGCGGTCGCCGAAGAGCCTCTATAGCCTCGGACACGTCACCTTCGAGGAAGACGCGGTCTACGACCAGCGCGACGCCGAGGGCTTCATCAGGCTCAATGCGCTGCGCCTGCGTCTCGCCGCGCGGCGGAAAAACGCGTGAGGCAACGCCTTCGTCAGCGCGCGTGGCGCTGCGCTTCGAGCCAGCCCACCATGATCCGGTTGAAAGTGTTGGGGTGCTCGACATTGGGGAAATGGCGGGCGTTGGGGATCTCCTCGTAGCGGCCGCCGGGAACGAGCCCGGCAAGGCGCCGGTTCTCGCTTGGGGGCGTGCCGGGATCCTCGGCGCCGCATACCACGAGGGTCGGGACGCGCAGCCCGGAGAGCTGGGCCGTGAAGTCGAAATTCATGATCGCCGCAGAGCAGCCGAGATATCCGGCCGGTGTGGTTGCCGCGACGGTGTCGCGGATCTGCTTCCACCGACCCGGCTTCCTCGGCTTGAACGCATCGGTGAACCAGCGCTCCACCGTACTGTCGGCAAGCGGCTCGAGGGAGTTCGCTCGGCGCACCGTGCTCATCCGCTCGTCCCACATCGCTGCGGCACTGGCCGGGCTTGCGGGCAGGGTGTCGCTCCACAGTGCCGATATCAGCTTGGCGCCGTGCTCGAGCGCGAAGGCCTGGCCAATCATTCCGCCGATCGACAGGCCGATATAGTGCACGCGCGGGAGTGCCAGCGCGTCGAGCACCGCAGCGACATCGTCGGCGAGCGCCTTCATCGTATAGTCGCCGGCGACCGGGTCGCTGCCGCCATGCCCGCGCATGTCGAGGCGCAACACCCGGAACCCGGCTTGCAGCAGCGGCGGCATCTGCTCGGCCCACATTCCGCTATCGGAAGCCAGCGAATGGGTGATGCAGACGGCCGGCCCGTCCTCGGGTCCGACGAGATCGTAATAGAGACGACGTCCCGCAAACCGCAACAGCATGGCAATCCTCCAGATCCGATAGGCGGCGACCGAGCTTACTACGGAACCACGATCGGAAGCCCGGTAATGATCGGGTGAGCGAGGTAGAGGACGGCGTAGAGCAAGAGGCCGGCGGCGACGCGAAGCAAGCTGACGTCGCGCCAGCGCAGGCGGGTGCGTCCCGCGATGAGAGCCGCAAACGGCAGGTTCGAGGTGGCTTCAGCCAGGCGCGGCCAGTTGCTGCCGAGGGCGAGCTGCTTCTTGCGGTCGATCAGGACCGTGCCGCCGAGGGCCAAGCCAGCGATCGCGCCGAAGAACAGCACCGAGGCCGCATCGCCGTTGGCGACGACATGGCTGATCGCCCACAGCCCGATTGCCCACATCACCGGGTGCCGGGTCACACGCAGAAGGCCCGGGGCCGGATCGTCGGCCCCGGCGGAGCGCTCCATGCCGACGGCCGTCGGATTGGGGGTCGAGTAGCCGGCGACGAGGAGGATCGTGGCGAGCGGCATGACCAATACGGGGACGAGCGCGGTCCATCGCTGCCGCGGCCACAGCACGATTGTCGGTGCGCCGGCATAAGCCGACACAAACCAGGCGAAGATCACCAATGCGGTCACCGAATAGACGGCGAGAAAGCCGCGCTCGCCGAGTTGGTCGCGCAGCGATCCGCGCAACCACGTGCTCGACAGCAAAACATGCGATCCGCAAAAGGCGACCGCGGCGATGATCAGCGAGAGCAGCTCCCGGACCATGCAGCGGCCGTCTCACAAGCCCGGCAGGCTTGCGATCTCGGCCGACAGCTTGGCGATCAGCTTGCCCGGATCGCCGGTCACGCGCACCGTCTTGTTCCGGCTCGCCGCACCGGCGACGATCGAAAGATTGCGGCGCGGCAAATGCCAAGCCCGCGCGAGGAGCTGCAACAGCGCCTCGTTGGCGCGCCCGTCTCGGGCCGGCGCGGTGACCGAAGCCTTGAGCGCCCGCCCGCCACGGGCCGCAGCCGCCGTGCCGAGCAGACGATCGGATTTGGCCCGCGGCGACAATCGGACCGCCACGTGCAAGGCGTCCGCCGTCTTAATGACCGGTCCGTCAAAAGAGGAGCGGGGCAATGTCGTAGACCAAGAGACGCTGCAGGAACACAAGCAGCAGAATTAAGATGACCGGCGAGATGTCGATCCCGCCGAGATCGGGGAGGAAAGACCGGATCGGCCGCAGCGCCGGCTCGGTCACCCGCCACAGCATGTCCCCCACCATCGCTACCACGCGATTATACCGATTGACGATGCCGAAGGCCAGGAGCCAACTCAGCACCGCCTGGGCGATAAGCAGCCAAATATAGATTTCGATCAGCGTGCTGATCAGCCATAGCAACGCATTCATATTGCTTACCGTTCCAAACCATGCCGCGCGACCGTACCTTTAACAGCACATTGCCGCAAGCAACCGACTGGTAGTACCGAAGTAGCCGCCTTGACACTCGGCGGACCCCCGCCCATAGTTCACCACGCTCGAAAAAGCTTCGAAATCTGTTCGATGGGGCCGTAGCTCAGCTGGGAGAGCGTCGCGTTCGCAATGCGAAGGTCAGGGGTTCGATCCCCCTCGGCTCCACCAATCCGCTTCATCCGCTCAGGTCCCGACCGTCTTTTCGGTCTTGGCAGCCGCGATCCGCCGGCGCGCATTTTCGCGTTCGAGAGCGCCTCGAATGGCTGCTGCGAGCGTCTCGCGGTGGTACGGTTTGGCGATCAATGTGAAATCCTCGTCCACCACGCGCGATCCCCACTGGGTATAGCCCGTCGCCAGCACGACCGGAAGCCCGGGGCGCTCTTTCCGCAATGTCCGGCCCAGCTCGAGACCGCTCATCCCGCCCGGCATGACGACATCGGACAACACCAGATCGATCGTCGGATCCTGCTCGATCAGGGCCAATGCGGCATGGCCGTCTCTCGCCTCGACAGCCGGATAGCCGATGTCCCGCAATACCTCGATCGTCACACGGGCGACGTCGGCCTCATCCTCGACAACGAGAATGCGCCCGGACAGCGCCAAGGGCGCAGTGGTTACATGAGACGCCGCCGCAGCGGGCTCCTCCACCGCGCGAGGCAGAAAAAGCGTGATCGAGGTGCCCTTGCCCACTGCGCTCACGATCGACGCAGCACCACCGCTCTGCTTGGCGAAGCCGTAGACCTGGGAGAGGCCGAGCCCCGATCCCAGCCCGATCTCCTTTGTCGTGAAATAGGGCTCAAAAGCCTGCGCCAGCACTTCCGGCGCCATCCCCGCGCCGGTGTCGGAGAGTGTTAGTGCGACGAAATCGCCCGCCAAACCCTCGCCGGCCGGATCACCGGCATCAAGAGTAACGTTGCGCGCCTCGACCCAAAACACCCCGCCCTCCGCCATGGCGTCGCGCGCATTCACCGCGATATTGAGCAGCGCCAGATCGAATTCGGCGAGATCGACCGACACCGGCCACGTCTGCTCCGGGATCTTCACGGTCACCTCGATGTCGGCTCGAAGCGACGGCGACAGCATGTCGGATATATCCTGGACGCGGTGCCGCAAGTCTATCGGCTCGGGCCGGAGCATCTGGCGGCGCGAAAAGGCCAGCAGCTGCCGGGTCAGGCGCTCACCGCGCTCGGCGGCTTGCGTTATGGCAGTGAGGCGCCGGCGCACAGCATCGTCCGGCACGGCATCGTTCAACATCGCGGCATTGCCGCCGATCACCATGAGGAGATTGTTGAAGTCGTGCGCGATACCCCCGGTAAGCTGTCCGATCGCCTCCATTCTCTGGGCTTGTTGCAATGCAGCCTCAGCCTGCTGGCGCTCCCGGATCTCGACCTCGAGGCGCCGGTTGATTCTCGCCAGATCGCGCGTGCGTTCGTCCACCACCGTCTCGATGCGCCGCGTGTATCCCGAACCGAGGAGCAGTAATGCACCCAAGAGGCCGGTGCTGAAGACGCCGATCACAAGAACACCCCAGCTCTGCCAACTTTGGTGCTCGGCCATGTACGACTCGGTCGGGGCCGTCTCCACACCATAACGCCGTCCGCCAAAGCTGAACGTGTCGCTAAAGGGGGCGTTACCGGCGGCAAAAGAAAAGTCACTGTGAAGGACCTTTTGCGGCTCCAAATCGACGAGCCGGACACCGATCATCGAAGCTACGGGAGCAAGAACTCCGGTCATGAACGTGCCCATCCGAAGCGCAACCGAGACCACACCCACTCCGTTGGGACCCTCTTGCACGGCATAGACGAGCAGAACGCCGACTTGCTCCCCGTGCTCCTGAACCAGGCGAATTGGCGGCGTCGCTATAACGGTCCTGGCATCGAGCGTCGCCTCCACTGCGGCTCGGCGGCCGGCCTCCGAGACGAGATCGAACCCCACGATGTGCTCATTGCCCTTCAAAGGCTCAACGTAGGTCACCGGCAAGAAGCGCGCCCGCTCTGCGGCGCGGCGCCGTCGCCCCGACGCATCGATCTCGCGAATCTCAAACCCCGGCAGGTCGCCCTGTTGGGCAGCTTCGAATGCCTCACGCTGCCAGGATTCGATTTGCGGCGCCCACTTGACTGCCTGGATCGTCGGAAAGCGCTGCAGCAAGCTCTGGACCAGCCGGTGAAAGTCGGCCCGCGACAGCGGTGCCGGCCCACTGAAGGACCGCTCCAACTGTTCGAGGAACACTTCCTGTTCCTTGAGCCCGGTGCCGATCTTGTCGACGATTTCCTGGGAGAGGAGGCGGAATTCCAGCAGAGTGTCTTCGTGCTCCCACTTGCTGACGCGAATGTAGATCGCGGTAAAGAGTGCGAAGAACAAAAGCATCGGCAATGCCACCGGAGCGGCGCGACTTCGCCACAGCGTGCGCGGCTCCCCGGCGACGACGAGCATCAGCGGCAATGCCATCAACACGCCGAGCGTGTCCCCGATCCACCACGAGATCCAGCTCGTCGCCAGTTCGGGGAGTTCTAGGACGCCAAGTGTCAGCAGGCCACCCAACGACAGGGTCGCGCTCGTCAAGCAAAAGGTCGGGGAGAGCAGCAGAAAGCGCGATAGCTCGCGACCGTTGTCGAGGCGCGTCGGATAGCCGACCACGCGCCGCAGGACTGAGCCGCCGGCCGCGGCTTGCAGCGTCGATGCTGCGGCAATCACGATCGCTGCAGCGACGCCGATTTCGTCGAAGCGATGACCCGCCGAGGAGCCGATCCAAACATTTAGCAAGAAAGAGCCGAGAAAGGTCCAAGGCAGGGTTGCCGAACCGCCGATCAGCATCCCTGCGACCGCGATGCCCGCAGGCGGAAAGATCGGGGTAGCATAGCCTGGCGGGACGGCCAGCATCAGCGCGAGCTTGCCGGTGGCTACATAGGCCAGTGTCAGCGACAGGTGAGCGAGCAGACGCTTCTTTGCCGCGCTTGGGGGGGTGCGGCCTCGCGTCCGTAGCATCTGGCGATCGGCCCGCGAATTTCGACGGTTGAGATGCCCGCGCCAGGGCCGGCCCTTGGACTTAGCTGAGGGCCACGGCGAGACCGCCTTGCACACCCGGGCGGGCCATCAACGCTTCGTACCAGCGCTTCACGTTGGGGAAATCGGCCAAATTGACCTGGTGGCGCTCATGGCGCCAGGCCCAACCGAGAATTGCGAAATCGGCGATCGAGATCTCGCCGGCTGCAAATTCGACCTCGCCGAGCCGGCGATCGAGGACACCGTAAAGCCGACGCGTCTCCTTCGAGTAGCGCTCGAGACCATATCGGCGGTCCTGCTCGTCGGCCACCTGCAGAAAATGGTGCACTTGACCGGGCATCGGCCCGAACCCGCCCATCTGCCACATCAGCCACTCCAGGACGGGCACTTGCCGGCGCAGATCGGTCGGCCAAAACTTTCCGGTCTTCTCGCCGAGATAAATCAGAATCGCACCGGATTCGAAGATGCTGATGGGCGCGCCTTCCGGGCCCTCAGGGTCGACAATCGCGGGAATCTTGCTGTTCGGACTTATTTTGACGAAGCCGGGGGCGAATTGCTCGCCCTTGCCGATGTTCACCGGCTTCACCGTATAAGGCAAACCCATCTCCTCCAGCGCGACGCTTATCTTGCGGCCGTTCGGAGTGTTCCAGGTATGGAGTTCGATGGTCATCACGAATCCGCCTTCCTTGCTGTCCGGTCCATGGTCAACGGGCTAGGGCAGGATTGCTGCGATCGCCCGCGGCTTCAAGATGCGATCGGCGACACCCGCCGTTCAGGGTCGGACACAATCGAAATAGGCGACATTCTCATCGATCTCGCGGAACTGCGGCACCCGTTCGAAGGGTGCACAGTGCCGCTTTGCCGCCGCAGTTGCACCCTCCATGTCGCCGGCGTAGGTGACCCTCGCGTAGCTTACATCGCCGTCGAGCACGAAAGGCTTTGTCGTGCACGCAGGCTGCGCGCCCATCACCAAGACCGCGACGAGCAGCTGCCGCATCACGGCGCACAAAATCGGCCAGCTCGGACCGGGCGACCCCGCCTTCATATTACCCTCTCGGCGCAAGATAAGGGATGCGGGCGCAGTCTGCTAGCTGGCGGCGTGACTGTCGATCACCTTAGATCGGCCCCGGCGAGAGTTAGGGCTGAACACGCGGCTTATTCGGCGCGACCAAAAGGACTGTAGGCAGTTTCGATCCAGGAATGGAGCAGTTGGGCGGGTACCGACAACTCACCGTGTCCGCCGCCGGCCGCGACTGACAGGTCCACGGTCTGATCGATTGCAAAGCTGATCGCGGCGATCGCGGCAAATACGATCGACATTGCCCATGCCGAAAACGTTGCACGCCGCGTGGTTGCTTGCGGTCTCCATCGAAGCTGCGAGCTCGCGCTCATCACGATGTCTCCGCGCCTGCGGCTTCACCCCGCAAGCGACGGGGCGCCGGCGGCGCTCGCTCTCTGCTGGATTAACCTTACGCCGGGCCACGTGAAAACGTTCCCATTCTAGCGATATGGAATGGCAGCCATTCCCCACTCGTATGGCTGCTGTTGGCTCAGAGTGCCGCCAGCCCTGCCTTGGCGGCGAAGTCGCGACCTCGCTCGATGTAGTCGCGATACTGTCCATAGCTCGGCGCGGCGGGCGACAGCAGGATCACCCCGCCTGACGGCGTAACCCGCATTGCGTGTAAGACGGCATCCTCCATCGAGTTCGCCCGATATATAGAGCTGCCCGAACCACCCATGCGGTTCAGCGCCGCTCGCATTTGCGCATAAATCCGGGACCCGGTATCGCCAATGCAGATGACGGCCTTGGCCGCATCAGTCGTAAGCGCCTCGACCAGCCTGCCGTAGTCGATGCCGCGATCGTAACCGCCCACGATCACCGTGACATCGCGATCGGCATAAACCGCCAAAGCCGCGATCGTCGACTCGGGTATCGTCGAAATGCTGTCGTCGACGAAAAGGATGTTTCCGCTTTCGCCGAGCTCTTGCTGCCGGTGCGGCAGTCCGCAGAAGTCGCGGGCTGCATAGAGTGCCGCGGCGAGGTCGAGATGGAGTATTTTCGCAACCGAAAGCGCAGCGCACAGGTTAGATCTGTTGTGCGCTCTCGCGAGATAAGGATTGCACACACTTCCAATCCAATCCCGACCATCGAATATTTCGGTGTCCTCAGAGTGAAGACCGCTCTCCACATTGAACAGGTATTTCCGACCGAGCGAGCCGGCGATGACCGGGTCGACCGCGTCGTTAGCGGCGCCGTTGACGATGCGACATCTGCTCCGGATCAACAAATTGACCTTGTCTTGAATATAGCGCTCGACCGTCAGGTGCCAGTCGGCGTGCTCCGGGTAGAGCGATGTCAGCACCGCGAGGTCGCAGACGCCCTCGAAATCCGCGGCCTGATAACTTGAGACCTCGATGACCGCATAGTCGGCGTTGCTGATCTCGGTCACCGGAACCCCGATATTCCCGGCGAGGGCTACCGTGCGGTCGAGCCGGGCCAGAATATGTGCGATTAGCGATGCGGTCGTGCTCTTGCCCTTTGTCCCGGTCACCGCAATTGTCGTGAGATCGGGCTCTTCGGCGAACCATAAATTCAGCAGTGAGGTTATTTGCACTCCATTCTTGCGGGCAGACCGGATGTCGTCGCGATAGAGACTGACGCCGGGCGATTTGACGACCACGTCGACCTCAGTGAGCGCATTGGCGATTCCCTCCGCGCCAAAGGCGAATGTGATATTGCTGCCATATTCCTCCGGGATGCGCGCCTCGGCTGTGTCATTCAGCAGCACCAGCGGCAACCTCGGATGATGCTTTCGCAGAAACCCGATTGCCGCTCGCCCTTCGCGGCCCAGTCCCCAGATTGCGACGCGTCGGGAGCCGAGATCAGCCACACGCATCGAGCATGGCCATGTAGGAATCCGGAACCCGGTGAGGATGCCTGACCTCGAACAGCGCGCGGTATTCGGTCGGACCTCGCTGTCGGAGCGCGGTGAAGCCGACTTGCAACTGGCGTACCACGGCGTCCTCCCGCCAATCGGGATGGCCAGCAAGGTGCGACATCACCGCGGCGCTCTCGGCGATTTCGCCGACGCATTCGAACGGCTTGTATTCTTGCAAGCCGCATAATTGGGCAAACCCGTCTCGCTGGGTCTCATCGTCCAGAAGATTGTTGCCGAAGATGCCGATCAGCTCGGCTTTTGCGATGAACGGGGAGAGTGCCAGAAACACGAACCGGCATTTCGGGCAATTGCAGCACCATCCTCTGTCGCACGCCGTCAATAATTGGCGGAAAGCCGCGTTGCAACTGCGGAAAATTCGGAAATATTCGCGCGATTTCGCGAACCGTCGGGCGATCTCGATCTCCGACAGCGGCCGCAGCAGCGAGAAATAGGCAATGCTGGGCGATATGTGATTTCGTACATACTCAGAGAAGTCCTCCTCGAACTCCAAAGATTTGCTGTATTGATGGTTGATCTCGGTGTTGTCGATCCGCAGGTTTGGCGCGCTGGCAGAGTGTTCGTTCGACATGACGATCGCGTCGCAACCGGCCATCACTGCGCCCGCCAAGGCGATAGCGCTCAAGATCCCGGTAATCGGAACATGGCCATTCAGGGCGCCGGCCGCGTTGAGCTTGAAGAGGCCGCTGTCCAGCCGGCGGTGAACCCCGATGAACGGCAACCCGGCCGCCGCGATGCAGGCACGGATCGGTTCCGCGTCACCCAATGAGAACAAGATCAGCGGTTCGCCGCCGCGCTTGAGACATTCCAGCGTGACGATCGAGTCTTTCCCTCCGCCCACCGGCACGCAGGTGCGCCGCGGCATGTCGAGGGCAATCGGCGCCGCCGGCGCGGTATCGGATCGCCGGATCTCAAGATGGCGCCGCAGCGAGATCCGGTTCCTGAAGGCGAACTCGGCAAGGCCTTTCTCATAGAACTTCCGCAAGAATTCGGCGGTGGTGCAATCCACCGGAAAGGGCTCGCAGATCAACGTCTGTGGAACAAACGCTTTGTAGTAGCTGACCCCGGACATCAGAAATATCAAGCGGAAGATACGATCGAGAACCTCGCTCCCTTCCGGCGAAAGTTGCCGCGGTATAAAATCAAAAACCAGCTTTTCTTCAAATCGTGGGCCACCCGCGAAACGATATCGCAGCGACAAGGTCGAGACCCCAGGGTCGTGGTGATAATTCTCGAAAACGAACTCCTTATATTGCATGCCCTCGCTCGACCATGGTGCGGACCATTCGCAAGATGCGATGGTGGGTGGCGATGTCGAGATTGTCTACGGTCAGCGTTCGCAGGCGCGACACCCCGTCGACGGCGGGGCCGTGCTCGACGGTCGCCTCGAGCACAGCGCGGTCGACTGTCTCATCGAGGCAGGCAAGCAATGTCCCGCGCCAATCCTCGCGAAGCGCGGCGAGTGCACCGATGAGCGCGTAGGCCCCCCAATTGGAGACGCCGGCCACGATCAGGTGCCGCGCCGCGGTGACGCACGCGATCGTCTCGCCGTGCGCGACGTGCCCCGCGATAACCGAGCGGGAGATGGCGCCCATCCCAATCTCGTTGCCGCCATCGCCGATCGCGATCGTGTCCCACGGGCCGGCCGTGAACAGGTCATCGAGCGGTGCGGTGTACGAACCGATGTCCTGACCGCGCATATTGCGCGGCGGGCCGTCAGCACTGCGCCCGCAGCGCTCGATGGCAATCGCGTGCGTGATCCCCGCGTAGCGCCAGGTCTCGATGAGGGGCGCGAGCGGAGCGCCGATGGCGACGACATCGATAGGCACCTCCGGAACCCCGGCGCCCGCGAGCGAGGCTGCGCAGGCGCTGCGGCACGGCTCGTCTGTCGCGACTCGGCACGGGATACCAACCGCCTCGAACCCCTTCGCGAGCAAGGCGGCACCCACCGGCCCGTCGGTTTCCGCCGCCGGCGGGGAGCCCTGCGGAACATAGAAACCGGTGATCAGCCCTACCCGGGCGGGCCGCGTCCTCGCCAACGCCGAAGCAGCGCTCCACAGCGCCCCTCGAGCGGCATCGAAAAGCCCGGTGATGTTACGCCCGACATCGACATGGATCAGGCGCTCGATCCGGTCGATCAGCGCATGGGGGTCGGGCCGGCGTTCCATCGGCGGCAGACGCCTATAAGCTCGCCAGCTTGGTATTGCGCAGGTCGGTGATCAGCATGGATCCCGGCGCGTGGGTGACGCAGAAATCCGGCCTGACCTTGGCGATCACCGCTTGCGGAGTGACGCCGCAGGCCCAGAAGACCGGCAGCTCGTCGCTCTTCACAGGAACCGCATCGCCATAATCGGGCTTTGCCAGATCCCTGATGCCGATCTCCTCCGGTAGACCGATATGCACGGGAGCGCCGTGCACCGAGGGGAAGCGCGAGGTGATCTGGATCGCGCGGATCGCGTCACTCGGTCTGAGTGGCCGCATCGAGACCACGAGCGGACCGGCGAACGGACCCGCCGGCGTGCAAGGGATATCGGTCCGATACATCGGGACGTTCGATCCGCGGGTTATGTGGCGCAATTCGATCCCGTCTTCGACCAGCGCGTGCTCGAACGAAAACGAGCAGCCGAGGGCAAAGCTCACCAGATCGTCGCGCCAGACATGGAAGAGATCAGTTGGCTCTTCGACGAGCTCGCCTTGACGCCACACCCGATAGCGCGGCAGATCGCTGCGGATATCGAGATCCTCACCCAGATTCGGCATACGCGGGTCGCCGGCCTCGGCGACGGCGAGCACTGGACACGGCTTCGGGTTCGCCTGCGCGAATCGAAGGAAATCGTGGGCCAGCACCTTTGGCAGAATGACCAGATTGGCTTGGACATTACCGGGAGCCAGCCCCGCCGTATTACCCGAGAAGTCGCCGGCACGAATGCGCAATCGCTCGCGCGTGCCGGCCGCGACACCCCGCTCAACCGGTTTGGTCATCACACCACACCCACACGTCCAATTCGAGCTATTTTACCACACCCCGACTAGGAGATGCACTCTTGAGCGTCCTCTATCTAGCTGCCGCGATCGTCTTGGAAATCTGCGGGACAACGTCATTGAAGCTCTCCCAGGGGTTTACCCGCATCGGTCCGGCGGGGGCCGTCGTCGTCTGCTATGCGGCGAGCTTTGCGCTCTTGTCCCTCGCTCTGCGCGGGATCGATCTGTCGATCGCCTATGCCGTCTGGTCCGGCGTCGGCACCGCAATCGTCGCGTCGATCGGAATCCTATGGTTCGGCGAACCCGCGGGAGCTTGGAAGCTCTTGTCCTTGGCGCTGATCGTCCTGGGCGTCGCCGGGCTCCACCTGTCGGGGCGCGTCTCGTGACCGCTCAGTCGGCTAGCACCGCCGCGCAACCGAGAAACGCCGGCAACGGGTGGGTGACGACATAAGTCGGGATCTCAGCGAGATAGGTGCTGAACCGGCCTTTAGCCTCGAAACGCGCGCGAAACGGCGACTGGGCGAACCTTCGGCCGAGCCGGGGCACGATCCCGCCGCCGATGTAGATCCCGCCGCGCGCGCCGAGGGTCAGCGCCAGATTGCCGGCCATCGTTCCGAGCATCGCGCAAAACAGGGTCGTGGTCTCGGCGCAGAGCGGGTCGGCCGCACCGATTTCGGGATCGGTGATCTGCGCCGCCGTATAGCCCCGTGACGGCACCCCATAGAGCACTGTCAAGGTGTTGTAGATATTGACCAACCCGGGTCCGGAAAGGACGCGTTCCGCCGAGACGTGATCGAAATGCCGGCGCATGCGGTCGAGTACGGCACTCTCGTGGTCGCTGGCCGGTGCCATCGTCGCGTGCCCGCCTTCGCCCGACAGCGGGATCCACCCTGCGCCGGCCGGAATTAGGCCGGATACGCCGAGCCCCGATCCCGGGCCGAGAACGCCCAGTGCTCCGTCGGCCGCTGGAGCGCCGCCACCAACCTGCAACCGATGCTCCGGCGCCAAGTGCGGCAAAGCCAGCGCCAGTGCGGTGAAGTCGTTGATCACCTCGAGCCGGTCAAAGCCGAGCTGTGACCTTAGCTCCGAGATTGAAAAACTCCAGGGATGGTTGGTCATCGCCACACGGTCGCCGGTGATCGCCGAGGCGATCGCGATCGCCCCTTGCCGCGGCATCGGCAAGGCCCCGCGCTCGCGCAGATAGGAGGTGATCGCGTCGGCGATCGTCGGATGATCCGCGACGGCGTGGGTGCGCGTGTGCAGCACCTCTCGTTCCGGCGAGATCAAACCGAACCGCGCGTTGGTGGCGCCTACGTCGCCGACGAGCCAGGTCTCATCGGCTGTCGGGCCCGGCCTCACCGCAAGCGGTCTCCCACCGCACGGCCGGGGACGCTGCTCTGACGCCACCGTGCAATGCTGCCGCACGCCGGACAGCATATCATCTCGGTCGTTGTGCGGCGCACATCACTCGGCTGTCGGGTGTGCCCTAAGCGTCTGATCTCGCCGCGAATCGTCAGCATTGCCAACGCGTTTGTAAAAAGCATCTTGACATCCTGGCGAAAGGGATTAAATTGTGCAGTGCGGTAACGATCACCGGTTGTGGTCTTGCCGTACGTCTTCTAGGCGTTTCCTCCCTAAACTTGGGCCGCGCTGATGTGCGGCCCAATTTTTTTCCGCGACCCCCCATTGGGCGACCCGGGAGCGAATTCACGGTCCTGATCGAGGCGCCCGGTCGGCTCGAGATCGGGCAAAGCGGCGACTTCGCGGTAGATCGGCGCAAAGTCGGGGCGAGTAGCTTCGAACAGCTCGTGGAAGTCGTCGATGACGAAATAGAGTTGCTGGAAATCGTCGATCCGATAGCGCGTCCGCATTATCCGGCGCAGATCGAACCGCAACCGGCGCGGCCGCGGGTCGTCGAGGCAATAAACCGATTCTCCGGCCGAGGACAGTATCCCGGACCCGTAAATGCGCAGGCCCTCCTCAGTCACGATCAGCCCGAATTCGACAGTGTACCAATAAAGCCGGGCCAGGCGCTGCAGATGACCGAGACCGAGCGCCTTCAGCCCGCCTTCGCCATAGGCTTGCAGGTAATCGGCGAAGACCGGGTTCATCAGCAACGGCACATGGCCGCAGATGTCGTGGAACACGTCCGGTTCCTGGATGTAGTCGAGCTGGTCGCGGCGGCGGATGAAGCAGGTCGACGGGAAGCGCCGGCGAGCGAGATGAGCGAAGAAAACGTCGTCCGGGACAAGCCCGGGCACCGCCACGATCCGCCAGCCGGTGGATCGGTCGAGAATATCGCTGAGCCCTCGGAAGTCTGGAATCCCGTCCGCCGCCACCCCGAGCCCGCGGAGCCCGTTGAGATATTCGCGGCAGGCGCGCCCGACCAGCAGCCGTTGCTGCCGTTCGAACAGCAATCGCCAGATCGCGTGTTCCTCTTCGCTATAGGCTTGCCAGTTTTGCTCGATGGCAAAATCCGACCGGACGGCGGTCATCGACCTCTCCGAAGCTGCACCCATCAGGTGTGGATGCCGGAGTGGTGCGTCAATCGGCCGCCTTTGGGTTATGCCGGCGTAGCGATCGGCCTTACCAAGCAATCATCCACTATACGGCCTAATCGCGTGACAAGCTCGGTCAGCTCCCGCGCCAGCCGCGCGAAATACGGTTTCCGGCGATAGTTCTGCTCATTCATGTAGAGCGCCCGATTGATTTCGATCTGCAGCGCGTGACGGTGCAGGTCCGGACGCCCGTAGTGGTCGGTGGTGAACCCTCCGGCATAGGGCGCGTTGATCGCGACGGTAAAGCCGCGTTCGGCGAGGAAGCGGCGCGCGGCCTCAAGGATTTCCGGGGCGCAGGCGCCGCCGTGGCAGTCGCCCAGGACGATGTCAGCCCAGCTTCGTCCACAGCCGGAGCCCACGCCCGAGGGCATCGAATGACAATCCACAAGGAGACAGCCGCCGAACAGGGCTTCGGTCTCCTC
>Ga0209526_10001803_pt1 | contig 14344 bp, 10 predicted proteins | sample JacPinW_OM2H0_M1_FD_188566 | JGI IMG/M metagenome (GOLD analysis project Ga0209526, IMG submission 188566) | Forest soil microbial communities from Algoma, Ontario, Canada - Jack Pine, Ontario site 1_JW_OM2H0_M1 (SPAdes) (version 2) | ecosystem: Environmental > Terrestrial > Soil > Boreal... | reverse complement strand
CGGCTTGGTCGTCGGCGGAATCGGCGTGATGAACATCATGCTGGTCAGTGTCACCGAGCGCACCCGCGAAATCGGCGTGCGCAAAGCCATCGGCGCTCGGCGCCGCGATGTCATTTGGCAATTCCTGACCGAAGCCATTGTGCTGACGGGAGCGGGAGGGGTGACCGGCGTCTTACTCGGTGGTGGCATCAGTCTGCTAATCAACTTACTGGCGCCAAACTTGCCCTCCTCCATTCCCCTCTGGTCTATTGTCCTTTCCGTGGGTGTTTCCATGAGCGTCGGCCTCTTCTTTGGTATGTATCCCGCCATAAAAGCTGCCCACCTGGATCCCGTCGAAGCCTTACGCTACGAGTAAGCGGTCTTTCCTCCCGATAGGACAATCGCGGACAAAGAGTTTTTGGAAGGGATTACAAATGTGAGCGGGCTCGAGATCGCCTTTGCGGCCACTTCGTGCAATATTGGTGTGAATATGGTGAAATTTTCCCGGCTGACGAGTGTTACTTCGCTGTCGCTTTGCTTTGCTACGGTCCGGTCGAGATACCGTGCGGCTTCCTCCGGCAAACCCGTCACCCAAAATAACTAACATTGAGCCCTCATTCGGCGTCTCTCCGACGGCCCATTCACTTCATCCTGCGCCTGCACGTAGTTCCCTTGCCTGGAGCGGCAGACTTTGCGCCAGCTTCACTGCTGCCAGCCTCCGCCGAGGGCTCTGTAGAGTTGCACGAGACTTTGGTACTCGGCACCGCGCGCATCCGCGAGTGTGAGTTCAGCGGAAAAGAGCGACCGTTGGCCGTCCAGAACTTCGAGATAAGTCGTGGTGCCTCCCTTGTAGCGCATATTGGACAGGCGGACGGACTCTTGCAAGTCCGCAACGGTATCCTCTTGGCGAGCCCGGACCTGATGGAGTTTCTGATAGCCGATCAGTGCATCGGACACGTCCCCGAACGCGTGCTGAATCGCTTGCCGGTAAGCGATCAGCGCCTGTTGATGCTGCGACTCGGCTAGCCGTAGATTTCCGCGAAGGGCTCCCCCCGTGAAAATGGGCTGGCTCACTTGGGCGCCGTAAGACCAGATTCCGAGTTGCGAACTCATCAGGCCGGAGAACGCGCTGCTCCGTCCGAAGGCTCCGCCGCCGGAGCCCGTCAGGGAGATTTGCGGAAAGAACTCGGCCTTGGCGACTCCGATTTCGGCGTTCGCGGCGACCAAGATTTGCTCGGCCTCGCGAATATCGGGCCGGCGCTCGAGCAGCGACGAAGGCAGACCCGGCGGTACTTCCGGAGGAAGCGCCTGCTCCACCAATGGGCGTCCGCGGGGCACGCCTTGCGGATAGTTGCCAAGAAGAATGCTGATCGCATCTTCCTCCTGCGCGATCTGCCTCTCCAAGTCAGGGATTTGCGCATTCGCCGAATCGAGAACTTGCTGAGCCTGCAAAATGTCAAGTTTTGTGGCGACACCGTGTTCTACGCGAATATTGGTGAGCTTCACCGAAGCTTCCTGGGCCGCGACGGTGTTGCGTGTGATTTGAAGTTGGAGGTCTAGTTGCAGAAGCGCGAAATAGTCACTGGCCACGTCACTTACGACCGTTAAGATGACCGTTTGCCGGGCATCCTCTGTGGCGAGGAGTTGAGCGCGTGACGCTTCCGTAGCGCGACGCAGCTTTCCGAAGAAGTCCAGCTGGAAGGCTGCATCGGCCGTCAGCGTCAAGAAGTTGAATTTAGTTTGAAAGTTAGATTCTTTTCCACCTTCGAATTTGCCGTTTCCCTGCACCTGCGGGAATTGGCTGGAACGCGTTACGGCAAGCTGCGCGCGCCCAGCGTTGATGCGCTCGGTCGCGAGTTGCAAGTCGTAGTTTTGTTTTAGCGCTATACGGATGAGTTCTTGTAATTGTGGATCCTGGAAGACCTGCCACCAGAGAAGATCCGCATAGGACGCTGCCTGAGCCTGTACCTGCGGGTTTTCGCTCAGATCACGGTAGGCCGTTGGAGGTTGAACGACGGGTGTATGGTAGTTCGGGCCTACACTGCATCCGATGCCTAGGCACGAGAACACTATAGCGGCCATAAATGGCGTTAGTTTCTTCATAGCTTGCCCCGCGGTTCTTCCTTCGCGCCGTTCTCGCAGTGATGCATATCAGTCCGCCTCCGCTGGAGCCGGCGCAGCCGGCAACGCTCCCGAAGCGCGCTCCTTGCCAGCACCCGACCATTTCTCCACCAGGTAGAAGATCGCAGGCACGAAGAAGATTCCGATGACGCTGGCGGCCAACATTCCGCCGATCACCGTGGTGCCCATGATTTGGCGGGCAACTGATCCGGCGCCGGTCGCCGTCCACAGCGGCACGCAGCCAAGAATGAACGCAAAAGACGTCATCAAAATTGGCCGTAGACGAAGCCTGGCTCCTTCGAGCGCTGCATCGGCAAGAGGCTTTCCGTTCTCGTACTCTTCCTTGGCGAACTCGACGATCAAAATCGCATTTTTGGCGGCCAAGCCGATGAGCATGACCAGCCCGATTTGCGAGTAGATATCACTTTCGATCTGGACCATGTAAGGCGGCAGGAAAAGGCTAAGCAGCACGCGGCGCAGCCAAAGAATTCCAAAAGCTCCAAAAATTGCCACGGGCGTGCTCAACAGCACGCTGAACGGCAGTGACCAGCTTTCGTACAACGCTGCCAGAATAAGGAAGACGAATAACAACGAAAGTCCGAAGATCACCGAAGCGGGCACCCCCTCTCGCGCTTTCTGCTCCTGAAAGGACATGCCCGAGTAGTCGAAGCCCATCTCGCGCGGCATGGTCTGCTTAAAGACATCTTCGAGGGCCGCCGTGGCCTGGTCCGCGCTGTAGCCCGGCGCTGCGCTGCCGTTGATCTGTGCCGAACGGTACTCGTTGAAACGCATCGTGAACTCCGGCCCGAGCCGGGGCTTTACGCTGGTCAGCGTGGACAGCGGGACGTTTTCCCCTTTGTTGTTACGAACGTAGAACTGCCCGACGTTTTCCGCTTTGGAGCGATCTTCGCCTTCCGCCTCGATATAGACCTGCCATTGACGGCCGAAGCGGTTGAAATAGTTGATGAAATATCCGCCCATGAACGCCTGGATTGTCCGGTAGACATCGTTGAGAGGCACACCCTGCTTCAGCACTTTGTCGCGGTCGACCTCGACGAACTCCTGTGGCACGCTTGACAGAAAGGTAGTGCTCAAGCCTGCGATCTCGGGGCGCTTGCGGGCCGCTTCGAGGAAGGTGCCCAGATTCTTGGCCAGAAACTGCACATCATTTCCGGCGCGATCTTCAAGGACGAAAGTGAATCCACCCGACGTCCCTACGCCGGGAATGGCTGGCGGGGAAAAACTGAAGGCAATGGCCGCGGGCAAACGGCTTAATTCTCGATTTAGGTGTGCCTTGATCGCTTGGAATTGTTCCGGACGACTCGTGCGCTCATCCCAAGGCTTGAAGGTCACAAAAAAGAACGCGTTATAACTGGTGCGCACATAGCTGAGCAAACTGAAACCGACGATGCTCGTCGAGTATTGAACTCCCGGCGTACTCGTCAGGATTTTTTCCACATCAGCCGCCACCGCGGTCGTGCGCTCGAGCGAAGCTCCGTTTGGGAGCTGAAGATTTACGAAGGCATAGCCCTGATCTTCGTCCGGAAGGAAGCTCGACGGCACGCGGTTAGCAAAAAAACCGGCCGCCACGCTGAAGGCTACGAGCAATACGATCGCGACGACGGTCTTTCGGATCAATGCCGCGCTCCAACGGACGTAGCCCTCGGTTGCACGCTCAAACGAGCGGTTAAACCAATCGAAAAATCGCCTCAGCAATCCCCGGCTCTGTGTCCGTGGCCGCAGCAGCAGGGCGGCAAGCGCTGGACTCAGCGTAAGCGCGTTGAACGCGGATAGGAGTACCGAAATCGCAATCGTTACCGCGAACTGCTGGTATAGACGACCGGTGATGCCGGGAATAAAGGCTGTCGGCACAAATACGGCGGAGAGAACCAAAGCGATCCCGACAACCGGGCCGGACAGTTCTTCCATTGCTTTCAACGCCGCATTCTTCGGCGTCATGCCCTCCTCGATGTGCCGTTCTACACCCTCGACCACCACGATTGCATCGTCCACCACCAGGCCAATTGCCAGCACGAGACCAAAGAGAGAAAGCGTATTGATGGAGAAACCGAAAACCGGGAAAAGCACGAACGTGCCGACCAGCGACACCGGCACTGCAAGGAGTGGAATCAGCGTGGCGCGCCATCCCTGCAAGAAGAGGTACACCACAAGGATCACAAGCGCGAGGGCGATCAAGAGTGTTACGACGATTTCCTTAATCCCTTCCGTGACCGAGCGCGTCGTATCGAGCGCGACGACGAAATCCATGTCTTCCGGGAAGCGTTGCCTCATCTGGGCCATGAGCTTCTTGACACCTGCGGCAGCTTCAACCGCGTTCGAGCCCGGCAATTGGTAGGTGGCAATGACAGCGCTCGGTTTACCATTCAGGCGGCCTACAACGCTGTAATCCTGGGAACCCAACTCGATCCGGGCGACATCCCGCACACGCACGATCCCGCCGTCCGGTGTTTCGCGCACCACGATCTGTCCAAATTCTTCAGGCGACGCCAGCCGGCCTTGCGCGAGAACCGAGTAGGTGAATTCCTGGCCCTTTGGCGCCGGCTCGCCGCCTGCCTTACCAGCTGGGTTCACCGTGTTCTGGGCTTGAATAGCGCTTACGATTTCGGGAACGGTGATGCCCAGCTTTGCTAATTGGTCGGGTCTTACCCAGAGCCGCATGGCGTATTGACCCGCACCGAATACCTGAACGTTGCCGATGCCCGGCGAGCGCGTAATCGGATCAGTGATATTGATGTACGCGTAGTTCGCTAGAAACTTGGCATCGTAGGTTCCGTGCGGCGAGTAAAGAGCAATGAGCATGAGAGGGGCGGACACCGCCTTTCGGACGGTAACTCCGTAGTTGTTGACATCGGCGGGAAGTTGCGAGGCAGCTTGCGTCTCGCGCGCTTGGGTGAGAATCAAGTCGGTGTTCGGATCTGTTTTCACATCGAAGTTCACGATCAGTGTCGTGTTGGAGTTGCCGGTCGCATTCAGCGAATACATATAATTCATGTTGTCCACGCCGCTCACCTGCTGTTCGATGGGAGTGGCCACGGCTTGCTCAAGCGTTTGCGCGTCTGCACCTACGTACGTAGCCAACACTTGAATTTCAGGCGGAGCGATATTGGGGAACTGGGCGATGGGCAGGTTCAATACGGTGATCGTACCGACCAGGATAAAGACGATGGAGATGACCATGGCGACGATGGGACGGTTGATGAAGAACTTTGACATCGGGCTACCTTCCCTTACTTTCTGCGGCAAATGGCTTGGGGTTCACGTGCATGCCAGGGCGCACTCTCTGAACGCCCTCGGCGACGACTCTTTCACCTACATTCAGCCCGTCCGCAATAATCCACTGACTACCAACGCGGTCACCAACCGTGACCGTCCGAATGGCTATATTATCGTCGCCACCTACAATCGCGACCTGGTAACTGCCTTGGAGTTCTGACACCGCACGTTGCGGGACAAGCAAGGCGCCCTGCTGGAGCCGAACGGCCGCGCGAACTTTGCCGTAGCCGCCGGGGCGCAGAATGTTGGCGGGATTGGGAAATAAGCCGGCGATCCGAATTGCGCCCGTACTCTCATTTACCTGGCGGTCCGCAAAGTAGAATGTGCCCTCGTGTGGATAGGTAGAGCCGTCCGCCAAAATCAGTTCGAGGCGCAGACTTTTGTCAGCCGCCTGCCGAGTAGTCTCTGTCGGGAACCGTTTTCTCCATGCGAGGTACTGGGGCTCGCCGACGGTGAAATAGACCTTAATGGGATCGACGGTTGACACGGAGGTCACGGGCACGCTGCTTAGATTGACCAGAGCACCCACCTGGAGCTGAGCCTGTCCAGAGATACCGTCGATCGGCGCAACCAGCCGGGTGAAATCGAGGTTGATCTTGGCCGTTTCAACGGCTGCCTCAGCCGTCTTAATTTGAGCTACGGCCGTAGCCACCGTAGCCCTGGCCGCCAAATTGTTCTGAACGGCGTTGTCCAGATCTTGCTGACTGGCGGCTTGCTCTTTTACGAGAGGCGTGTAGCGGTTTACGTCGAGTTCGGTCCTGCCTTGTACCGCCTGGGCGTTGGCGAGCACGGCTGTTGCCTGTGCCAACTGTCCCTGCGCCTGGTCGAGCGCCGCCTGAAAAGGACGCGGGTCAATCTCGAAGAGTAACTGACCCTTCTTGACGAAGGCTCCTTCCTGGTAGCCTTGCCGCAGTAGATAACCGGTGACCTGGGCCTTGACGTCGGCATTTGTGAATCCATCGAGCGTGCCGATCCACTCGCCAAAAATCGGAACATCCTTCTGCTCAACCTGCACGACCTCAACGTCCGGCGAAGCGCCTGAGGGCGCCCCCGATACGCGCTTTGGGCGTAACGCTCCAATAGTCAGCCCGATCACCACCAAGCAAAACGCTCCGCCTATCCAGAGTTTGTATTTCGAAAGCGTGTTCATCTTCATCTCCGATAGCATTCCTAACCCAAGAACCGATATTGTAATGATTTCCGTGCGGTTCCACTCAGCTGGTGGTCCGCCTCGTGCAAGCGTTCAAGCCAATGGTCAGGCCGTACGGACGGCTATGTCGCGAAACTTCATCGTCGAAATAACACCAAGCACGATAAAGAGCGCCAGCACAACTAGTTGCGCGATCTCGAAGGGAGGCTCGGATTGTGTCGGGGCCATTGCTTTTAGCGCCGGCACCTTTTGGAAGAGTTGTGCGATCAGGACGAAGACGTTTAGGTAGAGAGCGGTCGTCGCACTAATAACGTACGTGCGCCGCCAAGCGCCGACCAGACGACGGGCGTAGCGCGCAAAGATGGCGATCGCCAAAACTATCAGCGAAATGATGCCGACGCCATGAGATGGCAAAAAGCGATGGAAGGGAAACAGAAAACCGGTGACACTCGTCAAGACTGTGGTCGCCAGAAAAAGTGCCGTCCAGCCCTCGAGCCGCCTCGCCGTAAGCAATCCAAACGAAATCACAAACCCCGAGCCGATGCCGATCACACTCAGCAGAACGTGCAGGAACGTGAATAGAGTCATTCCGAAAATCATAGGTGTGTCTCGCTCCGTAAGCTCTCCGTTAGGCCGATGCAGTAGTCGCTGCACCTTTGAAAAAGGCGAGCAAGTCCGCATTGATCTGATCCGCATTGGTCGTGGGCATCCCGTGCGGAAAGCCCCGGTAGATCTTGAGCGTTGCTTTCTTCAGTATTTTCGCGGACATGAGACCCGCCGCGCCGATCGGCACAATCTGATCGTCGTCACCATGCATCACCAACACGGGGATGTCGATCTTCTTCAGGTCCTCGGTGAAGTCCGTTTCTGAGAAGGCCTTGATACAGTCATAATGGGCCTTGACACCTCCCAACATGCCCTGCAACCACCAGTGCTCACGGATACCCTCCGAAATCTTTGCGCCCGGGCGGTTGTATCCGTAAAACGGGAGCGTGATGTCCTTGTAGAACTGCGACCGATTGGCCGCGAGTCCTGCCCGGAGGCTGTCGAAGACCGAGATGGGCAGACCGCCAGGATTATTTTCCGTTTTCAGCATGAGCGGTGGCACGGAGCTGATTAGCACGGCCTTGGCGACACGCTCGGTGCCGTGGCGGCCCAAATAGCGGGCGACCTCGCCACCGCCGGTCGAATGCCCAACCATGATGGCGTTCTTGAGATCGAGCGCTTCAAATAGCGCCGCTAGATCGTCTGAATAGGTGTCCATCTCATTGCCATCCCACGTCTGGCTGGAGCGCCCATGACCTCGCCGGTCGTGCGCAATGACGCGATAGCCAAGCTGGCCAAAGAACAGCATCTGGGTGTCCCAGTCGTCCGCGGTCAGCGGCCAACCGTGTGAGAAAACGATCGGCTGGCCTGTTCCCAAATCCTTGAAATAGATTTGTGTCCCGTCTTTCGTTGTAATTGTCGCCATGCAATCGTCTCCTTTTTTCTGCTTTTCTGTTTCTCGGATTTCCAGGACAACGGTTACAGGAAAGCACGCTCAACGACTGCTAAGAACCAGCGATTGTTTCGGACAAGAACCAAGTGCGCCGCCTTTTCGGAATGCATGCCATTCTTCCGCGTGCGCTACATTTGCCAAACACCAAACCGACTACCAGATCGCGGCCGATACACGAGTTTCAGGATCGATGACTTGAGCAGCGCGACTCTGGTATGGAATAGCCGCCGTTGGCGGCTTCTACTAGGCTTTTGTCAACAGGCTCGTGAGATTCAAACACGACACAGCGGGCTTTCCTTTTCCCGTTGGAGATTGCTAAGTTTTCCAAGACGATGTGGCCCCCGCCCACTTGTTGATGACCGCGGTGGAAATAGCAGAGCACGTAGTTGCTGTCTGCTGGGCGCTGCGTGCGGAACGCTCCCTGCGCCCGTATCGCATCTTGTTCGCGTTGCACTATGCGGAATCAAGTCCAGGAACGCATCACGAGATCGAATGGTTTTTGGGTACCACTCTAGGGTTGACTCGGAATACCACTTTCGGTTGGTGAAGACGTCGTTTAACAACAGATGTCTGGACTGAGTCTAAAAAACAGCACTCGAACCGTCGGAAGTCACCATTCTCGTGGGCGCGATGAGGGCGGAATTACAATTTCGCGGCGTCCGAACAAGCGACCATCGAGGGAAAAAGCACCGGGCCCGAGTAACGCAAGCGCGGCAGCCGTAATGATGATCCCAAAAGCCACCAGCTTGGCGTCGTGCAAGCCCCAAAAAGGCGCGGGAAACCATGAAAGGGCAATCCCCAGGAAGCATAGCCCTACCAAAAGGCCCGCAAACGGGGTAAAAAATCCGGCCGCTAGGGCCGCGCCGCTCGTGATTAAGACCAAACCAAGTAACCATTTACCCGAAAAGTGATTGGATGGGCCCGAGAGATAGAGAATCCCTCCAGCGGTCGCCGTGAGACCAACCGCTGCACGCAACAACAACAAGCCTACGCCAGGCCTGCCACCGGGAAACGTGGAATATAATCTTTGCAGCGCGTATCTCCCTTGCGCGCCCTCAGAAACGCACGATAACTCAAGATAAGCAAATATACGGCCCCGTGGAACCCCACATTGCGGCATCTTTTCATACCACCTTTGAGGTATGGGCTTTGCGTGCGGATTCCGCCTCCTATAGTTCGATGAATCCGCGGCGGAGCCCAATCGCGACAGCTTGTGTGCGATCACTCGCCCCCAGCTTCTCCATGATGTGCTTGATGTGCACTTTTACCGTTTCTTCCGAGATGAAGAGGTGTTCCGCGATATCTCGATTCCGGTTCCCGCCGGCGATTTGACTGAGCACTTCTATCTCGCGCTCGGTCAGGGCTTCGTCGCTCAAGTGCTCGGCCAGTTGAGCCGCCAGCTGCTGAGGGACACGTTTTTTCCCCGCGTGGACTTGGCGGATAACCTCAACCAACTCTTTCGGGGGCATGCTCTTCAACATATAGCCGCGCGCTCCGGCCTCCAGGGCACGCTTGATCTCAACGTCGCCTTCGAACGTTGTCAACATAATGATGCGGGCATCGGAGAATTCCGTTCGGATTGCAACCATCGCCTCGATTCCGCTCGCGTCGGGAAGCCTGAGGTCCATCAGCGTCACGTCAGGTCGGTGCTTTCGAAATTGCTCAATGGCGTCTTTGGCGTTGGCTGCTTGGGCTACCACCTCCATATCGGGCTGGTTGTTGATGATCGCGGCGATTCCCTCGCGCAATAGAGGGTGGTCATCCACGCTAAAAATGCGAATCCGAACCTGTTCACTCATTGACGTTGCCGGTGCTCAGTTTCAAATTTCTCTTCTCCTACTTTTCGTGAATAACGCCTGGAAAACCAGAACTTCGGGCGCTTGGAAAGCTCAGGCTCAAACGCGATACGGCTTGGGACGGATAGTTCAATCTCCGTGCCGGCTGCAACACGACTCAAAACTCTGAGTCTTGCACCAATCCTTTCAGCGCGCTCGCGCATTCCCGATAAACCCCAGTGTCCCTCACGTCCGGCGTTCAACACGTGAGGATCAATCCCGCAACCGTTGTCGCGCACGAGAATTCGCAAATGACTAACCGCATACTCAATTTCCACTTCGACCCGCGGTGCTCCGGAATGCCGGAAAGCATTTGCCAACGCCTCGCGGCAGATAAAATAGATCTCGTCGCGCATGACCGGACGTAGTTGCCGAGGCGCGCCTTCCACGATTACTCGAAATCCTGTGTGTGCTGAAACGGTCAGTTCCTGTTGAATACGGGAAAATGCTTCTTCCAAGCTCTGATGAATGGTGTCGGATGAACGCAGTCCTCGAACAGTGTTCCGGCCTTCGTCGATAACGCGCGTCATTAGTTGGAGAACCCGGCCCACCAGCGGTTTTGCCGGCGAATCCTCGGGTAAACGATCATCGGCAACATGAAGCTGCATGGAGGCACTGAGGAATCCCTGCAATAGCGTATCGTGCAGCTCTTGCGCGATCCGCGTGCGCTCTGCAAGGCGTTCTTCGAAACGCATGTTCATTTGCGCGGCCAATTGTCGGATCCGCAAGCGAAAGAACAGCAGTATTCCCAAAGCACATACAAGTGCACCAGAAAGTCGAAACCACCAAGTTTGCCAGTATGCTGGATCGATTTCGAATGGAATCTCAGATTCCGCGCTATTCCACAGGCCGTCGCTATTGCTGGCGATCACTCGGAAGCGGTACGAGCCTGAGCCGAGATTGTTGTATGTGACTTCCCGCGCCGTCACCGGGTTGCTCCAGCCTTCGTCGACACCTTCGAGCTTATATTTAAACCGGACACGCTCGGGAACCGAGAGACTCAGCGCTGCATAGCTGAATGTAATCCTTCGGTGCGCTCCGGCAAGACGCACAGGTTCTTGCAGGTCAACCGGGTTGCCATCCGCTGAAACTCCCTCGACATGAACAATTGCTGGAGTCGAACTGCCGATCGCGCGCGCTGGATCGACAACGGAAAGGCCACGATTCATCGAAAGCCAAATCCTCCCGAGCGGATCAGTAAACATGGATTGGTGCCGCTTTACGCCTTCGATACCATGCAGTCCGTCTTCCAGCCCATACTCACGTACATCCGCTTCGCTCAACGCGCTGCCAAGTAGTTTGTCGCGCTTCACTCTAAGCACATGATCGGAAGTGGAGATCCAGAGCCATCCCTTCCGGTCTTCCGCAATCCCGAATATCTGTTCATACAACGATGCCGGCACTTCACTGGGAATCCGAACTTGGCTGGATCTAAAAAACGCGAGGCCAGATGCGGTACCAATCCAAAGTATGCCAGTCGAATCAGACAGAAGGCAGTTCACATTTTTCGAAGGCAAGCCGTCCTCCACCCCCAACACCCGCCAATATCCTTTGGACAGCGCGCTAACGCCGTTCGGCGTGGCAAACCACATGGTATCGTCGGGAGTCTCCGCAATCGAAGCCACTGTGTCCGAGGACAAGCCATTCGCTGTTGTATATGTTGTGAAGTGGCCGTTCCTGTATTCGCTCACACCGCCGCTTAGTGTGCCCGACCAAACTGTCCCATCGTGGCTCCGATGCACCGCATAAACGCTGTTTTGTGCCAGCCCATCCGCCTCCGTGTACGTCATCGTGCTCAGCGAACCCGCGGCGTAGCGTAAGTGCGTTAGCCCACCCTCCCGTCTTCCAATCCACAATTCATCCTTGCTCCCAGCAATCGAATAGATGACATCTTGGCTCAGGTGGCCGCTCGCCACGCTTCCACCGTTTTCACCCTTCAGCCAATGCAACCCGCCCTCGAAGGGAGCGAACCACACGCGCTTGTCCTGGTCCACGTAAACCGGTCCACTGCTTTCCGACTGTAGGCCGGTCAGGGAATAAGTTACGAACACACTGTCGCGCAGACGCTCAATACCTCGCGGGCTTCCAACCCATATATTCCCTTCTCGATCTTCAAAGAGCGCCGTCACCGCCCCATTGGTTCGAGCGTTGCCTCCGTCAACCGAAACTCCATCGGCGCTAACCCGGACGAGTCCGCCGGACGTGCCCAACCAGATGTTCGAATCACGGTCACGGATCATGGCGAGAACTCGCATGTGACGGAGAGAGGGCGGAACTCCCACCGAAGTGACTCCTGCACCGTTCCACCGCACAATGCCTCTGTCCGTCCCGATCCACAACTCCCCGTTCTCCAACCCGAGTAAGCAGTTGATCTTGTTGTTGGGCAGTCCCTTCCCCGCGGCAAAAACCCGTCCTTCACTCATGTAGAACAGGCCTTTGTCCCGAGTACCAAGCCAAATCTTACCGTCGGTGCTTTCCACCATCGAAATGACTGCGGAGTTGGGTTCGGCAAAACGGTGAGTCGCTACGCCGGTGGCCCAACTGAGACGGCTGGAAAGATTATCAGAGGTCTCGGTCGTTGCGGTCGCCGCAGAGTTTGCTAGCTCCGCTGGAGAGGTGAGCGGTCCGAATTTTCCGGATTGGTACGTGAGCGTGCCCAGGGCAAGCGATGAGAGTAGCACCGTACCATCTCTCCGCCTCCCGACGGAAGTGATTCCAGCCTCTGCTTCCTCGCGGCCGAGTTCAAACTTCCCGTCGTGGTAATGCAAAATCTTGGTGCTTTGCAGTAAAATCCACAGGCCCCCCTGGGCCTCGGCCATAAGTCCCTGAACGGGACCGATGGGAAACGACATCGGGATTGCTTGCTGGAAAAGCCGGAAGTTCAATCCGTCGAAGCGAATCAGACCTTTCTCTGTTCCGATCCAAAGGTAACCGTCCGCGGTTTGGGCAATGGATGTGACCGACCCACCGGGGAATCCTTTCTCATATCCCCAGCGTTCGCGCATGTACTGCGAGATTATTCGGTTCGGATCAATCGCGTGAGCCGCGTAAGCAAAACACAGGACAGCAACTCCAGCCACTAGACTCTTGTAGAGCCAACGCTTTCTAACACAACCATCAGGGGAGGTACTCGAATTTCTCAATAACAACCTCAGTGTCTTTTTGCAAAGGATACTTGTCACTGGCGACGACGTAGAACAACAATTGAAACGTTTCCTGTCCCGCAGACGGTACGCCCGAAGTAAAGACGTGTTCAGAGACGACAGGTGCTCCGCTATGCGCGGAAGATCCCCGGACGGTTTTAAAGCTCGCATGTCCGGACTCCCAATGGATCGAATGAGTCAGCGTACCCGAAGGCGTCGCAAACGGAGCTACATTGCCGGGAACGTAGAAAGGCTGAATGCCATACTGCGCATTGTTCTTATTAGCCGCATCGCCCCATCGGCTGATCTCAACATCCAATTCGCGATAATGTTGGTCCCCTCCCCAGTCGTCGAATGTGTTCATACTTAGGACCGCTGCGGGCTCCAGATGAGAAGTGTCACGCGCCACCAGGATGTAGGTTCCGTAACCGAGACTTCTTGTGAGCTCCACTTCCGCACACGACCACCTGCTCTCCTTCTTCTTCATTCGGAGATGCAGAGCTCCGCTCGCATCCGTCCAAGCATTATCACCGTCGTAGAGATTGTTCAGTCCTCCGCGGTCGCCCGCGATCGTACGAACTTTCCAATCGTAGCCGCTGAAATGAAGCGGCTTTGTGGGAGCAAGCTGCGGAGTTCCAACGCCCTTGACAATCTGTACGGCGACGACCGAACCGCCCGGAGTGGGGGCCACATCCATGGTCGGTGGCGGATGATACCCTTGCTCGACCAATAGGGCGGCATACTCAAATCCGAGGTGCGTTGAGGTACCCCAAGTCGAGTCGCCGTGAATCGGAATGAGCGGTTGGTCGGGCCAGGGCTGGACCCACCACGGCCCGCTCCTGGCGTAAACTACAATCTGCTGACCAGGATGTGCTCCAGCGACTCGCCCCGCGATTGTGTCCACTCTTTCGCGGCCACCCTGTGCCGCCGGCGGTATCTTGGTGAACTCAATTGCTGGACCACTCGGAGTTTTCTGCGAGCGACAACCGATCGACAGAACAGCGAGCAGCACCGTAAGGGCTACTGTCCGTATGAAACCGCCAGGGGCGGTATTCATTTGCAGGAAGCCATCACGTCGCGAGCGCTTCTTGGAGAACTCCCTCTTGCCGAGCTTTACGGTTTCGTCGCTCACCCGGCCTCCTCGCAGTTGAGCGTGGGGGCAGTGCGGTCCCAACAGGTTGTTGCCTCGAGATTTCAATGAGAGCTTACACTACTTGAGCCGGCGCACCATGCTTGTGAAGAAGAAAACTGGTGAGTGCACGTCCCCAGATCGTTTCCAGGAGATGGAGCCGAGGGCGAGAGTTGAACTCGCGACCTGCCGATT
>Ga0209526_10001802_pt1 | contig 14346 bp, 11 predicted proteins | sample JacPinW_OM2H0_M1_FD_188566 | JGI IMG/M metagenome (GOLD analysis project Ga0209526, IMG submission 188566) | Forest soil microbial communities from Algoma, Ontario, Canada - Jack Pine, Ontario site 1_JW_OM2H0_M1 (SPAdes) (version 2) | ecosystem: Environmental > Terrestrial > Soil > Boreal... | reverse complement strand
TGGGGCGGATACGCGGTCGATAACGCGACCCTCAATCGTTTCTTCTCGCTTCACTATCTGCTGCCCTTCATGATCGCGGGCGTCGTCGTCTTGCATATTTGGGCGCTGCATGTTCATGGATCGAACAATCCCGCCGGAATCGAAAAAAAGACCGCCAAGGACACCTTGCCTTTCCATCCCTATTTCACCGCGAAGGACGGTTTCGCGCTCGTCTGCTTCCTTGTGTTTTTTGCATGGTTCGTGTTTTACGTGCCGGATTATCTTTACAATGCCGATAATTACATCGAGGCCAATCCGTTGCAGACTCCGGTTCATATCGTGCCGGAATGGTATTATCTGCCCTTTTACGCGATTTTGCGGTCGATCCCCTCCAAACTCGGCGGAACCGCCGCGATGTTCGCCTCGGTCGTCATCATAGCGTTTCTACCTTGGCTCGACACCTCTAAGGTCAAGTCGGCGGCTTACCGGCCTCTTTACAGGGTTTTCTTTTGGCTCTTTGTCGCCTGCGCGGTGCTCCTCGGCTATATGGGATCACAGCCGCCGGAAGGCGGCTATGTGATCGCCGCCCGCTTCCTGACCGTCTATTATTTCCTCTACTTCCTGGTGATCCTGCCGTTGCTTGGACGATTCGAGAAGCCGAGGCCCCTCCCCCCCTCCATTTGCGACGCGGTGTTGGGCAGGACTGGCCAAGCCGCGGCGGCGGACGCCAATTCAATGTAAGCGCGCGAACCGGAGCAATAACCGCCCGGCCACGAGGAAAAAAGCGATGAGGCACGGGGTCGGCCGCGGTATTGGATTGGCTTTCGGCGCGGTTCTGGTGGCAGCTTTAGCCCTGGGCGCCGCCAAGGTGCTCGCGCAGACCGGGCCGGGGCCTCTCGAAAAGCACGAGCAGCCCAGTCCGCCGCGTCAGGAATGGAGCTTTTATGGCCCCTTCGGCCGCTACGATCAGGCGCAGCTTCAGCGAGGGTTTCAGGTCTATCGCGAGGTTTGTTCCAATTGTCATTCCCTCGCATTGGTCGCCTTCCGCAATTTGGCGGATCCCGGCGGCCCCAGCTTTTCGGAAGCGCAAGTCAAGGCGCTCGCCGCCACATACAAGATCAAGGACGGCCCAAACGATTCCGGCGAAATGTTCGAACGGCCCGGCCGGCCATCGGATTACTTCCCGTGGAATTTTGCCAATGAACAAGCCGCGCGGGCGGCGCTCGGCGCGGCGCCCCCCGATATGTCGTTGCTCGCCAAGGCCCGCACCTACGAGCGCGGCTTTCCGCTCTTTCTGATCGATCCCATCATCCAATACCAAGAGCATGGCGCCGATTACATCTATGCGCTCTTAAACGGCTACACGAACGACAACGATGCGAACTGGAACGAATATATGCCGGGCCACAAGATCGCCATGCCCAAGCCTCTGAGCGACGGTCTTGTCGATTACGCGGACGGCTCGCCCAAGACGGTTCAGCAATACGCCAAGGATGTCTCGGCATTCTTGATGTGGACCGCCGAGCCGAAACTCGAGGAACGCAAGCGCCTTGGCTTTAGCGTGCTGATCTTCCTCATCGTCTACGCCGGGCTTCTCCTTCTCGTGAAAACGAAGATTTGGTCGCGCGCCACGGCGAAGGCCGGACACGATATGCCGTAGCGTTCGCCCCGCACCAATCATGGGTTGGTGAACCGCGCCGGGTTACAGTCGGCCGCTAAGATTTTGGAGCGCCCTGAGCGATAAAAATCGTAAGGTTATACCAACCGCCCTAAGATTGTATGAGATGAATAGAGCACATGGTCCTCGCGTTCTGGCCCGCGCAGCAAGTGAAATGTCCGGAAGCCCTCGTCGAGATGCGACTCACGCGTCACCCACAAATCCTCGAAGGCTTTGCGTTCCCTTGATAACCTTGAAACGGTTCATGGCGATGAACATTTTTGACGTCTCCAAGGTGCGGTTTTTCTCCACCAGCTTTCAATTCTACCAATTTCTAATCTCGTTGCCCGTAATTCTCGACAACGTCAGCTGGAATTTTCCGCCGAAACTCCAAGCGTTATGATTTGCCCAACGGACGCCTGTTGGACAACGCCGCGTTGATTGCCTCAATTAACGGCCCGAGCTTCGGCGGTTGTGCTTCGATATCGACCCTCACGGAGAGCTTGCGGAGCGCGACGCTGCATACCGGTCCGATTGAAGCGACGAGCGTTCGGCCAAGACTTTGTTTAAGCGACGCCTCTTTGCCGTCGTATCGCGCGACGGTGAAAAGGTTGCTCGCCTGCGACGCGCTGGTGAATGCCACGAGATCGATCTCATCACGACCAAGCGCGTCGATCAGCCGTAGCAACGGCGTCGTGTCCTCTGGCAAGCTCCAGCCATAGGTCACGATTTCGATTACTTCCGCCGCACCTTCGCTTTCGAGCGCGGCCTGTAACTCACGATTGGTCTCGCCGTAACGCTGGACCACGACGCGTTTGCCGCGCAACGGGGTCCCATGCATTGCGGCAAGCACCTCCTGCGTCGTGAAAGGGTCGCTGGCGGCGCAGTCGATGCGCACCTTGCGCGAGTGCAGTACCGAGGCCGGCTTGGGGCCTCGTACGACCACCTGCGCTGAGTCCAGTAGCCGTAACAGAAGATCGGTTAGCCCTAGCAAATCTGTTGCAGCGAACAAGGCACGTGTCCCGACGCCCGTCTGAAAAATGAATATATCGGGCGGCGCAGAATTCCAGCCACGGATCAACTCGTCGATGTGCGCAGGATCCACATCCGGAATTTCGGCAAGTGCGGGCGCCGAAAATGGCGTGCCTCCATACCTGCGAACCAGACTCGCAATGTGATCACGCATCCGGCTTTCAAGAATGGCGACGGTTTTGTCCTTCATCGACGCGCGACCAAAAGGTCTCCTGTCAAGTGTGCCATAATGCGAACGCGCTCCAGTGGTGTCAATTCCCCCGAACAATGGTCCGCTCTTCATCTTCTGACGCACGCAAACTCCTGACACGGAAACGATCGCGCGCATCGCAACCCAATTTCATTTGCCGGCAGAGCGCACCGAGATCCAAAGCGGCTGGCCTATCAGAGCACAGAGACGCCGAACACTCTAGGGGCGCGATCGTGTCAGTCCTGAAAGACGGCTGAGTGCAACTCGTTCATCGAGAACAACAATGTAGAATGAATTCGTGTGATTCGTCCCTCAGGTGCTGGCAATTTTCGTCGAGGCTCTCCCAACGCGCCGGAACGAGGGCCTTGGCGGACGCCGACGGCCGACGGCGCCGCTGCATCCTCACCGGCTTGCGCCGGGTCGCGCACCTCTTTTGTGCCCATCGCCAGCAATAGGGCTGGCGCCGTGAACGGGAGTTGCGCTATTTAGGCTAGAGCGAAGGGGGAGCTTGTTTGAACCACGCTCCGGTGGCCGGCGCTGGGCGGGCAAGCGCGAAATATGAACGCCGTTGAGATCGAAGAGGCGGTATCGGCGCTCGCGTGCGCCGCCATGAATTGAACCAGTTCATGGCGCGGCCGATCTTCTGCTTCTTCGCGGAAAGCACGGGAATTTTTCTTCCCCGTCTGTTCACCGAAACCGTCCGCCAGATGAGCGAAAGCTGGTCCGGCAATACGCATGAGGTGATCGCCGAACTGTTCCGGGCGATGGCTTGGCGTATTTGCCCTGCCACTTTGCGAGCCAGCCGGACACGACATACTCAACGCCCGATAGCCCGCGTCTTTCAAGGGCCAGCAGAAAGTCCTTTTAGGACGAGCGGCTCTCGCGATTGGCCAGCTCGGCGATGAGCACCGCGATGCCGCCCCGATCACACCGGCGTCGCGGCGCTCGTAGCGCGCATCCAAGATGACATAGGGGAAGGCCTCCTCAAGCCGGCGCGAAAAGGCCTTCAGGCTCGCGTCTGGTTTCTTGTCGATCGCGCCGATCGAGGAGGCCGGGAACGCGTGACCGCACGGCTCCCCGCTGACCGCCTTTGACCTTCCGGGTCGAGACCCCTTGCACGTACATCTCCAGCGCCGCCACCAGCGCCTTCTCCGAGCGTTGTCAAGAAAAGGTAACGCGCGCGCCTCTGGCGGCGTGCGCTAGGCGAGGGGACAAATATCTTAAAGTATAAATAATATCAGTTATTTATCCAACGCGGCCCAATTATTTGCGGGAATCCCGCGTCGAATTACTCCGCGGCCGGTGGCCTTTTGGCCACAGGCCGTAGCGTCTTTCCGCTCGCATCGGCAGGGCCTAGGCGATGCGGCGCGTGAGGCCGCTCAAGACGGCGGGCTCAACCTCATCTGTCCAGACTTTGAAGGACTTCAAGGTGTGGGGCCCAAAGGATGTCGCAAGTGGGATATCGGTTGCGTCCCGGCCGCGCGCGACGGTGATGCGTCCGATGCGGGGCATGTTATGGCGCGCGTCGAAGGTGAACCAGCGCCCATCGAGAAAGACTTCGAACCAAGCGTTATAATCCATGGGAGCCGGATCCGGCGGCACGCCTATGTCGCCCAAAAACCCATTGGCGTAACGCGCCGGAATGTTCAAGCAGCGGCAGAAAGCGACGGCGAGATGGGCGAAATCGCGGCAAACGCCCACTCGCTCCTGATAGGCTTCATAGGCGGTGCGGGTGGCGCGGGCATATTGATAGCCGAACCTCAGATGGTTGCAGACGAAATCGCAGATCGCCTGAACCCGGCGCCAGCCGCGCGGAGCGGACCCAAACAATTGCCAAGCGACGTCACAAAGCTTGTCGGTTTCGCAATAACGGCTGCCGAGCGTAAAAACCAACGTGTCGTTTGGCAATCGTTCGACCGCGATCTCTTCGGCGTCGAGCTTGACCGGATCGGGCTGGCCGCTATCCTCGACGATGGCGTCGCGGCGAATCGTCAGATCGCCCGCGGGCGCGATAAACCGGCGAACATGATTGCCGAACGTGTCGAGATAAGTCTCCGTCGAAATCGCCGGCGTGGTCTCGAACGGTGTCTCGTACCGGATATTGTGCGCTTGATCGCGATGCGCGTCGAGCAAACAAACCATCAATGCCGGCTCAGCGCAATTGAACGTCAGTTCATAGCCATATCTTATGAGCATGATTCAGATTCCGGTTGAGTTGCGCGGCACTGCCCATTCGATGCCGGAGGCGCCTGGCTAGTTAAACGTCAATGAGTGCTTGGCCGTTTCTTGTGGGCGACAAGCAAAACCGCTGGAGCCTCCGTTGGTTCCGATCAACTGGGCCAACGCATGATTTCTCAGGGAACCACGCGGGATGCCGCCGGATGCGTCGCTGTCACGAAAGCGACCTTGGCGGTACTTCGAAAAGGTGGAATGACCGGGCCCCTTACCGTCCGGACCGAGCCGACACGGCCAGCGGGAAGGCCAGATTGAGACGCGCCTCTCCGCTAGCCGCCGCTCGAGCGGCATGCGCTGGCGTGGCGAATCACCGCAGGGCTATACAAGCGAAACATACGCGTATCGAACCTTGGGAAACCCGTCTCCCGAGGCGGGAGGCGAACATGCCGAGCTCTCGCGTTCTCTGAAGCCCCGCAAATATCTTGTCGCTCACACGTCGACAACCAGAAATCCGTACTTATATCCGGGGGCGCCAGCCACTACCGCTTTGCTTCGTTTAAGCGGTCAACATGGAGCGGCGAGAGGAGCAATCAGATGAATGCGGATACCCGAATGTCCTATCAATCGTGCTCGACACGACAGAATGAGGCGTCACACGCGTGCGGATACTGGCATGGAAAGCCGTGGAAGCCCGTGGAAATCCTGGCGCTGGTTTTGGGCTTCATCATCTATTGGCCGATCGGTCTCGCGGTCTTGGGCTGGAAATTCTGGCAGAAGAAATCGGGTTACCCCGGTGACATTATTTCCTTCGGGCGAGAAAAATGGGAAAAATGGACGAACTGGACGAACTGGGCGCGGGGTTCCGCCCGCTGGAGCTTTGCGGTAAATAATTGGGCTGCCTCCGGTTTGGGCACGGGCTCGACCGGAAATCGCGCCTTCGACGAATGGCGTACGACTGAACTCGCGCGGCTGGAAGAAGAACGCCAGAAGCTTGTCGCCGCCGAGCGCGAATTCGCGGAATTCATGGAAAATCTCCGCCACGCCAGAGATCGCGAGGAGTTCGAGCGGTTCATGGATGCACATAGAAACCGGCAAGCGCCGTCCGGGCAATAGCGCAACGTCTTGCAATAAGCGCAGACTGACTGTAAACGCGGTGGAGAGATCGGGCGGGGTTTACAACCCCGCCGGTCTGTTCAGGGCCGCTAGTGCCACAGGGAGATCGTCGTGTACAACATTATCTGGATCATCGTGATTGGCTTTGTCGCGGGCATCATCGCGCGTTTCGTCGCGCCCGGTCCGAATCGCGCGACCGGCTTCATACTGACGACCGGGCTCGGGATCGCCGGCGCGTTCGTAGCAACCTTCATAGGCCAAACTATCGGTTGGTACCGGCTCGACCAGGGCGCGGGTCTCATCGGCGCGATCGTTGGCGCGGTGGTAGTGCTGTTCATCTGGAACCGGCTGGTGGCCGGACGCGTTGTGCCCGATCCGGGCAACCCTCCCGGCGGCCCTGGCGCCCCGCCGCGCCGCCGCCTCTAGGGATAACTTTGAGGACAGTGGGCTTGCAAGCGTTTCGTCAGACCACAGATAGACGGATAGTGTATAGTATGAAGGCGGGGGCATTCAGGAGGCAGACATGGGAATACTTGATATCATCCAGGGTATGAAAAATGGTCCGCGCGGCCAACGTCAGCCCAGCGGTAGCGGCAGCCGCGGCGGGATGTCGCGGATCATGATGGCGCTCCTGGGTCTCCTCGCTTACAAGGCGTTCAAGGGCAGCGGCGGTCAGGCTGCTGCTCCAACCGATCCGAGCAATCCCCCCGACCCCAACCCGCCGCCGCGCCGCTGGCTGTAGGCAGGGCGGCAAAAATTGCCAACAGCCGAGAAAAGCGAACCTCAAGTTGCCCCCCTTTCGGCCGCCGCGAGCAAACCTGCCTGATACTGGGTTATGAGGGCATCGATCACCTCGTCCAGCGCTTCGCCGGACATGACCTTCTCGAGCTTGTAGAGGGTCAGATGGATCCGGTGGTCGGTGAGCCGCCCTTGCGGAAAATTATAGGTGCGGATTCGTTCGGAGCGATCGCCGGAACCGACCTGGGCACGCCGGTCCGCAGCGCGCTCGGCGTCGCGTTTGCCGCGTTGCGTGTCGTAGATTCGTGAACGCAAGAGCGTCATGGCGCGGGCGCGGTTCTTGTGCTGCGAACGCTCGTCCTGCACGAAGACGATGGTGCCCGTCGGCAGGTGCGTGATGCGGACCGCGGATTCGGTCTTGTTGACATGCTGGCCGCCGGCGCCTTGCGCGCGCATCGTATCGATCTTCAGGTCAGCCTCGTTGATATCGACGTCGACTTCCTCGGCTTCGGGCAAGACCGCGACGGTTGCCGTCGAGGTATGAACGCGCCCCTGTGTCTCGGTTTCCGGCACGCGTTGGACCCGATGCGCGCCGGATTCGAATTTCAAACGCGCGAAGACTCCGCGTCCCGCGATCTCGGCTACGATTTCCTTGTAGCCTCCCGACGTTCCTTCGCTCGCCGACAAAATCTCGACGCGCCAGCCTTTCAATTCGGCGTAACGATGATACATGCGGAAAAGGCTGCCGGCGAAAAGTGCCGCCTCGTCGCCGCCGGTCCCGGCACGAATTTCGAGAATGGCGTTTTTTTCATCCGCCGCATCCTTTGGCAGAAGCGCGATCTTCAGATCCTGTTGGAGATCAAAAAGCCTTGCGCGGACCGCCCTTAATTCTTCCTCGGCAAGGCCGCGCATCTCGGCGCCGGTCGCGGGATCGGCCAGCAGGGCTTCGAGTCCGGCGGCTTCCTCGGCTTGTCCGCGAAAATCCTGAATGGCCTTTGCAACATTCTCGATGCCGGCGAGCTCGCGCGACAAGGCCACGAACGCCGCGGGCTCGAGCGCACCGGCGAGGCGGGCCAGGATTTCCGCGTGACGGCGCAAGATGAGGTCGAGCTGGTCTTGCGGCAATATGTTCAACACCACGGTCTCTCGGGTCTGGCGCCAAAAACGCGGCGAAAAGCAAAACACACGACGCCGGCCAAAGGCTCCTTTGCCATAAAGATCATGCGAACACCAAGCCGTCAAAGCACGGCCGCCGGATCATAAGGGGATCCAGTGACGCGGCGACCTGCCGGCGGCTTCCAAGCCGGCAGGAAAGCGCGCGAAGCGCGCCGTTGGTAAATATTTGGTAAAGAATCTCGTGAAGATCTTAGTAATAAAGGTTATCACGTAATTAATGAACAATGATCATTGTCAACTTACTTTACGTAATATCCATATCAATCTACTTCTCATAACTAAGACATTTTCGAGGCGACCCTGCGTCGGCCTCCGGGTAAATGGGAGACGTAAATGGGGAAAGTCACTTCGATCCGGACGGCGAGGAGACAGACCGCCAATGGCCGGGCCGGAACCCCTATCGAAAAACTGCTCGCCGAAGCCCGGCTCAAGTTAATCGAAACCGGGACCCGCAACCGCGTCATTCATACCCCGCAGGGAGCCAAGTGGTTGCGCGCGCTTACCATCACCGGCAACGCATCGGATGACGTCTTCGCGCGTCTCGTTCGCGAGAACAAGCCACTGCGAGTTCTCGCGGCCGAGGTAATCGCGGACGCACAGCACGACGCGGTGACCCCGGAAACGCCGCGTCTGGTCAATCCAGGAACAAGCGACCGGAACGGTTTGCAGACATCGCTGTCGCCCGCCCTTCTGCACAAGCGGCTGCATGCCATGCACCGCGACGCGACGACCGCCGAGGACGAGCGCGGCGTCAATATCCTCTTTCTCGCCCTTGGTTTCCTGCGCTGGTACGAGGACGAAGAATCCGCCGTGCCGCGCGCCGCGCCGCTGATCCTGCTTCCGGTTTACCTCGGTCGCGATGCCAAGCGCTCGACCTTCGATCTGAAACTTCGCGACGGCGGCATCGCCACCAATCAGGCCTTGCAGGAACGGCTGCGCGGCGATTTCGGCCTCGCCCTGCCCGATGTTGTGGAGACCGAAGGTTGGCAGCCCTCGAGCTACTTCGATGCAGTCGCCAATGCGGTTGCCGCCAAGCGGCGATGGTCGATCGACACCGATGCAATCGTGCTTGGACTTTATTCCTTCTCGAAGCTGTTGATGGTGCGCGATCTTGAACCCGGCAATTGGCCGGACAATGCGCTGGTCTCGCATCCACTCTTGCGCGGGCTTCTAGGCGAAGGATTCGCGGCCGAGCCTCCGGTCCCGCCCGAGGCCGCCCGGCGGGGCGAAATATTAAATCCAGCCGATCTCATTCCTGTTGTCGATGCGGACTCATCACAGACGCGGGTCATCGAGGCCGTTCGCGCCGGACACAATCTCGTCGTCCAAGGTCCGCCTGGAACTGGCAAGTCACAGACGATCACGAATATTATCGCGGCGGCCGTGCATGACGGTCAAACGGTTCTGTTCGTCGCCGAGAAAATGGCTGCCCTCAACGTTGTTTACGACCGGCTGGACAAGGCGGGCCTCGATGACATCTGCCTCGAACTCCACAGCCGCGCCGCAAGCAAGCGGAAAGTTGCCGAAAGACTAGATCGCACTTTGCAAGCCGCCGGCTCATCTTCGACGGACGAGACACCAAGACAATGGACCGCGGCGCGCGACCGCCTGAATGCCCTAGAACGCCTCCACGCCGAGATCGGCGACACCGCCATGACGCCGTATCGAGCGCTCTCGATCCAAATCGCGGCGGCGCGGCGCGGGTTTACGCCCGATGAGCGTCTTGTCGAGGAGGCGGTGCGTTGGACAGGCAAGGAATTCGCCGAAAAAACGCGGCTGATCGAGCGGCTCGCCGGCCTTACGGAAACCGTTGGTCCGCTGAACAGCCACGTGTACGTCGGCGTACGGCGGCGGAGCGCTTTGCAACCAGCGGATGTCCAGCGCCAAATTCCGAAACTGCAAGCGCTCGCCGACAAAGTGGCGGCGCTCGCCGCCTATGCAACCATGGTCACAAATTATTTCGGTCTCCCCCCCGATCCAACGTTGGCCGGTGTCAAGACTCTCATCGCGATCTTCCGCGCCATATCGAATTTACCGCGGGGAGCCGAAAACATCGCCGCCAAGATCGCCACCTCTCCTTCGCCGCGCCGCATCGCCGATGCCACCGCTCTCGGCGTGAAATGGCTGGAACAGCAAGCGCCCTATCTCCACACTATCCATCCGGCGGCCTGGGCCGGTTTCGTTGCCGAGCTTCGCGCGCCGCTTGCCCAAGGCGCAGCGTTCTGGCTCGGCCGGGCGGGCAAGGCCAACCGGAAAGCGGCGGGGTCGCTCGCGAGTCTATTGTCGGTGCCGTTGCCGAAGCGGCCGGCCGACCGGCTCGCGCTCCTCGACGCAGTCCTCGCGAGCCAGGCGTTGCGCCGCAAATTTGACGCCGAGGCCGGGATCCTGGCGACCCTTCTGAGTGATGTCTGGCAAGAAAAAAGGACGGTCTTTCGCCAGATCCACGAGCTTGCCAGGACAGCCGGGGAGCTCGCCGCCTTCGATCCGCATCTCAACGCCGAGCGCGTCATCGGCATGGTCCGCGACGTCACCGCCGAGGCACATTGCGATCATCTCGAAACCGCCCTCGACGAGGTGATCAACGCCTTCGCCAATACGATAAAATTTCTCGACCTCGACCTTGCCGCGATTTTTCAAACCGATTCCATCGCAACGATCGACCTCAATCGTCTGAGTGCGTGGGCGGCCGGGTGGGCCGCGAGCCACGTTCGTTTCGAGGGATGGGCAAGGCTTGTCAAAGCCGATCGAAAGGTGCGCGCGGCCGGACCCGCCTGGATCGCCAGCGCTCTTGCCTCGGGAGCGCTCGATCCCAAGAATGCCCATGTGGAACTCGAAACCGCTTTTGCCGGAGCCTGTTGGAAAAAGGCGATCGCGGCCGACCCTGAACTCGCCGCGTTCGACGGCGGCCGGCATGGCGAGCTTGTCGCGCAGTTCGTCGAGATCGAGGAGAGGTCGCGCCAGGCCGCCGTGCGCGGCGTTCGCGCGCGGCATCAGGCGGCGATCCCGCGCGGCGCCCTAGGCGAAATGCGCGTGATACGGGGCGAAATCGGTCGTAAGCGCGCTCACATGCCGTTGCGCAAGCTTATGAAGGCGGCGGGCGGCACGATCCAGAAAATCAAGCCGGTTTTTCTCATGAGCCCGCTCTCGGTCGCGCAATTCCTGCCGCCGGGTTCGGTCGATTTCGATCTCCTCGTCATCGACGAGGCAAGTCGACTGCGCCCGGAGGACGCATTGGGTCTTGTCGCGCGCTGCCGCCGGATCGTCGTCGTGGGCGACAAGAAACAGCTGCCGCCGGCGCGCTTTTTCGACCGAACGATCGCCGATGAAGCCGATTCTCGAGACGGCGAGGAGACCGCGATCCAGCATGCGGAGAGTGCCACCCCAGTTGCCGCTAGCGAAAGCATACTCTCCTTGTGCGAGGCGTGCGGCCTCGAAAGCCGGATGCTGCAATGGTCCTACCCGGTCGCGGCATCCGCCCCTGATTGAAGTCTCCGGCGCGGAATCTTAAAGTCCCCGATTGGGGATCAGTAAATCCGTCGCCTTTAGCCGGGATGTATCCTCTCTGGATGCAGGACGATAGGCGCGCGGGCGGCCGGGCGTACCTCAGGCCAGCCCCGAACCCCTCCCACACGATCACAACCGCCACGGAGGCACCGGCGGGCGCCCTGGTCTATTTCTTGCCCAAAGCCGCATCGGCGGCGAGCTGCATCTTGACGATTTTGTCGGGACCGGTCACCGCGCCGTTGTCCTCCTTGGCGCCCTTCTTGATCTTATCGACCGCGTCCATGCCCGAAATCACCTCGCCGACAACGGTATATTTGTTGTTCAGGAACGCCGCGTCGGCAAAGCAGATAAAGAATTGCGAATTGGCCGAGTCCGGGTCTTGCGAACGGGCCATGCCGACGGTGCCGCGCTTAAATGGCTCGGCGGAAAATTCCGCCGGAATATTGGGAAGATCGGATTTGCCCGTTCCGGTGCCGGTGGGATCGCCCGTCTGCGCCATGAACCCGTCGATAACCCGGTGGAAGACGAGGCCATTATAAAAGCCGCGCTTCGTCAAGGCCTCGATTTGCGCCACATGCTTGGGCGCGAGATCGGGCCGGAGCAGGATCGTGACACGGCCGTCCTTGGTGTCGAGATAGAGCGTGTTTTGGAGGTCTTGCGAAGGTGGGGCCAATGGCGCGGCATTGAGCGCGTTCGACACCGTGGCGAGTGCCAGGCAAAAACAAAAAATCATGCGGTGAAGCGTCATAGCTCGTTCCTTCCCCTGAAATTCGGCGGTGCCTTAATTCGGCGCGCGCCGCTTGGCGAGCGCAAGCGCGACCGCCTCGGGCACGAATGCGGACACGTCGCCGCCGAGCCCGGCGATCTGCCGCACCAATGTCGCGCTAATATGACGAACCGCGGGCGAAGCCGCGAAAAACACCGTTTTGATCTCCGGCGCCATTTCCGCGTTCATCGCCGCCATCCGCATCTCGGCGTCAAGGTCCGTCCCGTCACGAAGGCCGCGCAGCATCAGACTCGCCCCGACTGCCCGCGCTGCCTCCACCGCGAGACCAGAAAAGGTGCGGACCGAAAGTTCGCACGCACGGGCCGCGAGAAGACCGGCGCAGACTTTTTCAATCAGGCCCGCGCGCTCCTCGGCGCCGAGCAAGGGGGTCTTGCCCGGATGCACGCCGATCGCGACGACGAGCTCGCCGCACAAAACTCCGGCGCTTTCGATGACATCGACATGGCCGTTGGTCAGGGGATCGAAGGAACCGGCATATAGGGCGACGCGGATCATGTTCTGTCCCTAGCCGGCGCGATATTGCGGCGCGGTTTCAATTCACGCCGAGCTTTTTTTGCAAGCTCGTAGAGGATGTCGTGTATTGGAATGTCAGCCTCTTGCCTGGGTAGATATAGTGGTAGACTTTTTGCGCCGCCAGCGCGCCCTCGTGGAAGCCGCACAAAATGAGTTTTAACTTGCCCGGATAATGATTGATGTCGCCGATCGCGAAAATGCCGGGGACATTGGTCTCGAAGGTTCCCGCATCAACCGGAACGAGGTTCTCGTGCAGGTTCAATCCCCAACCGGCAACCGGACCGAGCTTCATCGTGAGCCCGAAAAAAGGGATGAGCCTTTGGCAGGGGATTTCGTGTGATCCGCCGCTCGCGTCCTTGAGGGTGACGCGGGAGAGCTCGCCCGCTTCGCCGGTCAAGGCGGCAATCTGGCCAAGGCGCAAATCGATCCGCCCGGCGGCGGCAAGCTCACGCATGGCCTTGACGGAATGCGGCGCGGCGCGAAAATCGTCGCGGCGGTGAACCAACGTCAAGTGCTTGGCGGCAGGCTGAAGATTGAGGGTCCAATCGAGCGCCGAATCGCCGCCGCCGACGATCACCACATGTTTGCCGCGAACATCCTCTATTTTGCGCACGGCGTAAAGGACCGACTTGCCCTCGTAGGCCTCGATACCGGCAATCGGCGGCTTCTTCGGCTGGAACGAACCGCCGCCGGCGGCGACGATGACGGTCTTGCACTCGAAGCTCTGCCCGCCGCTGGTGCGGATACGAAACGACGGTGCTTCGGCGCTCCCAAGAACCTCCAGCGCCTCGACCATCTCGCCAAAATGGAAAGACGCATGAAACGGCTCGATTTGTCGCAGCAAGGCATCGACAAGCCCCTGCCCAGACACTTTTGTAAAGCCAGGAATGTCATAGATTGGCTTTTCGGGATAAAGCTCGGCGCATTGGCCGCCGGGTTTCGGCAAAATGTCAATGAGATGCGCCTCGATGTCGAGCAGCCCAAGCTCGAACACGGCGAAGAGGCCGGCCGGCCCGCCGCCGACAATGACGACGTCGGTTTTTATGCGTTCACTCATTCCTTGCTCCGGAATAATATCGAAAATAAGCGGTCTCGTTTTGCCGCTAGCGCGGGTCCGTGCTGTGCTGTTAGCGGCCGGGAACGGCATAGCTCGCGCGATGCCCCGCTCCGGCGAAAACGCTCCTAGCCTTGCCGGTCCGGGGTGGTGACGACGAGCCCGTCGAGTTCCGGCGTGACCTTGATCTGACAACTAAGCCGCGAATTGGGCTGAACCTTATAAGCAAAATCCAGCATATCTTCTTCCTGGTCCGACGCCTTGCCGGTGAGGCCCACCCATTTTTCGCCGACATAGACATGGCACGTTGCGCAGGCACAGCCGCCGCCGCATTCGGCGGTGATCTCGGGGATCGCGTTGCGGATGGCGTTTTCCATGACCGTGGCGCCTTCTTGCGCCTCGATGGTCCGGGCTTCGCCAAAGGAGTC